>OJOD01000003.1_pt1 | contig 354247 bp, 273 predicted proteins | sample 1598221 | NCBI WGS metagenome assembly OJOD01 (sample SAMN03922464, study PRJEB24848) | human gut metagenome | isolation source: stool sample | host: Homo sapiens | place: Germany | collected 2010-11 | reverse complement strand
TTCTATATAAAAGCTTTTTTTGAAGACAATCCCGACGAAAGGAACTACTATGGACTGTTCAGCAAAAGACACGGAAAAGACAAAGCTTTTCTCTTATCTTTCATGGGGGTATTCTCGAATGAAGTCATCCCCACGCACGTGGCGGCCGACGTGTACTGCGGGACCTCCGTCTATACGGAAGCAGACAGGAACGCATCCGCCTATTTCAAAAAGGACGACTTGGTACAAGTAAAACTCTGCCGTATGGACCAGGCCGCTTACGAATTCTGGAAAAGTTACTCCAACCTGAACAACCTGTCTTCCAATATGTTCTTCCCCTACACTAACGACTTGGAATCCAATGTCCGAGGCGGAAAAGGCTATTGGTGCGGATACGGAGCCAGCACCCTATCCGTGCGCATCCGCTGACTACAATCACAACGCAATCAAATCGGCATATTCCGCCCTTGCCTCATGCAACAAATCCCAGGGCGACAACTTGACCTGCAAACCGCGCTGCCCCGCACTGACATAAACATAATCGTACTGTGCTGCCGTCTCGTGCACGTAAGTGGGAAAATGTTTCTTCATCCCTATCGGGGAACATCCGCCCCGGATATAACCGGTCGTAGGCAAAAGTTCCTTCATCGGCAGCAATTCGCATTTCTTATTGCCGCTCACACGGGCCGCTTTCTTCAGGTCTATCTCATGTTCTCCGGGTACTACGCAAACAAAATAACCGGTCTTGTCACCATACAGCACGATAGTCTTGAACACCCGTTCCACATCTTCGCCCAACTGGGCAGCCACGTGCACGGCACTCAAATCCGATTCGTCCACCTCGTATGGAATCAATTCGTATGCGACCTTGGCCTTGTCCAACAAGCGTGCCACATTGGTCTTGTTAATCTTTTGCCTTGCCATAAAGCACCTCCTTTAAATATGCGGCTGTATAACCTTTCCCATAACGCACCAAATCCTCGGGCGTACCCTCGAACAAAAGCTCGCCGCCGCCACGTCCGCCGTCCGGTCCCATATCGATGAGGAAGTCCGCTGACTTGATGACATCCAGGTTATGTTCGATAACCATCACGGTGTTGCCTTTGTCCACCAGACGGTTCAATACGCCGAGCAACACGCGTATGTCTTCAAAATGCAATCCGGTGGTCGGCTCGTCCAATATATATATGGTTTGCCCCGTGTCGCGCTTGGACAGTTCCGTGGCCAACTTGATGCGTTGGCTTTCGCCACCCGATAACGTGGTAGAGGGCTGCCCCAGTTTGATGTATCCTAAGCCCACATCCTGCAAAACTTTGATTTTATTCAGAATCACCGGCTGGTTCTCGAAGAACTCCACTGCACGGTTAATCGTCATATCCAAAACGTCGGCTATGGATTTGCCTTTAAAACGAACTTCCAGCGTCTCACGGTTGTAACGCTTTCCGTGGCATACCTCGCACGGGACATACACATCCGGAAGGAAATTCATCTCGATGGTCTTATATCCGTTTCCACCACATGCCTCGCAACGTCCGCCCTTCACATTAAAAGAAAAACGTCCCGGCTTATAACCTCGTATCTTCGCCTCGGGAAGACTGACGAAAAGCGCACGGATATCGTTGAACACACCGGTATAGGTAGCCGGATTGGAACGCGGCAAACGCCCGATGGGGGACTGGTCCACACTGACCACCTTGTCTACAAATTCCAAACCTTCAACTTTGTCGTAAGGCAAAGGATCGCGCAAGGAACGGTAGAAATGTTGCGAAAGGATAGGCTGCAAAGTATCGTTAATCAACGTGGACTTTCCGCTTCCGGACACCCCCGTAATGCAAATCAACTGCCCCAAAGGGAATTCAACATCCACACCCTTCAGATTGTTTCCCCGTGCGCCCCTCAACCACAAAGAGTGTCCGTTGCCCTTCCTGCGCTGCCCGGGGATTTGAATGGAACAAGTACGGTTCAGATAACGTGAAGTCAACGTATCTTGCTTCAACATCTCTTCCGGCGTGCCCTGGAAGACCACCTCGCCTCCCAACCTGCCGGCTTTCGGCCCCATATCAATGATATAGTCGGCACTCTCCATCATTTCTTCGTCATGTTCCACCACAACCACTGTGTTTCCCGTGTCACGCAAAGCCTTCAGGGAGCTTATCAACCGACGGTTGTCCCGTTGGTGCAGACCGATACTGGGTTCGTCCAAAATATACAAGACATTGACCAGTTGAGAACCAATCTGCGTGGCCAAACGGATACGCTGGCTCTCGCCGCCCGATAATGACACCGACGAACGGTTCAAGGACAGATAATCCAAGCCCACATCCATAAGGAACTTCAGGCGCGAACGGATTTCTTTCAAAATTTCCGGGGCTATCTTTCTCTGCCGGTCGGTCAGCCGTTCCTCCACGTGCAACATCCAATCATACAATTCACCGATATCCATCGCCGACAACTCCGCAATGTTCTTGTCTGCCATACGGAAATGCAAAGCTTCCTTATTCAAACGGCGTCCTCCACATTCCGGACAAGTCACCGTCTTGGAGAACTGTTCCGCCCATTTCTGTGCCGAAGCCGAAGTTTCGTTCTCTTGCATCATCTGGATGTATTTCACCAATCCCTCGTAGGTCACATAATAATCCGACGAGGTGTGCACCAACTGAGACTTGATGCGCACGCGATCCATGCTGCCGTTCAATATTTCGTTCAACGCTTCCTCCGGCAAATCCTTGACCGGTGTCTTCACATCAGCGTCGTATTTTTCCAACAAAGCATCTATCTGCCAGAATATCATGCTGTTTTTATACTTCCCCAAAGGTTGGATAGCCCCCTCGTACACCGAAAGGTTACGGTCCGGAATCACTTTATCCATGTCTATCAGGCTGACATAGCCCAATCCTTTGCACCGCGGACAAGCCCCCTGCGGAGAGTTGAAAGAAAAGTTATGAGGAGCCGGGTCACGGTAGGACAAACCGGTTTCGGGGCACATCAAACGTTTACTGTAATGACGTACGGTCTCTGTTTCGGCATCGTAAACCATAAGTTGACCTTCCCCCTGTTGCATGGCCGTGGCCACACTGGCGTGCAACCGTTTGTCATCCTTCTGCTGTACGCAAAGCTTATCCACAACGATTTCTATGCTGTGGTTCTTATAACGGTCGAGTTTCATCCCATGGACTATCTCGCGAATCTCGCCGTCCACGCACACATATAAATACCCCTTGCGGCGTATCGTCTCGAACAGTTCTTTGTAATGTCCCTTACGGTTACGCACCACAGGAGCCAGCAGATAGATGCGCCGCCCCTCGTAATCCCTGATAATCAAATCTATCACCTGCTCTTCGGTGTAACGCACCATCTTCTTGCCCGACAAATAGGAATAAGCCTCTCCGGCACGGGCATACAGCAAACGCAGGAAATCATAGATTTCGGTAGTGGTCCCTACTGTAGAACGGGGATTTTTATTGGTCGTCTTCTGTTCGATGGAAATCACAGGACTTAACCCTGTAATCTTGTCTACATCCGGACGCTCCAAGTTACCCAAAAAGTTACGCGCGTATGCCGAAAATGTTTCTATGTAGCGACGCTGACCTTCGGCGAATATCGTATCGAAAGCCAATGAAGACTTCCCACTCCCGCTCAACCCGGTAATCACCGTCAGACTGTTGCGCGGCAGTTCCACATCCACATTCTTCAGATTGTGCACCCGCGCGCCGAACACTTCTATTTTTTCTGTTTCGTTATCCATCATTCTATTAATCATTTCCATTGGTGCCCGTCCCCGAATAACCGGTCAGCACATTCACATCTTTTCTTATCTTATATTCCTTGCCGTCGGCTCCGCGTGCATTGACCACCACGAAATACACCCCGTCTTTGACGGTCTTGCCATGAAACTTCCCATCCCATCCGCCGTCCAGAGTATCCCAAGCGTACAATTTCTGTCCCCACCGGTTGAAAATGACAGCTTTGAAGCTGACGATGGACTGATAGCCTTCCTTTACCTTATATATATCATTGTAACCGTCTCCGTTGGGAGAAAAAGCATTCGGCATTTCCAGAACAGACTCGCTGATGGAGACCACAAACGGTTCTGCCGTCCCCTCTTCGGGAAACACGATAGTATCGTTGCCATGCACGAAAGTGGCATAAAATTGCACGTAAAACGTACCGCTTTCGGTGAAAGTGTACTCCAGATTCTCATCGAAACGGTCTATAATCGGAGTATTCTCTTGTCCTTCGCGATACACACGCCACTCATACCGTACCGTATAATTCCCTAAATCTTCCACATTGGAAGTAAAATGCCCCGCCAACGGAGCCGACTGGGGTTCGGACGCATCTTCCAACTCTTCGCCCGTGGCCGTCGTATAACGCGCAGCCGGATTAGCCGTAGGATAAGCCGTTTGTGCCGAAAGCGAAAAAGAAACAGCACTGAATAAACCTAAAAACAAATACTTCAAAATAGTTTTCATGCCTGAATATTTGTGCAAAAATAATGTTTCCCGTTGACATAACCACTTTTTTTATGTAATTTTGTCCGCAATATCAGAAAAAAAGAAATGGCACACTGGAAAAGATTTATATATGTCGTAATCGCCCTGTTTTCCTTACAACTGACGGCTCGTGCGCAGGAGACGGAAACTTTCGTACATACCATTAAACAAGGAGAAACGGTATATTCCATAGCCCGCACTTATCAAGTGTCTCCCGAATCTATCCTCAAGCTGAACCCGACGGCCTCTACAGGTATCAAGGCCGGAGAAACACTGACGATTCCGCAACAGCAAAACGGTACGCAAGAAAAACGTTTCCATACGATTCAAGCCGGAGAAACACTTTACAAACTGACTAAAACTTACCAAGTAAGTGCCGACGATATTTGCAAAGCCAATCCGGGACTTACGGCCGAAAACTTCAAAGCGGGAATGGTTATCCGTATCCCGGCTTCCACCACACCCATGAACACGCCCCCGGCGAAGGAGACCGCCCAACCGCAAGGGGTAGCACAATCCGGATGCCGGGAAATGCACAAGGTAAAACGCAAGGAAACTTTATACAGCATCGCCCGGGATTTCAATCTGACAGAAGCCGAACTGAAAGCGGCAAATCCGGAAATGAATGAGCCTGGTTATAAACTCCGCAAAGGAGACTTCGTCTGTATCCCCTTCCCTAAACCGGAAAAGCCGAAAGAAATCATTCCTACCAATGAAGAACTGATGGGGAAGAAAGCCGTATCAGCCCCTCAGAAACTGATACGTATGGGAGTCATCCTGCCTTTTAAGGGAGGTTCGGCGGACAACGATAAAATGATAGAATTCTACAGGGGAGTGCTGATGGCTGTAGAAGAGATAAAGAAATCCGGTACGTCGGTGGATGTTTTCGCCTATGATTCCGGCAAAAGCGCAGGTGACATCAAGGCCGTCGTAAACAGCCACCCCATTACAAACCTTGATTTCATCATCGGCCCGTTGTATCCGGAACAGATAGCCCCACTTAGCAAATTCTGTCAACAGCATCATATCAAACTGGTAGTCCCGTTTTCGTCTCTCGGTGATAACGTATATGAAAACCCATACTATTACGCCATCAACCCTCCCAAATCATACCAGTTTGCAGAAACATCCCGGCTGACCACGGAACTCTTCGGAAAAGACAACGTCATTTTCTTGGAAGGCACTGAAAACGACAAAGATGCGGCTGCATTCATCGATGCCACCCGAAAACGGTTACAACAAAACGGCAGTAAAGCAAACCGCTTGAAACTCAACGATGACGAAATAAAGTGGATGGAAGCAATGACCCAATACAAAGACAACGTCATCATTCCCAACTCATCCGGTATCAAACTGTTGAACCAATTGTTTCCCAAGTTGAAAGAGTTCACTAAAAAGAATCCCGAATACAGAATCAAACTGGTGGGCTATCCGGAATGGCAGACATACGCCAGCAATCATCTGGAGAACTTCTACCAATTCAACACATACGCCTATTCTTCCTTTTTCAGGAATCCGCTGAACGGTAACGCCGACGAATTTGAGAATGCCTACCAAAAGGCCTTTCACACACCGACCCTCGTGTCGTGGCCACGTTTCGGTATGCTGGGTTTCGACACGGCTATTTATTTCCTGAAAGGCATATCTACGTATGGAGAAGCTTTCGACCAGCATCTTTCGCAAATCGTCACGACTTCTTATCAACACCGCTTCGACTTCCAACGCATCAGTAATTGGAGCGGCTTTATCAACCGTGAAGTCGAATTCATCCACTATAGTCCATCCCACAGCATTGAACTAATCCGACTGAAAAAATGAGAAAAGCATTCCTCATCGCGATAGCGGCCTGCTGCATCGGGACCTCTAAAGTGTACGGGCAAATCGGTGAACCGCGTAACGACCTGGCCATAGGTTTCAATGCGGGATACACGCTGAACCAAGTCATGTTCAACCCTACCATCCAACAAAAATTCAAAGGGGCGCCGACTTTCGGTTTTACGGCCAGATATACCTGCGAGAAGTATTTTAAAAGCTTGTGCTCTATCCAACTGGAAGTCAATTATACCAATTTGGGATGGGAGGAATTGATAGAAACGTCCGACGACACCTACAAACGGGATATCAACTATATACAAATCCCGTTGTTAGCCCGCATGGGTTGGGGCTACGAACAAAAGGGTGCTTTGTTTTACGTCGTGGCCGGTCCGCAAGTCGGCTTTTATTTAGGCGACAAGGGGCACAAAGGTGGGCTTTTCAACGACTCAACCCTGAACCTCCGTCCGGGACAAGTAAACCAACAATACGACATGCCGGTAAAGAACAAATTTGAATATGGCATCACAGCCGGTGCAGGTCTTGAGGTCAATACCAAAATCGGACATTTCCTTTTGGAAGGCCGTTACTACTACGGTTTGAGCGATATATTCGGCAACGGCAAGAAAGACGTGTTCGGTCGGTCGGCCAATGGCACCATCGTGGTAAAAGCCAGCTACCTGTTCGACATCGTACGGACACGACGGACTTCGAACAAAAAATAAAAAAGGACGAAAAAAGTGCGTTAAAATTAATCCATTCCAACGCACTTTCTTTTTATTCTATTCCTCTTTTCCCCTATCTCAAACGGTCTAGCGAACGGACGATCAATTCGTCCTTCATGATGTTCCGGAAAGCCAGATAGTCTAATATCAATCCTACCGCCGGAAAGGCCGCTGTCCAGGAAAGGGTGAAATCAGCATCATAACGGGATTTAAACACGTAAACGAAAACCCCGAACACGATATAGTAGCCCACCAGGATAAGGCTGCTGAACACAGACAAGCGCACCTGAAACATACGGCGCTTAAACAAAAATATGGCTGCAAACGAAGTGAACGCTGCCAAAACTAACAGTACAAACATGGCCCACGGAGCAAAGACTCGCGCCCCGTCGGCCATCGTAAGCCATAAATTATAGAAATCTGCTACCCCGATACCGTCTTGGTGAAAATGTCCTACGGGCATGCACAAGCATACCACCGCACATACTGCGACCAAGAAAAGATAGACAGACTGGATTCTTTGGATCATACAGTTCTACAATATTATAAAAATAAGTATCGGCTTATTCTATCGTATCTTTCTCCTTCAACGGATTACGGAAATATATTTTCCCTTCTACAAATTCTTGCGTGGCAATCAACGATGGCTTCGGCAGTTTCTCATAAAAACGAGAGATTTCAATCTGTTCGCGGTTCTCGAATACTTCATCCAAATTGTCACTTACAGAGGCGAACTCCTGCAATTTTTTGGACAACTCATTCTTGATGTCCAAAGAAATCTGATTCGCACGCTTGCCAATGATAGCTACGCTCTCATAGATATTACCGGTTTCGTCACACAGATCCATAATGTCACGGGTCACTGTGTTTGTAGGCGCATTTGTTTTTTTATAATCCATAATTATATAATTGATTTACTTGTTTCTTTTACCCTTAAGACTTCTTATTCACAGATTTCTCCGACTGTGCAAAAATCCGCTGCGCGTCTTTTAAATATTTAGATTCGGGATATTCGTTCATAAAGCCGTAATATTCGTCTATGGTGTCACGATAACGCTCCAACCGTTTCTCTTCCACACTTTGCTGAGCCAGTTGATATTTGGCACGCAATATCATAATGGAAAACTCCTCACGACGTTCCGGGCTAGCGTATGGATAATCCAACAAAGCATTGCGAGCCGTCACGATACAAGCCTCATAATTGCTTCCCCCATACGAGCAATTGCCCATATACGAACCTAAATCGTAATACAGCTTTGCGGCCTCGAACTCTTTTTCCACCATCTTGTCCTGCAAGGCAAAAATCATCTCCTGTGTACGGTCTTTCAGATGCGTATAGGGATAATAATCCAGAAAATCCTGAAATTCTTTCACCGCAGCCATCGTGCTACTCTGATCCAAACGCGTGTCCGGCACGCTTTCATAAAGGGAACGCCCCGCATAAAAACGGGCATACTCTACATAAACGCCTTTAGGATAAGACTGATAGTATTTCTTAAAATAGGAATGCGCCACATCGAAATTACCGTCGCAGAACTCCGACATCGCCAACATATAAAGACATTCCTCTCCTCGCGAAGTCCCTTTCATCAAAGTGACAAGCTCTCCCAACAATACGGACGAACGGGAATATTGCCCCTTGACAAAGTATTCCTTTGCAGCCTCGTACTTATAATCGTAATCTGCGGTCTTCATCACGTTGTTATACTGATTACACGAAGCCAGCAACAACATTGCCCCCGACAGCCATAAAAAAATCCGTTTCATATTGTACAATTGAACTGCAAAATTATGGAAAAGCATCGAATTTTGCAAAGAAAGGAAGTTTTTAAATGCAAAAAAAGCACATGAAACGGCTTTTTAGGGATAAAATACCTATTTTTGTAGCTTGAAGAAACTTAAAATATCCAAGCCATAATATGCCTAAATTCGAGTTGACCGCCGATTACTCTCCTACCGGAGACCAGCCGGAAGCCATTGCCCAACTCACAGAAGGAGTCTTGCAGGGCGTACCGGCCCAAACGCTGTTGGGCGTGACCGGGTCGGGTAAAACTTTCACGATAGCCAACGTGATTCAGAACATCAACAAGCCTACGCTGATTCTCAGCCACAATAAAACACTTGCCGCACAATTATATGGTGAGTTCAAAAGTTTTTTCCCGCATAATGCCGTGGAGTATTATGTGTCGTATTATGACTATTACCAACCGGAAGCTTACATCCCGTCCACCGACACCTATATAGAAAAGGATTTGGCCATCAACGACGAGATAGACAAGTTACGGCTGGCGGCCACTTCTGCCCTCTTGTCCGGACGGAAAGACGTTGTAGTCGTCTCGTCCGTCAGTTGTATTTACGGCATGGGGAATCCGGCGGCTTTTTATGATAATGTCATAGAACTGAAACGAGGCAAATTGCTGGACCGTAACGTATTCCTCCGCCGCTTGGTCGACAGCCTGTACACTCGGAACGACTTGAATCTGGAACGCGGGTGCTTCCGGGTCAAAGGCGATACGGTAGATATTTACTTGGCCTATTCGGACAATCTCCTGCGCGTGACATTCTGGGATGATGAGATCGATGCCATAGAAGAGGTAGACCCCGTAAGCTGCCTCCGTTTGGGGAGTTTCGACGAATACCGCATCTATCCGGCCAACTTGTTCATGACCACAAAAGAAAGTACGGCGAAAGCCATACACCAGATAGAAGACGACTTGCACAAACAAGTAAGTTACTTCGAAGAGATAGGAAAGCCGTATGAAGCCAAACGATTATATGAACGAGTCACGTATGATATGGAAATGATACGCGAATTGGGGCATTGCAGCGGTATCGAGAACTATTCGCGTTATTTCGACGGGCGCGAGGCCGGTACACGCCCCTATTGCCTGCTGGACTTCTTCCCCGAGGATTTCCTGATCGTTATCGACGAGAGCCACGTGTCCGTACCGCAAATCAATGCCATGTACGGCGGCGACCGCGCCCGCAAAAAGAACTTGGTGGAATACGGTTTCCGGCTTCCGGCCGCCATGGACAACCGCCCTTTGAAATTCGAGGAGTTCCAACAACTGGCCAGACAGGTCATTTATGTATCCGCCACTCCCGCCGACTATGAACTGCAACAGAGCGAAGGCATCGTGGTGGAACAGGTTATCCGCCCTACCGGTCTGCTCGACCCCATCATCGAAGTGCGCCCAAGCCTGAACCAAGTGGACGACCTGATGGAAGAAATACAGCAACGCATCGAGAAAGACGAGAGAATCCTGGTCACCACACTGACCAAACGAATGGCGGAGGAACTCACCGATTACTTCATGAAACACGACATCCGCACAAATTATATCCATAGCGACGTAGACACGCTTGAACGCGTGCAAATTATGGACGATTTACGTGCCGGACGCTTCGATGTGTTGGTCGGCGTGAACTTACTCCGCGAGGGACTGGACCTTCCGGAAGTTTCCTTAGTAGCTATCCTGGATGCAGACAAAGAGGGTTTCTTGCGTTCGCACCGCTCGCTCACACAAACCGTAGGCCGGGCGGCCCGCAACGTGCATGGCAAGGCTATCATGTATGCCGACCGCATCACGGACAGTATGCAAAAAACCATCGACGAAACCAACCGTCGGCGCGAAAAGCAACTTAAATACAACGAAGAACATGGCATCACTCCGCAACAAATCAAAAAAGGCCGGAAAATGACTGACCTTATCAGTGCCAATGCGGAAGCTCATGCGGAAACCCGTGCTTACATCGAACCGGAAGAAAGAATGGCTGTGGCCGACCCTATCATGGAATATATGACGCGCGACCAATTGGAAAAGAGCATAGAACGCAGCCGAAAACTGATGCAGGAAGCGGCAAAGAAATTAGACTTCATCGAAGCCGCCCAATACCGGGACGAAATGCTGCGCATGGAAGAGATGCTGAAAGAAAAATAAAGCACCCGGAAAAAAAGGAAAGGAGGAAGGACTTTGGGAATGTGTCTTCCTCCTTTTCCTATTTTATATAAACTTCCTCAACATACGGAAGCTTCTGTTCAGCCTCAAAAGTCTAAAACTCCCACTTGCATGCAATCGTAGGTATGGCATAAAAACGGTTGTTCTGTCCGGTTTCCGTATACACGAAATTATTACTGATTTCAACCTCCGTACCAATACTCAGCTTGAAATCGTCACTTACCCTTCTCAACGCAGCCAGATTAAACCAAAATTGCGGTTCCGACATCAGGATGAGATTCCCGTTCACGGTATTATTGTACCACAAATCGACAAAACCGCTGAACGTACACAAGCCTCCGGCAAAACGGTTTCGCCAAACGCCTGTCAACTGCCAGCTATGACAATAAGGGCCATTCTTGGCTAAGTATTTGTACATAGCCTGTACGGAAAATCCCTTGGCAAAGTCTTTGCTATTCCAGTTGTAAGCCACGCCAGTCAGATAGGCATCCCCGAAAGCATAACCATCTCCCTTTCCGGTTCCATAACTCAAACCACCGTTGTACTCCACATGGAATGCCACCGGCATTTTCTTCGTTTGGATTTCCCGGGAAAACTCGCCATAGGCTCCACGCAAAACATTGTCACCGAAATCGGCATCCATAAAAAAATAGGTACTCCCCCACTTGTCGGCAGAGAAATTCTCAACGGTTGCTGTCAGATGCTGGCGCGAAGAAATCTCGTTGCCATACATCCCATGACCCAGGTCGTAATGTAACTGGACGTTGAGTTGGGCGAGGCTTTTTGTGGCCCACAGGCACAATACCCCGACGTAAATAAACTTTTTTTTCATTACTTTTGATTTTTAAAAAACGCCGGCAAAGTTATATAAAATACTCCAAAAACGAATGTCCCCCCTAAAAGAAAGTGGAAGACCATCCATTCTACATTTCTGTATATAAAAAAGACAAGCCTCATAACCCTATAAGAATTAGATTCTTAAAAAATATCACAGCATACATGCCCAAAAAACATCGAAAAAAAATTCCTCAAATGTTTGCCGAATTAAAAAAAGTGCGTACCTTTGCAACCGCAAACGAGAAACAACACAGGCAAAACTTAAAAGTCTGAACGTTTTTCAATGCGAAAAGAGGGCGTTTAGCTCAGCTGGTTCAGAGCATCTGCCTTACAAGCAGAGGGTCGGCGGTTCGAATCCGTCAACGCCCACCACCTCTTACGGCTCCGTAGCTCAACTGAATAGAGCATCTGACTACGGATCAGAAGGTTACAGGTTTGAATCCTGTCGGAGTCACCAAGAGCGGGTGGATACCAGAGTGGCCAAATGGGGCAGACTGTAAATCTGCTGGCTTACGCCTTCGGTGGTTCGAATCCATCTCCACCCACAACCATAAACCTTGCGGAAATAGCTCAGTTGGTAGAGCACGACCTTGCCAAGGTCGGGGTCGCGAGTTCGAGTCTCGTTTTCCGCTCTTAAAGGTGCGTTAGTTCAGTTGGTTAGAATACATGCCTGTCACGCATGGGGTCACGGGTTCGAGTCCCGTACGCACCGCTTTTTTATGAAGCAAAATAAAGAAAAGTCCTGAAGTACATACTTTAGGACTTTTCTTTGTCTAACACCACACCCAAAAGCAGTGGAATAATGGGTCAACATAAAAACCTGAGGGACTCCTTGATTAAGCATAAATTTTTATTAGTCTGAAGAGAAAGAAAGCTCTGGCCTTCACTCCTCTGAACTGCGTCCCCCCAGGAATTTCTCAAAAAGATGTTTCATCTTTCAGGTTATATGATAAAAGACTATCATATAGCATGTTACGTGATGAAAGATAGAAAGTGTATCTTTCAGCTTTCTTTCATTGCGGAAAGCGATAAAAAGTTCTCAGCCAAACGATTTTTCAATCTCAGCCAAACGATTTTCCGTTCTCCTTAGAACGAAATGAAGCGTGGCTGAAGGATACCTGAAACATCCTTCAGTTTGTAACATTAATATTACGAGTAACTTATCGTGGAACCTGAAAGATGAAACATCTTTTTGCAAACTTCCTGTGTAGAGGGGTACCTACGGCATACAAGGAAATCCACTCTGCCCGTCAATGATCTACTGTTCCGTTTTTTCTGAAACTGTTTGTTTTATCATTAAAAAATGTATAAATAAGAATCTCCTACCAAATTTATTTGTACTTTTACTCCCATAATACTAAAGAAACAAAATACGACATGAAACATACTTATTTAGATTATTTGCTTCCAAGAAAGATTAATATTGCGGTTTTAGGTATAAGTTATATATAAAAAAGCCTAATACACTGTCATTTGGTTTATTCATAAAACAATGTTTTTCCGTCAGCAGAGAATTTAAAATTAACAAACAGCATATATAAAAAAGGGAGATTAATGAACAAGAAAGTGAAATGGGGGCTCATTGCCTTTATCGCATGTGGTTTAGTGGTATGGGGAGTTTATTCCCAATTACCCAAATTAAATTCCGAATTGGCTCAAGCCGACAAAGTAGAAAGCGGAGATAAAGCAAAAAAGAATATTTTGAATGTGAACGCACTAAAAGTCCGTACGGGTGTCCTCACTGACGAATTCACAGTAAGCGGCAATCTATTACCAGACGAAGAAGTAGACCTTTCCTTCGAGACATCCGGACAAGTCGTAGAGATTGGGTTCAAAGAAGGAAGCCACGTCACCAAAGGCCAACTACTTGCCAAGGTAAACGACAGGCAATTACAGGCCGAATTGAAACGCTTGCAAGCCCAACTCAAACTGGCCAATGACAGGGTGTACCGTCAACGCACCCTATTGCAGCACGATGCGGTAAGCCAGGAGGCATACGAACAAGTACGTACGGAACTCGAAACCTTAAAAGCAGAAATCGACATCGTAAAAGCCCAAATAGAGTTAACGGAATTACGGGCACCTTTCGACGGAGTGATCGGCTTGCGCCAAATCAGCGTGGGAGCATACGCCTCTCCTACCACCATCGTGAGCAAACTCACCCGTATCATCCCGCTGAAAGTGGAGTTTTCCGTCCCGGAACGTTATGTGAATGAAGTCAATCCGGGTACGGCTCTGACATTCACCATAGACGGTTCTTTACAAAACTTCCCGGCAAAAGTATATGCCAAAGAGTCTGCCATTGACGAAAATACGCATACGCTGAAAGTCCGTGCCTTATATGAGAATCCCAACGGACGCCTTACGCCGGGACGTTATGCCAGCATCAATCTCAAGAAGCAGGAAATCCAAGATGCCATTGCTATCCCGGCCGAAGCCATCGTACCGGAAATGGGTAAAGATAAAGTATTCTTATATAAATCCGGCAAAGCCCAACCGGTTGAAGTGACCGTAGGTCTGCGCACAGAAGAACGCGTGCAAGTATTAAAAGGATTGCAGGTGGGAGACACGCTAATCACATCAGGAACGTTGCAGTTGCGCACCGACTTACCCGTTGTACTCGACCGCGTAGATTAAGAGAAGGAGGACGTATATGAATATATCAGAGTTAAGTATCCGCCGCCCCGTATTGGCTACCGTGATGACCGTAATCATCCTGTTATTCGGAATGATTGGTTATTTTTATATCGGTGTACGTGAATATCCATCGGTGGACAACCCGATTATATCGGTTTCCTGTTCGTACGCAGGAGCGAATGCCGATGTCATTGAGAACCAGATTACAGAGCCGTTGGAACAGAACATCAACGGTATTCCGGGTATCCGCTCTCTGACGAGTGTCAGCCAGCAAGGTCAAAGCCGCATCACGGTAGAATTCGAACTTTCGGTCGACCTGGAAACTGCGGCCAACGATGTCCGCGACAAAGTTTCCCGCGCCCAACGTTACTTGCCACGTGACTGCGACCCTCCTACCGTATCCAAGGCCGATGCCGATGCCTCTCCTATTCTTATGGTCGCCCTGCAAAGTGAAAAACGTTCTTTGCTCGAATTAAGCGAAATTGCCGACCTGACCGTCAAGGAGCAGTTACAAACGATTTCCGACGTAAGTAGTGTTTCCATTTGGGGAGAGAAAAAATATTCCATGCGTTTGTGGCTCGACCCCATCAAAATGGCCGGCTACGGTATCACGCCTATGGACGTCAAAAATGCAGTGGACAATGAAAATGTCGAATTGCCATCGGGTAGCATAGAAGGAAATACCATAGAACTGAACATCCGTACCATGGGATTGATGAACACGGCCAAGATGTTCGACGATTTGATTGTGAAACACGAAGGGAACCAAATTATCCGTTTCAGCGACATCGGTCGGGCCGAACTTGGAGCAGCCGACATCAAAAGTTACATGAAGATGAACGGTGTGCCGATGGTCGGCGTAGTCGTCGTGCCTCAACCGGGTGCCAATCATATCAATATCGCCGATGCCGTATATGAACGCATGGAGCAAATGAAAAAGGACCTGCCGGACGATGTACATTACAGCTACGGATTCGACAATACCAAATTCATCCGCGCCTCCATCAACGAAGTGAAACAAACGGTGTACGAGGCTTTCGTTCTAGTAATTATCATCATCTTCCTGTTCTTGCGTGACTGGCGCGTCACATTGGTACCTTGTATTGTGATTCCGGTCTCTTTGGTCGGTTCGTTTTTCATCATGTATTTGTTTGGCTTCTCCATCAACGTACTGACCATGTTGGCCGTCGTACTGGCCGTCGGACTTGTGGTGGACGATGCCATTGTGATGACAGAGAACATCTATATCCGTATAGAGCAGGGCATGAATCCGAAGAAGGCCGGAATAGAAGGCGCCAAGGAAATCTTTTTTGCCGTCATTTCCACGACGGTCACCCTGGTAGCCGTGTTCTTCCCTATCGTATTTATGGAGGGGACGACCGGACGGCTTTTCCGGGAGTTCAGTATGGTCATTTCAGGAGCGGTAGTCATATCATCGTTCGCGGCACTGACATTCACCCCCATGTTGGCTACCAAGCTCCTTAAACAACAGAAAAAGAAAAACGCCTTTTACCGTATTACGGAACCATTCTTCATCGGAATGAATAATATGTACAGCCGTTCCTTGCAAGTTGTCTTGCGCCACCGTATATGGACACTCCCTGTCATTGTCCTCATGCTGGGAGCTATCGTATATCTGTGGGGAGCCATACCTTCGGAAATGGCTCCATTGGAAGACCGCTCCATGATTACCATCAACACACGTGGAGCAGAAGGCGTGACGTATGAATACATCCGAGATTATACGGAAGATATAAACAGCATCGTAGACTCTGTGATTCCCGACGCAGACGCCGTGACCGCCCGTGTATCCAGCGGAAGCGGAAATATCCAAATCCGCCTGAAAGACATGGGAGATCGGGATTACACCCAGATGGAAGCTGCCGAAAAATTGTCGCAAGCCGTCAAAAAGAAGACCAAAGCACGTGCATTCGTACAGCAACAATCCTCATTTGGCGGGCGTCGCTCGAGCATGCCTATACAATATGTTTTGCAAGCGACTAACATCGAGAAGTTGGAAAAAGTCCTGCCGGTGTTTATGGAAAAAGTCTACGAGAACCCTGTATTCCAAATGGCAGATGTCGACCTGAAATTCAGCAAGCCGGAAATTCGAATCCACATCAACCGCGACAAAGCCAACATTATGGGAGTCAACACCCGTGATTTGTCTGAAACCCTGCAATACGGACTGAGTGGACAGCGTATGGGATATTTTTATATGAATGGAAAACAATACGAAATTCTGGGCGAAATAAACCGGCAGCAACGTAACAAACCAGCCGATTTACGAGCCATTTATCTGAGAAGCAGCGACGGTAAGATGATTCAAATGGATAATCTCATCGAATTGGAAAGCAGCATCGCCCCTCCGAAACTTTACCGTTACAACCGCTTTGTCTCTGCCACGATTTCCGCAGGTTTGGCCGAGGGAAAGACCATAGGACAAGGATTGGACGAAATGGACAAGATTGCCAAAGAGGTATTGGACGATACGTTCCGCACCTCGTTGTCCGGTGACTCGAAGGAATTCCGCGAAAGTTCCTCCAGCCTGATGTTCGCCTTTATTTTGGCGTTAGTACTCATTTATTTGATTTTGGCCGCCCAGTTTGAAAGCTTCAAAGACCCCTTCATCATCATGCTTACCGTACCGCTTGCGATTGCCGGTGCATTGATATTCATGTACTTCAACGACATCACCATGAATGTGTTCAGCCAAATCGGTATCATCATGTTAATCGGGTTGGTAGCTAAAAACGGTATCCTTATTGTAGAATTTGCGAATTTGAAACAAGAAAACGGAGAAGACAAGGTAACGGCTGTACACGATGCTGCCCTGCAACGCTTGCGGCCGATTTTAATGACTAGTGCTTCTACCGTTTTAGGATTGATACCCCTGGCCTTTGCCACAGGAGAAGGCTGCAACCAGCGTATTGCCATGGGTATTGCCGTAGTAGGCGGTATGGTGGTATCCACTTTCCTTACCATGTATATAGTTCCGGCTGTGTATAGTTACATTTCAACCAATCGAATCAATAAAAAGGAGAAAAATGAAAAATAAGATACTGTGGCCTGTTTTATTTTTGTGCACATTGCCTGTACAGGCCCAACAAGACATGACAGAGGCGGAAGGTTCCGTCACTTTGCAGGAATGTTTATCACGCGGACTGGAGAGCAATTTCTCCATCCGAATGGTAAAAAACCAACAAGAGACGGCTGCAAACAATGCCACCCGGGCCAATGCGGGAATGTTGCCCACCGTGGACCTCAGTGCTTCCTACAGCGGCGATCTGGGTTCGACCCGTACTACCCCCCGCTCCACTGGAGTCACCACTACCGAACGTGGAGCGTATGACGGGACTGTAGATGCCGGCATCGACCTGAACTGGACTATTTTCGACGGCTTCAGCGTGTGGACCAACTACAAGCAACTGCAACTCCTGAAAGAACAGGGAGAACTGCAAACCCGCATTACGATAGAAGACTATGTGGCATCGCTCACAGCCGAATATTACAATTACATACAGGAAAAAATCCGTTTGAAAAACTTCCGCTACGCCATGTCCCTATCTCGGGAACGCATGCGTATCGTGGAAGTCAGATACCACATCGGTAATTTCTCACGTCTGGATTACTTGCAGGCCAAGGTCGATTTCAACGCAGACAGTGCCCAATACATGAAGCAACGGGAAGTACTGAACTCATCCCGGATAAAATTGAACGAACTGATGGCCAATCACGACGTAACGGCACTCATCGGTATACGAGATACGGCGATAGATGTCAATCCGGATCTGCAATACGATGAATTATGGCAAGCCACATTGGCCACCAACGCCTCCTTGTTGATGGCAGACAAAAATACGGAGGTCGTACGGGCCGACTATAAAAAAATCATGTCCCGCGACTATCCTTACGTACGTTTGAATGCAGGATACGGATACACTTTAAACCGCTATGAACTGTCCTCCACGAAGAAGCGGGACAACTGGGGGCTGAATGCAGGTATCACCATCGGTTTCAACCTGTTCGACGGCAAACGGAAAATGCAAAAAAGAAATGCGCAACTGGCCATTGAATATGCCGAACTGGAACGGGAAGACCTGAAACTGTCTTTGAAATCGGATTTGAGCGACTTGTGGCAGGCCTATCGCAACAACTGGCAGGTGATGCTGATGGAACGCCAAAACCTTGTGGCCGCCCAGGAAAATTATGAATATGCCAACCTGCGCTACATGAAAGGAGATCTTTCCGGATTTGAAATGCGAGAAGCCCAACAAAGCCTTTTGGATGCGGAAGAACGACTTCTGGTTTCGGAATACGATACCAAAATGTGCGAAATCTCTTTGCTCCAACTCAGCGGAAAGGTTCTGACTTATTTAAATGAATAAAGACAGCAAAAACGAAAAGAGGACAGCGTAAAATCTAAGTTTGCGGAGGAAAAACGACAGAAAAGACAAACGAAGCGGAGAAAAAAACGCCAAAAAGTTTGGTTCATCCATTCGTTTTATCTACCTTTGCACTCGCAATCAGGAAATCGCCTGATTCCTCTTTTAAAGGTGCGTTAGTTCAGTTGGTTAGAATACATGCCTGTCACGCATGGGGTCACGGGTTCGAGTCCCGTACGCACCGCAACAACATTCCGAAGCCCTTGAAAGTCAATCACTTTCAAGGGCTTTTTTCTTGGGGTCTCAATCGGGAGACCAACTGAATAATATACCACATAATAGATTGATTCATAATATTTTAATAAATCCTCTTCTTTATTATTCCTATTCCTGCCCATCGTTTTTGCCGATAAAATCACTCTATCTGTATCCTGACGGAGCAATAAAGAGCTTTCATATACGATCCTGATTGATACCGATTAGGAGACCACAGCCCACCCCGTAATATCATACGCATATTACGGGGTGGGCTGTTTTGCTGTACCCTTGATGATCGTAATCTGTCGGCAGAAATGAAAATCCCTACTATTTTCTGGCTATTCTTGGGGGCAAAGTTGGTTTCTCGGTTGGTCTCCCGAGACCTATTATTTAATACTTCCCCTTTTTTTTCATCAAGTGTCGGCAGTCGGTTAGGGTCTGTTTTGGCTACGAATAACTCGGGTATATCACATATTTTCTCTTTTTTTTCATTGGTAGTGCATTTTCTTCCAAAGGGCTGATTTTGTGGAGAGCATTTTCTAGCATCCCATCAAATTTGGTAGTAATCTATATCTATTTTGGTAGTAATTTCTCAATTATTTGGTAGTACGTAATTTACTGTGTATCAGGTAGTTATTTTTATTTTTCAAAAACTTGCCATACCTTTGCATCCGCAATCCAAGCTGATTCACGATGCAAAATGTATGTGATGATTCGGTCAGCGATTGAGTTCTTTGAAATATTGTACAACCAAATCTTATTCAGAAATGAAAGATATAGTCAAACTTGTAAACGGTTCGGAGTTGCAAAAGCAGCTCGAACCATTGTATGAGTTGAAGTCGGACATTGCAAATCTGAAAACAGAAATTAGCAAGAAGGCTTCAACTAAGCTCTACACAATTCCCCAAGTATGCGAAATTTTGCATGTATCAAGAAGCACGGTTTATAGAATGATCCGTGACGGAAACTTGAAAGCGCATAAAGCATACCGCAGGGTTTTGGTCTCTGAAGTGAGCATAAACAATGCTCTGATACCTATTAATAGTGGTCGGTAAAACGACCACTATACTTTTAAAAATTATTTCAAAAAATATATTATATGATAGACAGTAAGAAAAAATCGGTTATGAACTTCATAACCAGAGAGCGAGTGTATCGTTTCTCAAACGAGTGTAGCGAAAGTGCGTTAGCAAAATTCCTGTATTCCTATTTCCCCAAAAGGGTGGTTGATTCTATTTTGGCTTCATTTGAAGTCAGAATTGACACGAGGTGTTGCTATAAAGGTTATTATGCAACAGTCTTGGTTTTCAAAAGCAAAGACGGAAAAATCCGTGACGTGAAAATGACACTCTTTAACCCCGACACGGGAATGATTGTCCGTGATGGAGACGGGGATGCACTCATCCAGCATACCCAAAAACAGAACAGCCATGTCGAATACGAATCTTGGCCGTGGGGTGACAAGAGTTATTCTCTCGCAAAAGAATTAAGCAAGGGGTATGACCTGAAAAAGCAACCCACCCTGTTCGGTATGCAAAAAATCAATAGGGCAAAGCGTATTGGTGTGGTAACATCTGCTGTCGATGCGGTAGTCATGTCAATCATAGATCCGCATTGCACGTGGTTGGCTACTGGGCATGAGGGGAAGTTCGGTGTTGCATTATACCATCCTAATGTGATACAGGACTTGCGTGGAACAGGTGTAGGGGTTACGCTCTATCCCGAATGTGACGGTGAAGTCGAAGCCGAACAGATAAAGGAGAACCTGTTACGCAATGGCATAAAGGCCGATGTCTATCCGCATCTTGATTATCTCAAGAATTGCGAGTTTGTGGGACACCGTAAGAGCATTGCCACCATTGCATTGAAAATGATTGATATGCAGTTCTCTTACAGTGATATTATGCTCGCTCTGCGGTTGGTTGACGAGCAGGATATACTACCGTTTTAAGTACAAAAGCACGGGGCAATTAATATCAAGGTGGTTGCCCCGTGCCTATGAAACCTACCAAGTTGGTTCTTTGTATCCGTTTTGATAACGTATGCACCTTGATGAATTATAAACCCGATTGCGAATGATGTTCTGATTATCTGCAATCTAAAAATTAAAAATATAAAGTTATGAATCATGATACGCATTACAACTGTAAACTGCAATATGATACAGTAAGATTCTGTACGAGTAGCGATAATATCTCATTGATTAAAGGCAAAGAGAATCTGTTTAAGCATACATTTGATATAGAGACAGGAGAAGTAACCAGCATGGAGTTTAATTCCCAAGCCAATCAAGCCAATCGTAATATTGTGCCATTCTCCTTGTATATCCGTGTCAATATGCAGTCAAAGAGGATGATAATAGAGTTCTCCTCTAAATTGCTGCTGGAAGATTACCCCCTGCTTATATCGGAAGATACCTTTCCACAAGCATTACGGAATATGGAGAGATTGGGTATCTGCAAACTTGATGTGGAATCTATCATTGAGGATTGCCATTTCAATAAGCTCCATGCCACCAAAGACGTGGATATGGAACTCACAGAATCCATACTGAATACACTGAATCTATATACGGGCAACTATCGCAAATATAAATGGATACATTATATGAATGAGGGTATCTGCTTTAAGAAAGATGTAAAGACAAGAGATTGCCAAGAGGAACTGAACATCTACAACAAAGAAGTGGAAATCCTCACACCCAAGAACAAGCCATTTCTAAAGATGGTGAGCAACCCGACTGAAATTCTGGAATATTATCAAAAGAAAACAAGGTTTGAACTGAAAATGGAAACAAAGAGAAAGATTAGAAATAAGCTAAAGATACCCGACACATCATACCATAGTGTCATGCGTGGCAATCCTAATATCCTGTTGGAGCAGTTTGATTGCATATTCACTCCCTCTGCCAATAACAAGGCTGCTGATGTGCCACTTATTAATAATTTCCACGACTATACTTTGTTCTGCACACTCTATCTTCATAAATTCAACTTGAAGATGGTAGAGCAGGATATAAAAGACAGGAGACTGTACAGCCAAAAGTCAAGGTGTGCGTTTGGACGGAAAATGAACAAAATAAAATCAATGGCTCATGCTTGGAGTGAACAGTCCATGAATACCAATGCCGTACTTGAGGGTATCAGGGAGAAGCTGATGTGCAGTGTAAATTGACATGGTTCGGATAGTAGATCTCGTTGCCAGAGTGTGCGACCAATCAATACACAGCTTAGTTGCCACACACAAGATATGACGGATTGCTATGGATGGAATATGACGAGCTGTCATATCATAAAAGCCTATCTGTATCAAATCACTTGAAAACGATAGGTACACATGGTATTGAGAGGAACGATTCTTGAAAGAAAAAAGATAGAACAAAAAGAACAGAATATGTCTAAGAAAGAATTTTTCTACTGTAAAGATGTAATCAGATTCTCCTTGAAGAATGCAACGAAGCCGATTTCCACTATCAGGCTGCGGATGAATCTACATGGTGAAAGACTGACTTACTATCTGCCGAGCGAATATAAAATACAGCCCGAACATTGGGACAAGGAAACGGGTTGCGCAATAGAAGACAGCAGACGGAATCCTGACCTGAAAGGAAACATACGGCTGCAACTGATATTGCGCAATATCAATAAGGAGATAGAGAAAACCACCAATGCGCTGATTAAGGTATTGGAAGAAATGAAGCTGCGTGAAATCTACCCGACAGTGGACGCTGTGCGTACAAAGCTGCGTGAGGAGCTGAACCAAGCAACAAAGGAAAAGCGGATGTTTGCAGACTTTCTCAGCTTCATGGAATACTTATTTCCCTCTGCAAAGACGGGACGATACTGAACAGCAAAGGGGGCAGATTGGCAGCAGGTACGATACAGAGCTATGCTTCCACCCTGAAAATCCTAAAACAGTATTGTGCCAGCAGACGGACAAAGTTGGGGTTGGACGGTGTAACGGTAAGTTTCTACAATGACTTTGTGAAATTCATGAACGAAGCCAGCCATTCCCGTGGAAAGTATAAGCCGAATGTGATTGGAAAATTTGTCAAGAGCATGAAGGCCATGTTGCGGTATGCCTACGAGAACAACTATACCACTAATGACGACTTTAAGCGCAGGGAGTTCAAAGTGTATAAGGAGAATGTGGAAACGGTCTATCTCACCGAGAAAGAGCTGAACAGTCTCTATAAACTTGAGCTTAACGAGAATGATTCTTGTGTGAGAGACAGCTTCATTGTCTCAAGCTATACAGGGTTACGTTATTCGGATATAGCACGCTTACAGCAGAAACACTTGGACTTTGAGCATAAGTTACTGACTATCGTCACACAGAAGACCAATACGCTGGTGGTAATCCCCATGCTCCCCAAAGTGGAAGCCATTTTCCGCAAATATGGGTATCAACCGCCTAAGGTACAATCCAATCAGAGTACCAATAGAGTGTTAAAAAGATTGTGCCGTAAGGCAGGAATCACTAACTTTGTCTCCATAGTCGAGACATCGGGCGGAATCAAGCATGAGGTTACGTATGAAAAATGTGATATGATAACCAGTCACACAGCCCGAAGAAGTTTCGCTACCAATGCTTACAGGGCAGGAATACCGAGCTTGTCTATCATGCAGATAACAGGACACAGCACGGAAACCAGCTTTATGAAGTATATCAGAATATCCAAGGAAGAGAATGCTATCGCACTGAGCAAGCATACTTTCTTCCAAGCTAATGTATAATACAAAAAATATAAAACAATGGATAATAAAGAATTGAAATACAAAAAGGGTATTGAAGAATTTATTTTTGTGGCAAAATCCTCTACCGATATAATATGTGATGTTGTGTCGAACGACTTGCCATTCAATGAGTATAATAAAGAAAAAATCGAAGTGCGGTTAAGGAATGTTGTAGAAATGTTCTTCAAAAACAATCGCAAATATTATCCTGACGATAATATGTTTGAGGGGGAAATCGTGTTTGATGCTGAAATGATGAGCGATTTGGTTACACATGAGTTCACTTATGACGGAGTAACGTATAAGGAAGATTTGCCCGATCTTGATGAAGCGACAACCAATAAATTTCGGATGGCGCATGAACAATATCTAAAGGAAAAGTATCATACAGACAGATTTGAGTATATGAAAGTTGGGACGAATGTCATGGAGCTATTCCAAGACGAACAGTTCTTCAAGAAAATATACACAGAAATTAATGGAGAAAGCAAAAAACGAAACAAGGATTTGGATAGTATAAAAATTTCTACACTAAAAAATTACGCATACCAACTTGAAGAAATCGTTTCCCGTCTGGAATCCCTTTCCGACAAGATGAATGTAATGTCTGCTTTTGAGGTCAAGCGTTGGAAAGAGTGTGTGCAAAACTATTCTTGTAATCTTTTGATGCTGCTGTCCAAGGTCGGTTCTCCAGATTTCAACACCATAGACGGAGTGTTTATATTAAAAAACCTACTTGATGCTATTGACATTAATACATCAATGGATGATAAAGACAAGTTTATCGCATCAGTAATCGGTTGTCCGATAAGCACGGTAACGACCTATCGGAACAAGTTTAATGAATGGGGACGTAAAGCTGATGAAGCACGATTAAGCAAATTGAAGACCATACAGAATTTATGTGAATCATCGCTTAACCCAGAAAGCAACAATGACGGAAACCCTGTCGTAAAGAAATTTTTATCCTATATAGGAAAAGCCGTGAGGGATGCAGAAGGAGCGAGCAAGAAAAAGAAATAATATGCCCACAAAGAATACCATACGCAGACATTACCTGATAATCCGCAGGATATTTCGAAATGACTATCCAAGCAAACATGTCTTGCTTGAGTATATGAAGCAGTACGATGTGGAAGTTGGAGAAAGGACTTTCCAAAGAGACTTGGCAGAGATACGCAGCAACTTCGATATTGAAATTATATACGATGAAAAGAAGAACGGTTACTTTGCACAGACAGACAGCACATTGGATTTAGACAAATTGCTGTATTTTATAGGATTGGCGGAAAGTTCGGATATTGTCCTCTCTACCATGAGGGACAAGAACAGGCTGTTGCAATATCTTGCAGTCAGCCCTGATCCCCGTGCAAAAGGCGTGGAACATATAGGCTGGCTGTTGAGGGCTATCCAAAATCAGACGGTTGTCCGCTTTTCCCATTATAATTACCAGTCGGGAGAAGCCAAGGATTATACCGTCTGTCCCTACTTGCTGAAAGAGTTTGAGGGAATGTGGTATTTGTTTGCCTTTGTGGACAAGCTGGAATCGTTCCGCACATTCGGGTTGGACAGAATACGCAATCTTGTCATAACAGACGATGTATTCCAACGAGAACCTGCATTGGAGGAAACGGCAAAACGCTTTGACGATGTGTATGGACTGGTCTATGAACCCGATAACAATCCGACAGCCCCGATAGAAGAAGTCAAGTTAAGGGTTTCTTCTTCCATGTTGCCCTATCTCCGTTCATTACCTATTCATCGCTCACAGGTAATAGAGGAAGATGTTATCACGCTGCATCTGATAATCAATCCTGAATTAAAGAACAGAATAATGAGCTATGGAGAACATATAGAGGTGTTGTCTCCAGTATCATTGAGAGAAAGCATAAAGGACAGAATACAAAAGATGCTATCCAACTACAAATGAATGATTAGCTACCAGATTAATTGTGTGAACCGTTGCAGGAATGTAACGGTATTTTTTTTTCCTTTTCCCCGTCAGATATGAAAAACATCAGACCACCGACTTAAATTGACGTACCCCTAATCTTACCTTTGCGAAGAAAACAGGTCTATATGTCAAAATCAATAGGAGGAAAGAAATCGGCAGGGGAACAATCGAAAAATTGTGCGATAAGAAAAACTTGGTGTACGCTGTATTTTATGTCAAATTTATCGCTTTCTACCTGTCCTATAAAACTGGGCGAGCAATCCAATATCGCAGCCAATCCACGTTGCGATACCCCAAGCTCCTTGCGCTTTTCCCGAATCTTATTAATGACGAATAAATCGACTTTTGACTTCATAAAACCTTGTTTTCAAGATTGTAAAGTTGAAAAAAAGATTTATCTTTGCGCTTAGTATTACTAAGCGTATAATAAAAAGCAAGGGATTATGGGAAGAAAAATCATTAAAAAAGGATGGCTGTATGAGTATGAAGAAACAGCAGAAAAGCAACTTACAAATGGCTATGAAGTTACAAGAGTAAGGTATGTATTGGGAGAACAATTTGACACTTCTTGCAAGAAAGTATTAGTCTGTATCGGTATCAATCCAAGTACAGCAATCCCCGAACAGCTTGATCCGACATTAAAGAGAGTACAGAAATATGCTAAAAACAGCGGAGAATATGGAGCATGGTATATGCTAAACGTATATCCGCAAACGTGCAACCAATCCTGATGACATGGATACAATGCCAGATATGGAAATACACCGTAACAATCTGACTGCCATAAAGAACCTGTTATCCAAAATTAAGGAAGCAGACGTATGGTGTGCTTGGGGAAATACCATAGAAAAGAGAAAATACTTGTACGACTTGTTGCTTGGAAATACAGCGAAAGGAATTGACAGTATTATCAGCCTGTTCAATACAAACTATCACTTCAAAGCATACGGCTCTACCGTTAAGGGTTGCCCTAAACACCCTCTTGTAATTTCCAATGACGATAAGCTGAAAGACTTGGCGGAGATTGGATTAATGGAACTGAATAATAAAATACTTGCTATATGAAATTCAATTTTAATTTCTTTAAAAAGAAGAAAGAAGAATCACTTGATTGGATCGATGAAACCCTGAAGAATGGATTCTTCAATAACAATAATGAGGAAATAAATCCTGATGATGACGATTTAGGTATGCCTGATTATACTCTTGACGATAGAAAAAATATAACAACAGGATTATATCTTGTATTGGGAAGCAATATCCGCCTATTCCAACCTTTTGATAAAATCTATGTAGAAGAAATTACCGAAAATGGACTTATAATAAGATTTGAAGAAGAAACCGAAAAGAAATTCTACGATTATAATTTACTGAAAGAAGTAACCGTCGCCAAAGACGAAGATTATGATAAACTATTTGAGTAACTTAAAATATTATTAATCATGAGTAAGAAAAAACAAAATGTTCAATCAGAAGAAGACAAGAGAAATTTTTTTAAATCAAAGTATCTCCTTAGAGCTATACAGGGAGATTGGTGGATTACAGGTAATCATGTAATTATTGATGACCATTACTTTGAATACCGAAAAAGAAACTGGCATTTAATCTCTGTCGATTCTTTACAATTTCACTGGCAATATGTAGAGAGTATAATGGTTGATAAGCACATTTTCGGAGCAACTCTGAAAGTTACAGCAGGTAAAGAGTATTATTACATCAAAGGATTGTCAAAGAAAACAGCCGATGCAATCAAAAAATTAGCTTTGAACTATATTTCCATTAATACACAAAGAGGTACAACGGAAGCATTAGCAGGGGCAATCGCACAAGCTGTAAAGGGTAATGGTGGTAACAATACTCCAAGCCCTGCCGATGAACTGATGAAATTCAAGAAACTACATGATGCAGGAGCTATTTCTGATGAAGAATTTGAAAAAGCAAAGAAAAAAATTCTGTCATAAGCCATGAGAAAACAGCTTAAACAATTAGAAGAGTTTCACGAGGCATTCGGCTTGTATATGAACGAACAGCCAACTTTGAGTATTCCCCAAGCGTTGCACGAACTCCGTATGCGTGTGATGAAAGAGGAAGTCGATGAGTATGCGGAAGAATATGCAATGACGGGAGACACAGAGAATGAACGGTTGCAAGCTGTAGCCAAAGAATTAGCCGATATAGCTTATACTTTGTTGGGAACGGTTGTCTCTCACGGATTGCAAGATGAATTTGAACGTATTTTCGATGCAGTACATGAAAGTAACATGAGCAAGTTGGATGAAAACGGAAAACCAATCTATCGTGAAGACGGTAAGATACTGAAATCAAACCGTTACCATGAACCTGACTTGAGTTTCTTGCAGAACAGAAAATAAACATATCTACAATTTATAAAAGAGCCACTATTAATATAATGGCTCTTTTTTATTGTCAGTACGTCTAAAACTGACGTAAGCATGGTTCTACCTTTGTTACAAAAAATCTTATGCAAAGAAAAATATTCAAATTCAAGGTGATAAGCAAAGAAGGTAAGTGTGTCTTGTCGCTTGATTATACCAATCTGACTAACGATATTATCCGTCCAATTTCAGAAAGGTTAATCAAGATAGAACCTAACGAGAAATGCAAATTGCTGTTTGTAGGGAAAGAAAATTGCAGGCTTACATTGGAAGATGTCTATAATCTGTCGAGCCTGTTCCAATCGGTTGTAGGTTCGGGTTTGGTGTGGGATATTATAGGAGATTATCTATATACGGACGAGAGCCAAGACTTGGACGGTTACCTGCTTATTAACCCTGATATTATCAATCAATGAATAACCCTGTACCATTATTCCAACAATACACTCCATACGATACGGAGATTGTAAAGACTGCCACCCGATATGGCTTATACCTTATCGGTGGAACGGCAATAGACTTGCTGTGTAGATATTATTCCGTTCCTTTTTGGAGAAACAGATCTGATAATGACCTTGATTTTTGGACTTCGTTTGCCAATAAGGAAAGGGACAGGTTCGTCAAACAGGTAGGTGGCAAATTCGGGATTGGCATAGAGGACAGTTCCGACTATATGGTTTCCTTAGAATTGGAAGGGGGCAAGATAGAAACTGACATACTGATAGATTATGACAGTTCCAATATAAAGTTTGCATCCTCAATAAGCGAGGTTTGTGTAATGTCTCCTATATACCTGTTTTCCTCTAAGTTTGACAGATACATTAATACCGCTAACATTCAGCGCAAGGAGACCGATTTTTATGATTTAAGGACATTGCTGTCTATAATCGAAAAGACAAACGGCTTTGATGAACTTGAAAGCCATTTGTCTAATCGGGATTATGACCAAAGAGCCGAAGATATGCTCAATAATATAATTGCAAGTATGTTATAGGCAGGTATTACTCTCGTCTTTTCTCTTTCTTCCTCTTTTTTTCATATTCAGTAGATGATTGAGGTAGATACTTGGTTTGAAATTTACGACCTTTTTAGCTGGAATGTCAATCGGAGCGAAAGAAGTTGGATTCATTCCTTTTCTTGCAGCTTTCTGCTTGACGGAGAACGAACCGAAACCGATAAGGGTAATTCTGCCATTCCGTTTCATTTCATCAGTCACGATTTCAATAACAGCATTAAAGGCTTTTTGGGCTTCAGTTTTAGTTAGCCCTGTTTTCTCTGCAAGAGCATTGCATAATTCTTTCTTGTTCATATTCTAATTCTATTGTTCAAGAATATTTTTTCAAGAATCGTTCCTTTGGATAGGGGTATGACGAGCTGTCATATAGTGATTTGATAGAATATGACGCGGTTAGCCTTGATATGACGAGCAGTCATATTGAAAAACACGGGTCTCAATCAGGGTCTCAATTCTGCGATATATGGTGATACGCAATGAGACAATACAAAACAGACCTCATTGTATTACAAGACAATCAATATGTCTGCTTGTATCACTGTGTGTCAGAGGGTTAATATGTTACTGCCCCGTACGCACCGCTTAAAACTCTGAAGTACAGTTACTTCAGAGTTTTTTGTATCCTCTTGGCGAATAAATCCTCTCGAAAGGCTGTAATGACAGGCGTTTTTCGTATTTTTGCATATCAAATAAAAATCAGTCATGATCAGATATGCAAAGCTTAGCGACGCTAAAGCCATCGCAGACATCTACAACGAATATATCCTACATAGCGTGGCTACCTTTGAAACTGAAGCCGTTTCTGAAGACGAGATGCGCCGACGCATTGCCGATATCTCTTCCCGGTTTCCTTATTTGGTGTTCGAAAAGGACAGACAGGTCATCGGATATGCCTACGCCCATTTGTGGCAGGAAAGGGTTGCTTATTGCCATACGTGGGAAACAACCGTCTACATCTCTTCCTCGTCCGCCCGCCAAGGTATAGGACGACTATTGATGTCACGGCTGATTGAAGAATGCCGGAAATCAGACTGTTATGTACTCATAGCCTGTATCACCCACGGAAATGAATCCAGCTATGCCCTACACCGCAAACTCGGATTTGAACAAGTAGCCTTTTTCGAAAAAGTAGGCACCAAATTCGGAAAACGTTTGGACGTCACAGACTGGGAGTTGATATTACGCCCATGAACCCGTTACCCAATACTTCAATTTTATATTCCATATCCATTTATCTTATATGAGCCAAACGACTTACGACTTTCAATCCAAGGAAAACAACGGCCACGCACCGCTCAACAATATTATCAACGCCAAACTCATTGCCTACGTAATCGGCATCCTGCTTTGGGTGGAGGGCGGCATGCTGCTCGTCTGCATGGGTGTCTCTTTGCTGTACCGCGAAGACAGCTACAAATATTTTTTGTACGCCGCGGGCATCAACTTGATTACCGGAGGAGGACTGACGGCTTACGGCAAAGGTGCCAAAACCTGGATGACACGCCGCGACGGCTATTGTATCGTAACCCTCACTTGGTTGATGTTCACCATTCTGGGCATGCTTCCATTCCTGATGAGCGGTGAAATCCCGTCCGTAGCGGGTGCCTTCTTTGAAACGATGTCGGGTTTTACGACCACCGGCTTCACCGTGCTCGACCATATCGACTCCATGCCCAAAGGTATGCTTTTCTGGCGCGCCCTGACTCAATGGGTGGGCGGTTTGGGTATCGTATGCTTCACCATAGCCTTGCTGCCCATATTCGGCGGAGGCAACCTACAGCTTTTCAGTGCAGAAGCCACGGGCGTGACGCACGACAAACTGCACCCCAAAATCAGTATGACCACTAAACTCATCTGGACCGTGTACATCATCCTGACCGGCTTGTGTATCGGTTTACTTTGCCTCGGAGGCATGAACCTGTTCGACGGGGTGTGCCATTCGTTCAGCATTATGGGGACCGGAGGTTACTCTACCAAACAAGACAGCATAGCCTACTGGGACTCTCCTTTCATTGAATACGTCACCTCAGCCTTTATGGTCATCGCCAGTCTGAATTTCTCCCTGCTGGTTTTATGTCTGCAAGGCAAATTCGGCAAATTCTTCAAAGACGGTGAAACACGATGGTTCCTGGGTTCCGTATGTGTCATCACATTCCTCATCACGGTCAGCCTGTTCTTCCAACGACAATACCCACTCGAAGAGGCTTTCCGCAAGGCACTCTTCCAAGTATCTACCATCCATACCTCTTGCGGTCTCGTGACCGACGACTATACTTTATGGCCTCAATTCACCTGGCAGCTCCTGATTTTTGCCATACTGGCCGGAGGATGTACAGGTTCCACAGCCGGCGGTATCAAGAACATGCGTATCATGATTCTGTTTCACGCCATTAAGAACCAATTCAAAAGGCTTATTCACCCCAATGCCATTCTGCCAGTGCGAATCAACAAACATGTTGTGCCTCTCCCCTTATTGAACACCGTCACGACTTTCACACTTTTTTATCTGTTATGTGGCTTTGCAGGATGTTTCCTGCTTACATTTTTCGGAATTGACTTTCTGGAAGCCCTGACCTCTTCTCTCTCTGCCATGGGCAATACCGGTTTAGGCTTCGGCTACTATGGTCCGGCTTACACCATGAGCAGCATGCCCGACGTGTGTCAATGGATCATGTCTTTCCTTATGCTTATCGGTCGTCTGGAACTGTTCAGTGTGCTGATTCTATTCAGTCCGGTTTTCTGGAAAGAGTGGTAGAATTTTCGTTTTTTTTCATTCCGAACCCATTCAGAAGGCATCCATAAGCGTTTTGAATACAGATTTTGTATTTCAAGCCCGAGTTTTACACCGATTTTTCGTATCTTTGTTCACACGAAGATAGAATGCGGCTCGGCATAGCCAAACCAGAAAACTTCGTTTTCATTTGTCTCTGCGCTCGCCTTTCACTATCTTTGTAAGTATGGAGATCGTGCGCTTACCTTTTGCCGTCTTTACTAAAACATTTACAACAGAAACATCATGCAAAACGAATTATTATCTTGTGCCATCAGGGCTGCCCTACTTGCCGGAAAGGACATTCTGAACATTTACAATGACCCCAAGGCAGATTTTGCCATCGAACGCAAAGCAGACAACTCCCCACTGACCATAGCCGACAAACGTTCCCATGCCCGTATCATGGACGAACTGGATGCCACCTCCATTCCCGTATTGAGCGAAGAAGGCCGGTTGACAGACTATAATATACGAAAAGGATGGAAAACCTTATGGGTGGTAGACCCTTTGGACGGCACAAAAGAGTTTATCAAACGGAACGGAGAATTCACGGTCAATATTGCACTGGTAGAAAACGGCATCCCCGTATTGGGGGTAATTTATGTACCGGTCAGCCGTACGCTCTATTTCTCGGAAGACAGTATCGGAGCTTACAGGATAGAAGGGATTGATGCCCGTTCCGCCGGCCTTTCTCCCGACGATCTGATGGAAAAGGCAGACCGGTTGCCTCTAGAACAGGCCGACACGAAAGGCTTTGTGATCGTAGCCTCCCGCTCCCATCTTTCTCCCGAGACGGAGGAATACATCCGTAAGCTGGAAAGCGAATACGGACACGTAAACCTCATCTCTTGCGGAAGTTCACTCAAAATATGCCGGGTGGCAGAAGGCTCGGCAGACATCTATCCGCGTTTCGCCCCCACGATGGAATGGGATACGGCAGCCGGACATGCCATTGTACGGGCTTCCGGAAAAAATATATACTTGACGGATGAAAGAACACCGTTACATTACAACAAGGAAAACTTATTGAACCCGTGGTTCATCGTGAAATAAGAAAAGAGGCGTGATTCAACGCCTCTTTTCCGTTAAAGCCACCAAATAGATACCGGCCTCGTAGAGCATCCACATAGGCATGCCTACCAATAATAGCGTAAACACATCGGAGGTTGGAGTGATTACAGCGGCCGCCACCAAAATCAATACGATGGCATGTCGACGATACCTACGCATAAATGAAGCCGTAAGGAATCCAAGACGTGCCAAAAGCCAACAGAGAATAGGTATCTCGAACACGATACCCATCGTAAGCGTCATCATCAGCAACGTATCCATATACGACTCCAACGTAATGGTATTTTCTACTTCCGCACTCACTTGATAAGTGCCGAGAAAACGAAACGTGAGCGGAAAGATGAGAAAATAATTCAAAGCCGCACCCGAAAGAAACATCAGATACCCCGCCCCTACCGTGCGTACGGCATACCGTCTCTCGTGGGTGTACAAAGCAGGGGAGACGAAACGGAACAACAAATAAAGCAAGTAAGGCGAAGCACAAAATACTCCAGCATACAATGCCGTCCGCATGTGGACGACAAACTGGTTCGCCAATCCCGTATTAATCAGTTTTACCGAAAAATCATCGGGTATCATCCCTTCCACCCCCAAAAACTGGCCTATGTCGCCCATCAACCGATAGGTAACGAAACCGGCCTCTTTCGGTGCCAACACGACCCGAAAGAGACTTTCCTTGAAGAAGAACGCCACAAGCGCACAAACCACCGTCACAGCCAATGCCTTGAGCAGACAGTCGCGCAAAGCATCGAGATGTTCCCAAAATGTCCCGGTAGCCCCTTCGTCCGGATTATTCATCTTTTGCTTTCCGTTCTTCCGTTTTTTCACTCTCGGCCTCTTCGACCTTGTCACTCTTGTCCTGCGGAGTTTCCACCCCGTTCATCCCGTCTTTAAAGCTCTTCACACCCTTTCCCAAACCTTTCATCAATTCGGGAATTTTCTTACCTCCGAAAAACAGCAAGACAATCAACAGGATAAAGAGAATTTCTTGCGTACCGATTCCAAACATAACCTTTATTTATAAATTACATATTTCACCATCCAATAACCACCCGCTATCTGTAAAGCCATTCCGGGCAAGCCGATACGAAAATCTTGTACGGCCAAGCCGAAATCTCCTGTCATTGCCCATTCTCCCAAGGTGCCAAGCACTTGATAGAACAACACTACCGATGCCAAAAGCAGGACACTGACCCGGCGGAAACGGGAAGCCGCATAACCTGCCGCCAAAGCCAACAGCACCGACTTCAACAGAATAGCCGGTAATACCGCTGCTGCGGGCATACCGAACCACCACGAGTTGACGCACGGCGAGAGAACCGCCGTCAGCAATCCCACGCGCCAACCGTATTTATAAGCCCCAACCAACGTGAAAAAATAAATAGGCAACCAAGTCACGCCTCCTTGCGGAACCAAATGAAACAGTTGCGGCAATACGATATTGCCGACAGCGAACAACACGGCCAGCCAATAAGTCCGCTTCTCGGTATAGCCCGGAGCGTAAAGTCTTACAGTAGTTTCCATATTCTTATTCCTTCTTTATGTTATTATATTATTGTATTTCATACCCGCAGACGTTCCACAAAACCGGCTATCAGCGGCAGGCATTCTTCTGCCGTCTCCTTATCGCGGCAAAGCGTTTCCACCGGGCACCAACCGTTTCCCGCACGATTCCGTATAGCGGAAACCAACCGTCCGTAAGACACTGAGATTCCCGTTTGAAACAACAGTCCGTAAGCCGGCTCGCTAAGCACGTCGGCATATACGCGCCTTACCCGTCCCAATACCATGAGTGCAGCAGCTCCCTTCCCTACGACCTTATCGGCCACATCGGCACCGAGAAGCAAACCAGGCTGTTCCCGCAACAGGTCATACAGGTCTTCTACTCCCCGCCGCTCAAAGGTGTAGATTTCCCCGTTACGAAGCACGCAAGAACACTTCCGCTCATGCAATAAGTCTATCAAATCTTGCAACTCTTCTTTCATAAAGTCCCCTGTTTCAGTTGTTCCACAAAACGGTCTATACGATGCAACTCAGCCGGAATGTCGATACTTTGCGGACAATGAGGCACGCACTGGCGGCATCCTATGCAATGGTCGGCCTGCCGCAAACGCGGCACACTCCGGTCATACCCTACCAAGAAAGCACGGCGCGCCTTCCGGTAGTTCTCTTCTTGCGCACTTTCCGGCACGTTACCCTGATTGACGCACTTGTTATAATGTACCAAAATAGACGGAATATCAATGCCGTAAGGACAAGGCATGCAATATTTACAATCATTGCAGGGCACAGTGGGATACTGCATCATCAGGTCTGCCGTGTCGAATAAGAATGTCATTTCCTCGTCTGTCAAAGGTTGCAACGGGCAGTACGTATGCAAATTATCCTCCAAATGTTCCATATAGGTCATGCCACTCAACACCGTAAGCACACCGGGAAAAGTCCCGGCAAAGCGGAAAGCCCACGAAGCTACACTGCGCTCCGGCTCGCGTTGCTTGAGACGAGCTACGACATGATCGTGCACTTTCGACAGACGGCCTCCTAAGAGCGGCTCCATGATTACAGCCGGGATCTTGCGCTTAGCCAATTCGTCATACAAATATTCCGCATTCGTATTCCGCTCGTTGATTTCCTTGGCATGCCGCCAGTCCAAATAGTTCAACTGTATTTGCACAAAATCCCATTGATACTCGTCGTGCCGTGAAAGCAAATAGTCGAACACCTTGACGTCACCATGATAGGAGAATCCCAGATTACGGATACGCCCGGCTTTCCGTTCTTCGAGTAGGAAATCCAGAATCCCGTTGTCCATGTAACGGGCATTGAACTCCTTCATACCGTCTCCCATTCCTACACCGTGCAACAGCATGTAGTCTATATAATCCACTTGCAATTCTTTCATCGAGTTACGGTACATGGCCAACGAAGCTTCACGGCTCCACGTGGCCGGAGCGAAATTGGAAAGTTTCGTGGCAATGAAATAACTCTTGCGCGGATGGCGGCTCAAAGCAATTCCCATGGCTCGCTCCGAACGCCCTTTGCAATAAGCGGGGGAGGTATCGAAGTAATTCAACCCGTGGGCTAACGCATAGTCCACCTGGCGGTTCACCATTTCCTGGTCTATCTCGTCTCCACCTTCTTTTCCTTCCTTTTCAATCGTCGGGAGACGCATGCACCCGTAACCCAAAATCGAAACTTTGTCTCCGGTAGAAGGATTCGTACGATAAGTCATTTTATCCGTAGGTATTTCTCCCGACAGGCTGCCGGAAGCTGTTTTCCGTTCCGGATGGCAACCGTAAAACGCAGACGACGTGACTGCCGCACCGGCTCCCAAAAGCTTCAGAAACTTACGTCGGTCCATATCTTTTTTAGTCTTTTCCATGTTGCAGCACTTTGATTAAATAAAACGATGGGTCTCGTGTCCCTCTACGTAAATGGCACTGAACGGGCGTGCCGGACAAAGATTTTCACAGGCTCCGCAACCGATGCAACGCTCTTCATTCACGACCGGGAGCCGGGGAGAATCAGGAATTCCGGACACGGACGGCACCATCTGGATGGCTCCCGACGGACAATGACGGGCACAGTTTCCGCATTCCACACCGTCTGTATTCACTACACAATTCTCATATACGAACACGGCATGACCAATCTGTACGGACGATTTTTCAGCCACCGTCAGGGGGCGTATGGCACCGTTCGGACAAACCTCGGTACATCTTACACATTCCGGACGGCAATACCCGCGTTCGTAAGACATTTCAGGCTGCATCCACGTTTCTATCGAAGAAGAAGGACGCAAGACATCATTGGGGCAAGCCGATACACACAACTGACAGGCCGTGCAATGCGAAGCGAAATTGTGCAACCCTTGCGCTCCCGCCGGTTTTAAGTGCACCTTACGCTCCGGAATCTTCTTCTCCTCTATCACGGCCAACCCGCCGTCTACTTTCTTTTCCTGCGCCCTTATCCAAGAACCGGCCATCAACCATGAAGCCACAGCCAGAAAACTGCGGCGGCCATTATCCGGTCCCCCCTTTTCCGGAGCCACTTGGACTACAGCCGACGGACGGACATAACGTATGGCTCCCTTAGGGCATTTGTCTATGCAGTTCATACAAGCCACGCAACGGCTGTAATCTATCTTATGTTCCTTAATATGGATGCACGACGCCTTGCAATTACGTTCACACAAATTGCAATTCACACACTTTGAAGTGTCTATCACCGGTTTTAACCAGGCATAACGGGACAGGAAACCCAACAACGTGCCAACCGGGCAAATCGTGTTACAATAAGTACGCCCGTTCCGCCAAGCCAACACGGACAGTACAACGAAAGTCAGCAAAGCCACGCCTAATACGGAAAGCCCTTTCATCCAGACCTCCACTTCATAAAAAGCATAACTGTCCATACGCTCGGCCATATAGGCTAGCAAATTGTTTCCCCAACGATAGAAAGGAGCCAACAGATTGGAAGCCATACGTCCGTAAGCACTATACGGCTCCAACAGGCCTGCCCACCCCATAAGTCCAGTTACCCCGGCCCAAAGTCCGGCACCACAAACGGCCACAAACAAAGCCAACACCCCGTATCTCAACCATGACAGAGCCGGAGAATAGCGGAAACAGTTCTTTTTGTACTTGCCTCCCATACGGGAAACCACATCCTGAAACACCCCGAGCGGGCAAATCACGGAACAATACACCCGTCCGAAGACGCAAGTGAGCAGCACCAAAGCTACAACCACTCCGAAGTTCAAAGCCAACAATGCCGGAATGAATTGTATCTTGGCCAACCATCCGAACCATCCCTGCACGACTCCCGTAAAGTCAAGAAATAACAGTGTTACAAGGACAAAACAGATACATGCCGCAACTTGCCTGATTCTTTTCAATCTCATAACCACTTTTTTAACCCTTTCTATTTCATACCGATTTCTTCCAACCATCGTTCCACCTTCGGGCGAGCATCCCCCACCGTCCCACCATGGCAAATAAAGCCTTTCTTCAAATCAGCCTTACCCGCATGCCGGGCTAAATCACTAAAGCATTTCTGCTCCCCACCGCCACCATGCGTACAGAAAGGTATCACCGTTTTTCCAGTCAGGTCATACCCCTCCAAAAAACTCCAAATAGCCATTGGTGCCGTTCCCCACCAGTTCGGAAAACCCACATAAACCACGTCATAGGCATCCATATCTTTGACTTTGCTTTTCAAAGCCGGACGCGCATCAGCCTCCTTTTCCTTCTTAGCATACTCCGTACACGACCGGTATTTTTCCGGATACGCTTTTACAGTCTCTATCTCGAAAAGGTCTCCACCCGTCAGTTCTTGAATCTGATGAGCCAAATTACGCGTATTCCCCGACCATGAAAAATACGCAACCAACACTTTCTTCGCATTTGCCGTATGCTGTGCACCGGCTTCCAAGCCTATCATCGCCCACATCATGAGAAATACTCCTAAGAATTTTGTTTTCATACCCAATACTTTTTTCGTTCGTCGATTCATTTCTTTACACCTGCAAAAATAGAACATAATCCCCAACGCTCCGATATACGGATTACGGATATCCTTACCCTTTTTACTGATTGTCAAAAACGACCTCTTTCCGAGGATAAAAAGAACGTTCACGATATTCTTTCGGAGACATACCTACATATTGCTTGAAATACTTTCCGAAAAACGATTGCGTACAAAAATTCAACCTGACTGCAATTTCCTTAATGCTCAACTCCGAACACTCCAATAGCTGTTTGGCTTCTGAAATCACCATCTGTATGATCCATTGCAAAACACTACGCCCGGACTTTTCTTTCACAACCGAAGAAAAGTAACGTGCCGAGAGGTTCTGTCTTTCCGCATAGAAAAGAACTTCGCGCTCTGCCCGGTAATGATTGAACAAATCAACAATGAAACGTTGAAAAATAATATCTTTCTGTGTCCGTTGTACAGGATGCATCGGCCGGTTGGTATAGTATATCATCAGCAATTCATAAAATAATGCTTGCCCGCCGGCTTTGATCAACTCGACTTTCAAGGAACGGCATTTGGAACTACCCACTTGCCCATCTCCTTCTTTTATCCTACGCATATAAAGTTCCAGAAGCTTATCCACATACCGACACTGCGCATCTGTCAGCGTAATACAAGGATGGTCGCGCATGAACAAAATATCCTGTACATTCAACACTTTATTACTGATAGGCAAAATATAATCCACATCCACCTCTACCACGACACCGTCTATTTCTCCACCGACACGCAATACGCGTACCAAAGCCGAAGCCACATAAAAACAAATATCTCCCGGCTTTATTATATAAGGTGTATTGTCTATTTCCAATTCCACTTCTCCCGCACGACAAAAGAACACACCGCATCGATCAAGCGTGGAACGCAAATGTCCCCACTGAGAACCATATATTTTCCAATCGGACAAACGGCTTACCCGTATAGGAATCATAGCTTGCTCCATCCTTAATTATTAATAAAACTATTCACTGGAACAAAATAAATATAATTCTGAAAAACTTTAGTCACATCGGTAGTTAAAAACATACAAATCAGACAAAAAATAAGCCCTTTAGAACTTTCAAATATCCGACAAACCCGATATATTTGCATGTAGAACCAGAGAACTATTTTTATGAAGAAGTTTAATGTTATCATAGGAGGATTTATCCTTTTTTTATTCACAGCTTGCTCACACATACGGCAAGGAAGCAGCGGTATGCAAACCGTAAAGACAAGCAGCGGGTACATTATACCAACACTAATTCAATAAATTATGTACAAAACAGAAATTGGGACCAATGCCGGAAAAGTCTGGCGTATCCTGAAAGAAACGCGTGAAATCACCCTACAAGACCTGGCAGGGAAGTTAGAACTCAGTGTAGAAGACACGGCACTGGCCGTTGGTTGGCTGGCCCGTGAAAACAACATTTTCATTCAAAAAAAGGACTCTACATTCTGGGTGTCGGATGAAGAAGAAGACATTATGTTCAAATTCGGATAAATACCCGCCCCACCTTTAAACTAAAAAACGCCGATGCCATAAATACAAGCATCGGCGTTTTTGTCGAATCCCTGACAATACTAAAATATGTATATAAATCTACGTACTGCAATATTTTTATCGTATCTTTGCAAACGGATAACCCTTATTATTTTATAACTAACATTTTCACTGATTTATGTTTAAGGAAAACAAAGGAGAAGTCCTGCATGGAATTTTACTTATCGTTTTATTTTCGTTTTCTGCCTTTTACATTGCAGAATTCGAGTTCGTCAAACAACTTTCCTTCAGCCCGCTGATTGTCGGTATCATTTTAGGCATGCTATATGCCAATAGCTTACGCAACAAACTGCCCGAGACATGGGTTCCAGGAATCAAGTTTTGTTCCAAACAAATCTTGCGCACAGGCGTAGTACTCTACGGCTTCAAACTGACTTTCCAACAGGTACTGGCCATCGGATTACCAGCCATTACGGCTGATTTGATTATCGTCGCCGGTACATTGGCCTTAGGAATATTAATGGGAAAATTACTCAAAGTGGACAGCCAGACAGCTTTAATGACTTCTACCGGTAGCGCCATCTGTGGGGCTGCAGCCGTACTGGGAGCCGAACCGGTTGTACGCTGCGAAGCCCACAAGACTGCGGTCGCCGTATCCACCGTGGTGATATTCGGAACACTTTCCATGTTCCTCTATCCCATCATGTACCGTGCCGGATGGTTGGACGGCTTGAGCGACCAAGCCATAGCCGTATATATAGGTTCAACCCTGCACGAAGTAGCTCATGTAGTCGGAGCGGGTAACGCCATCGATGCTGCGGGAGGCAATGTGGCAGATGCCGCCACCATCACCAAAATGATACGCGTCATGCTGTTGGCACCCGTTTTGGTCATCATGAGTGTATGCCTCTCCGGAAAACAAAAAAATAAAGGCATAACCGGAAAGAGTAAAATCACAATACCTTGGTTCGCTTTTTATTTTTTGGTCGTCATCGGTTTTAATTCCCTGTTACAATCCGCCACTTTCATTCCTCAGGAAACTTTGCAGACAGGTATAGGGTTCATCAATAATGTGGACACGTTCTTACTTACCATGGCCATGACGGCGCTCGGTGCAGAAACCAGCATAGACAAATTCAAACAAGCCGGAGCCAAACCTTTCTATCTGGCCGGCATCCTCTATGTCTGGCTGGTATTCGGTGGATATGCCATTGTAAAATTATTGTTCTGAAAAGAATTCGGACATCTGAAAATCCCCATGGTCGGTTAGGACCATGGGGATTTTCAGATATGTTCCGTCTCTTACTGGAAGAAAGGAAGCAGCAAATCGGGAATCTCTATTCCATGCTTTCGGATGTCTTCCAACTTCTCCTTGGCCTTATCAGTCAGGGCAAAATACATCTGGCGCTTGTCTTTCTCCCCCAAAGTCCGAACCAACAAGCCTTTTTCTTCTACCGAACGTATCATTTTGGAAGCATGTGAGGCCGTCAGTCCCGTACGTTCCACAACCACGCCTGCCATCACGGTTTCTTCCCCAATGCTACACAGGACCATCGCTTCATTCAATGATAAACCGTATGTTTCCGACAGACGGGTTTCCAACAAAGCAAGAGAACGATAAAGGTCCCTCATGACACAAATACATTTGATTTTCTCCATGGCAGCGCTAAATAAACAAGTTTACATTAGCCTCTTCGGCACGTCCCATATACGTAGCTACTCCGCCGATCGTCACATGGTCCAACAACTCTTCCTTTTTCACCCCCATCACATCCATCGACATTTGACAGGCTATGAATTCCACTCCGTTTTCAATGGCCTGCCGGCGTAATGACTCTAAAGAATCAATGCCTTTACGTTTCATAATATGACGCATCATCCGTGCTCCCATGCCTCCCATATTCATTTTTGAAAGTTTCAGTTTCATGGAATCGGATGGCAACATCACGCCGAACATCTTTCCAAACCAATCTTTCTTCACTTTTGGCTTTTCTGTCTTTTTAATGGCATTCAATCCCCAGAAAGTGAAGAAAATGGTCACTTTCTCTCCGGTAGCCGCAGCACCGTTAGCCAAAACAAAAGTGGCTAAAACCTTATCCAAATCATCACTGAACAGAATAAAAGTCTTACCTTTTGCCGTCGAGACCGGATGTGAAACCTCCATCGCACAAGGTGTCGCTTTCTCAACTCTGACTATGTATGTACCATTTTCGGTTTGAGCAGAAACAAAACGGTTTCCTGTCATCCGGCACCAGGCTTCGGCATCACGGGGAAAACCGGCATCCGTAGCACGTATCTCCAAACATTCACCAGATTGCAATTGCTCCATACTCGTTTTCAATTTCAGAATAGGACCGGGACATTGAATACCACAAGCATCTATTCGGACAATACGGGCAACCGGCGCCTTTTCCTCCTGACTTACACAACACGTGTTACTCGATTTCCGAACGCAAACGTCTTCAGGCGCAGCAGGAATACAAACCGGAGTCACAGCCGCTTTATAGGTCTTAAACCCTCCTATCAGATTCCTCACGTCATATCCATTTTCTTTCAGGATATTAGAGGCCAGATAACCACGTAAGCCCACACCACAATACACCCACACAGGTTTATCGAGAGGTAACTCCGCCAAACGTTCCCGCAACTCATCCAACGGTACATTCACCGCACCGTCTATCCCTCCCAGTGCATATTCGTCAGGCGTACGCACGTCCACCAATGTCACACGGTTCAAATCAGCCGTTTTTAAATCCCTCCAATAAAGCGGATTCATTTTCCCGTTCAATATGTTCCCGGCCACATAACCTGATACCGCCACCGGATCCTTGGCTGATGAAAAAGGTGGAGCGTAAGCGTGCTCCAACTCCATCAAATCGTACACTGTACCTCCGCGCTTAATGACCATAGCGTATTCATCTATCCGCTTATCCACACCGTCATAACCGACGATTTGTGCTCCGTAAAGTTTGCCTCCATCGGGAGAAAACGTAATCTTTATAGCCATCTGCAAGGCACCGGGATAATATCCGGCATGAGAACCTGAATGTATCGTAGCCGAAAGATAAGGTATCCCAAACTGTATTAAACGTTTGGCCGGGAGACCTGTTGAAGCCACGGTCTGGTCGAACACCTTGGCAATGGCTGTTCCGACTGCCCCTTCGTATTTTACTTTATAGCCGAACACCATATTGTCGGCCACAATACGTGCCTGACGGTTGGCAGGACCTGCCAAGAAATTCAGCCAAGGCTTACCTGTCAGCGGGTGAGGAAATTCTATCGCATCACCGACCGCATACACCGATTCATCCGATGTCTGCAAATACTCATTCACCCGGATACCTTTCATCTCTCCCAATTCCAATCCTGCAGCAGAGGCTAACGATGTCTCAGCACGTACCCCAATGGAAAGAATCACCAAATCCGTCTCTATCGTGATACCGGACTTGAACTTTACCGTCACTACGGAAGCGGTTTCCTCAAAAGATTCCACCGCCTGTTCCAAATAAAGCTTCACCCCTTTTTGCAACAGATGTTCATGCACTAAAGCCGCCATAGAAAAATCTATAGGCCCCATGACCTGAGCTGCCATTTCCACCACAGCCACTTCTGCCCCTGTATGTTGCAAATTTTCAGCCATCTCCAAACCGATGAAACCGCCACCTACGATAAGTGCACGTCTGACCTGATGTTGTCGTACGTAGTCTTTTATACGGTCGGTGTCTTGTACATTACGCAACGTAAAGATTCCACGACTGTCGATACCTGTCAAAGGAGGACGTACCGGGGAGGCTCCGGGCGAAAGCAAGAGTTTGTCGTAAGTTTCCACATATTCCCGACCGTCAGATGTCCTTACCGTAACTTCTTTTCGACGTACATCTATTGCCGTCACCTCGGATGCTGTACGGACATCCACACGGAAACGACGTGCAAAAGCCTCCGGAGTTTGCACGAAAAGCCGCTCTCTATCACGAATCACTCCACCTATATAATAAGGTAAACCGCAATTGGCGTACGATATATATTCTCCCTTTTCAAACAAAATTATTTCCGCTTTTTCCGTATTTCTACGAATCCGGGCTGCCGCAGTCGCACCACCAGCCACTCCTCCCACAATTACATACTTCATATTCTTCCTTCTTATTTATATTATCATTATTTTCCAATAGAAACTTTTGCAAAGAACGCTTTTAATTTACAGCGAAACAAATTTCCAACGGAAAACTTTCCAAGTTTAAGAATTTTTAGAAAACACGAACAAAAGCAATTCACTCCACCTCAAAATCCAGAATTTATCGTTATATTTGCAAATGAACCGCAAAACCATGGATATATGACAGACTTTGCCCCCTCCGTATTGCTGATTTATACAGGTGGAACTATCGGAATGATAGAAAACCCGGAAACAGGAGCATTGGAAAGCTTCAACTTCGACCACTTGCTGAACTTCGTTCCGGAGTTGAAACGTTTTAATTATCATATCAACACCTATTCTTTCGATCCCCCCATTGATTCTTCCGATATGGAACCTTACCATTGGGCAAGATTGGCACGAATTGTAGAACGGAATTACGAACAATACGATGGTTTTGTCATTCTACATGGAACTGACACCATGGCTTATACGGCTTCTGCATTGAGTTTTATGTTGGAAAACCTGTCTAAACCGGTTGTATTGACCGGTTCACAACTTCCGATGGGTATGTTGCGGACAGACGGCAAAGAAAACCTGATTACCGCCATAGAGATTGCTGCGGCCAAACATCCGGACGGTACGGCCATGGTGCCGGAAGTCTGTATCTACTTCGAAAGAGACTTGATGAGGGGCAACCGTACCACGAAAATCAATGCAGAGAAATTCAATGCTTTCAAGTCGTATAATTATCCGTGTCTGGGGCATAGTGCCATCGACATTAAAATCAAACCGGAACGCATACGCCGGCCTGACGCGTCACGCCCCCTGAAGGCACACTACCTGTTCGATACCAATGTAGTGGTTCTCACGCTTTTTCCGGGGATACAGGAAAGCATCATTACTTCTGTCTTCAACATTAAAGGATTGAAAGCCGTAGTTATGAAAACCTTCGGTTCGGGCAACGCCCCACAGAAACCCTGGTTTATCAAACTCATCAAAGAAGCTGCAGAACGCAACATCATTATTATCAACATCACCCAATGCCAGTCGGGAAGTGTAGAAATGGAACGTTATGAAACAGGCCGTCAGTTACTGGAAGCCGGAGTGATCAGCGGATATGACAGCACTCCGGAGTGTGCATTGACCAAATTGATGTTTCTTTTGGGCCATGACCTGCCCCCCGAAGAGGTCAGGCGTCTCATGAATACCAACCTGGCCGGTGAAATCACGTTGGAATAATACCCACAAACGACAAATATAAAATTATGGACGGACTAATCATAGGATTATTATTACCTTTTGCCGGTACTACTTTAGGTGCCGCCTGCGTTTTTCTGATGAAAAAACAAATGCCGGACTTAGTGCAGAAAACCTTATTGGGATTCGCTTCCGGTGTCATGGTAGCGGCTTCCGTATGGTCGCTGCTGATACCTTCTATAGAAATGAGCGGTACGGAAAATGCTACCCGGGTTATCCCGGCCGTAAGCGGCTTCATAGCGGGTATTGCATTTCTCTTGCTGATGGACCGGATCACTCCGCACCTCCATTTAGGCAGCCCTTCACCCGAAGGACCGCACAGCAAATTGTCACGGACAAGCATGTTGGTATTGGCCGTCACCTTGCACAATATTCCGGAGGGAATGGCTGTAGGAGTAGCATTAGCCGCCGCCATGGAACACAGCACTTATCTTCCCATGGCCGGTGCATTGGCTTTATCTTTGGGAATCGCCATACAGAATTTCCCGGAAGGCGCCATTGTCTCCATGCCTCTGCGTAGTGAGGGAAACAGCAGATTGCGCGCTTTCGGCATCGGTACATTGAGCGGTGTCGTAGAACCTATCGGAGCTATCCTGACGATTCTGTTGGCAGCCTACATCACCCCCATATTGCCATATTTACTGTCGTTTGCCGCTGGCGCTATGATTTATGTGGTCGTAGAGGAGTTGATTCCGGAGGCTTCTCAAGGAAAACATTCCAACGTAGGAACGGTAGGCTTTGCACTGGGCTTCGTATTAATGATGATTCTGGACGTCGTATTAGGATAAACGTTTGGAGCGATATTCTTTAGGCCCGACACCAAAATGCTTTTTCACATATTTACCGAAGAAAGAAAGAGAAGGAAAATCCAACTCCACCATAATTTCCTTAATGCTTTTGTTTGAATAAGACAACAAATCCGCGATGTCTTTCGTCACCGCTTTATGAATCAGCATCGAAGCCGTCTCGCCACAAGTCGCTTTACAGACAGAAGACAAATACTTAGACGTTACATTCAATGTCTCCGCATAAAAAGATACGGAACGAGGTTTAGGATAGACCGATGTAAGCAAATCCAAAAATCCTTTGAACAGATTATGTCCTTGAGAGTAATTGACCGCACCGACCGAAATATAACGTCCTATCACGCCATACACTTCACACATAAACGATTTCAACAGACACTGCATGGATTCCCTATATCCCAACTTGTTCTTATCCCCAATCTTGACAGATATCAAAGAATAATACAATGATAAACAAGTATATTCCATATCCGTGAGCGACAGTATCGGATGAGCTATCAGAAATGAAACCACATCCCAATTATATGAAGAAAATGAAATGGCTTTTTGAAATAAAGAACGAGAGATACAAAGACTGTTTACAGACAAATCATCCGTCTTTTTCTGCCGTTCCAATACATAATTGGGCAAGGACATGATTATATCATGTGCCTTGACGTTATAATTCTTTCCATTGATGGTACATTCGGCTTCTCCCGAAACGACAATAGAAACAATCACCCATTCTACTTTTATCGTATCTGATGTCATCCGAGACAGATTCCTCCCAGCCTCCAAGCCATACATGAGAGCATCCTTCTCACGTACTATCATAAAATCATCACTAACTAACAATACGTCACTTTCCATTTTCTACTGTTATTTTCCGATTGCAAAATAAATATCTTCATTCTTATAAACTGACCTGATTATTCACAAAGAGTGTTCTGAATAACATTAAAACTATCCTATAACAGACTTATAATACTCTCCACTGACACTTGCAACGGAGAAAGACAGAAAAGCCCCGGACAAAGAAACTTTTATGCCGCTTTTTCTTAACTTTGCACCCGCTAATCCAAATGAAATATGATTTATCCACAGAATTTTGAACAGAAAATAGGATTTGACGAGATACGTACTTTATTGACGGGACATTGCCTGAGTACGCTTGGCATAGAGCGCGTCGGACAGATGAAATTCCTGACGGATTTGCATCTATTGCGCGAATTGCAAGAGCAGACACGGGAATTCCTGCGCATTCAGGAAGGAGAAGAGGACTTTCCGGAGCAGGACTTCTATGATGTACGCCCGGCCATCAAACGCATCAGAATAGAAGGTACTTATCTGGATGAAACGGAACTGTTCGATCTGAAACGCTCGCTTTGCACGATTATCAACATCGTACGGTTTCTCAACAAGGATACCGAAGAAGATAACGGCACGGAGGAAAACCGCCCCGGCGATGATGCCTCCGTCCCCTATCCGGCCTTACGCCGTCTGACGCAAGGGGTCTCCGTCTACCCTCAACTGGTGCGCCGCATTGAGAGCATACTCGACAAATACGGCAAAATCAAAGACTCGGCATCCGCCGAACTATTACGTATCCGCCGCGAACTTGTCGCTGCCGAAAGCGGAATCTCGCGCACACTGCACGCCATCTTGCGGAACGCGCAACAAGACGGCGTAGTGGACAAGGATGTCACTCCCACCATGCGCGACGGACGCTTGGTCATTCCTGTGGCACCGGCTTTAAAACGGAAAATAAAAGGAATCGTCCACGACGAATCCGCCACGGGGCGTACGGTCTTCATCGAACCGGCCGAAGTGGTGGAAGCCAACAACCGCATCCGTGAACTGGAGGGGGAAGAACGACGGGAAATCATACGCATATTACAGGAATTCACGGCTGAGGTCCGGCCTCATTATCAGGAAATCCTGCAATCCTACGAGTTTCTGGCCGAAATAGACTTCATCCATGCCAAAGCCGGACTGGCCCGCCAGTTCAATGCCACGACACCGGACATCAAAGGGGCACCGCTGATAGACTGGACGCTGGCCCGTCATCCCTTACTATACCTGTCCCTGACCCGTCACGGGAAAAAAATCGTGCCGCTCGACATCGAACTGAACGGGCATCAGCGTATTCTCATCATCTCCGGCCCCAACGCGGGCGGAAAATCCGTATGCCTGAAGACCGTAGGCCTCATCCAATACATGTTGCAATGCGGACTTCCCGTTCCTATCGGGGAAAACTCACGCACCGGCATTTTCGGTAGCATCTTCATCGACATCGGGGACGAACAGAGCATAGAGGACGACTTGAGCACCTATTCCAGCCATTTGCTCAACATGAAAAACATGATGAAAGCTTGCTGTGGCACCAGTCTTCTGCTCATCGACGAATTCGGAGGCGGCACGGAACCGCAAATCGGCGGCGCCATAGCCGAAGCCGTCCTGAAACGGTTCAACCAAAAAAAGACCTTCGGCATCATCACGACACATTACCAAAACCTGAAACACTTTGCCGAGGACCATGAGGGCGTAGTGAACGGAGCCATGCTCTACGACCGCCAACACATGCAGGCCCTGTTCCAACTGCAAATCGGCAATCCGGGCAGTTCTTTCGCCGTGGAAATCGCCCGCAAGATAGGTATTCCGGAGGAAGTAATAGCCGATGCTTCCGAATTGGTGGGCAAAGAGTACATCAACGCGGACAAGTACCTGCAAGACATCGTAAGAGACAAGCGGTATTGGGAAAACAAACGGCAGAACATCCACCTCCGGGAAAAGGAAATGGAGAAGACCATAGCCCGTTACGAAACGGAAATCGCAGAGTTGCAACGCAGCCGGAAAGAAATCTTGCGCAAAGCCAAAGAAGATGCCGAACAACTGCTCCGGGAATCGAATGCCAAGATAGAGAACACCATTAAAACCATCAGGGAGGCTCAGGCTGAAAAAGAAAAGACCCGCAACGTACGCCAGGAATTGGATGAATTCAAAAAGACCTTGGACGACATCGAAAAGCAACACGAAGCGGACAAGATAGCCCGTAAAATGCAACAACTGCAGGAACGGAAAAAAAGACAGGCCAAACGGAAAGAGAAAAAAGCATCCGAAGCCGCCATGCGGAAAGCGCAGCCCGATGCCTTGCTGCAAGCCGCGCAGGAAGCGGAGGTACGCAACCGTCCCCTGCAACCCGGTGAGACCGTACGCATCAAAGGGCAGACCACCGTAGGCACGATAGAGGAGATAGACGGAAAGAACGCTATCGTCACTTTCGGCATGATGCGCACCAACGTGAAACCGGAACGGTTGGAACGTGCCGCCGCCCCCGATCCCCCGGCACGGAACCAGGCCGCCACCTTCGTCAGCAAACAGACGCAAGACAGCGTGTACGAGAAAAAACTGAATTTCAAGCAGGATATCGACGTACGGGGCATGAGGGGGGACGAAGCCATCCATGCCGTCACTTATTTCATCGACGATGCCATATTATTGGGAATATCCAGGGTACGCATCCTGCACGGAACGGGTTCGGGCATCTTACGCACGCTGATTCGCCAGTATCTGCACACGGTGCCCGGCGTAAAAGATTTCAAGGACGAACACGTACAGTTTGGAGGGGCAGGCATCACCGTAGTGGATTTGGCCTGACTTCAGACCGGCAAATATGCACTGTAAACCGAAATTACATGTTATTTTTCCAACGGGACAAGGACTAAATAGACCATTATTTATTACCTTTGTACCCAATTAAGTACATATTGCGACTTTTTAGACTTTAAGAAAAAGATTATGCTGGAGAGATTTTTAAGTCAAACGACGTTCACGTCGCAAGACGACTTCATCCAAAATTTCCATGTAAAAGTACCGGAGAACTTCAATTTCGGATACGATGTAGTAGATGCATGGGCCGCAGAAGCCCCGGACAAGATAGCCTTATGTTGGACGAACGACCACGGCGTACACCACGATTTCACTTTTTCCGAGCTGAAAGACTACACCGACCGCACGGCTTCTTATTTCCAATCGTTAGGCATCGGACACGGAGACATGGTCATGCTTATATTGAAACGCCGGTATGAATTTTGGTTCTCCATCATCGCCTTGCACAAGATTGGAGCTGTGGCTATCCCGGCCACCCATTTGCTGACCGGAAAAGACATTATCTACCGTAACAATGCCGCCGACATCAAAATGATTGTCTGTGCCGGCGAAGAAGTCATCCTGAACCACGTCAAAGACGCTCTCCCCTATTCACCCTCCGTCAAACACCTCGTCTCAGCCGGACCGATCGTGCCCCATGGTTTTGAAGACTTTCAGAAAGGCGTTTTAGGAGCCGCACCGTTTGTCAAACCGGAACATCCCAACCGGAACGACGACATATCCCTGATGTATTTCACTTCGGGAACTACCGGTGAACCGAAGATGGTGGCTCATGATTTCACCTATCCGCTCGGACATATCGCGACCGGATGTTATTGGCATAACCTGCACGAAGACAGCCTGCATCTGACCGTGGCCGACACGGGATGGGGAAAGGCCGTGTGGGGAAAACTGTACGGACAATGGATTGCCGGAGCTACGGTTTTCGTATACGACCATGAAAAGTTCCATCCGGCCGACATCCTGCAAATGATACAAAATTATCATATCACATCGCTCTGCGCTCCTCCTACCGTCTTCCGCTTCCTGATTCGGGAGGATCTGACGCATTACGACCTTTCTTCCCTGCAATACTGCACGATCGCAGGCGAGGCACTGAATCCGGCCGTATACGAAACCTTCCGCAAGTTGACCGGCATCAAACTGATGGAAGGCTTCGGACAGACGGAAACGACCCTGACCATCGCCACTTTCCCCTGGATGGAACCCAAACCGGGTTCCATGGGAGTGCCCAATCCGGAATACGTGGTAGACTTGCTCAAGACAGACGGTACGTCGGCCGCACCGGGCGAGCAGGGTCAGATAGTCATCCGTACCTCCCAGGGCAAACCATTGGGATTGTTCAAGGAATACTACCGTAACCCGGATCTCACCCGTGAAGTATGGCATGACGGTATATATTATACAGGAGACGTAGCCTGGAAAGACGAAGACGGTTATTTCTGGTTTGTAGGACGGGTAGACGATGTCATCAAAAGTTCCGGCTACCGCATCGGCCCCTTCGAGGTGGAGAGCGCATTGATGACGCATCCTGCCGTAGTGGAATGCGCCATCACAGGCGTACCCGACGAAATTCGCGGACAAATCGTAAAAGCTACCATCGTATTGGCAAAAGACTATAAGGATGTAGACAAAGAGCATTTGGTCAAGACCCTACAAAACCACGTCAAACAAGTCACTGCACCTTATAAATACCCGAGAGTCATCGAGTTTGTAGACGAACTACCCAAAACCATCAGTGGCAAAATCCGAAGGGTGGAAATCCGTAACAAAGACAATCAGAAATCTTAATCACAGGCTGCTCATACAGTCTGATTTTATACTTTTAAATTATGAAACAAAAAATTCTATTGCTGTCATTCCTGTTTCTCAGCCTGATAGGGTATGCACAACCCATCGACTGGAACAAGAAACTTCCGGCAGACCCGAATGTCCTGATCGGCAAGCTACCGAACGGTATCACTTATTACCTCCGGCATAACGAAGAACCTAAAGACCGGGCCAGTTTCTTCATCATCCGCAACGCAGGCGCATTGCTTGAGAATGACGATCAGGACGGCTTGGCCCACTTTTTGGAACACATGGCCTTTAACGGCAGTAAGAACTTCCCGGGCAACAGCATGATTTCCACACTCGAACGTCATGGAATCTCTTTCGGTGGGAACCTGAATGCCTACACCACACAGAACGAAACGGTTTATAACATCAGCGATGTGCCGATGGCAGACGAAAGCCTGACGGACACGTGCCTGCTTATTCTGCACGACTGGTCTTATTACCTGACCCTCGACCCGAAAGACATCGACGAGGAACGTGGGGTCATCACCGAGGAGTGGCGTACGCGCAACAACAGCGCAACCCGTATCTATAACCAGAAAAGACCTGTACTCTACAAAGGCTCGAAATATGCCGAGCGCGATGTCATCGGCGACATGGATGTCATCCGGACGTTCAAGCCCGAAACCTTGCGCGACTTTTACCACAAATGGTACCGCACGGACTTGGAAGCCATTGCTATCGTAGGAGACTTCGACATCAAGAATATGGAGGAAAAGATAAAGAAAGTCTTTTCGTCCATTCCCGTTATCCCTAATCCGGAACCACGTCCGTTTTTTGAAATTCCTTCCCATGACGAAACCTATTTCTGTCTGGCCACCGACAAGGAAGCCACTTCGTCCAACGTACAGGTTATCCGTATCTTCCGCGACAAAGAATACGACGGCAAGGGATATGCCACGTACCAGGACGTGAAAAACGGTCTGATGATCGGCTTCTACAACAGTATGGTGGGTGAACGTATCGGAGAGATTATTCAACGCGGACAAGCCCCTTACGTAAAAGCTTCGGTCGGCTTTTTCGGTATGGTAAAAGGATACTATGCTTATTCCGTCAGTGCTACAGCCAAACCGAATCAGGAAAGAGAAGCGCTTATCGGAGCCTTAGAGGAGCACGAACGTATATTCCAGCATGGGTTCACCGAAGATGAACTGAACCGTGCGAAAGCCAATATGCTGACCAGCCTCGAATCCATGGTGAAAGACAAGGACAAAACATCCAATGACACCTATGCTGAAGAAATGCAATCCCATTTCTTAGGCAATGAAGCCATCATCAACATAGAGGATTATGCCGAGGCAGTCAAGGAAATCCTTCCGACCATCACAGCAGAAGAAGTTTCCGAACAAGCCAAAAGATGGTGGAAGACAGACAACCGTACCATCGTCATCAGCGGCCCAAGCGAAGGCGTCACACACCTGACGGAACAAGAGGCCCGGGACATCCTTGCCGAAATGGAAGGAAAGGAAGTCTCTGCATACGAAGACAATAGCGTAAAAGGCAATCTCATCGAAAAAGAGCCCACAGCCGGAACGATCACAAAAGTGAAGGAACTGCCGCAATTCCAAGCCGAAGAATGGACTTTAAGCAACGGGGCTAAAGTAATCTACCGCAAGGCCGATTATGAAAAAGACGAAGTGGCACTGGCCGCTTACAGCCCCGGTGGTTCTTCTTTATATACGGATGTCAATTTCCTTCCTGCGGCATCCAATGCCGGACAATTTGCTTCGAACTACGGTTTGGGTACCTACGACGAAATCGCATTGGGCAAGCTACTGACAGGTAAAAAGGCCGGATGCGAGGTTTCTATCAGCGGATTGTATGAGAACGTCAACGGAAGTTCTACGCCCAAAGACTTCGAAACGATGATGCAACTGATGTACCTCCGTTTCATGGAACCTCGCTTCGATACACTGGCACATAAAGTCATCATCGAACGCAACCATATCTATGCCAAGCAGATTGCCGGGCAACCGCAGACCATCATGCGCGATTCTCTCTCATTGATTTCCGCCAACTACAGTCCGCGCGTACAATTGTTCAACGACGCATACGTAGACCGGTTGACGCTCGACCGTATCGAAAAGGCTTACCGTGACCGTATCTGCGATGCCAGCGATTTTACTTTCTTCATCGTCGGAAACGTGGACAAAGACACGGCGCGGGTCATGGCTCAGAAATACATCGGTTCTCTCCCCTCCCTCTACCGGAATGAGAAGTGGGTGGACCGTCAGGTCAGGGCACCGAAAGGCAAGGTGGAAAAGAACATAGAAATTCCGTTGGAAGTTCCGAAGTCCACAGTCATAGTTCTGTTCAACAGGGAAATGAAGTACACCTTGAAAGAAGCTTATACCATCAACATACTGGGCAATATCCTCACCAACCGCTATACCAAGACCATCCGCGAAGAACAAGGCGGAACCTACGGCGTAGGGGTAAGCGGCTCAGCCTCACGCGAACCATACAACAACTATAATATGTATATGACCTTCGAATGTGACCCAGAGAAGGCGAATGAACTGAAACCCTTGCTTTATAAGGAAGTGGACAATATCATCCGTGAGGGGGTTACGGAAGAAGAGCTCAGCAAAGTGGTCAAGAACACGCTGAAAGAGGCTGAACAAAGCAAACAGCACAATGCTTATTGGTTGACCACCTTAGTTACATATTATAAGACTGGAGTGAACCTGAACGACCCGAAAAACATGGAAACCCTTGTGGCTTCCATCCAACCGAAGGACGTGCAGAAATTCGCCAAGAAATTCTTCAAGGATGCGGATGTCATCGACCTGATATTCTCACCGCAACAGAAATAAACAAGAATGGGAGGAACGCAAGACAAGCTTTCCTCCCATTTTCCAATTACATGCTTCCCCTCCCCCGGAGTTTTTCAGAAAAGCCCTTTCATCCTTCAGGCCGTAGGCCAACTACCTCTCACATAATATATTATGGAATGAAGGATAGGAAACTCATCTTTCAGTTTCCTTTCATTGTAGAGACCCATAAAAAGTTCTGCGCCAAACGATTTTTCAGTCTCAGCCGAACGATTTTCAAATCTCAGGCGAATGATTTCCCAATCTCGGGCGAACGGAATGAAACGTGACTGAAAGATACCTGAAACATCCTTCAGCTTGTAACATCAATATTATGAGAGAATTACCATGCAACCTGAAAGATGAAGGATATTTTTGTAAAATCCCTGTGTAGGGGATGTTCCCACAAAGTTTTTACGCCCCTATCAAAACACTGCAAAAACGTTTGATTTAAATTAACGTAATTCCGATACAACTTTGCCGACAACAGAAGCCTGATATTCCCCTTACACAAGTTGTCGTGACAACACCGATTAAAAATATATGTATCCGGTTTATCTCTTACTAAGAGAGCGATTTTCGACCGCTAAAATAGGTAAAAGGAAGCAAATGAACAAGTTTCTTTTGTTAAAAATTACCCTTTTCTAAAATGAATAACAATATACGCAAACCTTTTACAAAACATTTTCCAATAATAATAACTGTAACATAAGGAGTTACGTAGTCTGTACGCTCTCTTAGTAAGAGATAGACCTTGTAAAAGGCTAAAAAAGTGTTGATAACCGAATTGTACGATATTGTTTGAATGCAAAAGTTGATCATTAGGACACTCTTGATGTGGGTTTGTTTGACACCCGCTATTTTTTACGGGCAAGCCTTATCCGGAACAAAGGACGTAAGACATGACACCGTGCCCTTTCTTAAACGTTGGTCTATCATGACCAACGCCGTGGACTGGATAGTAGCCACTCCCAACCTCGGAGTGGAGTTTGACTTGGCTGGCAATGAAAAGACCCGTTTCTCTATACTTATGAACGGCAAATATAATTGGAATACCCACCATTCCATACAGCCGCGCATCGTGTACAACGTGGCGGCCGGGAGTGTGGAAGCCCGGAAGTATTGGCGTACGGGTGGCTCCATCAGAGGGGCCATGGAACGCTACACGAAAGATAACCGCGACACCACCATCTCCCTGCCGCTCTGGGGCTTCAGGCGTTTCAGGCGCAACGTGCTCTCGGGACGTACCTTCATGAATCCCCGGGTTTGGCGTGCCTACTACGTGGGCGTGTATGCCGGTTATGAGAAATACACCATCAGCCTAGGACGGAAAGGCAAACAGGGCGACAGTTATAACTTCGGTTTCACCGGGGGATGGAGTGTTCCCCTTTATCCTTTCAAGGATGGCCGAAGCGTAGACTTGGACTTAGGCTTGGCCGTCGGTGCCAAAATGACGGCGTACGACAAATTCGGCTATGACGAAGAATACGGATGTTACACTTACCAAGGTTCGAAGGGACGGCATATCGTACCTTTTCCGGTCGTACAGGACATACATCTTTCATTCGTCTTTCGCTTCCGCTCTATCGGAAAGAAGGTACAGGGAGGTGCCGAACGTTACGATGAATGGGATACCCGGCAAAAAGAAAAACGCAACGAACGCTCACGCGTACGGCAACGCAATTGGGAAATCCGCGACTCCATGTACAAGGTGCGCCGCAAAGAAGCGGAAGCTGAGAAATTCTCACGCGACTCGCTCCGCCGCACACTGGAGCTGAACGACTCATTAGAAGATGTAGCAAAGGAGAAGGCCAAGGCTGAAGAAAAAGCCAAGGCAGAGGCCGGGGAGAAGGGCAAGTCCCGCCGTAAGAGGAAAGGAAAGAAAACGGAAGGGGAAGAACAAGTGACGGCTACGCCCCAAGCCGCAACGGGCAACGGCACCTCCGAAACACCATCCGGAAGCGCCAAGGCCGACACGCCCGAAGACACCGGCGACAAGAAGAAAGCAAGCCGGAAAGAAAAAAGACGTAAGAAGAAAAATAAAGAATCCAAAGAAGAAGAACCCGTGGAAACCTATTTTCACATAAAAGGCAAACCATCCGGCGGATGTTGGGCCGACAGAGGAAGACTACGACACAGCATCCCCGAGGAAACAAGAAAGGAGGGACGCATATGAAACCATGTAGCAGTCTGATTGCCGTACTCCCGCTCCTCTGCGCCATGGCTTCATGTACAGAAGTGGACTTATGCCAGGCGGAACACCCTCACCGTTCTTTCATGGATTTCCGTTTCCATTGGAAAGAGGAATACCAAGGAAACCGTCCCGACAGCATGGGAGTAATAGCCGTGCGTCCGGTCAACATCCTGCGGTATGAATTCCGGATAACCGCTGAGGAAAGCCACAACAACGGCATCCTCATGCAGCCCGAAACGGAAAGACAGCCTTCGGCCGACACATTGGCTCCGGCCGGAACGCACAACCTATGGGTACGCAGTGGTGAATATAACTTCGCCACATTCGGATGGGATGAAGGTGAACTGGTAGATGCCATCGACATCGTGGACGCGCAAGGCGACGCGGCGACATTGGGAAGCGGCCTGACCCCACTCTACCTTACCTACCGCCACTACCCCGTGGACGATCCGAAAGTGACGGGGGCGTATGGTGAATGGAAGGATTACAACGCTTACTCCGACTTCATCTCCAGTGAGGGTGTCCCCGTGTTCTATGCCCGGGTGGACCATGTGTCCGTCCCTTTGGCCAAAGAAGGGACAGGCCAGGTGGTAGTGGACTTCACGCCCGAACCGCTCACACAGGACGTGTCGTTCGTATTCCACATCGAAAAGACGGCAGACGTGGTAGTGGACAGCCTTACGGCCGAAATCTCCGGCATACCATCCACCATGGAACTGACCACAGGACTGATTCTGGCCCAAAAGACCTACAAACTGTTGTTCAGGCCGACATACGCCGCCCTGCCTTCTGCGGCCGACAGCGCCTCGGCGGAAGCGTTGCGCTGTGAAGCCTCCGTCAACATTCCCGGTATCGTACGGAGCCATACCGAAGACATGGTCACGGAGCCGGGCATCCTGCAAATCGCCATTTACACCCACTACGACTACGAAGAGGAAGGAACGCAAAGGAAAGCAGCCAAAGTGTTCCATGCAGGCATCAACCTCTACCATACCTTGAAAGAGCGCAAATCGCTGCAATGGGACGAAGAGGAAAACGGCTACCGGCAAGCCAGCCGAAGCATCACAGTGGAAATCGGCTCACCACTGAATATCGACAAAGACGGTATCCTGAACGGTGGCAGCACCTCGACCGGACTGGACCAATGGATACCCGGCGAAACGTTTGAAATTGAAGTGTGAAACGTATGAAGAGGAAAAGCAAACATACTGAAATGAAAAGATACATCGCAGGAATAGGTTTGTGCTGCGCGCTCGCAGCCTGCAACGAATCCTACCCCGGACTGTATGCGCCCGTCTACGACGCAGACAACCCGAATCCGGAAATGACGGCAGACAGTATCCCCGTCACCCTGTCGCTCACCGACCCGGCCTACGCCTTAGTGACGGGTAAACGGGGCCAAGGGTCTTTCGGCTTTTGGGACGACGAAGAGGAACGTGCCAAATGGATGGCAGCGGAATTCGGCGTCTACGCATTCCTGACGCGCAACCATGTGTACGACGGAACTCCTGACCTCACAGCCGACGAAACTTCCACTGGGGGCGATGCGCCCCTTTGCCTGGTAAACGACCGCAAAGCACGGATTTCAGCCGCCTGCGAACTGTTATGGGCCGACGGCGAGCCGCCGTATTACAGCGCGGTTTACCCGGAGCATAAATACAATTTCTTCCTTTATTATAAAGGAGATGCAGAAGAATATGCCCCGGAACAACGAACACAAGGCAGCATCACCAAGTTCTTCCGGATTGACGGCACACAAGACCTGATTTCGGCATACGCCCGTCCCGGCACGGAAGATGCCGAAAGGCTGCCGGACAATGATGAAACCAAATATCTCATGAATCATGCCGGGGATTTGGTATACAGCACGAAAAGTGCACGCCTGCACGTCGAACCGCATCTTCGCGTGAAGCACGAAATGGCACGACTCAACTTTCTGGTGCAGGCTTACGATACCCTGAAGCAACAAGGACGGGAAATACGCATACAGTCCGTTGCCTTAATCATCCCCACGAGGGCGCAATTCACGGTAGCTGCCGACTGGGCCGGCGTTTCACACGACTGGACGGACGAGACCAACGTTCCCCCGACGGGCATTTCGTGGGAAGCTACGTGCGAAACGGTCTACGTACCCAACGAAAACACACCTACCGAATTCGGGGCGACGCTGAAAAGAGAAAATGCCACTTTCGACCCGGAACCCGGCGTGAGCGATCCGGAAGAAGAACCTGTCAAAATCGGCAAGCCACTGTTGATTCCTCCCATAGACCAATTGGGCGTAATCATCCACTACCGTTTTCTCACGGCTAACCCGGAAGACAAGATTCCTTCGGGTTCCATATTCATTGCCAAATACAGCAACTTGCATTTTGAAGGCGGCTTCCAATCCGGTAAGACGCATGATGTGCTGTTGAAAGTCTACGGCCCGCGCAAAATAGAACTGACTGTAGACGGCAAAGGATTAGGATGGATTTCGGGAGGCGACATCACCGTTGGAGAAGAAGAGGAAGATACAAACTGACGCAATGCTGACACAATGCGTGTAATTAACATATTGTTTTACTAAATTTTTTATTTTATGAGAAAATTATTTTTTGCATCTGCTTTAGTAGCAGGCATGGGTATGTTGGGAAGTTGTTCCAACGACGACGTTGCCGTAACCAACGGCACGCCCGGTGTAGGAAATGGCAACGGACTGGTGCCGGTAGAACTGGCTCTGAACGGCCCCTCCGTAACGGTTGAAAAACGTGGAATCGGTACCGTCGGCGACATCGAAGGAGAAGAAGCCAATAAATGGCAGGGAGAAAAGTTATACCTTCTGATGATGCAACGCTCCAAGTCCAACAAAGCCCAGACTAACCCGTGGGGGTTCACCACTTGGACTTATCAGAGTGCAGCCGCTTCCGGTGAAGAAGACCCGAACATCGACGACTCTGATTATGACGGAACAACACCAGAACATACGAATCCGACAGCCACCATCGTCAATTTCCCCAACGTAAAAGTCACAGCTCCTACCAATGTAGCATCCGGGGCACTGTCATGGACGGAAGAACAGTCTCCAAAGTATTATCCCGATGAGGGCATACATGATTTCTTCGCATATAATATCGACAATGCCGCAACGATTTATACCAATCCTAATTGGAAAATGAATAAAACGGATGCAAGTGCAAATGCCGATTTCATGGTACGCGACTCATTAGTGGAAGGACAAGTTAAGATGAAATATGTATGGTTCAAAATTGACGGTTCACAAGATCTGATGACAGGCGTAGCCACAAATGAAGGAGAAGAGGATGAAGCGGGCAAGAACTTAGGTTTCTCTGCCCAAACGGCCCGTGCCGGTATCAAGCCTGCTATCAACATGCAACACTTGCTCACCCGTTTCACTTTCACCGTACAAGCTGCAGCAGAATCAGCCGTAGGACTCAAAGTTACGAACATCGCGGTAAAATCCAAGACCACGGGTAAGATGATTGTGGCTTACGACTTGGCCGACGGAGTATTCAAACCGGAGAAAATGTTGGAATGGACGCTTCCTGTCGGTAGTGAACCAGCCACAGAAGAACCTGTAAAGCTCGATTTGAAGAGCCGTACTGGTGCCAACACTGACGTGACAGCCCTCGAAGCTGTCACAATCCAAGAGGGTACCGGTAGTCCAGACAAGACGTATGAAAAACAACCGATAGGCCATGCGTTGATGGTAGCGCCGGGAGAATCAGAATATACGATGTATATTACCATAGAACAGACATTCGAGGAAAATGATCCAGACCACGATGCCGTAGGTTCAGTCACCTTGGAAAAAGCCATCGATTTGACTAAAGGTGGAACAGCAGAAGGCGCAATAGCCGAAGCGGGTTCTTCTTATGCAGTCAATGTGAAGGTCTATGGCATGGCCAAGGTTGAAGTCGATGCCACACTTACCGGTTGGAAGGACGGTGGTGACCTCGAAGTGGATACAAACGTCAACTAATAAACCAAACAGAGACAGATGAAGTTACATCATTATCTTTGGGCCGTGGCGGCAGCTTGCATGCTGCTGCCCGGCTGTTCCAACGAAGACCTGTCGGATCATGCGTCCGCCCCCGTATTCATCCCCGGAAACAGCGAAGTGGAAATCCGCTTCGCCGCCCATTCGGATGAGGTGTCCACTTCCGTGGACAAGCGGGCCACAGTGGACGAAGACGGCAATCTGGACGAAATGGGGGTGTTCTGTCTCGCACGTGGGAAACAGGAGAAAAACGATGGCGCACCCGATATTTCGTGGTTCGACCCTGAAGACAACTACGCTTCCTGCCTGATGAAAAACGTGAAAGCGAAGAAGGAAGGCAGCAACGTGACGTGGGAGGAACACTACTTCTACCCCATCAGCCAATTCTACATGTATGAGTTCTACGGCTACTATCCGTATGCAGAGGATGCCCATATCACGTATGAAGCGTCGGCAGACGGAGACGGCTCCGGCGGCCCGCGTCATCGCGCCACAGTGCATTATACGATAGACGGCACACAGGACATCATCTGGGGAAGAGCCACACTCCAGGACAAGTATGCTTACAGCGCACGCTACTTCCGGGAGAACAAGGACGCAGCCATGCCCTTAATCGGCTTGCAGCACATGCTGACACGTTTACAGTTCCAAGTGAAACCCGGAGAGGATCCGCTAAACAAAGGTTCCGTATTCGAGGATGCAGGCAAGATTTCCGTGAAGTCCATCAAGATCCTCGATGCGCATTCCAAAGTAGACCTCATCGTGGCCGACTTGGAAAAGCGCGAACAATGGGGCGAGGATCCGAGCAAGAGACTCACGTTGGCTGAAAGAATCCAACCATCGGCCGACGAAACAAGGGCAGATTTCACGCTCAAGGATGCGCAAGACGGAGACTTGCAGCCTGTAGCCATCGGTACGACCTTGGACCAGGCCACGAGAGTGGGCGGCAGCCTGATGCTGTACCCGGAAAAGAAATACCGTCTTGAAATCACGCTACACAAAGATGGAGAAGCCCCGGAAGACGGTTTCGACATCACTACGGAAGAATGGCTCACCGTAGGGCCTCCTTACGGTGCTTCCGAAAGCGACACCAACCTGTTCCGCCAAGGAATCTCTTACATGGTGACCATCACGGTGAACGACATAGAAGAAGTGAAAGCAAATGCCAGCCTCACCGATTGGCAGGATTCCGTCAACGGCCCCTCCGTCGAGCTATGACATGCCCCTCCCTTCTGGCATAAAAGCCCGACGGCACATCTTCCGGCCGCATGCCTCGCAACCGTGTGCGCCGGAGGATGTTTTTTCAAAAAAGAACAAACCAATCGAAAAGAACGAATGAAACGCCTTTTATCAACAATCATAACCGTAGCTGTAACAGCCGGACTGAAAGCGCAGCTATTGGCCCTGAAGACCGACGCACTGTGGGATGGACTGATGACCCCTAACTTAGGCATGGAAATCGTTACGGGCAACAAGACCAGCTTCGGCTTGTCCGTGTTCGGCAACTACAAACCGTGGGGTATGGACATGAAAATGGTGGGTGCCATCCCCGAATTCCGCTATTGGTTCGGCGGACGCCCCATGATGCGCGAATTCATCGGAGTGGCAGCCCTTGGCACGTCTTACGACATCACGTGGGGCAGCGAGACCTATAAGGGCGACGCCTGGGGCGGCGGACTGACTTTCGGCTACGCTTTCTTCCTCTCACCCCATTGGAACATAGAATGTTACGGGAGTGTGGGTGCCGTCTACTACGACCACAAGCATTACTACCGCGACGACCATTATTCCGAAAACCGCCGCACAGCGCACGGCTACGCCTTCATCCCGTTCAAACTCGGCGTTTCCTTCGCCTATATCATCAAGTAAACCCACAACTTGCATATCACCATGTATAAAACGAATTTCTATATGATTATACGCCGCCTGCTGTTCCTGCTGTTCATCGTAGCGGTCCATATCCCCGCAGAAGCCCAGGTGAAGAACATCAATATCACGGTTCGCCGCACGGAAGACTTGAACAGCAAGGATGCCGCCCCTTGGCCGGGTGTCATCGTATATGGCTTCTTCAATGCGAGCAAAGCCAACGCCTTCATGAAGAAATGCCAAGAGGAGGAAGCCAAGGGCATGACCTATGCCCCACAATCGGAATCGGAGTACGACGCTTTGGGCGAGACCGACCAAGACGGCTACTGCCTGATGCAGCTTCCTCTGACAGGCTATATCATCGTGAAACCGGAAGGGGCCACCCTCGTGAAGCGGGAATTGCGCGGCATGATGGACATCAAAGTGACCTGCCTGGCCGCCAAGCAGATGGGCACGGTGACCAAAACCGCCAAACGCAAGCGGAAGAATGAGCCGCAAATCCCCAACATGTGCGGCAACCGCATGGTGGTCGGTCCTTTCTACTATTATCTGTCGGCCGACGACACGGACGACAAATCACGCATCATCGTCAGCCCCGTGGTCAAGGCGATTCCCATCAGCGAAGAGGTGAACCTGGACGAGAATGAGGAAGAAGGCAACGGCGAGATAGTGGGTCATCTGGTTCCCTTCGTGAAAGACGGCAAACAGTTCCAGAAAGGCAACCTACGCCGCATGGGCTTCGACGAAACTCGCGACCCCTTGTTCAAATACCGCGAAGGGACGTTCATGCGTTCCCATGTGGAAGACTCCCTGCTCATCCACTTCGTTCTGGAACCCGTAGACCGCAATACGCGTTACCGGGTGGATGCCCTTCAGGCCTACGGCATGAATTCCAACACCCCCTACCGGCAGGACAGCGTCTGCCTGAGCGAGGGTTACGTAAAAGACCCTATGCGCTTCTTGGATTACAGCCTCATCGAGCTTCCCATCAACCGCGAGCGTTATGCACGAAGAGGACGGGCGGAATTCAGTAAAGACCACGAAAAGCTCGATTTGAAATTCGTGGTAGGAGAAGCACGCCTCGACCCGACAGACACGTTGAACTTCAAACAAATGAACCAACTCAAAGACAACATGTCGCGCTATATGGGTGCCGATGCGGGCATCACCAGTGCGGTCATCCACGGGTCGGCCTCGCCCGAAGGAGGACAAGCCATCAATGCCCGGCTCTGCCGCGAACGTGCGGAATACCTGCGCGGCGAATTGAGCCGTTTCCCTGCCTTGCAGGATGCCCGCCGTACGGGCGAAATCAAAACCACCCACAAGGTGGCCACATGGACTGATGTGGCGAACCTCTTGGAAGCCGACTCGCTAAAAGAAGAGGCTGCCAGTGTGCGGGCCGTACTCTCCACGACGAAAGACATGGGGCGGCAGGAGGCCGCCATCCGTAAACTGCCGTGCTGGAGCATCATCGAACAGCAGATCCTGCCGCAATTGCGCATCGTGGACATCGAATACCAATACTACACCAACCGCGTGAAAACACGCGAAGAGATATGGGAACTCTACCAGACCGACCCCGGATACCGCGCCGGGCAAAAACAAGTACCTTACGAGTTCTACGAACTGCTCGACATGATTAAAGACCCGAAGGAAAAGGAGACCATAGCCCGGGCCGCCTACACGTCGGTCAAAGACGAGGACAAACTGCGCCAATGGCCGTTGGCCGCCTACGAACTGGCCCGGTGTTATGCCCAACGCGGCGTGGCGGACACCAATCTGCTCAAACCTTACATCGACGTGCAACTGAATCTGGAATACCACAAACAAAAAATGGACGACTTCGGCAACGCAAGCTGGCAGGGATGGTACAACGACGAAGCCATCGTCACATCCCACATCAAGATGCTGGCCAACGCCGGTGCCTTCGCCTCGGCCTATCGCGTAGCGGAAATGCTCCTGCCTGACGGCAAACCGGAATATCGCAGACTGAAAATGTTCCTTCGCTGCCTGAACTGCGAATGGAACGACCCGGAGGTCATGGATACCGTATCAAACTCCTCATATTGGAACAAAATCGTCATATTGGCGGCGCAGGAAGACCCGGGATGCTGGGGCACTGCGCTCTACATGCTGGACGATGCCACACAAGTAGACCCCGCCGACCCAAGGGCGCTTTACCTCAAGGCACAGCTACGCTTTAATTTGGATGCACCTAAACGTACCACGACGGGATACATGGACGACAATTTCATGTTCGATGAGTTCTTCGAACCATCGGCCGATGACCCCACGGTGAACAGTTTCGGTGATAAACGTATGGACTGGGGGTTACCGATGGTGCAATGCTGCCTGAAGGATGAGCGCAACCTGAAACACATGCTCAACGACGGCACATTCAACAAGGACTACCGCAAAGCGTTCAAAAAATACTGGAAAAAACTCAAAGCCGACCCGGAACAATGCCGCAAGATATTGGCTGATTTGGAGAAGTCCGCAGCCCCTCAGCAAGCAGTGCAACCCGCAGCATCCGGAGATGCCGGCGCACCCGCCACCACCCCATCTGCCGGTCCGGCATCCGGAACGGAAAGCCCGATCGACAGTGCTGCCACGGCCAGTCCGCCAGTCGTACCGACACCCGTGCCGGTACAACAACCCGCCGCAACACCCATGGAGGAATGAAATGAATATGAAAAAGGCATTATAGAACCAGGGCGACACAATATAACGAATACAAGACAAGATGATGTACGGAAAATACAAAATAATATGCACATGCCTGTGCCTGTGGTACATGTCACCGGGACAGGCGCACACGATGGTGACAGCGGTACGGCCTGTTGTGGAAACACCGGACAGCACGGCGACATCCTCCACACCGGAAGCAGTCGACACCACAGCGGTACAGCCCGTCGAGAAAACTCCGGTTTCCACGGCGGTATCCACCTCCTCCAAACCCAAACTGGACCACACCGTGGACTTCAACCCCTTGGACTACCTGTACCCGGACCGTTATGTGGAAAAAGGCGATACTTTCCGCAACCGTTTCCTGGACCATCTGTACGTAGGATTCACGACAGGCTTCTCGCAAGTCGCCCCTAAAGGCCGACGAGCCATGAAGAACGGGATACCTTTCGGCGGTGTGGCCGGATATGACTTCAACCGGCTACACGGCCTACGCGCCACGCTATTGCACACGAACTATGACATGAAGGACGGCGATGGCACCGTGAAACAATGGGAAACCGATATAGACTATGTATTCCATCTGTCCGATTACCTTTATGGCTACGACAAACGACGCATATTCCGCATCTCTCCTACTCTCGGCGTGGGCTATATACGTTCCGTTTTCCAAGGAGAGCGCGCTTCCATCTTTAAAGGACAGGCAGGCATAAACGTCGGTATAGGTCTCGGACGCAATGCCAAATTCTTCATAGAACCGTTCTTTTCCGCACTGACCGACCAAGCCGACCATTCCGGCCATACGAACGTGTCAAAATATGACATACAATATGGCGTGAAAGCCGGTCTGACAGTCAATATGGACAATACCAATGACTTTTATAACAGCGACGTGGTCTATACACGCGGATTTTTCTACGAACTGGCACAGGGTGTGACTTCTTATGACAGCGATGACTTGGGCTTCTTCAAAACGACCGGTACGGGCTACAAGATTTCCGTGGGCCGGTGGTTCGACCCCATCGTGGGACTCCGCCTCTCGGCCACGGCTTCCGAATATTATTGGAGCTACAACACCACAGCGGCCACCGAAGCCCGCCCCTCCTACGAGACACGTTACAAAGGCAGCATGTTTGCCGGACGGCTCGAAGGATTAGTCAATCCTCTCAACTTCTTCCCCTATTGGCGGCAAGTACGCCATCCGTTTGAGATGAATATCGCCGTGGGAGGCGAATACGGTTGGCTGACCAAATACATCCCGGAAACGGATAACGGCCTGAAATGCAACTATGCCGGTTTCACGGGTGCCGCCACTTTCCTGTACAGCATGGACAAAGAGACTTCTTTTTTCGTGGAGCCCCGTGTGGTTGTGGCCAATTTCCGTGAACCATACGTGAATGTGGCTCGCGAAGCATCCTTCACCGAAACTTCGGCCTCCATATCGCTCGGCGTGCGCGTCTGTGCAGCCAACCGGAAAGAACGCGCCTCGTGGCCCCCTTATATCTTCGAACCACGCCTGTTCTCCGGCGTGCAAGTAGGAGGGTTAAAACACATGCGTTCGATGAACACCGTGGGTGACTTCGCCCTGAACTACTCGGGACAGTTTTACGTAGGCTACCACCTCGGGCCTTACGTCTCGCTCAAGGCTGCCATAGAGTATGAAACCCTCAACGAAAACAAGTATGGGAGTTATGTGGTGGATTTCATGGGCGTGGAAAAACAATTCACCGCACTATGGCAATACCGCTACAACCTGCTGAACATCAAACTGGCCTATATGCTTAATTTATCCAACGTCTACCAGAAATATGACTTAAACCGGAAGTTCAACCTCTTCGTGGAAGGCGGTGCCTTGTACAGCAAGTGCATGTCGGACAATGCCCGGATATACAGCGGCGAACTCGAAGTGGGTTCCTCCCCCCGTCCCCTGTCCGCCGCGAACCCTGGCGGAGCACCTGCATTGTTGCTCGGTGCCGTGGCGCAATACCGTATCAACGACCAATGGAGCCTGCTACTCGAACCGGAAGTCCATTATTACTTGAAAAACGGTTTCATCGGCGGTGAAGTGTTGTCACCGTTCAATGACGTAGTGGCCAAGGTCAGTCTCGGCACGAGCTACACATTCTAACAATTGTTTTTAGCACAAAAGAATATCTGTGAGGTTATCATTCATAAATTACATAATAAAAGACATCCCTTGGGCGGATGTCTTTATTTTTTCACGATATGCTCTTCATGACCCTACAGAAACTCTCGAACGAAGCATCGAGGCATCCTAACTGATAAGGAGCGAGATGCAAGGAGAAGGTACCCTTCACCGATGTCAGGTCGAAATATAGCTTGGCCACGCTGGCCAGATTGAACGACAAGGCATCACCTTTTTTCATCAGGAACTGGCAACAACGCACTAAGAAATCACGTTCATGCTCCAACTGACGCATACACTGGAACAATAAATAATAACAGGCCATTCCTCGGCCCTGCAACAAATATTGCACACGTTCGCGCGGCATATCTACATGAAGGCTTCCGAATAAATAAGACAATTCCTCCGTATCTTCCCCGAATATTTCCACCATAAACCGGATAAATTTGGCACGGTCCAATTCCGTCCCGGCATCGTTCAGGAACTTCGCTACCGGCACATAGCCATCTTGCCGCAATGTAAAACCGGATTTTTGCTTCCGAAGAGGAACAGACTTGAGCAAAGTCACCAAAAAAGCTTTGGAATGGTACACCAAAAGGAAACGAAACGCCTCCCAAAACACCGTATCCGGCACACGAGGCATAATTTGTACGCTGATGATTTCACCGGCCATACGGAACTCTCGATGGGACAAGCTGTCCAGATACACAGCCAATCCGTCCCAGTCGCCCGCCTCGAAATAGGATTCAAGACGTGCTAAAATCAATGGATTATAATATTTTCCATACGCCATAAGCCCGATAAAATAAAAAGGCGAAACTTTTCCGGTTTCGCCTTTGTGCTTTTTGAGCCTCTTGTCGGATTCGAACCAACGACCCCGAGATTACAAATCACGTGCTCTGGCCAACTGAGCTAAAGAGGCGGGTGGGAAAGCTTACTGCATCGCGCCGCTACAACCAACTACCCTTGCTGCGATCAAGCCCTGGGGGATTCGAAGGGAGCTGGCCGTACAGGACTTTCCCGTTTGCGGTTGCAAAGGTAGGAACTTTTTCTTTCCGTTCCAAACATTAGTATATACTTTTTTAATGCACTCCTGAAATAAAACTCATTTTCAACCGCTTAGATTTTACAAAAATAAAGAAGTTTAGTTCACTGTATTCCGCTAATTTTTCGTATTTTTGCACGCTAATATGTAATATATATCATAATGAATGCAATAAGCTACAAGCAACTCCGTGCTTTTGCCGCCCAATACGGTGCCGTGGTGGGTCTGATGTGGATTGTCAGTTTTGCTTTTTATATTATCGGGCTGACCCGTCCGCTCGTAGGCAACGTGGGGCTCATCATCGGATTGTTGTCCGTGGTGACAGCCGGTTTCCTGATACGGAAGTTCAGAGGTGAAGTGTTTCCCCTTCGTTTCGGCCAGTCGTGGTGGATGGCGACGCTGATTTTCATGTATGCCTCCTTGCTCATGGCAGTTGCCCAGTTTGTTTATTTCCGCTACATCGACAACGGATTGCTCCTCCAAACTTATTCCACCATCATGCAACAGCCCGAAGCTGTAGCCATGATGCAAAGCATGATGCCAGGAGAGGACGCGGCCGAAGTCAGCCGCCAAGTCATAGACCTACTTAAAAGTATCTCTCCCATACAACTGACTTTCGAATTCTTAGTATATAATCTCATGTTCGGCTTCCTGCTGGCCATCCCCACCGCGTGGATCGGATTGAGCGGAAAGAGCCGTACGACTCACAGTCAAAACCGATAAATATGGATATTTCAGTCGTAATTCCTCTCTTCAATGAAGAAGAATCCATTCCGGAATTATATTCATGGATTGAACGCGTAATGAATGCACACGGCTTCACATACGAAGTCATTTTCGTCAATGACGGCAGCACCGACCGTTCTTGGCTACTGATTGAAGACTTGCAGGAAAAGCATAGTTGCGTGAAAGGCATCAAATTCCGCCGTAACTATGGAAAAAGCCCCGCCTTATATTGCGGCTTCAAGAAAGCGGAGGGCGACGTGGTCATTACCATGGACGCCGACCTTCAAGACTCCCCCGACGAGATACCGGAACTTTACCGTATGATTGTGACAGACGGATTCGATTTGGTGTCGGGATACAAGCAAAAACGATATGACCCGTTGTCTAAAACGCTCCCTACCAAACTGTTCAACGCCACCGCACGCAAGGTCAGTGGTATCAAAAACCTGCACGATTTCAACTGCGGATTGAAAGCTTACCGCAAGGAAGTCGTGAAAAGCATTGAAGTCTATGGGGAAATGCACCGTTATATTCCTTATCTGGCCAAGAACGCCGGCTTCGATAAAATAGGGGAAAAGGTGGTACACCATCAGGCACGCAAGTACGGCAAGACCAAATTCGGCGGCCTGAACCGCTTCTTCAACGGTTATCTGGATCTGATTTCCCTTTGGTTCCTGTCTAAATTCGGGGTTAAACCGATGCATATCTTCGGCTTTTTAGGTTCCATCATGTTCATTTTAGGTTTTATCGCAGCCGGCGTCATCGGGGTCAACAAACTGTACGATATGTATTGCGGAAACTCCTACCGTCTGATTACCGACTCACCATACTTTTATATCGCCCTGACCACAATGATACTGGGCACGCAACTTTTCCTGACCGGCTTCTTGGGAGAACTCATCAGCCGCAATTCGCCGGAACGTAACAACTACTTGATTGAAAAAGAAATATAAAGATTACATCTTTTGAAGATGAAGAAACTAAAAGGTATAACCCGCACACTGGTTTGCATCGGTGTTTTCATTGCTGTCGCGGCCTGCGAATCTACCGACTGTCCGATAAACAATATCGTTTACAGCACGTATGGATTCTATGCCGCCACGGATGAAGGGGAAAGCAAAATCCAAGTGTTGGACACACTGACGATCACGGCTGCCGGAACGGATTCCATTTTGATCAATCGTCTGGTACGAGGAAGTGAGGTGGAACTTCCGGTAAGTTACAGTGCAGCAACCGACACGCTCATCTTTCACTTTACTGATACGACGAGCCGTACACGGAGAGACACCATTTGGATTGACAAAGAAAATATTCCGCATTACGAATCCCCTACCTGTCCGGCTTCGATGTTCCACCATGTGACCGCCGTTCGCTGGACCCGACTGCTTGTAGACTCCGTTTCGATTGTAAATCCGAACATCAATTATAATGTATCCGAAAATTTCAAAATATATTTCCGTAGCGGTAATTAGCTTGCTTCTTCCTTTCGCATCGTACGCCCAACAGACCGAAAGCGAGAAGACCCAGCAAACCGTAGAAGACCTGACGAAGAAAGAAGCTCCCGTATTCGGAGGTGTGGCTCTGTCGGGCGACCTCGTAGGCGTTGTTATGAAATCCCTCAATTCGGATTACTCGCAAATGGAAGTGGCCGCACACTTGAATTTCAAGGAGAAATATTTTCCGGTTTTTGAATTGGGATATGGGGAAAGCAACTGTGAGGGTGAGGAAACTGGCAATACCTACAAAACCAAGGCACCTTATTTCCGCATCGGTATGGACTACAACTTTACTAAAAAGTGGTACACGGGCAATCGGTTGTATTTAGGCATACGTTATGCTTTCACGTCTTTCAAATACGATATAAGTTCTCCGGGATTCGCCGATCCGGTGTGGGGAAACGAAGTCCCGTTCGTATTCAACGGGCTTTCGGCCAATTCCCATTGGGGAGAAATCGTCTTCGGCATAGAAACACGAATATGGAAAATTTTCCACTTAGGATGGAACGTACGCTATAAAATCCGTATGAGCCACAGCGAGGCTCCGCAAGGTTCTCCGTGGTATGTGCCCGGTTTCGGTAAATACGGCAATTCATGTATCGGCGGTACTTTCAACATCATATTCGACATTTAAACCCAGGCAAAAACATGCAAACATGTACATCACAGAGGCTATATTGTTAGGACTGGCACTCGCCATGGATTGCTTTGCCGTAAGCATCACCTCGGGCGCAATCGTCAAGCACATCGTCTTGCGCCCCATGCTGACCATGATTCTTTCGTTCGGCCTCTTTCAGGGAGCAATGGTCTTGGCCGGATGGTATGTCAGCACGCTCTTCAGCCGTATTCTGGCTCCCATAGACCATTGGATTGCTTTCGGATTGCTCTCTGCCATCGGCATCCAGATGATTCGGGAAGGCTTCGGGAAAAAAGAAGAAACCAAATTCGACCCGCTAAGTTATAAAGTCATCCTGACACTGGCCGTAGCCACAAGCATAGATGCCATGGCCGTAGGGGTTTCCATGGCTTTTATGCAAATAGGCAGCAGTTGGGACACCATCGCTATTCCGGCCGTCCTCATTGCCGCCATCTCGTCTGCCCTTACCATAGCCGGATTGGGAACAGGCATATTCATCGGACGCAAGATCCCATGCTCCATAGCCCCCGTCGGAGGTCTTATCCTGATAGGTATCGGTATTAAAATCATTATAGAACATTTAGGTTTATGCTCATGAACGATAAAAGAAAAAAACTACGCTGGCAACTGCCTTTTCTCATCCTGCTGGTTATCGGCACGATATATGCCATACGCAGCCCACATTCCAACATTCCTTTCCAACGGGAAGAAGGAGCCATTTTCGGCACGTTTTACCACGTAACCTACCAATGCGATTCGAGTCTGCAAAAGGAAATCGAAGCCGAATTACGAAAAGTGGATGTCTCTCTCTCTCCCTTCAATAAAGAATCGGTCATTAGCCGAATCAACCGGAATGAGGAAGTTACCCCGGACAGCATGTTCGTCCACGTATTCCAACTGGCCAAAACCATCAGCGAACATACCTACGGCGCATTCGACATAACCGTCGCACCGTTGGTCAATGCCTGGGGATTCGGCTTCAAAAACGGGCAGGACCTTACTCCTGCACAAATCGACAGCATTCTTTCGTTCGTAGGATTTGAAAAGGTAGCTTTGGAAAACGGAAAGATTGTGAAACAGGATCCTCGGGTAATATTGGATTGCAGCGCCATTGCCAAAGGATACGGCAGCGATGCGGTAGCCCGCCTGTTCGACCGTAAAGGCATCCGGAACTACATGATTGAAATCGGAGGGGAAATCGTGGTGAAAGGTCTCAGTCCAAAAGAACAAAAATGGAAAGTGGGCATCAATAAGCCCATAGACGACTCATTGAATGTCAACAATGAAATCCAAACCATATTGAACGTCACGGACCTCGGTATTGCCACTTCCGGAAATTACCGTAACTTCTACTACAAAGATGGAAAAAAGTATGCACATACCATAGACCCGCACACAGGTTATCCAGTACAGCATTCCATTCTGTCGTCCACCGTACTGGCCAAAGACTGCGCTACCGCCGACGCATACGCTACGGCATTCATGGTTTTGGGATTGGAACAGGCTAAAAAGATATTGCAGTCCACTCCCGACATACAAGCTTACCTTATCTATGCGGACGAGAAAGGGAAGAACCAAGTGTACACAACCCCGGCCCTCCAAACGATGATGGACCGATAAAACAGACAGATATGGAAAACTTTACATTGGACACTTTGACCGCCCTCCCCTTGTTTCAAGGCATCGGAAAAAGTGAATTGACACAATTTTCCACGTCTGTCCCTCACCGGATCGTCCAATATGCCGAAGGAGAGAACCTGGCAGAACAGGACCACCCCTGCCGACAGTTGATACTGGCTTTCCGCGGTACCATCGGAATGCGTACTCGGTCGGACAACAACCGTTTCGCATTCTACGAACGGCTACAGTCACCGGTAGCTCTACAACCGGAAGCTCTGTACGGCATTACTCCACGCTACACGCATACTTATACGGCACAGACAGACATACGCGCCCTGATCATCCCCAAAGACGGGGTAACCTTGTTGTTCAGCCGTTTCGAGGTATTCCGGCTTAACATGATCAACCTCTTGTCTACCTATATCTACCGTCAGGGAAGATGGCTATGGCATAACCTTTCAGGGAATACGGAGAAACGTATCGTCAATTTCATCCACTCCCGCAGCGTATACCCCGCCGGAGAAAAGATTTTGGAAATCAGCATGGAAGACCTCGGATTGCAAATCAATGAGCCACGCATGAACGTATCGCGCGCCCTGAACCGTTTGCAAAAAGAAAACTTAGTCTTATTAAAAAGAAGGAAAATTATCATACCGGCCTTGGAGAAATTAATTCAGGCCTTCTAAAAATACAAATATTGACATGGACATCATACAAGAAAACAAAACCGAAGAAAGAAAAAATCCGTTTTTCACCTCTTCTTACGGAACGCCCCACGACACGGCACCTTTCGACCGGATACTCCTCGAAGACTACGAACCGGCTTTCATGGAGGGCATACGGCAAGATGACGAACTGACGGACACCATCATCCAAAATCCGGAACCGCCCACGTTCGACAACACCATATCATTCAGCGTCCCCGACAACCTGCTAAGCCGGGTGAGCAATGTGTTCTTCAACCTGCTAAGCGCAGAAACCAACGACGAAATGGACGAGTTGGCACAGAAAATGTCACCGATATTGACGGAACATGCCAATAACATCCTGCTGAACGAGAAACTGTTCGCCCGGATAAAGGCCGTATACGAAAACCATCGTGAATTGACTCCTGAAGAACAAATGCTTTTGGACAAGAGTTACGACGGCTTCATACGCAACGGGGCCAACCTTCCGGCCGAGGATAAAGAAAAGTTCCGCGCACTCAGCAAGGAACTGAGCCAGTTGACTTTGCAGTTTTCACAGAATAATCTGAAAGAAACCAATAAATTCCAACTCCACCTGACAGACGAAAAGGATTTGGCCGGCCTTCCGGAATCTGCTGTCGAAGCTGCCGCATTGGCTGCCAAGGAAAAGGATTTGGAGGGATGGGTCTTCACCCTGCACGCCCCGAGCTATAATCCGTTCATGACCTACGCCGACAATCGGGAACTCCGCCGGAAAATGTATATGGCACGGAATACCATCTGCACGCACGACAACGAATACAACAACCTTGAAATCGTCAAGCGTATCGTCAACCTGCGACGCGAACGGGCACAACTGTTGGGCTACCCCACCTACGCCGACTTCGTATTGAAAAAACGTATGGCGGAAAACAGCCGGAATGTCTACCAACTGTTGAACGACTTGTTGGAAGCTTACCTGCCCACGGCACGGGAAGAAGTGAAAGAAGTGGAGAGAAAGGCACGTGAAAAAGAAGGAGAGGATTTCGTCCTGCAACCTTGGGATTTCGGTTATTATGCCCATAAATTACAACTGGAGAAGTACAATCTGGATGCCGAAATGCTACGTCCGTATTTCGAACTGTCACGCGTCAAACAAGGCGTCTTCGGACTGGCTTCCCGCCTGTACGGTATCACCTTCAAGGAGAATACCGACATTCCGGTATACCATCCGGACGTGACGGCATACGAAGTGTTTGACAAAGACGGAACTTTCTTAGCCGTATTGTACACGGATTTCCATCCCCGGAAAGGCAAACAAAGCGGTGCCTGGATGACTTCCTACAAAGACCAGTGGATAGACGAGGAAGGCATCAATCATCGTCCTCATGTGTCCGTCACCATGAATCTGACCAAGCCGACAGAGAGCAAACCGGCCTTACTCACTTTAGGAGAGGTAGAAACATTCCTACACGAATTCGGACATGCCTTACACGGCATATTCGCCAATACACGCTTCGAAAGCCTCAGCGGTACGAGTGTCTATTGGGATTTTGTGGAACTTCCGTCACAAATTATGGAAAATTTTGCCGTAGAACGCGATTTTTTAAATACCTTTGCCCAACACTACCAGACGGGTGAACCGCTTCCGGAAGAGCTTATCGACCGGATTATCAAAAGCCGCAATTTCAACGCGGCTTATGCTTGTATCCGTCAGGTCAGTTTCGGTCTGTTGGACATGGCTTATTATACACAGGACAAACCTTTCGAGGAAGACGTGCTTTCGTTTGAAAAACGCGCGTGGGAAGCGGCACAGTTGTTGCCGCAACCGGAAGAGACCTGTATGAGCGTACAGTTCGGACATATCATGTCCGGAGGCTATGCAGCCGGATATTACAGTTACAAATGGGCGGAAGTCCTGGATGCGGACGCTTTCTCCCTGTTCAAGGAAAAAGGTATATTCAACCGGGAGGTGGCACAAAGTTTCCGCGACAATATCCTGTCGAAGGGAGGTACGGAACCTCCTATGACATTATATAAACGGTTCCGCGGACAAGCCCCCACCATAGACGCCCTGCTACAACGAAACGGTATCAAACCCATAAACAAAGCTTGAGAGAAACATGAAAACTCCGGAAGAAAAAAAGCATGAATTGGACCTGCGCTATTTGCGTATGGCTCGGATATGGGCAGAAAACAGTTACTGTGAACGACGCAAAGTAGGAGCCCTCATCGTGAAAGACAAAATGATTATTTCCGATGGCTACAACGGCACACCAGCAGGATTTGAAAACGTATGCGAAGACGAAAACCATCTGACCAAACCCTACGTACTGCATGCCGAAGCCAATGCCATCACCAAGATCGCACGGTCTGGAAACAACAGCGAAGGAGCCACCTTGTACGTCACAGACGCTCCTTGTATCGAATGCTCCAAGCTTATCATACAGTCCGGCATCAAGAAGGTTTTTTATGCCCGACAATACCGGCTGACAGACGGTATCGACCTGCTCCAAAGAGCCGGTATAGAAGTACATTACCTACCATTGGACACTCCGACAGAAGAACTTTAAAAAACATGTATTTATGAATCAGAATAGTTCATCGCGATTTACACCTATCCTATTGGCATTATGCCTTGTGGCAGGAATATTGATAGGAACGTTCTATGCCAACCATTTCTCGGGAAACCGGCTGAACATCATCAATACGAACAGTAACAAGGTGAACGACTTGTTGCGTATCATCGACGACCAATATGTAGACACGGTCAATATGACCGAACTCGTGGAGCAAGCCATGCCCCGCATATTGGCGGAATTGGATCCGCACTCGGGCTACATCCGAGCCAAAGACGCGGAAGCCTCGGTGGAAAGCCTGAAAGGAAGTTTCTCCGGTATCGGGGTATCATTCACCAAACAAAACGATACGGCACGTATCATCAGTGTCATTAAAGGCGGGCCTTCTGAAAAGGTAGGATTGCTGGCAGGAGACCGTATTGTCAATGTGGACGGAAAAGACATCACGGCCAAAGAAATCACGGCCGAAGACTGCATGAAACTCATGAAGGGCAAAAAAGGAACCAAAGTAAAATTAGGCATCCAGCGCATGGGAGAGAAGAAGCCCCTCTACTACACCATCACACGAGGTGACATTCCGGTACACAGCATAGAAGCTACTTACATGCTTACCCCCGAAACCGGATATGTCAAAATCAAAAGTTTCAGCGAAACGACCTACCCCGAGTTATTGGTCGCTTTGGCCGAACTGAATCAAAAAGGCTTTAAAAACCTGGTCATAGACCTGCGTGATAACACAGGGGGAATCATGCAGACCGCCATACAAATGGCCAACATCTTCTTACCCAAGAACCGTTTGATTCTCTACACGGAGGGACGCAAATTTCCTCGTGAAGAATACAAAAGCGACGGACGCGGGGCCTTCCCCAATCTGCCCTTGACGGTATTGGTCAACGAGGGGTCGGCATCGGCCAGCGAAATCTTCGCCGGTGCCATACAAGACAATGACAGGGGGACGATCATAGGCCGCCGTACGTATGGGAAAGGATTGGTACAGCAACCCATAGAATTCCGTGACGGCAGCATGATTCGCCTGACTATCGCGCGGTATTACACACCTTCGGGACGGTGCATCCAAAAGCCTTACGAAAAAGGACACGGAGAGGAATATGAAAACGACCTGATAGAACGTTACGAACGTGGAGAGTTCTTCTCGCAGGACAGCATCAAGCAGAGCGGCCCTCAATTCAAGACACGCTTGGGACGCACGGTATACGGTAGCGGAGGCATCATGCCGGACATCTTCGTACCCGAAGACACTTCCGACGTGACTTCATACTACAAAGAAGCATTAATAAGCGGATTGATATACCAGTATGCGTTCAACTTCGCCGACAGCCATCGCCAGGAATTGAACGAACTGGAAACGAACGAAGAGCTCGTCCGTTATCTGGACCGGCAAAATATAGTCGGCAAATTTGCCGACTTCGCCCAACACAGAGGATTACGCCGGCGCAACCTGATGCTCTACAAGTCACGTAAACTTTTCAGAAAAAGCCTCTACGCCTCTATCATCAATAACGTAAAGGAAACAGAACAATTCTACGAATTCATCAACAGCGATGACGCTGTAGTAGAACGTGCAATTAAGGTTCTGGAGGAAGGAAAAGCTTTCCCGGAAGCTCCTCAAAAGGCACCCTCAGAAAATAAAAAATAAAAATTTATCGGGAAAGCTATGGCATCCTGCGATACCATAGCTTTCCCGAGTTTTGACTATGCTTATGGATAAAAAAGAACTAAGGACGCTTATCGCCCAGAATAAGAAAGAGACCTCACGGGCTGCCATACTCGATCTTTCAGGTCCTATTTTGAGACGTTTGGCGGTTCATCCGCGCTTTATCGCGGCACGTACCGTATTGCTATACCACTCATTGCCGGATGAAGTGGATACGCAAGATTTCGTACGCTACTGGAGTTTGCGCAAGTGTATATTACTCCCAACCGTAAAAGGAAAAGATATAGAATTGCACCGTTATGCTGCCGAGGACCACCTCGAAACGGGGGCTTTCTGCATTCAGGAATCTACGGGAGAGGTTTTCACCGATTACACTTCCATTGATTTAGCCGTCATCCCGGGAGTGGCCTTCGATGCAGAAGGGAATCGCTTGGGACGCGGACAAGGTTTTTACGACCGCTTACTGACGCGGTTGCAACATTACAATATATATAAAATAGGAGTTTGCTTCGATTTCCAGCGGGTAGAGCATGTTCCTACAGAGCCTCACGACATCCCTATGGACGAGATTCTTTGAGTCTTTGTCAACGGAACACAATACTCTGAATGACTTGCGCTCCCACGTATTCATTCAGTTTGCGCACCAATGCTTCCCGTCCCATCATCAGATTGGCTTTGAGAGCAGGCGACTTTAAATGAACGTACAACACCTGATTTTTCACGAAAACATCCCCAGTGTACCGGGCAATAGCCTGCCCCATCACTTCGGACCAAGCCGCCGCCATCCGGGTCTCATTCAACGGTGTCTCCAACCCTTCCTGCCGGAGATACTGCCGGATGATGTCGCCTATGCATTCCGCCTTGTTCCGTCTCATGCTTTGATTTCTCCGTTTTCCACATAAAAGAGCTTGTAGTCTTCGTCCGTCTTCTCCAAAATACGGTCCAGATGGTCACGATTGGTATCCGTCACGAAGATTTGCCCGAACTGTTCGCCGGAAACCAATTTGACAATCTGCTCCACGCGGTCGGCATCCAACTTGTCGAAAATATCGTCCAGCAACAATAAAGGAGTGGTACGGCTTCCCGTACGGCGCAAGAAATCAAACTGTGCCAGTTTCAAAGCAATCAGATAGGTTTTGTTCTGTCCCTGAGAACCCTCCCGTTTTATCGGGAACTCTCCCAAGGTCATCTCCAAATCATCCTTATGGACACCATGCAGGGAATATCCCATAATCCGGTCCTTGGCACGGTCGCGACGAATGACATCCAGCAGTTCCCCACGCTGGCCATGCGAAATATAACGCAGTCCCACACGCTCTTTTCCACGGGAAATCCGCGCATAGAAATCCTGAAACACCGGAATGAATTCCTCCACGTAAGCCTTTCGCTTCTCGTATATCTTCTCCCCTTCCTGGGCCATCATCTCTTCCCATAGCCCCATCAAGGCTTCGTCGGGTTCTTCCTCCTGTTTCAACAATACGTTCCTCTGTTGCAAAGCCTTGTTGTAACGCACTAACGCGTCGAGATATTCATGGTCATATTGCACGATCACCATGTCCATAAAGCGGCGCCGTTCCTCACTTCCCCCCGAAATCAAATCGGCATCGGCCGGAGAAACAAGCACTACCGGCACCAACCCGATATGCTCCGACAATCTTTTATACTCTTTTTTATTACGTTTAAAACGCTTTTTCTGTTTACGTTTCAATCCGCAATATACCTCTTCCGGCTCTCCCGACTCATGTTCGTACTCCCCCTGCAACATGAAGAAGTCTTCACCGTGCCGGATATTCTGGGAATCTACGGAATTGGTCGCACTCTTACAAAAGGAAAGAAAATACACAGCGTCCAGCAAATTGGTTTTTCCTTCACCGTTATGCCCGATGAAACAATTCATCTTCGGAGAGAAGGCCAACTCGGCCTGCGCTATGTTCTTATAATTCAAGACAGAAATTTTTTTCAGTATCATCCGTAGGTTTTCCCGTTAAATCACCCTGCAAAATTAAGGTTTATCCCCCGAATCCTAAAAATAATAGCCTATAAATTTCATCAAACGGGAGAAATTCGCTACTTTTGCTCCGCTTTATTCCCATACCATGCACTACGGGACGAAAAACAGGAAATAATAATAAAACCATCAAATAAAATGACGAACAAAAAGACACAGCATGATTCACTCAACGTGGAACAGACTTTGATTTCTTCCGAGGCTTTCATCGACAAATACAAGAAGCCTATTATGTACGTTTTCATCGCCATCGTCGTATTGGTAGGCGGATACTTCCTTTATCGGAGTTTCGTAAGCGAACCGCGCGAGGCCAAAGCCAATGAACTGATGTTCAAAGGACAGCAATATTTTGCTTCGGACAACTACGAAAAGGCGTTGAACGGTGACGGACAAGGCTTTCCCGGTTTCTTGAAAATCGCAAACGACTACGGAAGCACGAAAGCCGGCAATCTGGCACAGCTCTATGCCGGATTAAGTTATGCCAAATTGGGTAAATATCAGGAAGCTGTTACCCGTCTGGAAGATTTCAAGAATTGCGGCGATGCCATGGTGTCTCCTGCTGCCATCGGTGCATTGGGCAACTGCTATGCAGAATTGGACCAATTAGACAAAGCGACTTCCACTTTATTGGAAGCAGCCAAAAAGGCAGACAATAACAGCCTCAGCCCGCTCTATCTGATTCAGGCCGGTGAGATTTTCGAATCGCAAGGAAAGAAAGACAAGGCTTTGGAATGCTACAAAGAGATCAAAACCAAGTATGTGAACTCTATGCAGTATGCCGAAATCGACAAATATATCGAGCGCGTAAGCGAATAAAGTCCTATAAGCACAAAGCGAAAATGGCAACGAATTTACATAACTTGTCAGAATACGACCCCAAGTCCGTCCCCTCCGCTAAAGGCATGCGCTTCGGCATTGTGGTCAGCGAATGGAATCACCACATCACCGGTCCATTGTTGGAAGGTGCGCAAACCACCTTGCTCAAACATGGAGTCAGCGAAGAAGATATTCTGGTCATGACCGTGCCGGGCAGTTTTGAATTGGTATTCGGTGCCGCTCAAATGGCAAAAAGCGGTAAAGTGGATGCCGTGATAGCCATCGGTTGCGTGATTCGCGGCGACACCCCTCACTTCGATTACATCTGTGAGGGAGCAACCCAAGGATTAGCTGAACTGAACACGACTGGCGACGTGCCTGTCATCTACGGTCTGCTCACTTGCAACAATTTGCAACAGGCTCAAGACCGCGCAGGAGGCATTTTGGGAAACAAAGGCGACGAATGTGCCGTAACGGCCATAAAAATGGTGGACTACAAAAGACGCATCAAGGGCTAAAAAGCCATAACTTATATGAACGGCGGCCGTAATCTCTTAGGATTACGGCCGCCGTTCATATTTACGAGCACCATTAGAAACAAAAACTACTTCTTGTTGAAAATCAAGTCAAGTCCTTGGCTACGATAGAACCAAAAGCGTGTGTTACTTGGTCAGTAGCCAGATAGACAAAAATGTTGGTGTCGATAAGCACCCTCATACTTTACAACAAGAATGTAGGGTCGTTCACAATCAGACTACCTTTCAGTCTCATAGCCGCCTCCCACGTCTTATTTACTCTCTTCGGAGGATTTTTCCTGTCCGCTTCCAAGATTTCTTCCACCTTACTTTTTTTCTTCGTCGGTTCCATTGCTTTTTCAGTATTTTCTTCCATAGTTACTTTCCTTCCATGGTTACTACTATGGCAAAGATACAAAAAATATAAAAACAGAGAACAGTTACCCTGTTTTTTCGTTCGTTTCAGTTCTGCGCCAAACGATTTTTCAATCTCCTGCAAGCGATTTTTCGTTCTCCTGAGAATGATTTTCCATTCTGTGGCAAACGATTTTCCGGTTGACGGAAGCCTTTTAAGCGGACAACGACAACATACAAACTTCCCTCCCCTACGTACAAGTATTTAAACGGAAAAAGGGTTCGCATCCTTCATACATACTGTAAACCAATCTGTTGCGGTGAAACCTCTTCGACAAGAGCCTTCACCGGAGGTTCACGGCACGCGATGTGTGCATATTCATAAATTCTGAAACACAAACAGTTAAGGTGAAGGAACTTTATACTGTGCAAAAAACATCAGACCGGGATGGGCAGGATACCCCGAAGGTCGTCCACGATAGCCACGTGGGGATAAGCTTCCAATTCCTCACGTGTGGTCATGCCATGCAATACACCGGAAAAATCCGTACCGGCGGCCTGTGCCGTTGCGGCATCCACCACGCTATCCCCTACATACAGCACCTCGGATTTCCCACCACCGGAAGCACGTCCGATGGCCAACAGCAACCCTTCGGGATCCGGTTTGGCCGCTTTCACATCCTCTCCGCCCACAATGAAATCCACAAGGCCGTCATGCCCTGTTTTTTCAAACAAGTCGAGGATGCGGTAACGGAATTTGGTGGACACGATACCTAACACGGCTCCTTGGCTTTTCAAAGCCTCCAAAACCTCTATCGTCTCCGGGAAAAAGAAGGTATTGGCAGTCATGTGGACATCGGCGGCCTTCACATATTCACGTTTGTAATCCGCCAACGTCCCGGCTTCGGTAATCCCCGTCAGGATGGAAAAAGACTCTTCCAACGTCTTCCCGATGGTGCGCTTGATTTCCGTATCCGTCACTCCGGTGTGCCCGTGGTTGCCGAGCACATGACGGAAACAAGTCACAATGCCCCGTGAAGAATCGACCAAGGTATAGTCGAAATCAAAAATATAAGTGGTATAGCGTTTCATATCTTACGAAAAACAGGATTAAAACAGATTCAGTTTTTTCTGCCGGGCTTCCTCTATCGAGACGGTCTCTACACGCCGCGTTCCGGCACTTTCACGCAAACGTTCCTGCTCTTCGCGCAACTCGCGGAAAGCCTCTCCCTCCGTGTCGGGATTCAGGAAACGGGCTGCCGTCAGCGCGTTCTGCGAAGCATCCTTCATCCAAATGACCGGCCCGTCGTACACAGGAGCTATCTTCAATGCCGTATGCAAACGGCTGGTCGTGGCCCCGCCGATCATGACCGGAATGGACAGCCCGGCCCGCTTCAATTCGCCCACCACATGCACCATTTCTTCCAGGCTCGGCGTAATCAGGCCGCTCAGGCCGATGATGTCGGGATGCAGTTCCTTGGCTTTCGCCACAATTTCTTCTGCCGGTGTCATGACCCCCAAATCCACTATCTCATAGTTGTTGCAGGCCATGACCACCGATACGATATTCTTCCCGATGTCATGCACATCTCCCTTCACCGTAGCCACCAAGACCAATCCCGCACGCGCTGCCCCCTCTTTTTTCTCGGCCTCGATACGGGGTTGCAGGATGCCCACGGCTTTCTTCATCGTACGGGCGGTCTTCACGACCTGCGGCAAGAACATCTTACCGGCTCCGAACAACTCGCCCACGGTGTTCATCCCCTTCATGAGCGGCCCTTCGATGATGTCTACGGCATGCGGATAAGACTGTGCAGCCTCCTCCAAATCTTCCTGCAAATAGGAATCTATACCTTTCACCAAAGCATGCTGCAAACGTTCCTCCACACTGCCGCCGCGCCAGGCATCTTTCGCGGATATCCCGCCGCCATCCGCCCCGGGCTGTCCGGCCTTGGCCGCTTCGGCCTCTGCTTTCAGCTTATCGGCCAACTCAATCAACCGTTCCGCAGCGTCAGGCCGACGGTTGAGCACCACGTCTTCTATGACCGTCAGGATGTCGGACGGAATATCGCCATACATCACCGACGTGGCGGGATTGACGATGCCCATGTCCATCCCCTCACGGCAGGCATGGTAGAGGAACACGGCGTGCATGGCCTCGCGGATATAGTTGTTGCCCCGGAAAGAGAAAGAAAGGTTGCTCACCCCGCCACTCACATGCGCCCCGGGGAGGTTACTGCGAATCCAGCCCGTAGCACGGATAAAGTCCACGGCATAGTTGTCATGTTCCTCCATTCCCGTGGCTATGGCCAGCACGTTCGGGTCGAATATGATATCATGGGGATTGAAACCGACCTCGTCCACCAACAAACGGTAAGCCCGTGCGCAGACTTCTATCTTGCGTTCATAAGTATCGGCCTGCCCCTTTTCATCAAAAGCCATCACGATGACGGCCGCCCCAAGGCGTTTCACCTCCCGGGCATGGGCCAAGAAGACTTCCTCCCCTTCTTTCAACGAGATGGAATTGACGATGCTCTTGCCCTGCACGCATTTCAGTCCGGCTGTAATCACGTCCCATTTGGAAGAATCTATCATGACGGGCACGCGGGAAATCTCCGGCTCGGAGGCCAACAGGTTCAGGAACGTCACCATCTCCTGCCGGGCATCGAGAAGCCCGTCGTCCATGTTGATGTCGATGACCAAGGCACCATCCTCCACTTGCTTGCGGGCGATTTCCAAAGCCTCTTCGTAGTTTTTCTCTTTGACCAACCTCAGGAATTTACGCGAACCGGCCACATTGCAACGTTCGCCCACATTGACGAACCGCACTTCAGGCGTCAGTTCAAACTGTTCCAAACCGCTCAGACACAATGTCTCTGCCTTTCCGGCCGGCACATGCGGACGTCCTTGCGTCGCCAAGGCCGGAAAACGGGCGATATACTCGTCCGTCGTACCGCAACAGCCTCCGATGATATTCACCCAACCTTCGTCCACAAAGAATTTCATTTCCTCTGCCATCTGGTCGGGGGTCTGGTCATATTCTCCCATACTATTGGGCAGTCCTGCGTTCGGATAGACAGATATATAATAAGGTGAACGGTGAGCCAAAATTTGTAGGAAGGGAATCAGGTCGTGTGCCCCGAAAGAACAGTTCAGCCCTAAGGAAAAAATATCGGCATGAGCCACAGAAGTCAGGAAGGCCTCCATCGTCTGGCCGGAAAGCGTACGTCCGCTCTTATCCGACACCGTAACCGACAACATGAGCGGCACTTTGCGTCCGGCGGTTTGCATGGACGCTTCCGCTGCATAAATAGCGGCCTTGGCATTCAGCGTGTCGAAAATAGTTTCGATGAGCAAGGCATCCACACCGCCTTCGAGCAAGGCTTCCATCTGTTCCCGATAGGCAGCCACCAGTTCGTCAAAAGTTAGGGCGCGGTATGCCGGATTGTTCACATCGGGACTCATCGAACAGGTTTTGTTGGTCGGTCCCACCGAACCGGCCACGAAACGCGGTTTTTCGGGATTGCGGGCCGTGAACTCATCCGCAAGCTCACGGGCTATCCGGCAAGCCGCCAGATTGATTTCACGACAATAGTCCTCCACGTGATAATCCGCCATCGACACCCGTTGCGAACTGAACGTATTCGTCTCGATAATGTCCGCCCCGGCCGCGAGATACTTGCGGTGGATATCCCGAATCACATCGGGACGAGTCAGCGACAACAGATCGTTGTTACCGGCCATCAATCCCGGCACATCCCTGAAACGTTCCCCTCGGAAATCAGCCTCCGTCAGGCCATACCGCTGAATCATGGTACCCATGGCACCATCCAATATCAATATCCTCTCCTTAACAATCTCTTCCAACCTCATGATTTCAAACTCTAATACCTTTTTACCTGCCGGTCTATCTCGCGCCGGTCTTCCTTTTCCTTCAACGTCTGCCGCTTGTCGTATTCTTTCTTACCCCGGCACAAATACACATCCACTTTGGCACGTCCGTTCTCGTCGATAAACAACAAGGTCGGCACCAATGTGAAGCCGGGACTTTTCATGTCCTGCTGCAACTTCCGGATTTCCTTGCGGTTGAGCAAAAGCTTCCGGTCGCGCCGTGCCGCATGGTTATTGTAAGAACCGTACGAATACTCGGCCACATACATGTTTTTCACCCACACCTCTCCGTTATGGATGAAACAAAAAGTATCCACCAGACTGGCCTTGCCCGCCCGTATGGATTTGATTTCCGTACCGGTCAGCACGATGCCGGCCGTATATTTGTCCAACAGCAAGAAATCAAACGAAGCCCGTTTGTTCTTGATGTTCACCGATTTGGTCTTATTTTTCTTTTCTGCCATCTTTTATCCTCTTTACTCTTTCACCACCTCGGCAAACAGCTCGAGGTGTTCATCCACATAACAAGCCAACGCAACCGTGACTTCTTCTTCCATTTCCACAAACTCGTCATCCAAGTCGTCAAACTGCGGATACGCCTCGAACAAAGCCATAAACTCTTCGTCCGAACAGTCCTTCGTCAGTTCTTCCTTGTATTTGTCATACAGTCTCTTTCCTTTATATACCAGTTTGGAGAAATCATGTGCCCCCATCAACCGCATGGCCTTCGCAAAAGGATTGTCGAAAATAAACGGCCCGTAGCCGTTGTGTATCAATTGGATAAATCCTCCGTCCATCACTTCCTCACGAAACAGGGCATAGGCAAGCAATGAAATTTGTTCCCCACTGAGCATCCCCATGTTCCCGGCATTCAACTCTCCGCCGATAACCTCCCGGTAACGGTCGATGAAGACCTGTAAAAACTCATCCATTCCTTGTGCAGCCGCCTCGCGCAATCGCGCATCGCTGATTGTTATTATTTTCTGTTCCATTCCTTTGCGTCTTGAATTTGCAAAGATAGTGAAAGGTGAGAGCAGTTGCAAGCCAAAAGCTTGCTTTTGAGCGAAAAACTGCCGAGCCGCCTCCTATCTTCGTGAAACAAAGATAGTGAAAGGCGAGCGCAGAGACAAACGAAAACGCAGTTTTCTGATTTGGCAATGCCGAGTCGCATCCTATTTTCGCGATAGCAAAGACAATCCAAGGTGGGAACATGCCACCCTATCTTCAGTTAAAAACAGCATAAAAAGAGAAAATCCTAAAAATATTCCGCCTTTTATTTGTACGTTCCGCAATGTTGTCCTATATTTACAGTGTACTATTATACTAATACACTAATTAATTTATAAAACATTGCCTTATGATGACCATTGAACACCTTTCATTCGGATATTCCAAACGGAAAAACCGCGTATTAAACGATTGCTCCCTCCGTATCGACGAGGGCAAGATTTACGGGCTTTTAGGGAAAAACGGAGTCGGAAAGTCCACCTTGCTCTACCTGATGACCGGCCTCCTCACACCAACAGAAGGACATGCCTGCCTGAACGGCACGGATGTGCGTTTGCGCCGTCCGGACACATTGAGCGACTTCTTCCTCATCCCCGAAGAATTCGACCTTCCGGACTACAACCTGAAAAAGTACGTCCGCCTCAACGCTCCTTTCTATCCGCATTTCGACCATGACAACTTGCTCCGTAATCTGGAAATGTTCGAACTGCCGGAGGACATCAAACTCGGCGAACTTTCGATGGGACAAAAGAAAAAGGCACTCATCTGCTTTGCCTTGGCCACCCGTACCTCGTGGCTCATCATGGACGAACCGACCAACGGACTGGACATCCCCGGCAAAAGCCAATTCCGCAAACTCCTCATCCGCGAAATGAATGAATCGTGCGGTATCGTGATTTCCACCCATCAAGTGCAAGATGTGGAACAACTTCTCGACCACGTGGTCATCTTGGATGACGCCCGCGTACTGCTCGATGCGTCGGTAACTGAAATCTGCCATAAATTATATTTCACGCAGACCGACAATGAATCGGAAACCTCAGAGGCTTATTATGCCCTCCCCTCCTACAACGGGCACAGCGTCATGCTCCCGAATCCGGAAAACAAGGATTCGGAAATCAACTTGGAGTTACTTTTCAACGGCACTCTGGCACACCCGGAAACCATCTGCCCCTTGTTTAATGCTGAAAAATAAAAGGATATGGATTCACAGTTTTTCAACCGGAAACGTTTTATCGCCTTGTGCCGCTGGGACTGGACGGAAAGACAGAAAGCATTGGGATTGCAGGCCGTAGTGATTTACGCCGTCCTCACCGTGTTTTCCGGCTTCTACACGATACGCGGCGCGCTCCGCGCCAATGCCCTCAGCCATTACGTCAGTCCCCAACGTGCGGAAGAATGGAAAGTCATATCGGCCGACCTCGCCCAAGGCGTGGACGGAAGCTGGACTTCCGTGAGTGCCCTGTTTTTCCCGATTCTTGCCTTCTACCTTGTCGGCACTGCACGCCGGACACAAAGGGCATTGCAGGCCACGTCCCAAGCTGCCCGTACACTTACCTTCCCCGTGTCGGCCTTCGAGCAATTTCTGCTCCGTTGGCTCTATGCCGTCCCACTCGCCTTGTTGACCTACTGCGCGGTATTCGTTGCCGCCGACTTCACACGTGTGGGGCTTTGCAGCCTCATCGTCCCGCAAGTGGACTATGCCCACCTACTGCCATACGCTGACTATTGGAACGGCAGAGTGCACCCATACTGGTTACTTACCCTGCTCAACCTGATGCTTTGGGCGCAGTCCGTTTTCATCTGCACCTCCGAAACGAAACGGGCAAGCGTGCGCACAGTCGTCCTCCTGCTCGTCATCCTCGTGCCTTTCGCCCTCGCACATTCGCGCTACGCCCTGGGAGAAGCCTTCAACCTTTGGCTCATCCGCCCCGTTATTGTGAATGCCTTCTTCCTGCTGTGCACCGTCCTCAACTGGTACATGGCCTACCGCCATATCCTCAAAACCGACCTCACTTATGTCAAATCCGCCAAACATTAAGCTTATGAACCGTTCTTGTTTCGACCGCAAACGCTTCGCGGTCTTGCTCCACGAAGACTGGGCAGCCCGGCGTACACGTTGCCTCGTCACTCTCGCCGCAGGCTACTTGTTACTCTCTGCCATTCTCACGGTGTCTTGCCTCAAAGCATATTCGGAAAACGCCACCTTGCTACAGACCGTCCCAACGGATATACTGGAAGACAAGTTCGCCCACCTCACAGACACGGCCACCAACCAAAATGCTGCGTTCGTCACCGTTACGGCATTCTTTTTCCTATTCCTTATATTCACTCCGTGGCTATGGAACGCGCCCATATACAACAAGGGAAGCACATCAGGTACTTGCTGCTCCCAGCCTCCACGTTCGAGAAGTTCGCCCGATGGTGGCTCTATACCGTTCCTCTTTCGATTTTGGCAGGCGTTCTTATTATTTTGGCGGCAGACATCACCCGTGTCATCATTTGCAACATGGCCTTCCTGGATTACAGCTTCGCCCGTCCCCTCCTCTTTACTTCCGGACTTCATACGGCCTCCTCCGGCTTTGTGCTCAGGATGCTCCTCACGACCAGTCTGTTGGGCCAAGCCATTTCCACCAGAAGCGAAACGGGACGGACACCCCTGCACCGCGCACTCGGCAAATGCCCAATCCTGTTGTTGCCCCTCCTTTTGACGATCGGAGTCTCGCTCATTGCCGAAGGCGACCCTTACACTTACCCCCAACAGCCCGGAGCAGCGACTGCCGAAGTGGTATGGCATGCCTTTTGGCTTGCCGTGACCTCCCTCTTTTGGCTATCGGCCTACCGCAGAATGAAAAAGAACGACCTCAAATACCAATATGCCCTCAATCCGAAAAGCGTATGAATTTCAAGGAAAACAAACCCATTTATTTGCAAATCGCCGACCGTATCTGCGATGAGATACTACAAGGACGGTACGCTGAAAACGACCGTATCCCTTCCGTGCGCGATTACGCCGCCACGGTGGAGGTGAACGCCAATACGGCCATGCGCTCTTACGACTTCCTGCAATCCCGCTCTGTCATCCGCATGCAACGTGGCATAGGTTATTTCGTGGAACCGGGCGCATCGGAACGCATCCGTTCGTTTCGAAGGGTAAGTTTCATGAATGAAGAACTCTACGACTTTTTCCGGCAAGCCCGTTCCATCGGCATCACGGCGGAAGAACTCGAAACCCTTTACCGGCAGTATTTGTCAGACACCTCAGACACTATGTCCAACCTTTAAAAACCCTTATCATGAACAAGAATACATTGAACGCCCAACGCCTCCTCCAATATTTCCGCAAAGATTGGAGCGAAAACGCCGCACAACTCTATTATTATTTCATCATCCCCTACGGTATCATGACCCTGCTCTTCATCTGGATGGATTTCACCAAAACGCACTCTGTGGTCGTGGCATTGGAACAAGTGCGGCAAGGCATGGAAACCGACAACAACAGCTACCAACTGATTATGGAGAACGCCTTGTCCGGGAAAGATGACTGTTGGTTTTCCATTGTCTTCACGGCCGTGCTGTGTTTCGATTTCTTCATGGCCTTTGCGGGCAGCACTTTTTTCAAGACATCAAAATACCGGAAGGATTACATCACCGACCTGACATTCCCGGTTTCAAATGCCGAGAAGTTTATTGTGAGATGGTTCAGAATCTCCATCATATCCTTCCCTATCTTTTGTTTAGCCACCGTATTGGCCGACTTCACCCGTATCGGTTTCATCCATTTCCTCTATCCTGAAGTCTCACTGTCGTTCCCCGTCCCATGGTTAAGTAGCGAATGTGACGTGTACCTGCCCTTAGCCATCCTCCAAGCCTACTGCCTGCAAGCCTTGTTCATTTTAGGCGGTACCTATTGGCAGAAGAAACCTTTCCAAAAAACGCTGAGCCTCGTGTTGCTCACGTCCTTGATATACTATTTCACCTACTTCTGCACCGTATTTTATTTCATCGAACGAAATTATGCCTACCACGATGCCCGAATGCGATGGGTTATCGGTTGGGTATTCGGTATTCCCATCTTCCTCATCTTGTTTGGCTACCTACTGACCTACCTCCGCATGCGCCGTGCCACACTCCTCCCGTCATGGAAAGACAAGACCACGTTAGTGGTCTTTGCAGCCTTGCTCATCGGACTGGGACTTTGCGTCTGGATGCCGAACTTCATCGTGGACCATTTCGCTTACGGATAAAACCGGAAAGTCCTCATAAAGACATCGTTCTACCAAACGACGTCTAAAAGGAATAACACGTGTATATTTAACACCTTTTTCGCCCGTTTTCTTGCTTGTACAATATTTTATTCATAGTTTTGCCGCTGAAAATGACAGAAAAACATTACACTTAAAAGAACAACAGTCACATGAAAAAACAAACCATCATTGCCGCTCTGTTATTAGCTACAACCATGAGCCACGGAAAGACAACACCGAATCGAACCGAAACACCGGCTAATTTTGAGGGATATCTTTTTGCCTATTTCGAAGGAAGAGGAGATGCCAAGCAACAGGAACACTTGCGTTTCGCCCTCAGCGACGACGGAGTGAACTGGCGCGCGCTTAACGAAAACCGCCCCGTCATCGCTTCCGACACCATCAGCGAAAGTGGCGGTATCCGCGACCCGCACATCCTGCGCGGTGAAGACGGACGCTTTTACATCGTAGCCACGGACATGAATACCGCCAAAAACGGTTGGAACGAAAACCCGGGCATCGTACTCCTGAGTTCGGACGATCTGCTGCATTGGAAACACGCCAAAATCAATCTGTCCAAAGATTATCCGAAACATTTCGGTGATGCTTATTGGGTATGGGCTCCTCAGACCATTTACGACCGCAAGGCCAAAAAATATATGATTTATTTTACCTTGCAACGCAACGACCGCAAAAGCCTCATCACTTATTACGCATACGCCAACAAGGACTTCACGGGCTTTGAAAGCGAGCCGAAACAGCTTTTCTCTGCCAAATACGGCAGCATAGACAACGACATCATCGAAAAAGACGGTACCTACCACCTTTTCTATAAAGGCAATACCAAAGACGAGAACGGCAAGGAAATCAAGAACGGCATCCAACAAGCCACCTCGAAAAGCCTGAAAGGAAAGTGGAAAGAGGACTTCAAGTATCTGGACGCTTACGCCGGAAAGACGCCCGTGGAGGGGTCGAGCATCTTCAAACTGAACGGAAAAGACGAATACGTATTGATGTACGACATGTACACCAGCGGACGATATGAATACCAGACCAGTACGGACCTTTACCATTTCTCCGAACCCAAAGCGTTCACCAAAGACTTTTTCCCGCGCCACGGTTCCGTCATTTCACTGACCCGTGACGAATTGCAACGTTTGCAAGAAAAGTGGGGCTACGTCGTGCGGTACGAATTTGAAAGCCAAGGCAATCCCATTGTCCGCCACATCCATACAGCCGACCCCGCCGCACTCGTCAAAGGAGACACACTGTGGCTTTTTGCCGGACGTGACCAAAACGGTAACCAAAGCGGTTACGTGATGAAAGACTGGCTCGTGTTCTCCACTACCGACATGAAGCATTGGACACAATACCCGGTCCCCTTGAAAGTAGAAGATTTCAAATGGGCTGCCAGTAAACAGGCGTACGCCGGACATGTGGCTGAACGCAACGGCAAATACTATTGGTATGTCAGTACCAACTGGTGTGGTATCGGCGTGGCCGTATCCGACAAAATCACCGGCCCTTACAAAGATGCTTTAGGCAAGCCGTTGCTCACCAACAAGGACTGTTTCGATTCCCACCACAGTTGGGCCTGCATCGACCCCGCCGTATTCATCGACGACGACGGCCAGGCTTACCTCACGTGGGGTAACCGCGAATGCTACATCGTGAAACTGAAAGACAACATGATAGAAACAGAAGGAGAGGTGAAACGCATCCATATCGACGAGAGCCATCCTTTCACTGAGGCACCGTGGATTCACAAACACGATGGCAAATATTACCTCACATACGCCAGCGAATGGCCGGAAAAAATAGCCTACGCCGTAGCCGACCACATTGAAGGCCCGTATGAAACGAAAGGCATAATTTCAGAAATAGCCGGAAACAGCAACACGACCCATCCGGCCATCGTGAACTTCAAAGGACAATGGATATTCATCAGCCATAATGGCGGTCTGCCTACCGGCACCAGTTACAGCCGCTCTGTCGTAGCCGAACCGATGGAATATAACGCAGATGGCAGCATCAAGCCGATACCTCCCACTGCTGAAGGGGTGAAACCATTGTAAACCGCCCTTGCCTCAAAACAAATCCCCGTGAAAACTTCAATATCGTTTTCACGGGGATTTGTTTTTCATGCCCATGCTCACAGCTACGGACAAACGTCAGCCGCCTTTTCGTTGTGACAACATCCATTTGAAGTATTCTTCATGCTCATCCACCAGTTTCTCCCATGAATAATCACGTCGTATCACTTCCAAATTACGTTCCGTATATTCCTTTTTATGGGCTGACACCGCCTGGTCTATTCCATCCAACATCTCCGTAGCTGCATCCGTAGATCCATAATATAAGGCATTTTCGCCCAAGACCGCACGGTTGAAGATATTGTCATGTGCCAAAATAAAACATCCGGAAGCCATGGCTTCCAACAAAGACGGATTCGTTCCGCCCACACTATGACCATGAAAATAAGCATAGGAATAATGACGAATGGAGTTCAGTTTACGAAAATCATATATACCACCCACAAAGCGGATGTTACGGTCGCGACCATATCGTTCCATCAAATATTTTCCATAAGGCGTATTCGTCTTTCCCACAACCACTAACGGATGCTTACCATACTGGTTCGAAGCCAAATATCCCTCTATGGCCATGAAAAGGTTGTTTTCCGGCTCCAGACGGGCCACCACGATGAAATAACCACCCGCTTCCAAACCGTACTCCTTCAATACGTCCACATCGTAATCCTCATGAACGTCAGCCCCGTATGCCAAAAACTTGCTTTCCTTCCCGTATTTCTCCTTATAATAATCACGGATCCCCATATTGTCTGCAATCAAATAATGACTGTGTTTCACCGCCATACGTTCTTCCCAGAATACAAACTTTTGTACCCATTTGTTAAACTTCGTACGTTTATATTCCAACCCATCCATATTTGTCGTAAAAAGCGGATACTTGATACGCTTCACATTAAACCAGATATAAGCCGGAACGATGCTCGTATAGCCCGCTTCGTAAATAATGTCGAACTTCTCCTTCTTCAAAGCATCACGCAAAGACAGGAAATCGTAAAAGAAACTCCCCACGGAACTCCCCATCCATTTCTCCGGACTATAAATATGCTTTATACGTACCCCCTTGTAATCAGGCTCCCGGTAAGGATGGAAATGCGGAGAGTACACCACGACTTCATGCCCCCGTCGGACCAATCCCACGGAGATATATTCTGCAAACTGCTCGAAGCCCCCGTAGTTGTTCGGTATGCCACGGGTGCTGATAAATGCTATTTTCATATAATATGTTTATGGATTAAGAATCAATGAATATGTGTCCCAACCAACAATCAAACATTAAAAACGACTGTAGCGAACAATCACTTTCTTGCCCAAATAAGAGAACGCGACTGCAAGTCCTATTCCGGCCATACAAGTCAAAAGAAATAATAGACTCTCATTATGAACCATTTTTTCCAAATGAACCTTCTCTACCACACGGAACATGACCATATGACATAAGTAAAACTCCATGGAAATGCCACTTATAAAATCCATTATCCTATTATGCAACCATTTATGTTCTGCCCCCATGGCATAAATCAGCCATAACGTAAATACGACCATCAAGGGTATAACCTGATGAAGCGTCCATTCGGATTGAGGACAAACAAAATACAGACCATTTGCTATCAAACAAACTACCAACAAAGCATTTCCCCACTTCGCAGACCACTCATGCAGCCTCTCGCGATAAAGGAAACATAACCCACCCGATAACAGGAAAGGAGCCGAATACAGGATGTTGTGCCTACTTGGATTAAAATCCACGAAAATCTCCGTAAAAAAGTATTCTTGACATAAGAAATTAATGATTAAAGATATACAGAATATACCCCAAGCTCTACGCTTATTATCCAATAAGAAAACGAAGAACGGGAACAGCATATAAAACAAAAAGATTAAACCTAAGAACCATCCTACTCCAATCACTTTTATATCGGGATTCGGCAACAGATTAAACACCAAGGTACAATTCATGAAAGCCTGCGCCAAATTTTCCTTAGAAAAATCAACAATTAAATCCAATACACAAAGCAGACCGAAGAAAGGCAATATTCGCTTATATCTTTTAGAATAGAAATCATTTAATGATATTTGGCCGTTTTTCATCCGATCATAATAGCCGCAACATAAAGCAAAACCACTAATCATAAAAAACAAAACTACAAACCACGTGAACCATGGTATCAATGTATCCGAGAACCACCCCAATTCTGGTTTAACAGAAATGTTTGCTTGATAATGCATTATCGCAATCCCGACAGCCGAAAGCGCACGCAATCCATTGATATTATTATATTTAAATTTGTTTACATGGGGGGGGTAAATTGTCGATTAGTATCCATACTCATTCCGTTTTCTACTATTTATTAAATATTACATCATAAAAAGTCCCCTTCAAAGCAAACTCTTCCGAAGTACGCTTGTACGCAAGCTTATGGAAAGGGCATATCCGTTTCAATTCCTCGTAACATTCCTTATTATAAGGTTCAAAAAGCCTGAGCAACAATATATGTGGCACGGAATTACTAAAGGGAACCACTTTCTTCCAATCATCGACATAAGAATCAGCCACCATGGCAAAAAAATGATGAAGAAGAAAATAATCAATCAACCTATCATTCTCTCTCCAATATTCATAAAGTAACTTTCTTACGGCCGACACCATTTTATTTCCTGCGCATGCCGTCATAAACCAACTCGAAATATTCAACACATGCCCATCCGCCCCTGGTTTCAAATTTTGAAAGACAAAAAAATCACTATCCAACATATATCTTGGAATTGTTCCTCCCGTACAGAACACCGTCGCATCAATCCATGTTCCGCCATACTTGACCAACAATGCTACCCGTAGTAAGTCCGAAAAATGCGTATGTGTAATTATCCCCGCCTCATATTTCTGTTCGATATAATCGGGGAAAACTACATATTCTTTCCTATTCTTTGCAGTTATAAGTACGATCTTACGGTCCGTAATATGTTCTTGAATAGATGAATAACAATCTTGTACCAATTTCGGAGCATTTTCAATCCCTTGCATCCAACAAATCCAAACCCTCGGACAACTTTCCTGTTCCGTCGCATACTGTCCAGACTTCCATTCCTCGTCAAATGCCTCCAGTACAGGCAAATACCGTTTCCTCAACTTATGCAGTATTTTCTGCTGCACTCCTAAACGTACAATTTCCAATGACTTGCGCGATACACCGGTCAGGCAGACCTGCGCCACGGCGTATGGCAGCACCCCAGCCTTGCGCCACAGGTTCAGTAGCGACCATCCACCGAGTTTCTTAAATGTTGAAAACAAGCCGTTCATTCCGTGCCCCTCAACTTGATTATCTTTATGTCGTGGCTCACTCGATCTTTTTCGACAGGCCACCTCATGTAATCCCCGTAAATGTGGCGGTTTATAGCGTCCGCGTTCGACGGCACATTCACTGTAATGTTCTCGAAAGGCATCTTACGCGGCTCTCCCCACCATTTTTGCATCACCACCTCCCTTTCCCTATATTTGCCGAGCATGTTACCAGCATACCGAGATTTGTCGAAATCATGTTTCCTCAACACGCGTTGCATGGCCGACAAGCATTTATCTACGGACACGAGCTTACTAACGGGTATCACATGAAGCAATCTGATGACCAACTTCTCATGCCAAGGCCGCCCCACCTTGTGGGTGTCAACCTGCGTCCTTATGTTGGGAATCTGCACCAAATACCTATACATCAAGATATGCTTCACATGGAACCACCTGCGCAACCCGTTTGCAGGCAGGCCGTCTATGGGAAATATGTCGAGCCACACGTGGCACTTACGCGGAAGTTCGTTCATAAGCACCTCTATCTCGGCCTCCTTGTCAATGAATTGCGAGAAGTTGAACTGCCATTCCGGTGTGTTGCCATGACAAGTCAGCCCATACCCGTCCGGATATTCCGCTTGCAGGCTCACGAACTTGTCATAGTCCTTTCGCGGCATGCCTATGTCTATGTCATCGTCCCACGGGATGAACCCCTTGTGACGCAGTACCCCTATCAGCGAACCGCCAATCATATACCACCTCAATCTGTGTCTCTCGCAAATATCCATGAAGAGCCGGAGAATCTCCATTTGCGTCATTTGCACTTTTCGAACATTGTTCATCGTTGTCTCAAATTATCATTCAAAAAACTTTCTTATCCTTCCAACTGCCTTATCTTCCTTGCAGGGTTACCAACGTATACGGAGTTTGCATCCAAGTCTTTCACCACCACCGACCCAGCTCCGACCACAGTGCCCCTGCCAATGGTGACACCCGGGAGGATTGTCACGTTGGCACCAATCCAACAACCATCACCGATAACTATCGGCCTAAACACCGTCTTTCTTTCTGCCCTTCGCTTCCCGCTTGATATCTGATGTGTATGAGTGGTCAGGGTGACACCCATGGCAATAGCAACATCATCGCCTATTATGATGTCAGAACCCGTCTTTGTGTGGGAGAAAAATTTGCAGAACTTGTTAATGAAAACCCGTTCACCGATGACAATCCGCTTGCCCGTGAAATAGGTATCACTACAAATCTCCGCAGTTCTTGAAACTTTCCCTATCCTATTGTTTAGTAATATATTACGAAATAGGGGGGGGGGTAAAACGAGACATTGCAAAATTCACTAAGAACCTGCCCAATACGCGTCCAATATACTTTTTCATGATTATGGTTTTGATTGCAGATGATTGATGGTCTTTCTTATTCCGTCCTTTATCGAAGTGGCAGGCTGCCATCCTAACGTTTTCAGTTTTTCAACGGAATAAACAGATTTAGATACTGGGTTATATCCTTTCCTTTCAGTTTCATCAGGAACTTCCATGACAACCTTGCGTCCAACCATGCTAGCTGTGATTTCAGCCAGTTCCCGGATACTAATGTTCGATGCCTCATCAGCTATGTTATACGCTTCTCCGTTTTTGCCTTTTAGCAAGATATACAATATGGCTGAGGCACAATCTACCACATAACTCCAAGAACGAAATTGACTTCCAGTACTTTTCATTACGATGTCCTCTCCCCGGAGTGCATTGCGTATGAACTGGGCGTAAACCCGATTGTCATTTTCAGAAAAATCCGGACCGTATGTATGGCAAGGCCTGGCAATGACCACGCCTGCCCCATATTCGGACATATAGGACACGCACAATGTTTCTGCAGCACGTTTTGAAGATGGATAACATGAACGGGGAGACATACAATCAACATATCCACTGTAATCCTCTGTAAAGATTCTGCCATCGCTTTCACCATACACCTCGCCGGAAGATACAAAAAGAAACCTTTTCATGCCATGCCGCAATCCATACGACAAGAGATTGTCAACTCCGTTCATGTTTGACTTAATTACTTCAACCGGATGTCGGGAGAAGAAATTAGGACTGGCATTGCTGGCCGCATGTATGATGAAATGGAAATCGATATCTGATACCAATGGAGAAGTAACATCATGTTGGATGAAATGGAACGATGCGTCGGAGGCAAAGTCCTGAAACAAGCCAGCCGCCCTTTTCGCATTTCTTCCCATTCCATAGACGCTGTAATCTTTTCGCTCATTGAGCATGAGAGCCTTTACAAGACAGGCTCCTATCAGACCTGTGGCTCCTGTCACGAGAATGTTGCAGCCACTCAGGCTGTCCCAAGGCAAATCAAGCCGGGCAAAGTTTGATAACTCTTCCTGATAACAAGTCATTTCAACCAAGATTCTTTAGTCGTATGCCTCAAGGCTCTGAAAATTTCCAAGTCCTCTACCGTAGTGATTTTTATGTTCTTTTCCGAACCAGGCACCAAGTGCATTTCCTTGCCACCCAACTCCGCCATCAATGTGCATGAGGCCACGGAATCTGTTATACCTTTTTCTTTAGCCTCCTCATGGGCAGCAATGATGTTTTTCAACCTAAATGTCTGCGGCGTTTGGGTACGTATCAGCTTGTCACGAGGAATGCTTGTGCACGAGGTAAAGCCATCCTCACTTTCCAATATCGCCTCACGACACTTGATACCCGTGACAGCATAGCCCGACGCCTTGCAAATGGCAATGTTACTTGATATGATGTCTTGCGACAACAACGGACGTACTGAATCATGAATCAGCACCAAGTCCTCCCCCACGCATCCAACCTCTTTCAATCCATAAATACCATTGTGTATGGACTCCATGCCTGTGTTTCCACCGGGGAATATCCACTTCAATTTTGTAATGCTGAACTGGTTTGCATACGATTGAAGCACGGTCTCCCAGCCATTCAGGCACACCACAGCTATGCCCTGTATGTCAGGGTGATTTTGAAAACACATCATGGTGTGAATGATGATTGGACAATCGTCCACGTGCATAAACTGTTTTGGGATATCTTGCCCCATACGGTTGCCGGAACCTCCGGCAATGATTAATGCGATGTTCATATCTTCTTGTTCTAAATATTGTACAACACGTGATTGGAAACCCAACCTTTCACCCACGTCATTTGAATATATGCCAAAGCTTCAATGTCATCTTCAAGCAAATATTCTTTATTATCAATAATTCTGGCAACGGCATGCTTTTGTTTGTTTTCATCACACGGCAACGTTCAAATTCTGCTGATATATTGTCAGAACTAACCCCACCAACAAAGAAAGATGATATAACAGATTTAGTTTCCTTAAAGTTGAAACCTGCAATATACGCACGCTGTATCAAATCAAAATCTCCATAAACCTTATATTGCAAGCGAAATCCTCCTAAACGTTCTATGACAGAACGTTTCATAACAAACGACTGATGGCATGCAGGCAAACGATACTTGATACAAGTGATTGGAAGATTTCCCCTTATTTTGCTTGAGTGGCCAAACCTCAACTCACAATCCCCGTATATGACATCCGCTTCGTCACTATGTTTCATCAACTCTGCGATTCCGCTTGGAAATAAAAAGTCATCAGCTCCAAGATACAATATCCATTCTCCTCTGGCTTTTTTCCACCCCTTATTAAAAGCGTCATAAATACCGTTATCCGGTTCGGAAATAAAATCTACTCGACTCTCTTTTTGCTTATACAACTTTAGAATATCTATCGTATTGTCTTTCGAGCCTCCATCTATAACCAAACACTCCCAATTAGGATATGTTTGATTTATCAAACTTTCTATGGCTGATGAAATGGTTCTGCCAACATTGAACGTGGCTATCACTACTGTCACCTTGGGACAATCTACAATCTTCATGCTATTAGAACATATATTAAAGTGGGAATTTTCCAAACTTCACCCGGCATTTTATGACCGTACGTATAGTCCAATAAATACAGCACTGCACAAAACGGCGATGCCATGAGACAGGATAATCTCTCATTTCAAAAGATACGGTATCTAAGTCGAAACTCAAACTTTGTATTTCTTTACGTGAAGCCATCACTCCAAATATTTTACTTCCTAATCTAAACGTATTAAGTGGTCTTACTTTTAGCTTGCCTGGATGATAATTATAGCAAAATGTTCCGTATGTTTCAAACTCACTGAAAACCTGAACGACATCTTCTTTCCTTGCCGCGATGCATTGTTCAAACCAAGGAAGTTTGAATTGGGATTTTTCCTCTATCAAAGAAAGCATTTCTTTTACAATGGATACATTGAAAAGCATATGTTCTGAAATAAATGAGTATGGGGCTTTCTTAGGAGCATGGAACAATCCGTCTATTGTATTAAAATATGGGACATGACGTTCTTTCTTCACTAATACCAAATCATGCCCTTCTTCATCTTTAAAGTTCAATTCGCTTAACGGTACCGTATCAGAATCCCAGACCAAATATTCATCTTTTGCATATCTGCTTAAAGCAAATCCCAGTTTCAACAACTGTTGGTAGTACCAACCAAAAGCTTGCGTTGTCAAATACTTTTCTACAATAGATTTGCAAACAGAGAACGTCAGATGGTCAACAACCTCATTTTCATCCACACAAGTTATCAAAGAACCTACGTTTGGAATATAATTAAAGTTTCTTTTGTCCGTCAAAACATAAATATGATTGGGATTGATGTTCTTCTTGATGAAATATAAATTTTTTCTAAAAAACCAACAGTCTTTCAAAGACATGCAAATAACGACATCCATTTTCTTTAAAGTTTGTTTTTTCAAGTACACACGTAATTTATCACCTCTATTCCAAAAAGAACTTCAGCCAATTATCAATCCTTAAATAAATTACTGAATCTCTTGAATTTATTTGCTTATCTAACAATGAATAATCTATGATTGGCTTCTCACGATTTATAATGTGAATATATTCTTTATTATAAAACGGCAACTTGCTTATTTGTTGATTCGTCGTATACACATGCTTGTTTTGTGCCAAGGCCCATATCAAGCGTGGGGTAGTTCCACATTGAAAAGGATTGTCTGTATCCAAAACAGCCTTTGCCTCAGCTGTGATTCGGGCAATGTCCTCCATTTCATAAGGCAAAGCATCGACAAAATCATACTTTTGTTTACCTTTTATAAAATCATAATATTCTATTTTATCCAAATCTTGAAATACTTGTGCCACGAAAAAATCAAATTGCTGTTTTAAAGTCAATTTTTGAGGAATCCTCGCTATCAACTTTATATAACAGGATCGATTTTTTATTTTGGCATCAGCTATGACTTTTTTGAAAATGCCAAACCGACCATGATGACTCGTACCTATAGAACATAAATCATACTTATTCTTAGTTTTATCATACTTCAATAAATCTTTAGACCAAAAAAAAGGAAGAAAACCAACTTTTGCATGCCCGAATAATTGAACATCCCTGAAATCAAAAGAATAGACTTTATCAAAATAACCGACATTACGAAAAAAATCATATGAATAATTTGAATCCCATATATACAACACAGTCTTTAACAAACGGTTATATTTTCTCATGCGTTCTGTTACACACGGGTGAAAAGTCACGCCCTGAATTACAAACAGCAAATCATAATACTGATTAAATAAGGAATCATTCAATCTATCAACCCAATACTTTTTCCCCATGTTTCTTTGTTCAAACAGAAACCGTAACACCCATCTTTTTATAGGATTCGGATACCTATAATAGGGATTCCACGGTAACATACCTTCTGGGAAATAAACAACAGAATGTCCCTCAGCCACCAATTCGTCTTTAATGATTTTATAAAGGTTTAAATAAACCGGTGCTACCAATAAAATTTTCATATCCTACTCCTGTTAGACGTATATATTTTTACTATAAACGAAAAGATCAACACAGCCATAAAAACAACAAGATTGCCTTGCCCACCCTTGTTAAAACCGAAAACTCCTTGAAGAATCAAATCGAAATACCAATATACCAAAGCCATCTTCCAAAAAGAGATATTTCTTTTTCCTAAGAACAATGAAAACAACAAAGAGATAAATGTGACAATAACCAAAGGCAAGAATTCACCGAACTCAATATACAAATCGCCATATATCGTTTTGAAATTCAATACAGGAACTCCGGTAAACATTTGCCAAAAAGCATATCCGTCTTGTACGGACTCTTCTATATACGTCAACCCAAAAAGATATGGAAACAACCTCGTACCATACGGATGTCTTGTAACCTCCCCCCAAAATAAATTCCCTAAATTAGGAAACGCTTCTCCAAAATATCTTATTACACTATAAAATGGCGTTTCTGTCGATGTATCTTCAAGACGTGCAAAACTGATAACAATCGAATAAACCATGATAATCCCTATCAAGCACAATATCACAAATACGCTTTTATGTTTCAACCGCCTGTCAAAATGGGGATAAAAAATGATAAAATAAAAAGCTATACCCCAAAACACAAAAAACAAATTACCACGCGAGCCTAATGCAAGGGCAGATAATATTTGGGTTAACAGAATCAGCCCTATGAGCATAAATGCTTTTCTTCGTCGCATTTTCCTGGAAATCAATCCATACAACGCGTAACACATGACAAATGGAGAAAATGAATGGTAAAGGTTCACATTAAAATTATTGAACTTCAGCAAAAGCCAGTTATCCCCGTAGAACGTGCCTATTGCATCGCCCTCCACCGCTGATATATTATACATCTCGCCATATCCTATACTCGATGCCATAACGGCTTGGAACAATTTGAGCATCATATAGCAAACCATGTCCACAACCCACAAATTAATGATAAGCGATGTAGTCTTATTATACGGTATTTCTTTAAAAGAAATATTATTAAATGACACTGTTCTTAAAGGATATATTAAGGCTGCAAGGCAATAAAAACAAAAGGCATAAGGTATTATAGAAAAAGACTTATTATTTTTAACAGCAAAAACATTTTCATATATTCCGGTTTCAAATACGACAATCCCTAATAAGGATATAATAACATAATAAATCGACAATATATAGACTAACGACATTTTAGAGGAATTACCATAACACCGTGCCATAAACAAGTACAACAACAGGTTTCCAACCAAAACTTCAAGCATTGTCATTTTTTGATCTTATTTTTAATTACACTCAAAATCCTATCTCTTTCATTGGGAGACAATCCATATCTAACAATAAACACCACTGAAGCAATTTCAAAAACCAACGTATTAAGCACTACCTTCCCCACAGAACCGCTGTCAAACAAGCATACCAACAATATGACTATTAAAAAGGGTATCAAGGAACCTTTCACGATAGGGACAAAAGTCCTACTAAGATACTCAGAATATTGCAAATTCGCTACCTTCCGCAAGAAGTATAATCCTACAAGAAAGTTCAGAATCCCCCTTGTGAATATCCTTGAGAGAAAAACATATTCATACGCTACCCCCAAATCCAATAAAACCCAAGTCACGACTATGTGCAATACGAAAACGCTTGTGATGGCAACCTGATAATTCCGTATTTTCCCCGTGGCCCCTATAGCCGAATAAAAAACGCCAGACATTGCATCGATAAGCGATCCCAACAAGATAATCCGGCTAAAGGTACACGCATACTGCGGCACTTCCACCAACCAAACATGCAAGATATAATCCATATTGCATATTACCGGAACAGAAACCAAGAAGAACAGGAAGAACGAAAACTTTGACGACCGGCATACCAACCGGTGAAAATCTTGCCTTTGCTTGGCTGCATACGTTTTTACGATTTGTGGCTTGAACGCCGTTTGAAAGCCTGCAATAAAGCCGGACAATGCACCGTTTATTTGGTTAGATAAGCCTATTGAGGCATTCAATATTACCCCACAAAACACGTTAAAAATCAGGCTTACCCCTGATTCTGACAACGTACCCGACAAGCTGCCTAACATGTTCCATCCAGTAAAGGACAGGATACGCTTGAACAAGGATTTATCAAAACAAAAAATATATTTAGTATAATCAAAATGCGTCCTACAATAGACAAAATATATAGTGAATATAACCGCAGCATTAAACATCATCAATACAGAGTACATTTTCAATTTATCGAATGCTATATTTGTAATCACTATTGTCAAAAATAATTTTAACAGAACCTCTACTATACTTATTTTAGCAAATACGCCCATTCTTTCATGCGCCACAATAGCCGCATTATAAGGAACCTGCAATATACTGAGAGAAAAAGAAACCAATGCTATTTGGAAAGTAAACGATGCAGCTTCATATCTGCTTTGAGGTATATTCAATGAAGCCCCCCAAAACATCCAAAATATTTCTCCAAGGACAATAACCGTTATTATCAGTATAAAATAACAATTAAGGCAGGTACTGAATATCTTGCTAAGTTGGGTATGTTTGCCATTCCCTATGGTATAATTGATAAACCTTTGGGTCGCATCACTAAAAGACGATTTTAAAAATGAAAAGACTACAACAATGGTAGCTACGAGGTTATATATCCCATAATCTATTACCCCTAATACATCCAATACGACCCTCGACATATAGAAGTTGATTGCCATTACTACAATCATCCTAATATACAGAGCTATTGTATTGGAAACTATCTTTTTATTGTCAACGACCATTATAGTAAAGACTAAAATACACGTTGCATTCGATCCGCCTCCACAATCTGGTAACGGTTAACTTCATGACAGTTTTAGGTGCTACAGAAAATCAGCGTGGATAAGATATTCCTACTGGAAGTCCATCATTCCTCGTATGCTTTCCCTACACAGGAATTTTGCAAAAACATCCTTCATCTTTCAGAATGCATGTTAATCCACTCATTATTTTGAAGTTATAACCTGAAAGATGTTTCAGGCATCTTTCATCCACGTTTCATTCCGCTGGGAAGAGGACGGAAAATCAGTCGGCTGAGAATGAAAAATCATTTGGCTTAGATTGGAAAATCGTTTGGCGCAGAGCGTTTGACGGCTCTCAGCCATGAAAGGGGACTGAAAGATGGGCTTTCCATCGTTCAGACTGTAATATATTATACAATAGATGTTTACCACAGTTCCTGAAGGATGAAGGATGTTTTTGCAAAGTCTTAGGGTAGAGTGTATTTTATCTCGTAATCATCCAATCCTTCAGGGTATGCCGTTCCATGTCAAAGTTAATGCCGACCTTCACCACGGGCAGGCCGCACAAGGCGAAGCGTTCGGGATAGTTTTTCAGGTCAATCTGCTGCATGGCTGCCTCGGCAGATTGGTTCAGTTTCAGTTCCACGATGTAGAGCGTGGTGGCCGTGCGCATCACCATGTCCACCCGTCCCATCGGGGTACGTACTTCCACGTCCACGTACGCGCCAAGGAGACTGAAGATGATGTAGAGCATCTGTTGGTAATGGCCTTCGTAGTCCGTGCGGTCGCAATAAGGGACGGTGGAAAGGAAGGTCTGCAGCAGACGTAACATCCCGTCCATATCACCGCGCACCAAGGCTCGGGCTAAATTGACCACCGTGGTATTGGTCGACTGTGTGTCACGTGTCACATAATAAGGTATAAGACTGCGCATCAAACCTATCCTTACTTCCGCATTCGGGATGTCCAACGTATAAATTTGGAACATTTCATCGTACCCCTTGATGGTGACATAGCCACTTTGGTACAACAAGGGCGTGATGCTTTCCATTCGTTCGGTCGGTGCGTCGAAATCAGCCGCCACAACCTCGTTACCCCCTATTTTGGAGGGTAATACACCGAATCTGTTCAGCATTTCAATTAAGTAAGTGGGCGTGCCGCTGCCGAACCAATAAGAATCCAACCGCCCGTCAGCAAAAGCATTCAGCAGGCTGAATGGGTTATAGATGTCGGGCGAGGGCCAGGTGAAATGGTAACCGTCGTAATGGGCTTTTAGCTTCTTTACGACCTCTTCGCAATTTACGTTCAACCGTCCGGCCAAAATGTCCAAATCCTCGTCCATCTGTGTGGCTATCTCCTCCTCCGTGATGCCGCAGATGGCGGCGTATTCCGGCAACATGCTGATGTTTTTAATGTTGTTCAGTTCACTGAAGATACTCAGTTGCGAGAACTTGGTGATTCCCGTCAGGAAGACGAAACGCAGATAAGGGTCGCAGGCTTTGAGCGGGCTATAAAAATTGCGCATGATGTTGCGGAGGACAGGCAGGTTCTTTTCTTCGTGCACCACATCGAGCAAGGGCGCATCGTATTCATCGATGAGCACCACTACTTGACGGCCCGTCTGTTCGTAAGCCCTTTGAATCAGTCCCTCCAAACGTTGGTTGACTTTGACGTCTCCTTTACCGCGCCCGTAAAGGGCTTCATATCTCAGCAGTTTCTTCTCCAGTTCCAAAATCAGGTCTTCCTTATCCACGTGCTTCGCCGTACTCATGTCGAAATGCAGGACGGGATATTCCGTCCATTCCGTTTCCAACCTCTCCAAAGCCAAACCCTTAAACAATTCTCTACGCCCTTCAAAATAGGCTTCCAAAGTACTTGTCAACAGCGACTTTCCGAAACGACGGGGACGGCTCAGGAATATGTAATTTGAGTCGGAATGCGCCATACGGTAGACGTATTCCGTCTTGTCTATATACAAGTAATTGCCGTTCCTTATCTTTTCAAACGTTTGTATGCCAATAGGATAAAGCCTTTTCAAAAAATCCATTCCAAGTCCTCCCTTTTATTTCATTTCCGTTCCATCACGTACCTTTCAACATTCCCGAGGAATCCCTAACATATTCTCAGAATCCGTATACCAACCGGATACTTCATCCAAGCCTTTGCCATAACACCTACGTAAAGGTAGAAAAATCAAACAGACATTCCAAACTTTCCGGCTATAAATATTTATCCCCGATGTCCCAGCCATTCGTCATAATCATCCAGCCACTGCAAAAGTTGCCGCTTGCTTTTCTTCATATCGGGTTCCTTACGCCATGGGACGATTAAAGTATGAGCCTCATGGTAATACATGTTATTATCCGTACAACCATACAACGTAGCCAATAACAAGGCACGGGATTGCTCCGCTTTCAGCAAAGGCAGGATGGTGCGGGAAAAAACTTCCAACTCACCCCTCTCTTCCCGATTCCCCAATACCGTATGAGCCATCAACAAGATTGAAGCCAACTTGCAACGCATCACATCGCTATCCATCTGTAACTTACCGTAGGCACGCAAGGCCTCTTCCGCCAAAGCCCGGTCGGCATCTGTCACACCGCCACGGGAGTGGTAATTCCGTAGTGCCTTATGAAGGCCCTGGAAAATACGTTCATTGGACAACTTCGTATACACATGTTTGCCGCTTTCGTTCAGGCCGATGATTTCATACTGTCCGACAGACACACGCATTAAAGGCACCCACAAACATCCTTCTATGCAAACCACGACATCCTTATGCCCGGCCCCGGGCTGGACTGCTACCACGGCTTCTACTCCTTTAAACTCCCCTTCCGTAATCCGGACACGGTCGCCCTTCACCAGACGTCCTGACTCCGGCACATACACCGGAAGCTCGCCACGGTATGCTTCCGCCACCCAACGAAGGTTTCTCATTTCAGCATCCGAAAGATAGGGATAATGACTTTCGCCACCGCTATGCACGCGCGGCAAAAAACTATAGGCATGCAGGGTACTTCGCTGCCTTCGGTAAATTTCGGCCTCCGTAGAACGAATGAATACATAATTGTAAAGCAAGGGTCGTTCCGTACGCACGAATTCCCCACCCTTTCTTTTTACCTCTATATATTTAGGTGCAAAATATTCCAACATCGCTTCATCCCTCTTCACACTCCGGTCAACCTCCATACGCAATGCACGGGCCGGATCTCCTCTGTGCCCTACGGGAAGTACCAGAATATACCAACGTACAGCATGGCTTCCCATCCCCCTACGAGATGAAACTATCTCACTCATAAATACTTGATGACCATACCGGTAAAATTACATATTTTACTGGCTTTTAGATATTTACATTAGACAAACAGGCATTCCTGAAAATTTAAGTTCCTCGGTTTGCCTATTGCTTCCCTCCGATGCGGCATTGCTTTTGTACATAAAGTGAAAGTACATTCAAAAATGGCCACCTCTATAAGAAGGAATAATCATTCGGCAAAAATATAAAAAATAATTCATTTGGCATTTCTATTTTAAAAGTTTTTTCATTCTCATGTAAAATTGCGGAAAAGCAATCCCCCCAATATCCGCCCAAGCACCCGATACCTCATATAAGTGATAAAAATCATAAACCATCCCCAAAAAGTTGGTATCGACTTTTAATGAAATACTAAAAATTGATTATCTTTGCAGCGCAAAAAGATGAAGGTTTTTAATAAGAATCTCATTATATTACCTATAATAAATTAGTATAATTATGGTTTATTCACACGAAGTAGAAAACATGTGTTGTGTTGCCAAAGGCCCGAACCACGGACCAGCCCCCATTCCTGAAGAAGGCAAATGGGTACAGGCAAAGGAGATCAAAGACATCTCAGGTTTGACTCACGGTATCGGATGGTGTGCCCCCCAGCAGGGTGCCTGCAAACTGACGCTGAACGTAAAAGAAGGTGTCATCCAGGAATGTCTGGTGGAAACTATCGGTTGTTCCGGTATGACCCACTCAGCAGCTATGGCTTCTGAAATTCTTCCGGGCAAGACGATTCTGGAAGCATTGAACACTGACTTGGTTTGCGATGCCATCAACACAGCCATGCGCGAATTGTTCCTCCAGATTGTTTACGGCCGTACACAGTCTGCTTTCTCTGAAGGCGGTTTGATGATCGGTGCCGGATTGGAAGATTTGGGTAAGGGACTGCGTAGCCAGACCGGTACCCTTTATGGTACTTTGGCCAAAGGTACACGTTACTTGGAGTTGACTGAAGGTTACATCACCAAAATGTTCCTCGACAAGGACGATCAGGTATGTGGTTACGAATTCGTACACATGGGTAAATTCATGGAGGCCATCAAGAAAGGTGTACCCGCAGACGAAGCTTTGAAGTCTGTAACAGGTACATACGGCCGCACAAAACCGGAACAGGGAATTGTTAAATCTATTGACCCACGTAAAGAATAATAAGGAGGAACCAGATTATGATTAGAGAAGTGAAATTTGAAAGTCAGGACCGTCGTATCAAGCAGATTTTGGCTGCATTGAACGAAAACGGTATCAAAGATATTGAAGAGGCTAACAAAATCTGTGAAGAAGCTGGTTTGGATCCTTACAAGACTTGCGAAGAAACCCAAATGATTTGCTTCGAAAATGCAAAGTGGGCTTACGTGGTAGGTTCTGCCATCGCATTGAAGAAGGGATGCAAGAATGCAGCCGACGCTGCCGAAGCTATCGGTATCGGTTTGCAGGCTTTCTGTATTCCGGGTTCTGTGGCCGATGACCGTAAAGTAGGTATCGGACACGGAAACTTGGCAGCCCGTCTGCTCCGCGAAGAGACGCAGTGCTTCGCTTTCTTGGCCGGCCACGAATCTTTCGCTGCTGCCGAAGGTGCCATCAAGATTGCCGAAATGGCCAACAAAGTTCGTAAGAACCCGTTGCGTTGCATCTTGAACGGCTTGGGCAAGGATGCCGCCATGATTATCTCACGTATCAACGGCTTTACTTACGTACAAACGAAATTCGACTATTACACGGGTGAACTGAACGTAGTGAAAGAAACCGCTTACTCAGACGGTCCTCGTGCTAAGGTAAAATGCTACGGTGCAGACGATGTGCGCGAAGGTGTGGCTATCCTGTGGAAGGAAAACGTAGACGTATCTATCACGGGTAACTCTACCAACCCGACCCGCTTCCAGCATCCTGTAGCCGGTACGTACAAGAAAGAGCGCGTATTGGCAGGCAAGCCTTACTTCTCAGTAGCTTCAGGTGGCGGTACAGGCCGTACCTTGCACCCGGACAACATGGCTGCCGGTCCGGCTTCTTACGGTATGACGGATACGCTCGGCCGTATGCACTCAGACGCTCAGTTTGCAGGTTCTTCATCCGTTCCCGCTCACGTAGAAATGATGGGCTTCCTGGGTATCGGTAACAATCCGATGGTAGGTTGTACGGTAGCTTGTGCTGTAAACGTGTCTTTGGCTCTGAGCAAGTAATCACTGAACATAGACTGCATAAAACCAATAAAGGGGACGTTTTCTAGCGTCCCCTTTATTATTGCCTATCGACTAAAACTTATTAATAAACCAACATATAATACACATTGTCTCCTTCACGTTCTTGCTTAATCTTATGCTCCTGCATCAGACGGGCAATGCTCAGGCACAATTCCGTAGTTCCTAACTTACATTGGTTTTGTAACTCGTCGAACGTACACCGCAATAAATTCGACAACGTCTTGTAAACGCTCATACTGCGTGATTTGATGGTTTTTTCGTCTGGTATCATAATGTATCTTTGTTGTTGATTGCAAAGAAACGAATTAAAATCTCCTCCTCAGCAAACCACCTTATAATAGATGTTCCTTTTACCCATTTTTCAGAAGAACAAAAGTCTCTTTGCATTATAAGAGCAATAACACCCTTCGAAAAACTTAAAAATAACCCTAAATAGCAAGGTGTGTTAAAATCCTCTTTCATAAAAAATCCGGTTCTTCCCTGAACCCATTTATCAGGAAAGAACCGGAAAGCCGCCTTCGTTTTCCGTGAAAATACGGCAAACGATTAATAGTTCTCTTTCTTCACTTCGAAGTAAGCCTGCGGATGCAAGCAAGCCGGGCACATCTGCGGAGCTTCTTTACCCACATGGATATAACCGCAGTTGCGGCACTGCCATACCGTCTCACCGTCCTTCTCGAACACTTTGAATTCCTCCAAGTTCTTCAACAAAGCCAGATAACGCTCTTCGTGACCCTTTTCCGCCACAGAAATCATACGATACATCGCAGCAATGGCAGGAAAACCTTCTTCGTCCGCAATATCTGCAAACTTAGGATAATCCAACGACCACTCTTCGTGTTCTCCGGCAGCCGCAGCCTTCAGGTTCTCCATGGTAGTACCGATTACACCGGCCGGATAGCTGGCCGTAATCTCTACCATACCGCCTTCCAGCCACTTGAACATACGTTTTGCATGTTCTTTTTCCTGGTCGGCCGTTTCCGTAAATATAGCCGCAATCTGTTCATAACCCTCTTTCTTTGCCGCACTGGCAAAGTAAGTGTATCTCATTCTGGCCTGAGACTCACCGGCAAAAGAAATCATCAGATTCTTTTCCGTACGCGTACCTTTAATACTCTTCCCCATAACTTTTCTTTTTAAAATTTTGAATTTAAATCTATAACTTTTCTAACGTTTCAAAGATACGGATAAAAACGTTCATATTTGTAATCATTACAGTGTATTTTCCTTAATTCTATGTTAAAGAATGCTACGCCGCACAATTTCCAACTGTGCGGCATGCCCCGTCAGTCCACAGTTACTTTACGGCTCACCGTCCGCTGACCTTGGGTCATCTTAACCATGTACATACCAGACTTAAATCCATTCTCTTCCATATACACCCTGACTTCCGACGGCATGCAGGTAAAATATCCCGCACGTGCTCCATCCAACGTATAAACCACGCAATCTACCGGTTCACCGGAAACCACCCCCGTAATACCCGTCGCAGTTTTCACTTTCAGGACACCGTCTTCCAACGCAGAAGTATCCCATTCCAATCCTTCTCCGGGGCTATCCAAATCCAGCGTACAGGCGGAAGAGAGCACCGTCCGGTTTGCAGTCCACAGTTGAAACTCATCCCCGGCTTCCAGTTCGAGCCCTTCACGTACCGACACTTTCAGCGTACCACGCAGGGAGAACGAGCTTATTCCTTCCAAGGTCGTACAGCGTACTTTGGAGGCCACATTGAACATTACCTCCCCACCGGCACTGACCGTAAGCCTCTTGCCAGAGAAATCCAACGCTCCGGAAGAAGCACCCTCACGTGTTCCGGAATACAAGCGTCCGCCATGTTCCACCGTGACCGAAGCATTACCCAATTTACCCAAGCCACACAACACCGCACCGTCCTCAACCGAGAGTTCTCCGCTTCCCAGCATAGCATTTTCTGCCGAGCGGTCATTCAGGCAAAGCGTACCTTCCTTCACGGCCACTTCGCCCGTATTGTCCCATACTCCACTGACCGTCATCTTGCCGCTGCCCACTTTCTCAAATTTAGAATTGGCTGTTACGGTTCCGGCCCAAGTGAAATCATCGTCGCATCCCACCTGCCACGTGTTGACACCCGTGGCCCCGTCATTGGCAAAAGAAGCATAACCGCCCAACGCACCTTTTCCGGCCAGTTTCCCAATACGGAAAGTCCGCCCGGTGTTTTGCACTGTTACTCCTCCGGCGATATTAAGCGTTCCGTCCGGCATACCCGAAGACGTATTGAGCGTAAAACGCGGATAAGTGTCGGCCATGTCTGCCGTGGCATTGATTGTCCCTGTAAACTGGGCCAAATTGACAGCCACCGGCGTGCGGGTGGCAAACCAACCATTACCGTGTTCCACTGCACAGTATATCGTAAGCGTACCTTCGCCCGTTATCTTATTGGTATAAGTCGAACGGTTGGCCAACGACCACGTACCGCTACCGCCTTCCGGCACATGAATGGCATAACTTGAACCTGTATTTTCATACAACGTGCCGGAACGGAACTCCACCGTCCGCGCAGGCTTGTCGCAAGCCACACACTGCACGGTACCGCCATCGAGGGCAAGGCGTTCCAACGAAGGACAGGCCGTGTTCAGTTTCATCCATCCGTCTCCTTTCTTGGTGAGTAGCGTACCCTCCACCGGGGTTTCGATGATGAAATCCTTGAGATTCTCAACGCAGCCGCCATCTTCGCCTTCCATCTTCATGGGAGAGCCTTGGGTAACAGTCTCCGTCGTCCGCAACGTGGCGCCGTTCTCTATGACGAAGAGGTCGGCCGATTCCACCACTCCGCCCAGACCTCCGTAAGCCCGTGTGGAGTTGCTCAACATATTCACCGATACCGTACCGCCACTGATACGCGTACCGCCCGTATACGTATTGTCGTTACTGATGGTCAGCATACCGCTGCCGCGTTTCACTAATGCCGTATGGCCCGCAAGGGCACCCGTCCCGCTGAAAGCATAATTCAAAGTATTGTCCACAGTGACACTTTCGGCCTCGATACTGCCGGAAAGGCTCACGCTCCTGCGTTCGGCCGTATCGTCGAACAAAACCCTGTCGCCCGTCACGAAAAATACGGGTCCGGCCTCTTCTGCCAAGGTGAAATTCTCGCTTTGGCCAAAGTCCCAGATATTGCTGTTCAAACCGTTCCAAACCACATCGGATACAGCACGCACGTCACTTAGGGAAAGATACAGCGTACCGTCTTCCAACACCAACCGGGCACTCATTTGCGAACTGATACCCTCGATGAGGATACTGGAAAGTTCACCCTTGACCATAGCCGCCGTGCCTATCGGATAACGTCCGGGCTGCACATCCTCGCCCCGGAACTCAAATACCGGCGCCAAATACTTCGGCCCGTATTTCCACGACTTCGTTTCGATGGTAAGCACCTTAGCATCGAGACGGTCGGAAGTAAAGTCATTCTTCAAATCAAAGACCACGCGCGAACCGAAACCCAGCGTCGCGGAGTCCGTCGTAATGGTGCCGACCTGTCCGTCACCGCCCGGATAGACCGTGGCATTATAGTCCGCCTTGATGCTACGGAAAGTACCGGCGGAACGGAGCGACGTATGACGGTTAAGCCAAAGGGAGGACTGTTTCATCGTCCCGTTGAAAACGAGCGTCCCGTTCCACACATCCGTATTGCCGCGATGGGTCATCTCCACGTCCGGCAGCACCAACGTACCTTCGCCCTGCTTGACCAAGCGTGTGGCCCCACTGAACCCGCTACCCGTCACCGTACAAGTATAATAGTCATAATCGATAGGCACGTCTTTCGTGGTACAATCGCTCGGTGCCGTTCCTTTCACCCACGAAGGCACGTTGAACACAGCCACCCATGGTTCGGCACCAGACTCCACTGCCACTTGCGTGTCCGCATTGTCGAACACAAGCACCTGACTACCGTTGTGTGCCGTAGTAATATTGCCCCCATTCGCAATCTGCGTACGCCCTTCCGTGGTGAGCGGCGGCGGAGCCACGGTGATGCCCTCCAGTTCGCCCAAGAAATAACTCAGGTGGGGAGGCTGGTTGTAACCGATGGTTTCCCACACCATACCCTGCCGATATTGATGATCGTGCCAGAGAGTGGGGATACGGAAATCCGTCGGATAGTTGGTCGTGTAAATCAGCAAGTCTTTCCCGTCGCGTACGAGCAGTTCCTCACGCCAGTCACCAAAGAGGTCACCCGTGGCGCATGGGTTGTTTTTAGTCCCATTGTTCATGGCACCGTTCCCCAAGAAGATACGCCCCACTCCGGGTTTGTCGATTTTGGGCTGACGCGCCGTTCCGGGACTGTTGAGCACCTCCTCGCAAAGGTCGCCGTCCCAATAGATACGGAAATTCAAGTCCCATCCCGCGACATCGGGCAACGGCTTGTCTGCCGTGAGGCTGATGACGCCCGACTGGCTGCTTGCCCCTTGGCAACCCGGATAATCCTTATAGAACTTGCCGGCCAACGCACGCCCGTCGTCACTGGTACTTTGCAAACGGTAATATAGTTCCGATGTGGTGGCATTCCGGTAATTCATGGCCGGGGAAGTTTCATTACAGGCAAACATCTCCTGCCCGAAACGGTAAGGATCCAAATCGGCGCAATGTTGTGCGTCGCCATGCCCGAGGCCGGTGGTACTCAATCCCTTTCCGTTGTCGTCAATTACCATCGAGCCGAATACGATTTCATCCCGTCCGTCCATGTCCACATCGGCCACGCCGAAGTTGTGGTAACCCTGCCCGAACCACGGACCTCCCACACTGCATACCCAATTCCAACGTTCCGTCAGCTTATGCGTAGCAGGGTCTACGTCGAAAGTATAAAACTTGTGACGCGTGTAGCAACCGCGTCCGACGAAAACGGAAGGATGCCGACCGTCCAGATAAGGCGCACCGAAATAGTGTTTGGTGGCACGATGCCCCGTGCCGTCGCCCCAAGCGGCCGTCCAGTCCGTCTCGCCCGGTTCCAACCGTTTGCAAGGATAAGGCATCCATTTCTCACCGTTTTCCCCGATTTCGTACAATTTGCCCGTGGCACCCTCCATATAGAGCAAATACTCGTTATCGGGCATGGAATATTCGGTATTGTTAATCTTACGGATATCATGGGACATATTGCCCACTTCCGTGACCGTGCCGTCCGGATGATGGACAATCATATTGTCCGCCCCACGCATCAGCACTTCGGCCCTGCCGTCTTCATCCCAATCGAAAGCTACGGCATCGAACTGTCCATCGGGTCCCGACTGTATGTTCGGACCGATATCAATGTACCATAGCCGCTCTCCCTTGACGTTGTACACCTCGATGCGGTTGTAAGCCGAAGTATTGGCCACGTCCGTCACCCCGGGAGTACCCGTATAAAGACGTTTGGCGATAATCTCCGGCATCCCGTCTCCATCGACATCAGCCAGCACGGCATCATTGAACATATAGTTTTCTGTCAAGTCCTCGCCATTACGTCCTTTCATCTCTGCACCCGGAACTCTGAGGAATCCTGTATTTTGCCCTGTAAGGGAATAGAAACTGAATTCCGTGAAACGTGTGATGGGGTCGCACTGTTCCCCCTCCTTGCCTTTCACCACAGGAGCCACCGTATATCGGGTTTCGGCCGTCCCTCCCGTATGGACGTAGTTACTTGCAGACAGTCCTTTGGCTACCAACACACCGTCGGCATAAAGGTTGTAAGTCACGTCGTAGTACTCTTCGCCCAGCACACGCCAGCTCACGAAGTTTCCGCTTCCGCTTTGAGTAACGGTTGCCACGAGTCCGCGTCCCAACTTGTCCATCGTCCGTTGGGCATACAAATCCGTTGTGCTGCCTCCTAAAGCCAAGCAGCAAGCAAAAAACAAAATCCGGTTCTTTTTCATGGGTTCTATTTTATTAGGTTAATCCATAAGATGATACAAAAATACATAAATAACTCAACAGACTACCATGTTTGGAGACTTTTCACCTAAACTTTTTAATTCTGTCAATAAAATCAAAAAGCCCCAGTTTCCTCCTCGAAAAGAAGTTAACGCCCAATAACACATTCATACCCAATACTATACAATCCTCCAAAAACAACCGCAGAACTGTAAATCAATCTCAGCCGATTGATTTACAGTTCTGCGCCAAACGATTTTCCGCTCTCAGCAGGATGGCGTCACGCCTTCCGCAGCCCCGTCCTTTCTGTAAAAGATATGAACTTCACATCAGAGGACACCCTTGCTCGAAGGCAGCTCGTAATGATAGATGTCGCGCCTTACCGCCATCTTCAGGCTACGGGCCAGAGCCTTGAAAATCCCCTCTATCTTATGGTGCTCGTTCACGCCCTCGGCCTTGATGTTCAAGTTCATCCGCGCCGCGTCGCTCAGGCTCTTGAAGAAGTGGAAGAACATCTCGGTAGGCACGTCGCCCACTTTCTCGCGACGGAACTCGGCATCCCACACCAACCAAGGCCGTCCGCCGAAATCGAGAGCCACGCTGCACAGGCAGTCGTCCATGGGCAGACAATAGCCGTAACGCTCGATGCCGCGCTTGTCGCCCAAAGCACGCAGGAGACACTCTCCCAAAGCCAGGGCCGTATCCTCTATCGTGTGGTGTTCGTCCACCTGCAAGTCGCCTTCCGTGCGGATATACAGATCCATTCCGCCATGCTTGCCGATCTGCTCCAGCATGTGGTCGAAGAATCCCAATCCCGTACGGATGTCGCACCGGCCGCTACCGTCCAAATCCAAGCGTACCTCAATGTCGGTTTCCTTGGTCGTGCGACGCACACGGGCTTTACGTTCTCCTGCAAAAAGGATTTCGGCAATGCGGTCCCAACTGTTCACGTAGCGGATGCGCTCGTCCGTAAAGGAGTCCTCGTCCTTCTCCTTCAGAATCAAGGCACGGCAACCGAGGTTCAAGGCCAACTGCGCGTCCGTCTCACGGTCGCCGATGACCCAACAGGCCGCCATGTCGTAACCGCCCGAAGTGTAACGTCCCAACATGGCCGTACCCGGCTTGCGCGTGGGCAAATTCTCTTCCGGGAAACTGCGGTCTATCAACACATCGTCGAACGTTACGCCCTCTCCCTCCAAGGTGCGCATCATCAGATTGTGCACCGGCCAAAAAGTGTCTTCAGGAAAGGCATCCGTGCCCAACCCGTCTTGGTTGGACACCATGACAAACTCGTAATCCAGTTTCTGGCGGATAAATGCCAGATTGCGCATCACGCCCGGCACGAACGCCAGTTTCTCGAACGCGTCTATCTGCTCGTCCGCCGGCTCTTTTATCAAAGTGCCGTCGCGGTCTATAAACAAGGCTTTTTTCATGATGTTCATTTTATCGTCTCCGGTTTGTAAGAACGCAACGCGCCCAACAGGCTGTTGTCCTCCTGCGGCGTACCGATGGTCACACGCAGGCAGTCGCCGCAAAGTTCCACTCTCGAACGGTTGCGCACGATAATGCCGTTCTTCACCAAATAGGCGTATATCGCATCGGCTCCTTTGACTTTCGCCAGAAAGAAATTGGCATTCGTCGGATAAATCTTCTCGCAGATATCCAGTTCGGCAAAGGCCGCCATGACCTGCCCGCGTTCGCGCAGCAACGTCTTCACCCACTTGTCCACATCGAAACGCTTCTTCAATATCTCCACGGCTTGACGCTGGGTCAGTTGGTTCACGTTGTAAGGGTACTTCACCTTATTAAATAAAGAGATGACCTCTTCGGAGGCAAAGGCCATGCCCAAGCGGATGGCCGCGCTCCCCCATGCCTTGGAAAACGTGTTGAGCACGATAAGGTTCGGATATGTCTCCAGTTCTTCGCGGAACGGTTTCTGTTCGGAAAAGTCGGCGTAGGCCTCGTCGATGACCACCATCCCCGGAAAACGCTCAAGCACCTTGACGATTTCCTCCCGTTCCAAGTCGTTTCCCGAAGGATTGTTCGGCGAACAAAGGAATATCAGTTTCGTATGTTCGTCCGCAGCAGCCAGCAATTTGCCGGCATCCAACCGGAAACCGTCATCCAACAATACGGGGCGATAGGCCACGTCATTGATATCCGCACACACTTTATACATACCGTAAGTAGGAGCTATCGCCACCACGTTGTCCGTCTTCGGTTCGCAGAAAATCCGGAATGCCAAGTCGATGGCTTCGTCACTGCCGTTACCGAGAAAGATTTGTCCGGGCTTCACGCCTTTGACGGGAGCCAACATCTCTTTCACCTCCAGTTGCAAAGGGTCGGGATAGCGGTTGTACGGTGCATTGTAAGGATTCTCGTTCGCATCGAGAAAGACGGAAGCCGCCGCACCCTTGTATTCGTCACGGGCCGAGCTGTACGGCTTCAACGCCCAGATGTTCGGGCGCACCAGTTTTTGCAAAGGTTTCATGCTCATTTCATTTCGGTTTTAATGGATTCCAATCTTACGGTCATGGCGTTGCGGTGTGCGTCGAGATGCTCGCCCGCCGCCATGAGTTCCACGGCCGGACCGATGGCACGGACCCCCTGCGGCGTAAGTTCCTGAAACGTAATCTTACGGTGGTAGCTGTCCAAGTTGACACCGCTATAAGCCGTAGCATAACCGTTGGTGGGCAACGTATGGTTCGTGCCTGAAGCATAATCCCCCGCACTCTCCGGCGTATAAGAACCGAGGAACACGCTGCCTGCATTGACCACACGTTCGGCGGCCTGCATGTAATCGGCCGTTTCGATAATCAGATGTTCGGGCGCGTAACGGTTGGTCAGTTCCAACGCCTCGTCCATGTCGCGCACCACGACAAGTTTGCTGTGGGCCAATGCCTGCTCCGCGATTTCCTTGCGCGGAAGGGCAGCCAACTGGCGTTCCACTTCGTCCTGTACCTTGCCGACCAAAGCTTCGTCGGTCGTCACCAACAAGACCTGGCTGTCCACGCCATGCTCGGCCTGCGAAAGCAAGTCGGCCGCCACGAATACCGGATTGGAAGCGGCGTCAGCCAATACCTCCACCTCCGAAGGTCCGGCGGGCATGTCGATGGCCACATCATGAAGCGACACTTGCTGCTTGGCCGCCATGACGTACTGATTGCCGGGGCCGAATATCTTATACACCTTGGGCACGCTTTCCGTACCGTAGGCCATGGCGCCGATGGCCTGCACGCCGCCTGCCTTGAAAATACGGTTCACTCCGGCCACACGGGCTGCGCAAAGGATGGCAGGATGCACCTTGCCGTCACGTCCCGGCGGCGTGCAAAGCACGATTTCACGGCATCCGGCAATCTTGGCCGGTGTGGCCAGCATCAGCACCGTGGAGAAAAGCGGCGCCGTCCCTCCGGGTATGTAAAGCCCCACCCGTTCTATGGGAACGGCTTTCTGCCAACAGGTCACCCCGGGACGGACTTCCACCTTCGTCGTTTCAAAGCGTTGGGAAGCGTGGAACTTCCCTATATTGTCGTGCGCCAAGCGCAAGGCATCCTTCAGTTCAGGCGACACCAGACGTTCGGCCTCGTCCATTTCTTCTTCCGTGACGGCCAGACGCTCCAGTTCCACATGGTCGAACTGCTTTTCGTAGGCCATGACGGCGCGGTCGCCGCCCGTCTTCACGTCGTCCAACACCCTGCATACGGTTTCACGCAACGTGTCCACGTTCATTACGGGACGTTTCAACAGTTCGTCCCATTCTTCTTTTTGCGGATATTTTATCACATTCATTTGCTGTCCTCCTCTTTTTGACATGAAAATACCGGCCTGTCCGGCTCAAAGAATCATCTTCTCCACGGGGACGACCAGAATGCCCTGCGCTCCCAACTCCTTCAGTTTGGAAATAATCTCCCAAAAGCGGGACTCGTCGATGACGGTGTGCACACTGCTCCACCCTTCCTGCGCCAAAGGCATCACCGTGGGACTCTTGGCTCCGGGCAATACGGACACGACATCTTTCACCTTGTCCGACGGCACGTTCATCAGTACGTATTTCTTGTCTTCCGCACTCTTTACCGCCTCGATGCGGAACAGCAACTCGTCCAAAATCGCCTTCTTGGCATCATCCATATTCCGGTTGGCGATGAGCAACGCTTCGCTCTTCATGACGACGGCCACCTCCTGCAAGTTATTGCTTACCAGGGTGGAACCGGAGCTTACGATATCGAAAATACCGTCGGCCAGTCCGATACCGGGCGCGATTTCCACAGAACCGGTAATGACGTGGATGTCCGCTTCCACTCCGTTTTCCTTCATGAATTTTCTCAAGATATTGGGATAGGAAGTGGCTATCTTCTTGCCTTCGAACCAAGAAAGGCCGGAATAATCCACAGCCTTGGGTATGGCCAACGAAAGGCGGCACTTGCTGAAGCCCAGACGGCGTACCACCACGGCATCCTCCTCTCTTTCCACAAATTCATTTTCGCCCACGATACCCAAGTCGGCCACTCCTCCCGCCACGGACTGCGGAATATCGTCGTCGCGCAGGTAAAGCACCTCGACGGGGAAATTGGAGGACTGCACCAACAAGGTGCGCTTGGATGAACTCACTTTGATGTCGGCCTCCGCCAGGAGTGCCATGGTGTCTTCGTAAAGACGTCCTTTCGACTGTACTGCAATTCTAAGCATATCTGTTTTTTTAATGAAGTATTCTTAAACTATCAAAAAAGGCTCACCGTTCATATCGGCAAGCCTTCATTTCTATCCTTCTATTGGCACACGCGGGACAGCCTACCGATTTCTAACCGTTAGGATGATGATGGTGGCGTGTTGCAATATTCTTCATTTTCTCTTTTATTTGTGGCAAAGTTAAATTATTATCTGCAAATAAACAACAAATTCGCAAGAAAATTACGAAGAAGTTATCACTGGGCAACGAAATCGGCAGTTCTTTTTCTTATGAAAAGCAGTTGTTTCAGTAGTTGATGAGTGGTAAATTCCGCCGGGTGAGCACACAGCAGTCTTTCCTTTTTAAAACGACGTGCAGCCTGGCCGTCATATACTTTTCTACGGTATAGCCTTCGTTTTCAAAGTGAGGGACAATGTCTTCATCTGTCATGTCCCTATGGGGGAAAGCGGCCACGGCGTCCGGTACGTTCCAACTTAACAGGATGAAATGCGACGATAGGCGTGCGAGGTTACGTATGGCTGTGGATGCCGATTTTTCAGGGATATAGGGAAGCACGTCCTTGCATACCACGATATCAAAGGGAGTGGAAATATCCAGTTCTTCCGTGAGGTCTGCCACTTCGCAGACAGCATCCCCCTCGGGCAGGAGCATACCGGACAAATCCGGCGTACGGGGATTCGCGTCATATCCGGCAAACGCAAGTCCGCGGCTCCTCCATTGCGAGACATAGTAACCGGCACCGCATCCTATGTCTATCCCCGTCCGTGCCCCCTATGTCCCACCACATTTGCGTGACGAAATCGCAAAATGTTTTGTCGTATCCGTACTTCAGGAAACCGTCATACGTCTAACTGCCGGTCTTTGTCAGACCAATCTCCCTGTCTTGTAGCAGATACCGGTCTATCCTGTCCAATAGCACCGTACTGCATGGCTGTTCGATTTTTCGTGCGAAAAGATATTCGTCTTCCAAAAGGTAACGGAAATGTTCGCATCCCAAATTGGCGGGACGGTTGCCGTTTTCATGTTTCCAACGGATAAAACGGTGGTTCCAAGGCACGATGTCTTCCTTATCCATTAAATTGACCAATACGGTGGCCACATAACATTCCTCCGGTGCGAAAGTCATCCACATCCGGCCATAAAGCGAGGGGAAGCGGTCAGTATAGTCCAACAAGGTGATGGCAGCCTTTCGGGTTATGGACCACCATTGCGAACTGCCGTACAGATGGTCGAACTCATCGGGAATGGGGCGTTTTGCCCTTTTGGCCTGTTGTTGCCTTACCTGTTCCCTGACCCACCCACGCGGATTCCTTTTGCCTGCGGCATAGTCGTATGGATAATAATATTGCAGTCGGCGGAAAGTATTGTCTTCCCAGTTAGGATGCGGCAAATGCAGGTATCCGATGTATTCTTTTCCCGCATTCCGGTCAAAGAACTCCAGGAAATAATCTAACGGACGAGTCGGGTAATCTTGCCCGCTGATAAGATGAAAGTAATCGGCATCACTGCGTTGCACAGCCATGCGCAACAGGTGCATTTCGCTTTCCAATACACTTGTGCCGCCCCAGTTCACGTCATATTCACGCGAAACGGCTTTCACTTGTTTGTAACTACGCAACTTTTCTTCCTCTTCGCGTGTGACGGGTTGCTTTTTGTCTATATGGATGAATACGTCGCAATCCTTTTCGAAATATCCGGCCAACCTGCATAGCTGGCCGATGTTTTTGTGGGCTAAGATTAGAATGGCATGTTTCATGGCTTTAATGTCGTTGTGTGATTGAATCGGGAAAAGTCCTTAGTATCTCAGGCTTGAACAAATCCTCCTTTTTATAGATGAGTTTCCTGTAAATCTCTTCAATGATAACTGAATCAAGGGAACTTTTTAGCCGCAAAGTCAATGCTGACGATAAATCCTTAATATCCATGTCATCTGTTATATGAAAGACATTCGAGGCTTCCCTAAACGTACCATCTTTACAGAACTCCAACACCATGTAATCCGCATATGGAGACGGGGCGCGATGAGGAGTCATGCAACTTTTGACGACGAAAAAGAAATAGCCTTCCTTGCTTTCGATGTATCGACAAGGTGTCCATTGGAGGTCGCGTGGCCAACACCCACAATCGAGGGTGTCCGGAATTAGGGAGAAACATTCCGGAAAAGGTAAGTCGGCATATGGAGGAGATGGTATAAACAAGGAATCGTTTACGTAAGGATTATCCCATTTCTTAAAATAGGACATAAATTCTTCAAACCGGATAGGGGTGCGGTCGTTCTCCGGATTTTTAATGGTTTCTTTTTGGGCTGTTCCGGTTGTTCTCTCTTTGATTTTCCCGTCCGGGCTTACGTTGTATTCGTACGTTCTTACCGTGTAGGTCAAGTCTTGGTATCGGAGGATTGAAGTACAATCATCCAAAGAGCCTTGCTCCACAAGGAAGTTTGGTGCCTGTCCACTGGGGACTATACGTGTGAAGTACGCTCTCCCATCGTGTCCGACCGTTTTAAAATCCAGGATTTTACCATCGCGTGAATATGTGACGAGCATATAATCGGTAACATCGTTCTCTATGAAATATTGGCTGTTTCCGTCCTTGTAGTCTTGGCAGTGCCTTTTCAGCATGATGGTGATAAACCCTCCACGCTCCATGTAACTTCCTTTTTGCCAAAAGACATCGTCCTGTCCACAAAGGCAGCCGTCTTGTATGGGAGGAAGAAAACGGGCATACATGTCGCTATCTATCAAAACTGAATCGGATATGATTCTCTCCCCAAATGATGTCATATTAATTTGGGTGCACTTCTTAAACCCTGACAAGAAAGTGCGGAATGCTGCCGGTTGGGCGGTTGCATGTGCAAAATGTGATAAAAAGAAGAATATGAATATGTTTCGTAGGAGCATGAATGATTGTATTTTTAGAAATGTTCAAAAGAGACAGCCATAGTTTTTTACGAGCCAAAATAGAATGACGCGTCCCATAGTTTTATGAGTCTATTGCTTTTGTCATAAGCAATATGGGACTTAAATCATATTCCACGATGGTATAAGTCATTTTTATATTGTCGTATCCTATTGTGTACAGATGCTTGTTGACAATAACCGTTGTATTATCAGAACTTAGTGCGCCACCTGGAAACCAACCGGTTGTCGCATCCAATCGTGGTAAGCCGGAAATGGGATATTTTGTTATGGTATGGTGTATTGTGTCTATTATTGCAATCGAGCCGATGTCATAGTCGATAGAACCATATATAAGAAAAGTGTCTATTTTTTTTTCAAAAAAAACCATATAAGGGGGATTGTTTTCCAAATCAATAAATACCGGCGTGCCGTTAAGGTGCAACTTAGCGATGTCGTTTTCTCCGCTGATTTTATTTTGCAATTTATTAGGGTATGTGAAGAGATAGGCTACGTCGTGGCTTCTGTCATAGCCCGGAACGCTATCAGGTACATTTTTGGGTCTTGCTACTACATAAAAACCGTTGTTTCGTAAATTTCCCTCAAGATATTCTCCATCTATGTATAGGGGGAAACGTTCAACATCTCCTTTACCGCTTTTGTGGATGCGAAAGATAGAGTTGGCTTCATCCATGTAAAGATTGGATTTAGCTTCATCTTTGAAATACATAGAGTTAGCCTCATTAAAAGAATAGATGTATTTGACTTCATTTATAAAATAAATGGAATCGTTTACCATCTTGAATAAAGCATTTTGGCAGTGTCTCATAGACAAACCGAGGCCTCGGCTCCATTCCATATTCTCTCCTATGAAACAAGCTAATCGGACGGGTTCTTCCCCTAAAATGTAAAAACGCCCCTTACCGTCTGTATCGAAACCTTTAATCGTACCATCATACGCTCCATGGTCACATGGGAATTTTTCATCGTCATACCTGAATGTCCATTTCCGGGTAGGTCTCAGGCTGTCGTTCTCCATACGGATGGTTTGATATTCCTTTTCAAGTACATTGTCTCCTATTTCTGCTTGCAAACAGGAATAGGAGGATAATGGAATAAGGACCAATAGGTATCCGATAAAAGTTTTCTTCATGACTATTTCCTATAAATATAAGATTAAAATGGCAGTCTCATGGTTGCAATGCGTTTCTTTACAGTCCCGTCCTGTCTTTGAGCAAGACGAAAGCCTTGCCCTCCCTATCAATGTAAGGGCAAGTCAGGTTCTTGACCCTTACGGTGTCTTTCCTCACAGACATGTTGTAGCGCACGGTGTCGTTTTCCAACCACCGGGCAAAGGAGATACTCATTTGTATCTCATCCTCCATCCGGTCGGTAAAGGGTTCCCACGTCTGATAGCGAGACATGGCTTCCTGCCAAGAACGGATATGGCGGTCAATGGGGGCTTTGACGAAAGTGTTGACTTTTTCACCGCTTGAGGTCGTGACAATGTCCAAACGGAATGAAATGGAGTCTTTGTCTTGTTTTATATCCGTCATGGGCATGACGAAATAGCCGCACTCGTAGCCTTCACGAGCTTGTTCAAACTCGTCAGTCGTTCCCCAAAAGTACCCTTTCTTCAATATGCCGTTTTCCAAGTACAATTCCATATAACAGTCTTCGGGAAGCAAGTCCGGATAATAATCCTGCTCTGGATTATGGTAACGATACCATAGGGTGTCAATATCCACACGTTCTTGTGCGGAAAGAGGTATGATACTGATGAAATACCAGGCAACCGATAGTGTCATGACGGCTGTAAATAAAGACTTGCTTTCAGGTCGGTTTGATTTGTACGATTCCATGGCGTATTTTGTTATTGATGGTGTGTTAAGGGATAAGTTCCACGTCGGCTATTTTATATTTTCCGTCTTGGCATTGGAGAGCCACTCGAATCTTCGTGCATCCATAGCTTACCGTGAAGCATCCTTTGGTTTCAGAGGGATGGACTTGCAAAGAATTGTACCAAAAGACATCGAAGTCGTCATTTCCAATGACGGGATCGAACATAGGGTCTTCCTGTTCTACCTCTTTCCTTGACCGGACGTATTTTTCCTGCATAATGGGAGTGCAATAAGTCTCTCTCAAGTGTTTTAATCCTTGTTCCAAATCTGGTCTCATTTTTATGTAGGTATAGGCGTATGACTTGTAAAAGGTTTCCACAAATGTCTTCCCGTCTTGGTCATCCATGACCTTTTCTTCAGGAATATCAAACCAATAATCCCCGTAATTACGGTTGCCCCAATCAGGCGTTACGTACGAAATACGTACTTTTCCCAAGGAATCTGCCGTGATACGTAATGGGATATAGGTTGTCGAATCTTTGGGATACGGGCGGTATGACACTTCGTACCAACAGCCGGACAGGTGCTTGCACCGTACGGACTGGATGGAATATTCCGTAACGTCTTGCGCCCGAATCATGGGGTCACTATCCGTAGCGCATGCCAGTCGCGCCCGTTTTTCCTGCATTTCCGGGGTAAGCATGTTTTTGAGAAACTTTTCTTCAGTTTCTCTGTCATCTGTGTTTATGGCTTCCATGTACTCCTGATATGATTTTTGGAGGTACTTCTCTATTTGTACCACATCCAATCGGTTGGAAGGAGATTGTGCTCCTGCCTTTCCTATTTGAAACAAGAAAAGCAGGATGAGGGAAAATCTGAAAGTAAACATCGTTTTATCTTCTGAATATGTACATAATCATGTGCCGTTTAGCCATCTGGTCTTTCATCAGGGACATGTAATGAGACTTAAAAACCAGGTGGAAATACAGACGTTCTGCAAAAATCCGCCATCCCCCCAAGAGTTTTTTAAAAAGACCTTTCATCTTTCAGGCAGCACGATAAGCAGCTATTACATAACACGTTACAGAATGAAAGATGTTTCAGGAATCCTTCAGTTTCCGTTCATTGCGGAAAGCGATAAAAAGTTCTCAGCCAAATGATTTTTCAATCTCAGCCGAACGATTTTTCGTTCTGCGCCAAACGGAATGAAGCATAGCTGAAAGATGCCTGAAACATCCTTCAGCCTGTAACATCAATATTATGAACGGATTACCATATATCCTGAAGGATGAAGGCTCTTTTTGCAAAACTCCTATGTAGGGGAAGGGTGCGTCCAGCATGCAAGGACTCCTTGGTCAGGCTTTGCATTCATAATCCACACACGAACGGCTTTTTTTGCAATCCTTCAGCAAAGCCGCTACGGCCAAATGAGCCGGATGGGCCGCATAAGCCCTTACATCGTCCATCGTGTCGAACTCACTGTAGAGCGCGATGTCGAATTGTTCTTCCGGATTGGCATTCAACCCGACCTCAATCTTCCGAATAAACGGGATTTTGGCAGGCAGGGCCTCTATCCCCTTCTTGAAAGCATCCATCACGTTTTTCTTACGCTCGGCTTCCATTTCAGAAGCCAACTGAAATAATACGATATGTTTCACCATAATAATACAACGTCTTTTATATTATTTTCATCCAAAGTTAGCAAAAAATCCGTTCACGGCACCCGCTTCCCACTGTTTTTTGCTTACCTTTGCCTTATCACACTTATACATTCACTATGATAAGACAAGGAATCATCGGAATTTGGAGATTTTACCGCGACGGTTTCCGCAGCATGACGCTGGGACGTACGTTGTGGGCCGTGATTCTAATCAAACTTTTCATTATGTTCTTTATCCTGAAACTTTTTTTCTTCCCGCCTTTCCTCAAAGGCAAATCGACCGAAGAAAAGGAAGACTACGTAGGAAATGAACTGATAGAAAGAGCTATTCATCCTTAATCTTGAAATAAAAACAAGGCTTATGTTAGACAATATGGAGACAATGATAGACTGGTCAAGAGCACAATTCGCCCTGACGGCAATGTACCACTGGCTGTTTGTTCCGCTCACGCTGGGACTGGCTGTCATCATGGGAGTTATGGAGACACGGTACGTCATTTCCGGTCATGATTTCTGGAAAAGAACAGCCCGTTTCTGGATGAAACTGTTCGGAATCAATTTTGCCATCGGAGTAGCGACCGGACTGATTCTCGAATTCCAATTCGGTACGAACTGGAGCAACTATTCTTGGTTCGTAGGTGATATCTTCGGAGCCCCTCTTGCCATTGAAGGCATCGTAGCCTTCTTTATGGAAGCTACTTTTGTGGCCGTAATGTTTTTCGGATGGGACAAAGTAGGCAAGAAATTCCATTTGGCTTCTACATGGCTCACCGGTCTGGGAGCTACCTTGTCTGCCTGGTGGATTCTGGTGGCCAATTCATGGATGCAATATCCCGTAGGAATGGTATTCAACCCCGAAACGGTACGCAATGAAATGGTTGATTTCCTCGCCGTAGCCTTTTCGCCTGTAGCCGTAATGAAGTTCTTGCATACAGTACTCAGCAGTTGGATTGTAGGGGCCGTGTTCGTCATTGGGGTTAGTGGTTGGTTCCTATTGAAACGGCGTGAGAAGGAATTCGCTTTGGCCAGTATGAAAATTGCAGCATGTACAGGTATGGTCGCCTCGCTGTTGACACTATACAGCGGAGATAAATCCGCCTATCAAGTCGCACAATACCAGCCGATGAAACTGGCTGCAATGGAAGCACTTTACGAAGGTGGAACAAGACAGCCGTTAACGGTGGTCGGCGAATGGAAAATCCCGACTATGCTGTCTTTTCTGGCCACACGGAATCCCGACGGTTACGTACCGGGAATCCACAATATCCTGGCTGGAGGACATACGACAAACGACGGTTCCAAGGCTCTGTCCGCCACAGAAAAGATCGCGAGAGGCAAAATGGCAATCGCGGCCTTATCGGATTTCCGGCAGGCTCAAAAGGACGGCGACCAAGATAAGATGGACGCGTCCCGCCGCACATTGGAAGAAAACATGCCATACTTCGGTTACGGTTATATTCAAAACCCTGACGATCTTGTGCCGAATGTAGGACTTTCGTTCTGGACATTCCGGATTATGGTAGGTTTCGGGATGTACTTCATTGCTTTTTTCGCCTTGGTCCTTTTCCTGTCATGGAAAAATAAACTGTACGGACAAAGATGGCTGCACCGAATCGCCCTATGGAGCATTCCTTTCGCCTTCGTAGCCAGCCAGGCCGGTTGGGTCGTATCAGAGGTCGGGCGACAACCTTGGGCCATCCAGGATTTGTTACCGGTCAATGCCGCCATATCCAACCTGTCTGCAGGAGCGGTACAAACGACGTTCTTCATCTTTCTGGCCATTTTCACTATTTTATTCATTGCCGAGATAGGTATCATGGTAAAAGCCATCCAAAAAGGACCTGAATCATGAACGAAACCGATAAAAAAGATTAGTCACTGTCAAATATCAAAACTATGGAATCGACCTATATTTTTCTACAGCATTATTGGTGGTTCATCATATCCCTGTTAGGGGCACTATTGGTCTTCTTATTATTCGTACAAGGGGGCAACTCATTGTTATTCCACTTGGGAAAGAATGAAACGGAACGTGCTTTATTGGTGAACGCGACAGGCAGTAAATGGGAGTTTACATTTACCACGCTCGTCACTTTCGGAGGTGCTTTTTTTGCCTCTTTCCCTTTGTTTTACAGCACAAGCTTCGGCGGAGCATATTGGCTGTGGATGCTCATACTTTTCAGTTTCGTACTACAAGCTATTTCTTATGAATTCCAATCGAAATTAGGAAATCTGTTAGGCAAACGTACTTACCAATCTTTTTTGGTATTCAACGGAGTCATGGGTCCGGTTCTGCTCGGAGCGGCCGTGGCCACATTCTTCAACGGGTCTGATTTTCTTGTCAGCAAATCCAATCTGACAGAGGCCGCCATCCCCGTCATCAGTCATTGGGGTAACGAATGGCACGGCTTGGATGCTTTGGCAAATCCTTGGAATCTCATGTTGGGACTGGCTGTCTGTTTTCTGGCTCGTATTTTAGGTTGCCTTTATTTCATCCGCAGCATTCGCGACACAGAGCTGATTCCCCGTTGCCGCCGCCAATTGCTGGGAGACAGCGTCCCATTCCTGCTGTTTTTCTTGGCTTTCGTGATCCATACGTTATTGAAAGACGGTTTTGCCGTCCATCCGGAAACCGGCATCGTTTTCATGGAACCCTACAAGTATTTCCACAACTTGACAGACATGCCGATATTGCTTGTCTTGTTCCTTTTAGGTGTGACAGGTGTGCTTTTCGGACTTATTCGTGGTATCTTCTGCCACACCAGTCGCAACGGTTTCTGGTTTACAGGTACAGGAACCATACTGACCGTATTATCCTTGCTCCTGTGTGTCGGCTATAACCATACTGCTTACTATCCCTCCACCGCAGATTTACAAAGCTCTTTGACCTTGGCAAACAGCAGCTCCAGCCTGTTCACCCTGAAAACCATGGCCTACGTGTCTCTTCTCCTTCCCGTAGTCGTGGCCTACATCGCATACGTGTGGAAGGTTATGGATCGCAAACCGCTCACATCGGAAGAAATTACCGGAAACGAAGATGTTTACTAAAACAAAAACAGAATGCCCATGTATATTATCGGAATAGCCGGAGGCACGGGATCCGGAAAGACCACGGTCGCACGAAAAATCATTGAGAGTCTCCCGAAAGGTGAAGTGGCCCTCATCCCGCAGGACTCATATTATATCGATGCCACGGACATGACCATGGAAGAACGCCGCAAAATCAACTATGACCATCCTTGCGCTTTCGACTGGAAGCTCTTGATCCGTCAGGTGAAAGAACTGAAAGCCGGACGGGCTATCGAACAACCGACTTATTCATATTTGGAATGTAACAGGTTGAAAGAGACCATACACGTAGAACCCCGAAAGGTTATCCTGATAGAAGGCATACTCGCTTTGTCCAATAAAGAACTCCGGGACCTGATGGACATCAAAATCTTTGTAGATGCAGACTCCGACGAACGCCTCATCCGTGTCATCGAACGGGATATCATCGAACGGGGAAGAACCGTACAAATGGTAGTGGACCGCTATCGGGCCGTACTCAAACCCATGCATCTGGAATTCATCGAACCGACCAAACGCTATGCCGACCTTATCATTCCCCAAGGAGGAGAAAACGAGAAAGCCATCGAAATCATGCGTACTTACATCCTACACCATCTCAATCTCCATTTGGAACAAACGGGGCAAGCTCTATGAAAGTCCGTATAAGCGAATTCGGATGGAAGGCCGGCTTCCGGCTATGCCGAAAACGACCGGATTTATGGAAAATCACGAGTAAGCGAGGGCAGAGCGGGGCGAAAACGAAGTTTTTAGGCTCCGTTCTGCCGAACGGGAGCGATTTATGGAAACACAATCTGCTGGCCTGCCTCTTGACCGTCCTTGCCGTCAATCTCGTATCCTGCGGAGAAAAAGAGGAGAAAAAAATATCCCCTTTGGGTATCACGGAAGAAGAATATGCGGAAACAGCTTACGACTTAGACCAGATACAGGAAGCCGGCGAACTGATAGCCGTCACGCTGTCCGGTCCCGACACTTATTATGAATATAAGGGAAAAGGATTCGGACTGCAATTTGAATTGGCCGAACACTTTGCCGTGTCCATCGGTGCCAAGCTCCGTATGGAAGCAGTACGCGATACGGCGGAGCTTTTCCAACGACTGAAAAAAGGAGAGGCAGACCTCATCGCATTGGAAATTCCGGAGAACCACATGACAGACACGGAACTGCAATTCTCCGGCGTCCGGTCGTGTCCGTCAGACAGTACGGCCGCAGTCAAAACCGGATGGGTCGTACGAAAGGATGCCCCCTTCCTGGCCGAAGCCTTGGACGGATGGTATAAACCCGAGACACGGTCTTTCTTGCAAAAAAGGGAACAGTTGCGTCTGTCTCCCGGCGGAAGTGTAAAACGCCGTGTCCGTGCCCCCTTCCAGAATCGCGCCAAGGGCATTATCTCGCCGTACGACACTCATTTTATCCGTCATAGCCAAGCCATCGGGTGGGACTGGCGGCTCATGGCCGCACAATGTTACCAAGAGTCCGGTTTCGACCCGGAGGCCGTATCGTGGGCCGGAGCACGCGGACTGATGCAGATTATGCCTGAAACAGCCGTACATCTCGGTTTGCCCGCCGACCAAATGCACCAGCCCGAAAAGAACATCAGTGCGGCAGCCCGGTACCTCCGTGAACTCGAACGTAAATTCAGCGATATCCCCGGCAGGTCGGAACGTATAAACTTTATCCTGGCGGCCTATAATGGAGGAACGGGACACGTTCGCGACGCCATGGCCTTGGCACGTAAACACGGCAAAAACCCGCAGTTGTGGAACGATGTGGCTCCTTTCATCCTCCGCCTGAGCCAACCGCAATATTACAACGACCCCGTAGTGCGTTACGGCTATCTGCGCGGAGAAGAGACCTACGGCTACGTGACTTCCATCCGTGAACGTTGGCTACGTTACCGTGCTGCCGTCCATGGTGGCACGACCGGTGCCGCGCCTGCCCCGTCACGCAAGAATTCGCGCGGAGGATTCAAAAGCAAAGTACTGAGTGCCGAAGAAGTGGAAGCCAAGTCCAAACAGAATACGCCATAACCCATGACGGAAGAGATTCAGGACATATTCGATGAAATCAGAAACATCATGCAGCCGGACATGGACTGTACCGCACGTTACCATGCCCTCGACGCGCTGTTGCTCCGTGCGCTGAAAGACCGGACCCGCCACAGTCCGGTGGATTTCACCCACACAGCCGCACGCCTATATTGGCTCTGCAAACAAACCGGCCATCCGTCCCACCCGTTGGAAGTGTTCCGTGCGCGGGCCGGACGAATACAAAAAGGGCTTTTCCTGCCCGACGGAGAGGATGAAGCCTACGACTTAAAAGCGGTCTGCGAAGGATTGGCCGCTTTTTACCAAACCCATGTTCCGGAAGACGTGCAAAAACGCCTGCCCCGCCATTGGCGACCCGCTCCCGCACCTGCCGAAAAAGTACCGCAGGCCAAACGTATCCGGATAACGGTGCACCGGTGGGACGAGCATTTCATTTATGGAAAAGACCACACGCATCCCACGGAACAACTGTTGAAAGTGGAATATGCCGACGAAACCGACCGCACGTTCGCCGACTTGAAAGAACAACTGTACGAAGGGGCGCAGCTCAATCTCTTATCGGTCAAAGCCATAAAGGCGGAAGGCGCATATCCTTATGTCCTAAAACCCGAGATGTTGGTTCTCGACCCGGATTTCCTGATTGACATCACAGCCTTGTGCGCCTGCATCAGACCGTACGGGTATTCGGCTTACACCCACTTGTTGAACAAATTCGCTCCTCCGGCACGCTCTGCGGCCATACAGTTGGGAAATGCGGCCAACCAGTTTCTGGACGACTGCGTGAATGAAAATCGCGATTTAGAGAGAGAAGAAACAAGCGAAAACGAAGTTTTCAGGCTTGGCTCTGCCGAACGTGAGCGATTTATCCAAAATCGCGATTTAAAGAGAGCAGACCGGGCTTGCCCGGAGTCTGCCGGGCGTGAGCGATTTACCCAAAATGCAGACGGGACGGCAGAAGCGGAACTCTACCTGCGTTCCATGCAGAATTCCTTCCGGATCTCCCCTCTTGCCTGGTCCACCTTGCCGGACATCGACCGCGATTTCTTCAACCGCTGCGAAATGCAATTCCACCACATCCGGCAAACCGTACGCAACAGTTTCAGTGCCGCAGGCATCGACATCCGGAAAACGGAAGTGGAACTGGAGCCGTCTTTCCTTTGCGAAGCCCTCGGGTTGCAAGGACGTATGGACCTGCTCACCCGAAACGCCGACAAGTTAGTGGAACTGAAAAGCGGAAAAGCGGACGAATATCCCTACCGTAGCCCGAAGGACGAACACCGCCTGCAAATGGCCCTGTACAAAGAAATCCTGTATTATAACCTGGACCGCAGGCATGAACAGGTACAGTCTTACCTCTTCTATTCACGCTATCCCGGGCTTTATGCCGTCGACGTGCCGCGCAGCCATATCCGCCGCGCCATGGCCCTGCGGAATGCCATCCTGCACATAGAGCACCGCCTGAGAAGGGGGGAATCCCGTGCGTTGATAGACGAGCTGACGGAAGAACGGCTCAACGTGAACGGACGGGGCGATCGGCTCTACACTCGTTACCTGCGCCCCCGCATGATGGAAATACTGACACCACTTCATGGCATGAGGGGCGCGGAAGCCGATTATTTCCATCGCTTCCTGACGTTTACCGCCCGCGAACAATTCCGCGCCAAAGTCGGGGACGACCGGGCGGACTCGCCGGGCGGGTTCTCCGAAACATGGTGCTGCGACACACTGACCAAACAACAGAACGGAAACATCCTGACCGGACTGAAACTGCATCCCGTCCCCGACGAGGAAGGTGCCATCGTGCGGCTGGATTTGAAACTTCCGGAATACGGCGAAGACTTCCTCCCGAACTTCCGGCAGGGCGACATGGTAATGCTCTACGAACGGAACCACGAAGGGGACAACGTGACGAACAAACAGTTCTTCCGTTGTACCATAGAGGAAATCCATCCTGAACACATGCTGCTGAAACTATCTTACAAGCAGCGGAATGCCGGAGTATTCCACCCCGACAGCCTTTATGCCATAGAGCCGGGTTACATGGACGCCACATTCAACCAAGCCTACTCGGGACTGTTCAGCCTGCTCACCGCCCCACGGGAACGGAAAGAGCTGCTGTTGGGCATACGGCCACCGGCCACCGATCCGTCCGTAAGGCTCCACCGGCATTACCTGAATGAAGAAATAGACCGTATCGTCCTGAAAGCCAAACAGGCCCGGGATTACTTCCTGCTTGTCGGACCGCCGGGGACAGGAAAGACGTCGGTAGCCTTGAAATCCATGGTGGAAGAGTTCTTGTCGGATTCTCCGCAAAAGACCCTCCTGCTCATGGCTTATACCAACCGGGCTGTGGATGAAATCTGCCATACGCTGTCTGCCATCAACCCTGCTCCGGAATATATCCGCATCGGTCAGGAACTGAACTGCGCCCCGGACTTCCGGCCACGGCTCATGAAGCACGTCATCGGGGATGCCACCTCCCGAAAAGAAATCTACGAGAAGTTGGCGCCCGTCAGGGTGTTTGCCGGCACCATCAGCAGCCTATGCAGCCAGACAGAGCTATTCAGCCTGAAAGTCATCGACGTGGCTATCATCGACGAAGCCTCACAAGTGCTCGAGCCCCAACTGCTCCCCCTGCTATGCGCCACTACTGCGGTGAACCGGGGAGACTATAACCTGAACCGTCTGGCCATCGGGAAGTTCATCCTCATCGGCGACCACAAGCAACTGCCCGCCGTCGTGAGCCAACCCCGGGAAATGTCACGGGTGACCGAGGACAGCTTGCAAGCCATCGGACTGACCGACTGCCGTAACTCCCTGTTTGAACGCCTGCACCGGCTGAGCAGCCTGCAAGGCACGAAAAACATCGTGGAAATGCTTCATCGCCAAGGACGCATGCATCCGTCCATCTGCGAATTTGTCAACCGTAATTATTATAACGGCGGACTGGATGCCGTTCCCCTCCCCCATCAACAGGAACCACTGGCATTCGGCACCCGTCCGGACGATGACCGATGGACCGCCTTCGTGGCCGGTACACGTATGGCATTTATTTCCGTACAAGCCGACGAAGCAGAATATTACACGAAAATCGAGAGTAAGCAAGAGCAGACCAAGCTTGCCCAGGGTCTGCCGAACGTGGGCGATTCATCCAAAAGCAACAAGCGGGAAGCCGAGACTGTGGCACGTCTGATACATACCCTTTGCCAACTGTACAGCCGCTCGGGCATACCCTTCAGTCCCTGTAAGCAAATCGGAATCATCGTCCCCTTCCGCGCACAAATCGCCATGATACGCAAAGCCTTGGCTGAACGGCACATTCCCGACACGGCCGACATCACCATCGACACGGTGGAACGTTACCAAGGCAGCCAACGTGACATCATCATATTCAGCACCACCGTCAGCCGTCCGTACCAACTTTCCATCCTGTCCGAACCGATCATGACAGACGGACGGGAAATAGACCGCAAGCTCAACGTGGCTCTCACCCGGGCACGCAAACAATTTTTCATGACCGGAAACGAAACGCTGCTCCGGAATTGCACGGCCTACCGGGAGTTTCTGGATTTCTTAAGCAAAGAGCAAATCCTACGTCTGTAAAAACCTCCAATTACAAAATGGCAAAAAGTCAATTCCGATGGTGCGTGACTCGTTTATTCGTCCCCCACTTGGATGTCCGCCGTAAATACGCGATTCTCGCACCGTCGGGAAAAGGCAAGATGAAAGCCGGAAAAGCGTTCCGTCATCATAATGAAAAATGTATGGTGCGTTCTGCGCAGCCCCCAAAGAATGGCGTAACCTGTAAGGCGTTCCAGCTTACCAAAAGATACTCCGAACCCACAGGCTTTTCCTTTCCAAATAGAGAAAATAATGGCATCCGAAGCAGGTTGTTCCACGGTTTTAAGGCACTTGTTCCACCGATAGGCGCATGACTTCCGACCGTCACGAGGAGAAAAAAAATGTTTTCTCAGCCGAACGATTTTTCATTCTGCTCCAAACGATTCATGTCTTTGGTGAATAAACATAAAAAAAATGCCTTGAAACCTTAAAAAAGTATTCCTAAAAAGCCTCTTCCATACCTGTTTCAGGCTTTTGACACAACTCCGGCCAATGGGAAGAAAGCCTTTTCCCTTTCCATTTGCATGCCGGAAAGCGGAAAGAGTGCACATATTGTCAAGAATGGGACTTCCGGTTCCATTCACCCCGCCTTATACCGGTATATCCCGTCCACCCCCAGACGCACCGCCCTGAACGCCCTTTGCAAATGACTGCCCACAGAACGTTCGGACACACTGAGCCTGTCGGCAATGGAAGCATACGACATACCCCTGTAAAAATACAAAATATATGCCTGACGGCGTTTCTCGGACAACTGTTTCACCATCTTCCTATGCGCCACGCGAAGCTCCTTGTAATAATAATCTTCTTCTACCGTATTGCGGCCCTCCTCCTCACAGCAGGTGTATATGTCCATCTTGTCTTTTTTCATATAACGGCGGCGCAGATAGTCTATCACAGTGTTCCGCATAACCGTATAGACTAAATTGTGAAGCGTTTCCTTGCGTACCCCTTCCCTGCATCTCCATATATTTTCAAATACGTCCTGAGTCAGATCCTCCGCCTCTTCACGGTCGGAAACCCGAGACAAGATATAACCTCTCACCCGCCTCCGGTAATGTATATAACATGCTGAGAATTGACTTTCCGTGAATATTTCCATGATATTGGGTTCTTTAGTTTTCTAATCGCAAAATTAAGCCACCTTACCCAAAGAGGATAGGGCAATTTTCGACAAAACGTATGTCATTTTTTCCCATTTCATATTTTTTGCAGAAAAAACAGGCATGGAAAAGAGCCTATGCCTGCGTTCCATGCCTGCCATTCCTCAATATACCATTCTCAATTCTCCACCATCGGCAAATACCAGTTTTTGCGGTCTTTCAATTTGTTGTAGAGCGTCTGATCCGGCATATCCGGATTATTACGCCGTGCCACACGGGAAGCCAGAAAATCTTCTCCGCGACGGAACGCAAAGCGCATCAAGTCATAGAAACGGTTGCCTTCGTAGGCCGTCTCCAAAGCCATTTCGTCGCAAATCATATCCTCCACTTTCTGAATGCTGTCCTGAAGCGAAGCCATGGTGGGTAACGAGTAATGCAACGTGTCCATCTCCGCGTTACCACAACCGCGTGCATGCAAACCAATATTATCCTTGTTGTCATACATGTCGTAAAACGTATAACCGGACTGCATCAGACGGCGATATTCCCCATTGGCATCATATTGTATCAAATTGCCGCGGCTCAAACCATACTTCAACGCATGGAAAGCCGTCAACGGATAACCCGCACGGTTGATGGCCTCGGCCAGACGAAGGTATACCGCTCCCGTACGATAGGTGGTCACATGCGGCCAAGAAGAGGAATACTTATTGATGCTCAACCCGTATCCCTCCTGATAATCCCGGTTGAAACGCAAATCGCCCATGAAATATTGCGGTGTGCCCGGTACTGTGATATATGAATAATACTGAGGATTTTCCTTTGTCCCGTAATATAAGGTATCCTTTGCCAAACCCGTAAAACGAGACATATTCTCACTTTCACCCGATTCTGATTCTTCTGTATACATCACGTAACAATAATAAGACTCATCCACTAATTTCTGAAGAGCATCAGACCCCATGAAAGACCTAAACGATTGCCGCAAACTTCCCAATTTTCCATATTGAGAATTGCCTGCAAATGGAACGAGGCTAATACTTTCATTATAATTGTTTCCGAGAAAAACGGAACTCCAACGATCCACAATTTGGGCACCATCCATATCCACAGTCCGATAAGCCACCTTTACATCAGGACTTACAAATCGTTTTTCAGACAATAAATAATCACGATATTCTTGTGCAGCCTTAGCAAAATCAGATTTATTACCATCCAATGAACCACGCCATAAATAAAGGTCACCTCTCAGTAAACGAATTGGAAGAAAAAAATCACTACTATTTACTGAACTACTCTGATCATAAGTGAAGTTCCCATAATTGGGAAACGGCACATCAACGTAAGGAAGCAAATCATCAATGAAATAAGAACAAATCTCACCCAATCCCTTCCGCTTGGAAGGATCATTCATCACTTGCTCTATTTCAGAATAAGACAGCAAAGGCTGAGTATAGAACGGGACTTCGCCATAAAGCAAGGCCAATTGCAAGTAAGCCCACGCCCGGTAGGCACTCACAGCTGCATATTCCTTCAGGAACACTTTCTGCCCGCGACGCTCCATCTCGGCATCCGCACGTTCCAAATAGAAATTGCAATTATTCACAATGGCATAGTAATCCCGATAACGGTTGAAAGTCGCATTTTCCAAATTCTCAAAACGAGTCAAATCCACCCAAGCACTACTTGTACCGACAAAAGGATCAGGCTTTACCAAATCTCCTCTCAATTCCCCTAAAAGCACTCCTTTTTCGACCACGTCTTGAACCTTGTCCAATATACCCAACATAGAGAACACGGTATCGCCCGGTTGAGAAAAGTCATGGTCTTCTTCAAACATCACCGTAGTAGTATCCACTTCACAAGCCGTGAAAGATACCGTAGCCGCCATCCAAATGGCGGTCAACTTTAATATGTTTTTTAACATCTTCATATCCTTGTTAAAGATTTATTTTAACACCTAAAACGAAACTGCGCCCGTGCCCTAACAAACCACGGTCAATCCCCTGATAAATCGGATTGCCTGAAATGGAAAGTTCTGGATCGCTACCCAAATATTTTGTACACGTAAATAGATTATTTGCAGCTCCCCAAACTGTAATCCCTTGTAGAAACGTCAAGTTGAAAGGGAAACGATAACTCAAACTTAAAGTCTTGAGTTTCAAGTAAGAGCCATCCTCAATCCAACGATCAGAAAAACGTGCGTTTCCCTTCCTATCACCGTATTCCACACGGGGGATTGAAGTCAGCTGCCCCTCTGAAGTCCAACGATTCAACATAGCTGTGGTCTGATTATAATAAGAATTTCCGCTTTCCAATACGGCACGTTGATAATTGTAAATGTCATTCCCCAATGAATAACTGAAAAAGGCATCCAATGTCCAATTTTTGTAATGCAGGCTAGTCCCGAAATTACCGAAAACATCCGGATTGGGGTTGCCGATTACATCTTTGTCCTTATTATCAATCACCCCATCAGCTACCAAATCGGAGAAATGCACATCACCTGCACGGAAAGCACTTCCATTTTCACTTCCATTACGTAAATCTGTTTTAGCAGCTTCTTCTGAAGTGGCAAACACCCCTTGTGTCTTGTAACCATAAAACAAACCGATTGGGTTTCCGACTTTAGTCATGACCTCACCGCCATAAACCGAAGTATAAATCGTCTTATCGTTATCTGGCAACGCAGTCACCTCATTCTTGTAATGGCCGACACTTGCAGAAATTTCCCATGAGAAATCCTTTAATGCCATGACTTTAGCCACTGCCGCAACATCAAAGCCCTGGTTTTCCATCTTACCCTCATTACTCCAATAATTACGCAATCCGCTCACCCCTCCCAATGTCTTATAAGCTAACATATTGTTCACATAAGACTTATAATAATTGAATCCAAGCGACAAACGGTCATGCCAAACGGACATATCCAAACCTACAGAAATCCGCGTGACAGTCTCCCATTTTAGTTTATCATTACCGATATTGGCCAAGGCCAAACCCGACGTATGATTCAAGAATGCACTTGGAGCAAAATAAGACCGGGAGGCAAAGCAATCAATATTATCATTGCCCGATTGGTCGATGCCGACATTCAGTTTCAAATAGTCAATACCTTTCACGTTTTGAAAGAAAGGTTCGGCGGAAACCACCCAAGCCGCCTGTAAGGACGGGAATACTCCCCAGACATAATCGCCCAGTTTCATTCCCCCTGTGGCATTCTTACCGAAACGCGTAGATGTCTCCGCAGTCAACGTTCCCTGCAAAAAATACTTATCCGCATAATTCCAATCCGCATTCACATACACAGCCGTGGATTTCCATTCTTCAATAATACCGTCTACCTTACGGTTTTTCATTTCATTGGAAATATTCGGCAATTTATCACCCGCACTGTTATCTGCACGAATAGCATCTGAATTAAATGAATCGCTTAAATAACGGAAACCTCCAAAAAGATGAATCACATGTCCACCATAACGGCACGACCAATCAATTCTGGTGTCGCTCGCCACGGACAATTGCTTACTAGAATAAGCCCTTGCCCTGTTAACAGTCATATCGTCACCACTCTCTGTAAAAGTTGGTACCCCTTCATCCGGGATAAACGAACGTTCCGTAACATTATTCAACACATAACTTACCTTTTCAGACAGTGTCAAGTTTCGATTGATTTTCCATTTCGGCATGGCACTCAATGAAAACAAAGTATACTCCAACCGGTTTTTATTACTTGCGTCGCCATTTTCCAATATGGACAAGGGATTGGACAAGTTAAAACAATCGTAGTCTGCCATGGATGCCGTAAATCTGCCATATTGGTCAGGATTGTATGCAGCCAATACAGGTGATTTAATAAGGCTCAACATTCCCGGAGACAACATCTGCCCATTGCCCATTCCATCATCCCGTAAATTCCGGGTCGTATTGGAATAAGCCACATCTAAACTGCAATCCAAATTCTTCATAAACTTCACATCTGTATTGAAACGCATATTCAACCGTGAGAAATCATTGTATTTCAATGTACTTTGCGCATTAGCATAGCCTATGGAGAGATTGTAATTAGCCACATCGTCACCACCTTGCACGTTTACACCGTAATTTTGTGTGAAAGCTTCATGATAAACATAATCCTTCCAGTCCGTATCGTTATGGTACATGGCGTACTTTTGCTTGTCCGTTGTAAAATCATCCAAAAAATCCGGAGTTTCCGTCACGTTCCCCATCACATCCGTTGCATACAAACGATATTGCCCGGCATTCATCATTGAAGGCAATTTCGGTAACAATTCAACCGCTCCATAGATATCTACATCAATCCGTGTAGCCATACTCTTTGCACGTTTTGTCTCAATCATCACAACACCATTGGCACCTTTCGCCCCATATAATGCAGTGGCGTTTTTCAACACTGTAACTTTCTCAATGTCATTGACACTGATAGCCGAAAGCACGTTATTGACATAACCTTCATGCATTAACGAACGTCCGTTTTGAGTATCAAGAATCACACCGTCCACCACAAACAGAGGTTGCCCGCCTCCATTCAACGAATTATATCCTCCAATAAACATGTTCGCCCCTTGGGCGGGATTACCCGAACGAAGCAACACACGCAAATCAGCACCAAGTTTTTTTGCCATTTCATCTTCAACGGTCAAAGACGAATTTGCAGAAAAATCCCCGACACTGCTCTTATTCGTCACCCTCACTTCATTGGCATAACCATTGGAAAAATGTTCCGAATACATCCTCACTACCAATTCTTTTCCTTTTCCGGCCAAATGTACCCTGGCCAAAGCATAAGTAGGAGTACGCACCAACAATTGATTGGCATACAACGGCACTTTTATTTCAAAGGCACCCTGTTCGTCGGAAATGGAACTGAACCGGTCGTCTCCGGCCACTTGTATGATGCCGCCCTGTACCGGCCCGCCCGTGGCTGCATCGACCAATGCCCCCTTATAAACCACCGTGGGTATCTTATTCATTTCCCTCTGCACTACAATCTGAAGCGAATCAGTTTCTCCTCCTGCGGCCGATAACGTGGAATCTGCCACCCCTTCCGCATCCACCTGTCCATAGGTCGTTTGCAGGCTGCCTGCCAAGGCCATACAAAAACATATACTATATAGATTCTTATTCTTCATCACTTAAATCTCCATCAATTGAGGGTTTCAACAATATGCAATCAATATATAAATCACGTGTATAATCCGACTCACTACGTTTAGGCGTGCTGACGATTTTCAAAGAGATTTTGGCATCTTCCATAGAAACACGATCGGGGAAATAATCACAATAAGCAAACTGATGCCCTCGCGCCACCCATATCGTATCAACCTTGTCGCCTGGTATTTCAATCCCTTCCACTTCCAACTTTTCCTTCGTGTATTTATCATTCAATTCTACATCAACACGTCCTTTTTTCGTATCAATGGAAGAAGACCAACCGTTACGCGTCAGATTCATCGGAACAAATACAATCCCTATGTCATAAGCGCAAGACAGCACGTTCGGGATTGCATAAGTGACGGTGGCACCCCGCAACATGTTCGTAGAAGTAAACTTCATGTAGTAGCTTGATGACACACCGGTATTTGCAGCGGCAACAAACACCGGACGATCCTTATTTTCATCGTAATAATTAGCCGTAAGCAGATACTCACCGATATTCTCGGCTTCAACAACAATGTCGCTGTTTAAGACCTGATAGGGGCTTAAATTCACATCGGCCGCTTTCAATATTTGTCCATTGCTACAACCAATGGCTTCGGTCCCTTCAAACAAGCCCCCGGCATCTTGTGGACGATAGAACAATTTTCCGGACGTACTTTCCCAATAATCGGATGTCGAAGACTGACTACGGGTTTCAAATACCAAAGCATCCAATATGCTGCGGCACGCATACTTGTCTGCCAATTCCGGTTCTTCGTCTTCCGAATAATGATAAAAGCCCTTAAACTTATCCACCAACCGGTCCCAACAATCATTCACGGGAACCAACATCGTATAATCCCGCTGCTCGTCATTCAAGTAGCCAATCTGCCCCCACAATTCATTTGTCAAGACAAACACGGAATCCGTATACACCTGTTCCCCATTCACCACACCGCCCGGTGTACTCAATTCAGGCACAAACTCCAATTTATTAAAGCTATACAAATAATCGGTAATATTAGAAAAATCAGCATCCTGTCTCAAATAAGACCAAACATTGTTATTGTAAACCGCCTGGCAATCTAATATATGCAAATCTCCATTACTGCATTCAATATTAAAAGATTTGGCCGGCGAGCCATTGAAATGAAGCACGCCTCCTTCTGACACAAAAGGCATGGGCTTCCCGTTCAACACCTTTATGGTATCGTTCACAACGGAGGATGCCGCAATAACCCCACGGGCGATATGGTTTTTAACCACTTGCTCCATCACTTCGTCCGGAGTCATGTCCTCACCGGTCACCAATGTCGTGTCTATGCTGCCGGATGGTGCCCAAACCGTATAGCGTTGGCCCGAATCCAAGAACTTGTCGTAACCGTATCCTTTAAGCAATTTTGCAAAATCCGACAACTCCGGACGGGCAGTAATTTCCTGCCACAAAGTCCTTGTAGGACGGGGCAGACCATCATAATGTGCATCCCAATCGTCCGAACAAGACAAGACCAATCCGGAAACCAATACAGCCATGCAACAAATAGTTGCCTTGGCATATCTTTTAGAACCTTTCATAATCTTCTGCTTTTAATTTAATTTCTATCTTCTGGTATGGCACCATTATACACACTTTTCGGTACAATTTCGATAAAATCGATATTCAACATAGGTTCCGTGCGCTCATCAACCTTACGGAAACGCAAATAAAAGGGCTTCTCTTCCAAGGTCTGGGTAGTCACGACATGCCGCAAATACCACCAATCATTGACCAATTTTGCACGCAATGACACCCGGTCATTGTCAACCCGATACACGCAAGCAGGCCCCTTCATGTACCCCAAGTTACGCATAGCCTTATCATTTTCTGTAATCGTTGTCAAGCCCGTTACATTATTCGACATATCATTATGAATGTCATCAAATAAAGCATTGTCAGTTATCATGCTCACTTTGGCAGAACTTCCTATAAGACCCAAGTTCAAAGGAATTCCAGTGGGTTGCATGTGACTCAGGTTCTGCCCAAAATAGATTTGTGCTATCCCCATGAAGATGTTACATACATATCCTATGCGTATTTCATACTGTCCTGCAGGAACGGCCGGCAAACGGAGGGTCACATCATATTCCCCCGCAAAATTCATATTATCCGTACGGAATGCCGCCAAATCATAGTGTGCTCCCGTTCCGGTTCCCTGAGCCTGAGGCCAACGGTTATATTTGCAATCGCATTGGCTGTCATAACGCACATCATCGAAATACCCTTCCGGGAAATGCCACCACAACATATCTCCGTCCGGATCCAGACGGATGTCATTGTTCACCAATTCAGGAAACAAGATGCCCGTATCAATACGGATTCGTTCACTACGAAGCATTTTCACGACATTTTCATTATAAGAAAGGATGCTGCCCAGAAATTGGAAATTGCCATTTACAGTTGAAGAACCTCCGGAAGGAAGGACTTCCACACCATCCATCCTGTTGTCAGCCCTATTCACATCGTCACAGCGATTCAAATATATCCCGTCTCCCAAAAGAGAAACTTTTTGCGCACGCAACAAATTACCGGCCATGGTTTCGTAGTACTCCACAAAATCCCCACCTTCCTGCACAGACCAATCCGGAGTGGAACATACCAAATCCCCATAGCTTGCATTACGGTCCAAGATGTGATAAGCAATAAAACGGTTTAAAGGATTCTTGGGATGCGTATAGTCATCATCATATACCCCCTTGTCGTCCGGATATACCTTGTCGTATATGTCCTTTGCATAATTGAACAAGGATACCAAATCCGCCTGAAGATCTCCCGTATAGACAGGCTTACCCATATTTTGCGGATCATATACAGTTTTATATAAATTATCCTTCTCCACCAATACCGTATAACCGAACTTGCGGGCCGGAGGAACTTTATTCCCCTCCGTGGTGTACTCTGAGTTCGAAGCATATTGGGCCAACCGGGACAACATCCCCGGACTTTCATCTTTTTCCCTTAAAATGGAATCCGTCAAATGAGTCTGTTTCAATGCCTCCATAAACAGGGTAAAGCCCAACGTCTCACATTTGGACTGCATGTAATCAGGCAATACATAACTGGACTGCTCCAACACACGGTCTATGGTATGGACAACCCCATTACTCACCGTATCGTTAGCTTGGATAATCCGTGAATAATCATTCAGGACAAATACCGTCATACTATCGTTTATTGCAGCATCGAACTCCTTCTCAATGGTCACTTGCACCTTACGGTCGTACATATTAGGCTTCTGAAGATAACCTGTTGAAAAATCAGAGGTCAAGTAGCGAACGCCTATCAAATGGCTTTTGGCCAAGGCCACCACTGCAGAATCCGGCAGGGTCTCCAACGTGCAGCCCGGATAATTACTATCCACATAACGGTCTATGGCCTCGTTGGTCGGTGCAAAGCAAGTGTAATCCCCATAAGCATACATCAAACCTTTCATGCCGGCACGTTCCAAAATAGTGGAAAACTCACCATATTTCCCGTCCGCATCCAAATAATCACCAACCGTCTGACCTTGGAACACATAATAACTGTCACCTTCCACACCGTCGTCATAACAGCCGGACAGCATGGTTGCCAAAACCACACATCCTATTACCTTATTATATATGTTACGTTTCATATTACTTCTATTTACTCTTGATTAATAAATGATGTAAGCCTGATTCTGGTCCGGTACCAACAACGGATTCACATCTAACTCTTTCTGATAAAAAGGCAGATACAAATTGTCCAATGACCCCATCCGAGCCACGGCATCACGTCCTCCCGTTCCATATTTACGTTGCAAATACGTACTACGCAAGGTGGACATCGCATTCACCGGATTATCGGAGTGACGTACCATCCGCATCAAGTCATACCAACGCTTCCCCTCGAACATCAGTTCACGTTGCCGTTCATCCAAAACGATATTCTTTATTTTATCGGCATCAAACACCAACAAACTACGCCCTTTGCACGACCGCATGTTCACAGATTTCACAATCTCAAAAGCTTCCTGACTGTTTTCATCCCCTCCCATATAAGCCAAAGCTTCAGCACGCATCAACATCACATCCGTCAAACGGTAAACAATCCAATTCTCTGCCGTGGAACGAAACCCTCTTTCATCATTTCCGAAATACAAGAAACGAAACTTATAGATAGGATAACTGTTTGAGGGTTCACCCATATATCCGGTATTCTCTTCCAACCGCAAATCCGATGCGTCTGCAAACAAGGCACCAGCCGTCTGATTGGTCAAATAAGCCGCTGCATTGACCTTTCCTGAGAGATCTTTATGATTCCCATAGAAATAAGAAACACCTTCATTGCCATCCTTACGGTTATCATAATCGTATTGGAGCTCAAAAACACTTTCAAATGAATTTCCCCGCTCATACAACATGGTATAAGGATAATGAGATGAATAAGATTCATCCAAAAGCGGATAGCCATTGTACAAGGTCAGAGAACCTTCTGTAGAAGAAGATATAAAATTCCCCTCCAATTCTGCTGCTTTGATGGCATTGTACTCTGCCATTTTCTCATCCATGATTTCCTTACAATACTGCGCACACCCGGCATAATCCCCTTTCCACAAGTAAATATCTGCCAAAAGGGCTTTCACAGATAATTTATTGAAACGTCCTTTCCTTTCGCGTACATCACCAAAAAACTTTTTATTCCATATATAATCTTTCGACCATTCCAAATCTGCAATAATCTGTTCCAATACTTCCTGCTCAGAGGATGCACGTACTTTGAAATCCACATCATCACCGATAGTAGCCTGGAGCACCAACGGCACTTTTTTGAAAGTACGGATTAAATAGAAATAACACAAGGCGCGAATCGACTTAGCTTCGGCTTCATGCGTACGTAATTCGTCTACTGAATAATTTCCATCCTTAGCTTGGGCTCCAGGTGCATAATGCAAGATGGTATTGCATAAATTGATTACATTATAGAAATCCGCCCACGAAGTCCAACTGTTATCCGGAATGATATTGTTCGTATAAAAGTCATAAAGTTCCTTTTCTTTTGCAGCCATTGTGGAAGTTTCCGTCAAATTATCACCCCGTAACTCTCCCCAGGCTATCACGCGTTGCGAAAAGCCCTTATCCTGCATGTGAAAATAGCAAGAAGTTATCACACTCTCCACTTCGCTTTTCTTCTCCCAATAGTTTTCTACCACCACAGCATTCAGGGGCGTGATATCCAAGAAGTCACCACAAGAAGTCATAAAAGCGGTAAGGGAAACGGCCATGGCCAATGTTCCGGTTTTCAATATCTTTTTCATATTTCCTTCTGTTTATTCATGTCATTAGAACGTTGCTGTCAACCCGAATGTGAAAGACTTTGCGCGAGGGGTAATCGCCTCATCTTTAGTCACTCCCATACTACCATAATTTACTTCGGGATCCACGCCTGAGTATTTCGTTAGGCAGAACAGATTCTCTCCGCTCACGTAAAGGTTCAGACGAGAAAGCCCGATGCGCTTGACAAGCTTGGAGTCAAACCCATAAGAAAGTTGCAAATAGTTCAGGCGCAAGAATGAACCGTCTTCCACAAAACGGTCACTGCCCATCCAGTTATACCCCTGACCATACAAAGCCCGAGGCAACACATGCCCTCCATTTGCACCGTCACCTTCCTTACGCCAACGATAGTTCACCGCCGTACTCTGATTGTCTGCACCATGCATGTTTTCTGCCATCATCCGCGCCACATTTGCAATCTTGTTACCATAACGGTAGTTGAACTGTGCATTCAAACTCCATCCTTTATAGAACAACCTAAACCCAAAACCACCGGTCAATTTGGGCAATGAACTGCCTAAATAGACCACATCATATTGATCAATACTCCCGTCGTGATTCACGTCTTCATAAATAGCGTCACCACCGGTAAAAGCATATTTCGTACCGTTATAATCATAATACATGGGCATCGGGTCTCCATTAGCACCATAAATGATGCCTCCGGCTTCATCTCGCGCCACCGGGCAAGTCGCGCCGGACGCCTGTGCCTTGTCAAACTGGTCGTAACTGTAAGCGTACACACCTTTATAACGCAAGCCGTAAATCGCACCAAACGGGTTGTCTATCTGCACACGGGACATATACTCCCCGTTTTTAGGTAACTTGACCCCTGTTCCATTAATGGCATTCAGACGCGTAGGTGTCATGGCCGTAATAGTATTCCGGTTATTAGCGAATGTAAAATTGAAAGTAGCCGCCAAATCCCCCGTCAATTTTACACGGTTCAGGTTCAAATTGATTTCATAACCTTTATTCAACATGTCTCCGCCATTCTCCACAATCAACTCTGAAAAACCGGTCGTTGTGGGAATAGAAGCATGTTCGGTCATCAAGTCTGTTTTCTTCTGGGAATACAAATTGATATCCGCCGTTACCAAATCATCAAACAAACCGATGTTCCACCCTAGGTTCCACGCAGTCTGTTTTTCCCAACGCAAATCCGTCAAGCGGATATTGTTCGGCCGCATCCCGATGGAATTAATATACCCCCCATCTACACCATACACACTGAAATGGGTATCCTCCTTAGGAGGTTGCGTACCCGTCACACCCCATCCGAAACGGACCGCAAACATGCTCAACCATTTTTTGGTCGGTTCCATCCATTTTTCATCCGAAATATTCCAACGACCGGATGCGGAATAAAAATACCCCCAACGATACTTTTGGCCAAAACGAGTGTTTCCTTCTCCGCGCAAGGCCAAATCCAAGGAATATTTGGACTGGTAGGCATAATGCCCCTGAAGGACCCAATCGGCCTTCCGCCAATGACCGGCTCCTGTTTTCGTCTCATTCAAAAAGCCACCGGCAGTTCCTGAAGTGATGGTTCCACTGGGCAACAAGTATGAACTTAAGAACTGGGAACTAGACGTACCGGAAACCATTTCCCCTTTAAAGAACAAGCGTACCGAGTGGTCTTGGTTCATGATATAAGGGATATATGTCAACTGATGACGTGTATTAAAACCGAAACTCTTTTCAAAAGCCGAAGAAGCGGAATTTATCCCTTTCTCATTCTCCTTGAAATCCACATTCTTCAACTCCCAAGGATAGTAAGAATCATTGTATTTGTTATAAATGCTCAATACCACAGTCCCCTTATAAGTCAATTGGTGAGAAGTCTCGTCAAGTCCTAACAAACGGTATTGGAAATCGAATTGGGGTTGGATGTTATAACTACGTTCCTCCTTCTTTGCCAAATATGCCGAAGCCACCGGATTCACTTTACCGCGTTGTGACGAAAGTTCATCCTTGTCCCCTTGGTACCGTTCCGCAAACCTCGGTTGCATGTAATACGTACCCAAAGAATTACCGTACGCATCCTCGTCATAAATAGCCAGATTGGGCATCTTCGTATAAGCTACCTTCAACAAATCATCACTATTCATGTGGTTATCCGTATAAGTCAATGCAAAGTCGCTCGAAATCTTGATACGGTCGTTTACAAAATAATCCAATGCCATACGGGTAGTAAAACGATCCAGTTTCTGAGCGATAATAGAACCTATCTGATGGTCATAACCGGCTGAAATACGATAATTTGCTTTCTCTCCACCTCCCGACAAAGAAACATAATGCGTTTGGAACAGCCCGAACTGCTTCACAGCATCCCTCCAGTCAGTATTGTTATTGAATTGTTCGTATTCAGAGAAGGTTGGGTCATAATTCAATTCCGGCTGACTTTCGGGGTTTTGGTTCACATTGAATAGCTCCTCTTTCATCAGCATGGTATACTCATCTCCGTTCAATAATTTGTAACCCTCAGGCTGATAAGTACCCTTCAATCTCAAAGAATAAGTAAATTGGGGTTTGCCACGCCTGCCACGCTTGGTTACGATATTGATGACCCCGTTAGAACCTTGTGAGCCCCAAATAGCCGTAGCCGCCGCATCTTTCAGCACCGTAATGCTCTCTATGTCTTCCGGGTTGATAGACAATAATTCGGCAAACCTTTCATCCGTCATACTCGTATAATCGATATCATCATTAGCATTGGTCTCAAAGATATTGTCATCCACAACAATCAACGGTTCTGCATTTCCCATAATGGTTGACACACCGCGTAAACGCATCGTCGTACCGGAACCCAAGTTTCCGGATGAAGCGATAATGTCCAACCCGGCAATACGTCCTTGCAAAGCCTCATCGGCAGAAGTGAAAGATAAACCTTCGAATTCTGTCATTTTGATCGTCTGCTGAGCAAAAGACTGTTCACGCTCCGGTATTTCCAATCCTCCGGTGGCAATCTTCGGACGGGCTTCCACCACGACTTCTTTCATCACCTTACTGTTTTCCTCCATCATGATATCGAAAACCGCCCGCTTTCCTATTTCCTGCAAAACCGTCTTGTACCCCATATAAGTAAAACGCAACTTATTCTTAGGGTTTTGTACTTTTAGAGTGAAATGCCCGTTCATATCGGTCACAGCAGCAGACACAATACGGTTGGCTGCATCTATCTCCCCCACGTACACTCCCATCAGAGGACCCAAGTCGTCCGACACGGTACCGCTTGCCACTTGGTTCTGCCCGACGGCCCACAGCGGACATAAGCAGAATAGAAATACTATCAAATATTTTATTTTATTCATAACCTCTTTTTTTATGATTCATGGTATTGTTAATCCTCCGGAACGCGTTCATTATCTTTCAGGCAGAAGCATTCGTCATCGTATATCAAAGGTTCATTCACGCGATGAACTACCACATATGAAGAAGCGTTGATATTACCATTTTCCGTTTTTTCCGAGAATGTATATTCACGCGTCATCCGGTTATAGAACTCTGGATTTTCAGGTTTTATATGAACCACATCGGTCTTCTCCGAATTATCTGTCACCATAATACCCGCGGCGTCAGAATTCACCCGCAAGGTATAGCTCAACCCCTTGTCCGCACCGTCCAAATGAGTTGCCGCAGTTTCGAAAGACATATTACGGGCATCCCCACCGATATAAACCGCATTGTCTTGGAAATGATACTTCAAAAAGTTCATCACACGTCGGGTATAAGCCTGTTTCAAAGAATCCACGTTGACATCCGTCCCGGCATACACATTGGCCAGATTGTTGATGTCTTTCCAACGCGGTAACCCGAGACTGTAAGCTTTTTCCATGGCTGTATTGTCCGGTACATATACCGTATAATGATAAGAACTGAAAGTCTGTATGGCAGCATTGTCCTCATTCATATTCAAAGATTTCGTAGAAATCAAAGAATATAGGTTCGACTCGTTGGTAGTCCATTCCTCATTTCCCAAAAGCAATTCGTAGAACTCAGAATATTCTGAATGTTCCACCAACTCCTGCATTAAACTATGGAATGTAGGCTGTACCATTTGGTCAAGCACATAATACACCCCATTATCCATCGTTACAAAATCCTGCGTTGTTACTTCTGCTCCGGAAAACTGATCGGCCACAGTCACTTGCCCGCCCACTTTTTCAATCTTCATGGGACCGTCATCCTTTGTCTGATAATATACAGAACCATTGCCCACATAATTGCCCCCGTTCACATCCCGAGGAACGATACAGAAATTCAGCAAATCGGTCAGACGATTTTCGACCACAGGATTGATTTGATAATAGGAATTACCCTCACTATCTTGTTGCAACGTGCTACCCAATATGCGCATGTCATCTTCTGTGCAGCCGTCCCATCCACCCAATTTCTTATCATAGCGGTAAGAATATGCTTCCACCTGGTTCTTCTCCGCATTATAATAAAACTTGAACCAACGCGGATCCGTTCCGTTATACGACACGGGGTCAATGTAACGTGAAAGGGCCTCATCCGTCAATATCATGAAATCATAATGACTCACCATAGACAACAAATAAGGTCTGAACTCCAAACTTCTAATAGCCCAATTCATGATTTTCATATTCTCATTGACCAACGTCGGAGCCAACACGGAACGGAACGATGCCGGTGCATAGGCTTTTTTCATCACATACACAGCACCATTGTTACACACAGCCGTGCTTCCTTTTATAATATCAGCCTCGTCAAGTCCGACAGGGTCTTTGGCATCATCCAATACCAAATTGAATTTGCTGGGCAAAGAAGACAAGAACGAATACTGCATGTGGTTGTTCAAGAACTCCGCCAACACATTGTTAGGAACGTTTTCGAAAGGCTCTTCGCTCGGATAACGTTCACGTAAGAAAGAGCCGTTTTCACTATTCCAATACGAGTTCAACGCCTCATCTGTAGGAGCAAAGATGGCACCCATGTCCAAGTTGACATTATTCGTTTGTACCCCATTTATAGTATAGATATTCCCTTCCGCATAATCGTTTCGCGAAGGATCGAATTTCAGCACACCGTCCACTTCCGATCCGTTGTACGAAGTCAGTGAATTCCCATCGGCCGAAGAGAAAAAATAACGCCGTCCATATATGGAGTCCCCTCCGGCCAATACCGGATAAAGATTCTGGTTAGCATAGAGGTCGTGCAAATCCTTGTAAGAATTGGTAAGGAGGACTGATACAAAAGGGGCTGAATAACGATCCATCAACTTACTGAACAAAGAGGTATTCCCGTTCGTGCGCAAATAACCGGCCATATTAGGCAAAGGTTCCGGCACACCTTCCATAATATGGATATATCCGTTCTGGCACGTCACATTCCCCTCGCGCACCTTCACATTATTTATATATACATCCTCTTCTTGGAATTCCGTTCCATTAAAAAGGTAAGAAAAATCTTTTTTAGTAATGCCCTTGGACATCATTTGGCGCCATATAAAATGCACCATCGGCACAGTCCCCTCTTCAATCAGGTTATACACGGACTGATGCCTTCCACGCAATCCCCCCCCCAGTAATCTGCACTCACCGAAGCCTCGGGCAGTTCTGCCACGGACACAGCCGGAATAGAATCATACACCGACCATTGCGTATTGGTACGGCGCATCACCTGCCCTTTCAATATATTGTCTCCTGACGGTTGGTTGGTCAACAAATCAAGCACGTAGGCATTCTCCAACATGGAAGTGTTCACCAAAAACCTCTTCATCGGGGTGGAGATATGATTCTCATCCACTCCCTGCGCCTTAAAATAAGCGCGATAAGTATCGTCATCGGCCACAAACACCGTCACACTACCGGTCTTGCTTAAGAATTCGGTACGCCCCAAGTCGTCCACCATCTTTAAATAAATACCGAAATTGCCACGGCGTGCCAACTCGTCATAAATGCTTTGCCCCAACCACGAGGGTTTCTCCTGTGCCCATTCATAATCATCCGAACAGGAGGGCATCATGCAAAATGCACCAACCCAAATACCGGTGGAGATCAGTACCCTATACGGCCTTGCACGTAATACCTTTTTTAGCATAAAACCTTGTTTTAAAATTATGTTTTTCTTTCAACCCTAAATGGGAGAAACGGGACGGCACACGACGGTGCCCCGTCCCGTTTTGTTTTAGATTAATTGCCTGTCACTACATATTTCTTGCCACCTGCAATATAGATGCCTTTCTTCAAGCCCTTCACCGCATCGGCACGTTTCGCTTGTTTGCGCACAAGCTTGCCGGTAATATCATATACATCTACAAGTTCCGACAAATTATCGTTGCGGTCAACCATGGTACCACCGATATTGCTACCTCTTTCCGTACCGACATAATAGAGACGGAAATTGTCAGCCAGGAACCAAGAATCATTTCCTCCAACTCGTCCATTACCACGTATTCCAATAGTCACGGCCCCATTCTCCACATAGATTTCAGGAACCACTGTGGTCGTTCCCAAAGTCGCCTGTGCTGCATCCCATACATCCTGCTTTCCGTTGAAGGCACTGTCTGCATATTCAATTTCAGTATAGGCATACACGGTACTGTCTTGCCCGGCACTTCCGGTCACCGTACTTACCTCCACACTGTTCGTCTGCGCATAAAGCCTCATCTTGTCCCATTCATGGTTCAAGAACGTAGCGGCCTCCACACGATAGGCGCCGGTTGGTAATCCATACTTGCCCTCAGCAGACACTTCGGGTTGCGTACCGATAACCTGACGATAATCCGTAGCCGAAGAAATATTATGAGCATCATTACTGGAATGACTGGTCGTGTACATCCAAGTATCACCAGACGTGGCCCCTGTACGCGGTGCACGATCTGCATTCGTTTCCAAAGTCCATCCATTGATTCTTATATCAGTCGGATTGCCTTCATCATCCGTGGCATCCTGATAGATATTAGGATTGACAACAAATGTCGTCATGTCAAACGGTTCGTCAACTGTTGCCCGTGCCAACACTTCTGGAGTCATGGCATTGATACACTCACCTTGCAAGGCCTGTACCGCCAAATCAACATCCAAAGGATCCAACTCATCCGAAGCAAGATAAGTCATTACGTTAAGGTAGGCCTCTGTTTGTGCCAACCCTCCTATCTGGTCTGCCAAAACTTTGGCTGTCCCCATCGGGAAGCAAAGTGCCACGGAATTCATGAACTCCGTAGTGGCCACTTTTAGAGCCTCTGCCTGTTCAACCACTGCGTCTGACAAATAATTGTCCCAAGTCATATCCTCAGCCACTTCCGCCGCCGTTTCCAAAGCCGCAATAAATGTTTTTTTTGCTGTAGGTTGAGCAAACAGAACCCCTTCATTCAATTGATTATTGAAATTATTTCCATTCTGCACCAATGGAGTCAAAAGTAAATAATTCGCAATCAATTTCTCGGCATCCGCGTTCATCTTATCCAAGTCATTTATGGCATAAGAAACGTCGTCCAAAGTCCCTTCCGTCAAGAAAAGATAATAACCCTCTTCCGGATCCAAGGCAAAACCGTAGGACTCACTGTCGTCTATACCGTAGACCGTCAAGGAGTCGTGCAATACCACAGCCTTATCCAACCGGTCTTGTAAACGTCCCCGGTAAGCCCCAAGCACATCCTTTCCTGCAAAATAAAGACGGAAGTTATCGGCATACCAATTCTTACCATTACCACCTTGATGGTTATTCTCCGGATCGGATCCCCTTACACCTATATACAATTGGCCACCAACTACCACGACATCTTCCACCGTACTGGTCACATCTGTCTTAGAAAGAGCTTCATCATAAAGCATCCTATCACGGTTAAAATACACTGTATCGAAGTTTACACTGTCAGATGTCGCATACAGTACAATCTTATTCGGGTCACCGTCAGAATAAGTAGCAGCCGCCAACTGATACAAACCATCCGGCAATTTGACAGAGCCATCTCCAATTCCTATTTTCTGATAATAATGTACTCCTGTCACATCATTACCTTTATTACCAGACCTATTACCCGCATGCAATTCACCATCACCGTCAGTCACCGTACACCACTCTGTGTTGTCACGCGCATCATTACGACCAAGAATCCATCCCCCAGGCATTTGGTTCTTTACACCAGTATTGTTGAAAATATTCGGGTTAGTAATAAAGCTCGTCAAATCCAATTTGTTCTCTTCTGTAACCGTAGCCAAGAATTCCGGTGTCAGTTTTTCTTGGATTTTCGCATTCAAAGCAGCCACATCCAAGATTGCATCGTCAAATGTCAATTCCACAGCATCCAAATCAGCCAACACTTTTTTATACTCATCCGTGTTCTCCAATCCGCCCAACCGGTCGGCCAAAGCCTTTGCTTTTCCTAAAGCGTATGACAATCCGGCCCAATTCCGAGCCGAAACCACCATTGCATTCAATTTTGTGGTACTTTCTTCTGCCCCAACAACCATATCAGCCATATTAGTCTCCGCAAGTTGTTTCTTAGCTTCCGAAATCTGTTGCTGCAAAGAAGTCTTTAAAGCTGTATTCAATGTGACTTCCCCATTCTCGACTTTTGCCCAATATGCTTCGGCCCCCTTCACAGCATTGTTCAAAGCCATGGTCAATGCACGTGCGGCATTAGCCGATTTCACAGTCTCTGATACAACTTGCAACGCCTCCGTGACATCGCCTGTGGTTCCAACATACTTGTCATATACGACCTGAAGCTCTGACTTTATAGCTTCAGCTCCAAGGTCATTAAAATCATTAATCAGATTCTGGAATGACCCCATCAACTCAGTAAAGGCTTCTTCTGCCGTTGCCTCTCCCAAATATGTTAAACGGAAATTGTCAAAAACGACCCAATCATTTTTGATATGTGCATTTTTCTTCACACCGAGACGCAAAGTACCGTCCTGCACAATCACTTCCACCGTATTGCCGCCATAACGGCCATCCCCAAAGGCAATCGCAGCCTTATTGGCATCCGTGGGAACATCCTCCTCGCTCTCGGCTAAGAGAAGAGGGGATTCAATCAAACCTGCATACAACATGGCGTTCCGAACCGAACCGTCACCGCGATAAAAACCTTGGCAGGTCAAACGGTAACGCCCGTTACGGATACCGGTAAGTTCCTGGTAAATATCGAAATTGTCATTATTGGACGCTTCTGCACAATAAAAATGATTTCCAGAAGCTCCCCTCGGAGAACTTAAACTAACCGTTCCGCCATTATGCACCTCTTTCCAATTGTGAGGTTCTGTGCGAACAAAACTGGCTCCCATGATATAGAACGTAGCATCCACCCCATTGTCTTTGGTAGCCTGATTGAGTCTTTGCTCACGTTGTGCTTTCGAAACGAACAACCATTGCGCATCGGTGGCACTTCCGTTACCGTCCAAATTTAACACCGTGCCTTCCCCGCCATAATAAAACCATTTGTTGGCATCCAAGTTCATCACATACTCATTAAGGCCATCATCCGGTGTGGGATCAGTGAAGGTATATTCAGCCGGGTTACCATTATCAATATATCCATCGCTGCCCAAGCCCCTGTTGTCACCGTTGCAACGGGTCACAATCTTGTATTTGCCATTCGACACGACTACCGTGCACAATAATCCCGGTTGTCCCAAGGAACCTTGTGTACCCCAGGTATTGGCTCCCAAAAGAAAACCGTCACCACTTTTATTATAAAGGTAAAACTCACCACCTTCTGCTGGCAGAGCCTCACCCACCCAAGGATTTTCCTCCTGGGCAAAAGCCATGTTGGCTGCCGCCAATGCCATGGTCATCAAAGCCACCGGCAAGCGTTTGCCCAACCGGACAGAAAAAATTTTCGTCGCTCTTCTTTTCATGTTCATAAGTTTTAAGGTTCATTATTCTTATCGCATATCACAGCCGAACCTATTGACTGCAAAAGCGTTTTTTTATCCAACTGCTTTCAAAGGTAGACACTATATATTTAAAGGTATAGGACAAAAAATAACAAATGATTAGACATTTTATAACATAGCACAAAAACCATTGATTTTCAATACATACAAAACGTAAAAAAGCACCATCATTCTATCGTCCCATACTTATTCCGACACATAGACCTACATCATCTTCAGGCTCTTGCAACGACCTGAAGTCGTCACATAACGCAAAATCATCATGCCCTTCCGCGACGGCAGATCCACACGGTTTGTACCCGGTACACAACGGACACTGCGCAACAAGCTGCCTTCAAGCATATAAATATTCAACAAGCCCTCTTCGTCCACACATACTTCCAGAGCACTTTTGCCACAACGGCCAACCTCCAACAACGGGATGCTTTCCTCATCTTCCAAAACGACATCCCTTACAGAAGAGCCGTCTTCCTTCTTCACTAAACGGAACGGGAATGAAGTACAAAGCCCTTGGTTCACCGATATAACAGACGATTCCGGAACAATTTCCCACAAACCACCAGACACAGACGAAGAACGTTCTATGGCATACAAGTCGTCCGAGCCGCATTTATGCCACAAATTAAAGGAATGCCGAGAATAATCGCTCGCCGAACTCAAACGCCCATCTTCTGATAAATGCTGTCCGCTGTTGGTACGGCTGATGAACATGTAACGCGAACCATAAGTAGAAGGAAGACGACGGATACGCCACAAATACTCTTCATCTGTATCCTCAGAATAGGTCATGAACTGCCCGTCCGTATTCCGCAGATAACGATTACCCGAAGCCTCTTGAATATAGTAGTTGTCTTTATCAGAAGGAGACAAAGCATTGGTCTCATATACAGGCACATCGAAATGGTACACCGTGCGAGCCTCTTTCCCTGTAGATGAAAAACGTTGGAACACCAAAGTAACACTAAAACTAGTGTCCATGGCTGATACATGCAGGGTATCATTCAGATCGGCCACCTGTACGCCCAAATCATCCAAATGGTAAGTCAACGTGTCGGCCTGGATGGTATCGTTGGCCACGGCCCATTTGTAAATGCGCGTTGAATTCACCGACTGGCTCAATATGGACGTAGGCTTAGCATAAAGGCTGAAAGAAGCCCCTTGCGGCAACACCAAGGATGTACCGGGATATTCTTCACCATTATAAATAATGAAAGGATCTATTTCGGAAACCTCCACGCGGAACACCTGCGACTTGAACACTCCCGACTTGTGTTCCATCGTCACACGGTAATAGGCACTGGAAGCCACACTGGCCAATTCAAAACGGTTGGTTGTCGCGTTGTTCAACTTCGACCAATTCTCCCCGTTCGTACTCTTTTCCCAACGCCATGACCTGACATGCCATCCACCGTAATCCATACCTAAAATCACGCTCTCGTTCTTCTTCACGTAAATCAAAGTGTCCTGGCTTTCCCGGTAAGCATATTTGCAATAAGGCGTGCAGTCACGCACGTATGCCTCGCCCGCCACCTGTATGGAAAACATCTGCGTACTTACCACTCCTGCCGAATTCGTATAACGTACACGGTACACGAAAGAGGTATCCATTTCCACCTCACGCTCGGCTGAAATACAAGAGGCATCATCATCCCACGCCCACTTACCGGTATCAGTCTCACCTTCCGGTAAAGCCACCTTCAGTGTCACTTTCGCCCCTCTCGGAACGGCATTCAACAAGGTACGGTCCAAAGCCTCACCGCCATACTCAATACTTCCTTTCAGAACGGTCGGTACAAGGGTTTCGTCTTCCAACGGATCCAAGGAACACATCAATGTTGTGAATCCCAAATGGTCGTATCCGCCACTGTTTCCGCCGTAAAATCCCCCACCGCCATCAATTCCATTCTCATGCATCATCATGATTTTATGCGAATAAGGCATATCCACGCCACGGATGTTCTCATAATAATTCACGATGCGTGGCCAACCACAACGATTTGTCCCGCGCCCACCGTATCCCATCTCCGGAAAAGTGCCATCGGAATTAGTGTAGGGAGAATTGGGCAAACCTTCCTCACCTGTATTATACGCCGCTACATATTCAAAACCGGTTGCGATACGGTCGTCCATATAGGCATAAAGATCATCACCTTGGTTCAAACCCGCCCCACACACATCTGCCGCCAAAACCACAGCCATGGAAGCGTGCCCTTGGTCACGGTTGGATTCCTGCATTTGGCCAAAATAACCGAAGGGGCCACGGTCGTCCTTATGGAGTTTCCATACCAGATTGCGAAGAGTCTCCGCATAACGGTGCTCCTCCATATACTTATAATACTCCATACCGGCATTATACACATAAATGTCGTCGCACAAAATACCCACACTGATTTCGCACAACACATTACACAACCCCCAATTCGACCAGTAATGGTCATCTGCACAGCCATGACGCTCCTGTAGGAAACCGAAACTCTGATCGCTGAACACCCTCAACATCCACTGCTGGTAACGTTTGAAATCCTCACGGTTCCACCCTTCATAGTCGCGCATTAATTCTCCAGCGTTGGCAAACTCGTATCCATAAAGCCCAGAGGCAAGACTGCCGTTGGAATTACCGGACACTTTCTTGCAGGTCCTGGCCCACGCATTCATGATTTCAACAGACTTTTCCGCATAGCGCTCATCTCCGGTAATCCTCCAAACCAATGCACACTGGTAAGCCGTAGCCGCATCATTCATGGCGGCTCCATAATTGTCACCTTCCGGTTCCCAGACATTCCATCCTCCACGGATAATCTTGACTGTGGGATTGGGTTTCCAATTCAAATCCACATGCTTGCTGGTCATCAACTTGTTGTAGGCCGCCGTCCAAGGTTCCTGCCCTGTGGCCAACTTTTCCTTCACCCTGTCGAAATCCGCCTGCGTGTGCAATATGCCGGGATGTATGAATCCCTGCGCCATCCCAGACAAAGACATACAGACAAACAGCAACGACAATACGCTCTTTTTGTTCATAGCATTCATTTTTTTAATACAACGATTCAAAATTATATGATTCATTCCATACAATATGGGACAAAAAATAACAAATGATTAGGCAATTTGTAACACCACATGTAAAACACTCATATCCATATATATAAGGATAAAAAAAGAAGTCATGTATCCCTTGAATCAATCTCAGCCGAATGAAAAATCATTTGGCTGAGATTGATTTTCCATTCGGCTGAGATTAAAATTCCGCTTGGCTCAGACTGAAAATCCACCCCATTCACAAAGGCGCTCATACGACAATAAAACAAGACATTTTCAAGTCTTAGGGCTTTTATTTACCTTTTTGTTCGCTTCACGATACTGCGTAGGTGTCATGCCGAACTCTTCCTTAAAATAACGGTTGAAGTATTTGATGGTGTTAAACCCAACTTTATCCGCAATCTCCACCACATTGTACTGGCTGCCCACCAATAATTGGGCGGCACGTTTCAAACGGATGGACCGGATAAATTGAAGGGGTTTCATATTCAGGATGACAGTCAATTTCCGGTTCAAATGCGTCTTGCTCAAACCGAGGTCACTACTCAAATCTTCCAATGAATATTCCGAATTATCCATATTTTTTTCCACGAAGGCCACTGCTTTCTTTACGAATTCCTCATCCAAGGAAGTCGTAGTAATCTCACTCGGGGTTATTTCGATGTTCTTCTTAAACGTTACCTTCCTCGTTTCCCGTTGTTCGATAAGTTTTTGCACGCGAACCTGCAACATCTCAAAATTAAAAGGTTTTGAGATATACGAATCGGCACCGGCTTTGTAACTCTCTATGCGTGCGTCATCCGACATTTTGGCCGTCAACAAAATGAAAGGAATATGCGATGTATGTATGTCGTTCTTCATCCGTTGACAAAAAGCTATGCCGTCCCGCTTGGGCATCATCAGGTCTGAAATGACGAGGTCGGGCCATTCCTCACGCACCATTTCCTCTCCTTCGGCACCGTCCCCCGCCTCTACCACATCGAAATCCGAGCTGAACTCATGGACCAAATAAGCCCTGAAATCCGCATTATCTTCTACTATCAACAGCTTTTTCCTCTCTCCGGATGGTTCACTGCCATCTTCTGCTGCCGATGGAACGGAAACACCAACTGTTTCCTTGTCCTCTCCATGCGCTATAGTTACTTTTTCGTCATGCTGTAAGTCTGTCGGCAAAAAAAACGTAAACACGCTGCCCTCTCCGGTTCGGCTGTCCACAGTGATTTCTCCCCCATGCAAATCCACATACCCCTTGACCAAGTGTAAACCTATTCCGCTGCCCGACTGGCTCTTATGGCTACTCTCCACCTGATAGAAACGGGTAAATATACGCTCTTTGTCCTTCTCTTCCATGCCGCATCCTGTATCCCGGACTGACACTGCTACGTACTCACGACCGTTGCGAACCGAATTTTCCACCCGTACGGCAATTCGACCACCTGAGGGGGTAAATTTCACTGCGTTGGACAACAAATTGTTCACCACCTTATATACTTTATCATGGTCATAATTCATATACAGATGCCCAATCTTACTTTCAAAAGCCAACGTAACACCTTTTTCCTTCACCAATTCGCAGAACGCCTCAACCGCATCCCGAACAAACACGACAATATCCCCATACTGACCGACAATCTTTCGCCTTGCATCTCCAATTTCCTGAAATCCAACAACTGGTTCACTAATTGGAGTAACTTTTCCGCATTACGGTAAATCACGACCAGCCTCTGTTTCAAATCCACGTCACTCTGCTGTTTGATAAGCGATCCGAGCGGAGTCAGAATCAACGTGAGAGGCGTACGGAACTCATGGCTTATATTGATGAAAAAACGCAATTTCATTTCTTCCAGATGTTCCTGTTGCCTCCTCGCATTTGCCCTACGTTCCTCCATCATCTTTTCCTTTTCCCGATGTACATACATCCTGGAAATCCAGTAAACCATCCCGACTACCATGAGAACATATACCGCCATGGCATAATACGTAGCCCAAAAAGGAGGATGCACAACAATAGAAAGTCGGGCCGGCTCCTTGCTCCAAACTTTGTCCCCATTGGCCGCATACACCTCAAATTCATACTCACCGGGACGTAAACCTGTATACACCGCACGCCCCTGAGCAGTAGCATGAGACTCCACCCATCCCTCTTCATAATTTTTCAACCTATATTTATAATAGGTATGGTCTGGATTGGCGTAATTCAAACCTGAAAATTCTATGGAAATGAAATTCTCATCATAGCGCAGTTCAATCTTGTCCGTACGGTTCATGGGCGCCGACAAAATAACATGCCCCTCATACTCTTTCCCCACCCTAACGGGCGTGTTAAAAATACTAAGTCCCGTTAGAATAGGCTGGCTGGCAGCTTCTTCATATACCATGTGCCCGGGATTGAAATAATTAAACCCGTGCGCACCTCCGAAATAAAGCGTCCCGTTTTTTGCTTTCAGTGCCGCATGGTCATAAAACATTCCGCTTTGCAATCCATCCGCCACACCAAATGCCACCAAGGAAAAACAATAACCGCCTTTTTCTTCCTCACGAGGAATAATCTTACATATACCATTCAAAGTTGAAGCCCACACAACTCCGTCGCGGTCCTCCAAAATGGAGGAAACGGCATTGTTCGGCAATCCTTCAGCCGTTGTAAGTAAATAAAGACGTCCCGACTTTTTATCCCAAATACGGATACCATCCTCTGTAGCAAACCACTGCAAGCCACGCACATCAGTCAGCAAACCAAAATATTTGATGCCGGGCTTATAATATTTATCTTTACATATATCAGGAATCTGCACTTCATCTTTTCCGGCATCATAATAAAATAACCCGTTATCTCCCATTGCAGCAAAACAATCTTTTCCTATAGGACAAAGCGAATGAATCAGCTTAAAGTTCTTCAGCTCGGGATGTCGCTCATGCAACATAAATTCTATTGTTCCATCGTTTGGATTCAGCAAGCCGACCCCACCGTTCACACTGGTCCAATAATTCCCACGGGAATCTTCATACAATGCCCGCGACACATTCTGCGCCACCTCCTGCTCGGAATCGCCTCGATTTCTTAAAAAATGCTTACACCCCCCGCAAATTTGGTAAAAACCTTTTAAAAAAGTTCCCACCCATATATTTCCATGACGGTCACGGGAAAGCGACAAAACCAATTCGTTAATCTCATCTTTGAAAATCTGCTCCACCTTATGGGTTTCCGGATGAAAACGGAACAATCCCTTTCCGCTTCCCACCAAAATAGTCCCATCCTTATCCTCTAAAAAACATCGCACGGATTCGTTGGTAATATAAGAACTTCCCGGAGAAGTCTGTGCCAATTGGAATTTCTGCATGCTGGGATGATAGTAGCAAAGCCCCTGAAACAACGTACCAACCCAAAGCCCACCGCGCGAATCCGACATCACGGTATAAATATCATTATGGAGCATCCCTCCGTTTGTCAAAGGCAAATCCGGCATCTCGGACACCGCAAACGTTCTCCCGTCCACATGCCGCAAGCCGCTCCGGGAAGTCCCCGCCCAAATATCCCCGTTACGATCCATATCCATACAAGTAAAGAAGTTAGATATACCAAAGATACTGGTCACATCTCTCCATTCCCGAAGTGTCCGGTTATAAAAACAAATACCATTGTTGTACATCAACCATAGATTACCCACCGAATCAGGATGCAGATAAAGCCGGTCAGTATATTCATTAATAATACCCTCAAAACGGGAATCCTGAAAAAGAAAATCGGAAGAAGTATAATCCCAACACCGAATCAAGCCGCTACTATACACAATCCAGCAGAAATTCTTATATTGAGCTAGTTCCAAAGGAACGCCGTATCTCTGCGTAAATTCACTGTCCCCGCGGTCTATCACTTGTTTTTTATGTTTGCCGACATCGTAAAAAGAAAAAGTATTATCCTCTGTCAGGAACCAATAATTCTTGGCATCATCGATAAAAAGGTTTTTCAACCTTTTATCAATCCCCATAGTCTCCAACTCCCCTTGAATATCATAATTGAAAGCATTTGTCTTTAAATCTAAAAGCAACAAATAACGTAGTTCCTTCATCCACACTCGGTCTTTTCCGTCATAATACTCTTTCGGCGGACGGGAGTATGTCCACACATATTTCCGGTCTTTGTCATAAGGAAAATACTCAAAAGATGCGCCATCGTAAATGTTCAATATAGAGGCAGTCCTTATTCCGACACGCCCATCCGGAACCATACTCAGTCCACGAATCTGATTATCGGACAATCCGTCTGGCACATCAATCAAACGAAATTTATACTGTTCTACAGACTTGCACGGAAATACAAGACAAACAAAAGAAATTAATGCCCAAAACATTTTCGCCATGTTCTTCATAATCTTTCCACGTTCTTTATGCGACGTTATTTTTCGTTAGTATTAATACATGCAAATATACTTCAAAAGAAAGGCTTAGTATATCAAAAAAAAAGAAAAAAGAATCCCCATTAGAAAAAATGAGGATTCAAGACTTCTAAAAACATTCCTACCTTTAATCTATCGAGATGTGATCTAAAACCACGTAATTCCCCACTTTACCTTCACGGAAACTTCCGATCATCCCTACATAAATTTCCACAGGCATATCCATTCGGGTAGAATGCACATAAAACCAATTCACTCCATCAGTCGACTCATAAGCATAAAACACTCTTCCCACACGAACCAATTTAAACCAGGCAGGTACCCAAGTATATGTGTTCCCAATAGCAAAATGTCTTTTCTTCTCGCCTTTTACAGCCCATCCCATTCGCGCAAACCGTCGACCAAAGTGGCCAAGCGTCATCGTCACAGCATTTCCTCCACCGGCCAACGTTTCCTTCGCCATCAACCCACATTCACTCACATTGCCCTTTATCGCGTTGACACGGCAAGAAAAAGAAAAATCACCTTTGATTTTCCGATATATAAACGGAGTATTTTCCACCCCGTTTCCCATAAAGCCCTCACGACACTCCAAACGAAAAGTCCCTTCCTGCACATCGGCATAGGCAACCTTTCCGCCCACAACATCCCCGATTTCACCGTAAGCCCATTCTTGCGGCCATTCCCCCTCCGAAATGGCAGTAGCCCTCACGCACTCCGAAAAACGGCTCGTTCCGGTCTTATTCACCGCCGCCACCCGATACTCATACGTTTTACCTTCTTCTATATGGGTATCGATAAACCAATTGGTCACCTTTTCTTTGTATACAGCTATATCTTTGAATTCACTCCGTCCTGCCTCCGAACGTTGAATGATATAACCATTAGCAAAATATCCGGCTGACGGTTCCCAATCCACTCTGATCTGCCCGATAGAAATTTCGGTTCTCAGTCCGACAGGTACTTCCGGAGTAGGCAAAAGAGGATAATTGGAAGGACGCAATGAAAAGGTCAATGACCCATAGCCGAAATGATCCTTACTACCATGTTCCGGACGCAACAGCTCGGCCATCCGTTTAGAATAAGGAGCTGGTATACCTTTCAACACTTCGTAATGGTTGTATATCATCTCCCAGACCGGACGGTCTTCCAATCGCCCAAGCCCGTTTATGGAAGGCCAACGGTTATTCAAACCTTGGCTATTATTATAATAAGTAAAAGGAACACCACGCATCTGATTATGACGGGCCACGTATTCTGCTCCCGCTAATAAACGGTTATGGTCGTAAGCAAACAGATCATCCCCCTGATTCCAAGCTATCTGACAAAATGTACCCAAAAAACCTACCCCTAACATTGCATGTTCCTGGTCGCGGCCGCTTTCCTGCCATTGACCGAGTACTGTACCATCTTCCATTCGGTGCAGGTAAGGCACCGCGTTTCCTATACTTCCATTACCCAAACCATGCTTGAAATATTCAATCCCTTCACGATAAATATCCGGACGGTCACATAACACACCGATAGCGACCAAGGCCACCATATTACATGCATCCCAGTTTGTCCAACAATAATCCACATTACCACCTCCATGAGTTTGAAGAAACTCATGGCTCACGGGGTACAAATACTCCACCATCATGTCCTTGAAGCGTTCAAAATCGTCCTTTTTCCACAAAGGACAAACCCTCAACACCTCGGCAGCCATGGCAAACTCGCTGATGGGTATGCCTAATAAACCCTGGTCTTGCCTTGCTTTCGGAATCTGGTTCACAGTTTCCGACCAGGCATTACAAATATTAACGGCACAACGTGCGTATGCCTCATCACCGGATACATACCAACGGATAGCATTCAAATAGGCGGCATGGGCATCTGCCGAAGCCTTTTGACGGCTGTTGCCCATATTCATCATAGGCCGAGGCTCAAACGTAGATTGTGCCCATGGGTCTTTTTGCAATTCAACCCAACTTTCTGCCCAAGGATGCTGTCCTTGAGCTACCATCATTTTCATCCGTTCTAAGTCGGCAAGGGTATGCAACCCACCCGGATGGACAAATTTGCGTCCTACCGCCCCTTCGTTAAACAAAAGGGTTCCAAAACCGGGTTGGTCCCGATCGTACCCTTCCGGCCTGAGTTGCTCCAACACCTGCTTCGTGAACGGCATGGGCAACCCCATCCGGTTCACATAATGATTGTAAGCGATTTCGAACACATACATATATCTTCCACGGGCCTTATCCGACACTTCATTCCAATCGCAATACTTTCCTGTAATGTCCGTCCACTTCACAAAAGGAACATCATAACCCAAATTATAACGCGCCACATACTCGTAACCTTTCAACAAACGGTTGTTTTTAGCGGAATATAAATCATCTCCTTGTTGCCAAGCCAATTCACAAACAGTAGCCATAGCCCCGATTCCCAACATACAATGGCTTTGGTCACGACCACTTTCTTGTATCTGTCCGGTCTCCCCGTCGATATAATGAGCCAATGTCCCGTTGTCACGTCCGTCAAGGTAGAAAGCACGTGCCTTTTCATACATATTCCGGTCATCCAAATGGATAGCGGCAGCCATATAAGTCTTGGTCACGATAGTCCCCCAATTTCCGTTCGTATAAGGATTACGATCATAAAAAGTATCCAGCACGGGAAGAAATATCTTCGTAAACATGCGCAAAGCATCCTTATAATCATCCTCCGGCATCTTACGCCAGGTATGTTTCAACAGTTCCAAGGCATATACGATTTTAAAGCCTTCCAACCCAGCCAACAGCGGTGCGTCATTCGTGTCGGGAATACATTTTAGCACACGGGCATAGGCAGCCAACACTTCGGCCGACTTACGGGCATGAGCCTCATTCCCCGTAATACCCCACATCAGAGCATTCAAATAAACCGCACTGAAATCCCGTTCCATCTTCGATTTCGTATAAGCAAACTTCCCGTCACGCGAAATAGTGTCGAACGGTCCTTCCATCTTATAATCAGCTTGTGCACAAGGATGTTTCTCCAATAAAAGATAAGAAGCATAAGCATCCTCATTTTTTTCCTTCACCAACGCCCGAATTTGCTTCATTCGCTCTTTCGTATGCAATACGCCCGGATGGATAAAACTACGGGAAAGTACCGGACACACCACCAACAGACATCCCAACCAGACACACAACCGTTTCACCGCAGAAGTTCTACATTTCATGGCATTTTATTTTGTGTTAAATTTATCACTAAATGCAAAGATAGGCATTTTATATATATCCTTTACACTATTCAGGTATCCCGATATAGAACATCCTACTCTTTCGTTTCCACAAACTGCACGTTTTCTACATGTGGACCCACATAAATCCGGCACATGTCTCCGGTGTTATACCATCCGGGCTTACCGGACATGTCGTCCGTTATCAACCGCCCGTTGACACGGAGGTTCTCGAAACGGATGTCTTTTATCTTCCGTTCCTCGTTATATCCCTCTATCACCGAGACCTCCGCACGGTCTCCGGTATAGGAAATATTCTTGAATAGCACATTCTCTATACCGCGTCCCGGTGCCGTACAATACTTCTTATTATAGAAGATACGCAGGTTGACCAACTGCCCCTGCCGGAAATCCTCCACACGGATATTTTCGAAGCGGACGTTACGAATCAAGTTGTTATCTCCTGCATTGATAGCCATACATCCCTGATAATTCAACTGTTTTTCTTTATGATCCAAGATGTCTATATTGACATAATTCAAGTCTTCCAGTATCTCCTGTTCTTTCGAGTTACCGTGAATACCGATAAATATCGGATGAGCCACATCCGCCCACAAGGTAGAATTCTGCATCGTGATGTTCCTGCAACCGCCTTCGAATCCCAGACGTGTGCCATACACCGTCGTACAATCGTCCGAATTACGGCAGAACACGCCATCGAACAACACATTATTGCTGGCAAAGACATTCATCCCGTCTCCCCATCCGTAATAGCTGATGCTCTTTACGTTGCGGATCGTCACACCATCCGAGCCCCCCGTAGCGCACTGGGTCGTGACAACGCCTTCGACCAGTACGTTACGGGAGTTGGCTATACGGATGCCTCCTTTTACCTTATAATCAATAATACCTCTTCCTCTCAAATTCACATCGTGTACGCCTTCCATAATGACACGCCCGGCCAATACAGCTCCACCGGCCAGATAGACGGTCTTTCCCGAAGGAACTTTCAGTTCCCCGTTCTCCGGCGTATGCAAGCCCGGGCCATAATATAATACATCCGGGTCGTTTTTATCCGGTACATCCGTCTCCAACGGATTGGCAAACAAATGTAAGTTGTGGAAAATATCTCCATTCACTTCGACCGAAACATTACAGGGACGTGTCAATTCGAAACAAACGGCATTCCCCTCCACCCTGCACGGTATGTCGTAAGAAAGCGGACGGACACGAGCCGTGTTCACTTTACCTTTATTATATACGGCTTTTACGTCAACCTTTCCGGAAAAGTCGAAAATGGCCATCGAAGCGTCCTCCACGCAGTGTTTGGTATCCCTCACCTCATCCACCTTCACCAAGTAGGACGGCAAGGTTTTCCATTCTCCCCCGTCTTGACGTACCTGTACCGTAAAATCATCATTCAAATCCACACCCTCAGGAGCCGGATAAGCCACCAAAGAAGGTAAGTCCGCACAAACCGCACGTCCCGTCCCAACCAATAGCATAAGCAAAAGCCAGTGTTTTATTTTCATCTCGATTTCATTGAATTCTGAATGCAAAAATAGCGTAACCGAAGAGAATAGAATGGGACAAATTGAAAAAAAATAGGGCTTAAAATCCCCAAATGGAGATTTAAGCCCTTAGATTGTCATAAAAAACGTCCCTTACGACATTTTATCAATGAAACCATCCCACGAAACCTCCCCCGGCACGCAAGTGGACTTTCAATGTTTCTTTTTTAGACACTTTCCTATCTTCACGCGCAACGGAAGCCAAAATCTTATCATCATCATGCAGCAAGACTGCATCCATACTCTTTTTCAAGAAATCCAAAGGTATCTCAATTTCCCGTTCCTTATCTCCATTCATCACTCCTACCCACCAATCATTCCCTTTACGGCGGGCATAAGCCACGACTTCGCCCATCTCTGTACAGGATAGCACTCGGGTCTCGTCCCAAACCGTCGGCACTGCTTTAAGCAAATCCAAGAAAGGACTTTCCAAATAATAAGAATAATGATCGGAAAAATGAGTAATGGGCGAAAGAAAAACAATAGACTGGGCAAACTCATGTGTCCAAGTATAACCTCCAGTCTCTATTTCACACGGGTTCAACGTCACGGGAGTCACATCCGCAGCTCCGGCCATCAAACGTGTGAACGGCAAAGCCACATAGTGAGATTGAGGCAATACACGCCCGTATCGTAAAATATGCCACTCGTTTCCTCGAACGGCTTCCCGCGTAACATCATTCGGATAAGTACGGGAAAGCCCTGTAGGTTTTACGCTTCCATGAAAATTCAACAACAGTCCCAATTCCGCACAATCCTGCATGGCTCCCATATACCATTGCATGATTTCTGCCGTGGCCGCCGGAATGAAGTCAATTTTAATGCCTGAAGCTCCCACTGCTTTTATTTTCTCCAAATAAGCCCTGCGCGGACCCGCCGTACGCATTTCATTAGAGTTGACCCAAACAATGGATTTTACTCCCACACTACGCCCGTATGCTATGACTTCCTCCAACAGTTCCCATTGGCCTTTCCCGTCTTTACGCCAATTTCGCCAACCGTCATCTATCAGATAATATTCCCATGTAAGTTTGGCGGCGGCATCGAACCATTCCTTTTGTTCCTCATATCTCGGTGCTCCCACACTCCACCATTGCCACAGACATCTTCCGGGTTGCACCCATGAGAAATCACGCCCTTCTTCCGGAGAAGGGCACAAGTTCGTCAACATATCCGAGTTGACCAAAGCTGTCAAATCCCCGGCTATTATCACACACCTCCAAGGAGAAACATCCTTTCCCTTATACCTTCCGGCCAGAATCTTTTCCGACTCATCGGGCAAGCGCCGGATATCCCATCCTTTTTCCGAAGCGGGGAAACCAGCCTGAAACGTATTCCCCGAACGGGTAAAGGCCATGTCTGGAAAAGATTCGCAATCAGCCTCGGTAAGTGTCACGTAACAGTTGCCCAAATCGACTGTAAGCGGACCTCCCACATATCCTTTATCCGGCATGGCCTCCAACGCCGTGACATGCACATATCCTTCATAACCTGGCTCATATTCAGCCCACGCCACCTTCTTTACCCTCTGTGGCAGGGCCCAAGCTGTCCTTTCATTTCCTATATGTTTCGCGCCTTCTGGCAAAATGTAACGTATGGCAACTCCGTCATTATACACTCGCACCACCAAGCCGAAACGCACCCCGGAAGCCTGCATCGGCAATACCGCCTCTACCCCTCTCCCCGATGCTTCGGCATGATTCCCGAATATAGGATATTTTTCTTGTATTTTTTCTATTTCCGGCTCAGCCACCAACGACGCACCTTTTCCCAAGTCATGCCCGTCTACGGTTATTCCCAACGGAGATTTCTGCAAAACATCCACCTTCCCCCGCTTGACGGAATAAAGGAGCCGGCCTCCGTCCTCTTCCACACAAACTTCTATGTTTTTATCGGGACTGCCCAACCGTAACAAGTCCCCACGGCTTCCGGCCGCATGCACCGACATCGAAAACAACGACCACAGAAGCCCGGCACTTATAAACAAGTGATTTTTCATATCTGTCTTCTCTTAAAACAAAAACACAAGTCCACACCTATTACTTCACTACAGCTACAAATCCGCCCCGCGGCAGACATGTTACTTGCACAACTTTTCCGTTCTCCGGCAAAGACACACTCTCTTCCGTCACGAAACTCTTGCCGTCGCTCCCGTCTTTGAACCATGTTACCTTACAGCTTTTCTCCAAGCCCAAGTTTTCCAACGGCACACCAATCACACGGGGTTCATCCGTTCCGTTAATCCCCGCTATGTACCATACATCCCCCTTACGGCGTGCCATGACGACTTCCGTCCCGGGATAACCAGCCAAAAGCTTCGTATCATCCCACGCCGTAGGCAACGCCGACAAGAATTGTTTTACCTGCTCCGGCAAACCGTAATATACCGACGGCCTGTCGGGCATGTGCTGCAAAGCCGATTCAAAAATCACAGGCAATGCCAACTCATGGGCATACGTTGTGATATGCGGATGCTGGGAATCGGAGAAAGTTCCGGGAGTATAATCCATCGGCCCCACTACATTCCTCGTAAAAGGCAAGGTTGCATTATGTGCCGCAGCCTGATTGGTCAGCACGCCGTTATTGTTATACCACTCTGCCCCGTAAACAGCTTCCACCGACATCAAATGAGGATAAGTCCGCTGCCATCCCCTCGGAATAGTCGCTCCATGTAAATTCACCATCAATTTATATTTAGCCGCATCCTCCAACAAGTCGATGTAATAATCCATGGAAGAAATACTGTCTCCGGCGAAAAAGTCCACTTTTATACCGGAAATGCCCAACTTGTTCAACCATTCGTATTCTTTCGCACGGTCTTCCGGCTTATTCAAACGGTACAAAGGAGTGGGGCCTAACCAGTTTGTACTTGAGTTGTACCACAACAAAGGTTTCACGCCACGCTCGTGTGCATACTTCACGGCATCTTCCAAGTTTCCGCCGTTGCCCATCTGATCCCATTCCCAATCTATCAGACTGTAAGGCCACTTCATTTCGGCCGCCAAATCAAAATATTCTTTCAGAAGCTGATAATCTCTCGTTCCGTGATTGTACGCCCAATATATCCACGAAGCCGAACCGGGTTTTATCCACGATGTATCTTCCACCGTTGAAGGGTCGGAGACATCGGTCACCAACGTAGATTCCACGACGTCCGACAACGTCCCTATGATAAGCACCCTCCAAGGCGACTCCCAAGTCTCTCCCATGGGCTGCTGCTTGTCGAACAGACGCACACGGTAAAGGTCGGCACTGTCGGCATTACACAAGAAAGAGCCTCCATGTCCCCGCCGGATATTCGCCTCCGTCATCAACATAAATACGGAATCCCGTAATTCCACAAGTCCGGGATAGCCCCAAAGATTCGCATCCGGCTGCCCTTCCAACCTGCCATTAGTGGACAAAGGATAAAAACCTTCATATCCCAACGTATACTGCTGCATCCAACGTTTCACCCCCTGGGGAACATCGTATGCCGTATGTTCATCCACGACAAACTCTTCCGGCGCAACAGACTTCACCCCGTATTTAAAGGCCACACCGTCATCATACGCCCTGATGGTCACGTCCAATATGTTGCCGTCCTCATTCTCAAAAGAATAAACCCTTTCAGTCCCATGGTTCACGCAATGACTGCGTTTTCCGGTAAGCATCCGGTAATCATCCGATATCGGCTTCGCCTCCGATACGCTTTTAAATTTCAAGTTGCCGGCATATTTCTGCCGGTTCGTTTCCACTCCCAAATTGACCAATGGCAACGCCCGTTCCCCGTTATAATACACCTCGAAAGACACATCGCCATACTCACCCTTGTCAAGTTCTGTCATGCCCACAACCAAGTGACTGTCCGGAGAAACCACTTCCTGTTCTTCTACTCCACTACAGGAAGGAAGCCCCACGGCCAGTCCTAAGCACCACACCCATTTCAAAACTCCTGTCTTCATTCTTTTTCTTTTTTAATTATTTCACATTAAAATACATACTATATTCAGATCACAGTCGCGCAGCCCCTCAATAATTCCGTATCGTAGCATATACCCCATAGGATTCCTTGTCCACATCAAACAAGGGGCGAAGCCGAAACTCGCGTTCTCCGTTCTTCAGGACAAAACGTCCGGACTCACTATCCGCAAACGACAATCCTGCAAGTATCTCATCTTTGTTGCCTTTCAATATCACCTCGTCACGGGTCTCGAAAGCCAACAGCATCGGGCCATAAAACACAGCCAACATATTTTCCTTATCCGGCATGGACTGCAAACGGAATGCGTAACGAAACTCTATCCGTACCCTGTCACCATCTGCCCAACGCCTTGAAAGCTTCAGGAAGGAAGACGGACGTACCGACATTTCCTGCTTCTCGCCGTTCACATATACCACTGCACCATCCGTCCAGGCGGGTATGAACAAATTCAACACGAAATCCACCGGACGGCGCACCGACACGGTGAAATCCACTATCGGTTCCACCGGAAATCCCCCGGCTTGTTCCAAACCGACCTTTTTATCAGCCCAATGCACTTTGGAAGGCACGTATAAATTCACATACACGGCCGAGTCGTCATGATAATAAATGCCGTTGTTCAATTTGGCAAACGCTTCGGCACAAGACCCGCTGCAACACTTGAAGTCGTTGTCCGCCATGTACGCCTTATGACGAGGTGACCCCAACGGCAAATGGTAAACATAAGCTCCCGTGGAACGGCTCTGCACGGGAAGCACCGCATTATAGAACATGTTCATGTAAACATCCGCATAACATGGATTACCCGTCCACGAAAAAAGACTGGCATTCAACCGCTGCGTGTTATGGGTCACGCAACTCTCCGCAATGCCTTTGGTCAAAGTATTGCACAGATGGCAAGGTTCGCCCCAATGCTCTGCCGTCAACGAAGTCTCGGTCGTGACGTTCGGGCGCGGACCGCTGCTTGTGCCGTTGACATACGCATGGGAATGCATGAGCATATTCCAAAAGTTCGCAACGGACTTCCTGTAACATTCCTCCCCCGTGGACTCATACCGCCGGGCAAAACCGTTCACCAAAACAATGTGCGTATTGGCATGCAATCCGGAAAGAATGTCCTCGTTCCGCACCAAGGGTTCCAAAAACCATGAGGGGTCAAATAAGGAAGCCAGTTCCAAATACCGGGGTTTTCCGGATACACAGTAAAGTTGGTACAACACTTCGTTCATGCCCCCCATCTCATTCTGGGGATTGGCATCTGCCGTGTACATCATGCGTGCGACAGTCGCCGGATCCAGTTTCGACATGCGCCTGTCCACATAACCGGCCAAGCCCTCCACCATGGCGTATGCCTTTTCATTGCCGGTGCGGAGATACACGTCCAACAGTCCCTGCATGATTTTGTGAAGCGTATAATACGGTGCCCACACACCTGTAAAACGCGTCTCCAACACCTCTATGTCCGTCTCGGGAAAAGCGCTTAAATAACCGTTGCCGTGTGCTTGCTGGCAGGCATACATGCCCTCGACGACCTTCTCCAAGTTCCGTGCCAACCCGGCGTCTTCATATCTCTCCACCAAGGCTGATACAGCCGAAAGATAATGTCCCACGAAATGTCCCCGCAAGCCTACGCCGGGCGACTCCCAGCCTTCCAAGGGCTTTGCCACGGAAGGCAAGCCTGCGTTCACCCTGAAATTATGCAATAACCTGTCCGGTTCCAACGACTTAAGGAAAGCGGTATTCAGGTCTTCCCGCTGCTTAACCCACGAAGAAGCCAATTCCACGTCATGGCTTGGAAACGGCAACAACATCTCCGTCGCAGAAGGGCTGACGGCCATCTTGCCGCCTGCTTCCATCCGAACGGCTACCCAAAGGAAAAGTATAAACCAATAATGTGCCTTCATACACCCGTATCATTTATTCCTACTGCAAAGATACGCCCTTTCCACCCATCATAATAGGACAAAACCACCAAAAAGATAGGATAAAAAACTTTTTTATCACAATTCTCTTTCCATGCCATGCAAAAACAACTTGGCGTGACATTTCCATCCCTCCGTACGCATTGGCTTTCGCAAAGGCGAGAGAGCCCCCGGAAAACTACCTTTCACCCAACACGAACAAACGAATATAGACATTCTTTTTGAACAGCAGCACCAAACGGTAACAAACCACCAGTTCGACCAAGGCCAGACATGGCGGCAGGACAAACGTCCAAATCATGGGTACATAAAATCCCAGACTGTTGAACAGGTATTCTAACAAAAAAGTCTGCAACCAATAAATGCCCAAAGTAGACCGTCCTATGCCATTCAATGCCGTTGCGATTCCTTTACCCTCAATAAGGCGATAAACGTAGGGAGACAACAGGAAAAACGACATGCTGCCTGCAATGCCTATCGCCAGACGATAGAGCACCACAGAAAGGTTCTGCACGTCCCACGTGAACGTCCCCCAGTCCAACACCTGAGTGGGAACCATATACACCGTAAGCCTCCCGGACCAAAATGGCAGCATAACACCAAAAGCCACAAGGGAAATCCCTAAAAACCATTTGCGGTGGCGGTCCAAAAGGGATTGATTCAGCTTACAAGCATATCCCACCCAAAACATGGGAAGCATAAAGTTGAAGTTCGCCACGCCGCCATAGGGCAAAATGCCGGACAACACGACAGTCACGAGGGCTGCCAGCCAAACATTCCGGAACAAGCGGATGGACAAGAATCCCACCAAATAACACAAAAACACACATTTCAAGAACCACACCGTGTTCATAAACCCCATCCAATCGGGAGTGAACAGGGCTGGCCACGGGTTATGCCCCATGACGGACACCGCCGTCCACACTATGATAAAAGCCGTCACCGAGGGCAAGAGCAACTGCACGAACTTCTTTTTCAACAGTTCTCCAAAAGTGAGCTTCAACGAAGAACCGAAGAAATAACCGCACAGCAACATGAACAGCGGCATGTGGTAAGTATAAATAAAACTCCAAATAGGGTTATCCCAATAGTCATTCCCCGTGAGTTGTTCCACAGAATGCCCCAACAAGACACTGCCAATGGCAAAAAACTTCAAGAAATCAAGATAAGGGATGCGGGCTTTCGAAGTTTCCATCAGAATGATATGATTAATGTTTTGAATAATTGCTTTCCACGATACCATTCACCTCACAAACGGCATTCCGTAGCAGTCCCGTCGTAACGGACTTCCACGCCCGCCCCTTCACGGAACACCTCGTCCGCACTGCCGCCCAAGACCACGCGGAACTTGCGGGACTCCTCCATACTGGGAAACGAACCTTCGCGCTGCCCGACGGACAATACACCCCGGCTATCGTCCCATTCCATCCGGATGGTCGAGAAACGCCCCTGTTCGTAACCGTAATTGTCGCCTTCGTCCTCATACAGGGTGAAAATGGCATCCCGTCCGGGATAGACCACGATGGTAAGTTCTTTTCCCGACAACTCTCCCGTATGCTGCACAACCGGCCCCATCGGAACGATGGAACCCTGGCGCACGAACAAGGGAATCCTATCGATTGGCGCATCCGCCTTGACATCCCGGCCGCCCCGGTACTTTTTCCCACTCCAGAAATCCACCCAGTCCGTACCTTCCGGCAAATATACGGTCCGTGTCTTTTCCACACCCTGCAAAGCCACGGAACCTTTATCATAGTACATCGGACGGGTCACGGGACACACCAGAAAAGCCGGACCAAACATGAATTCGTCTTTGATGTCGTGCACACGGGCGTCGTCCGCAAAATCGAAAGCCAACAACCGGCTCATGGTATAGCTTTCTTGCGTGACCTTCCCGGCCAAAGAATATATATAAGGTATCAGGCGGTAACGTAAACGAATCATGCGCAGGATACTGTCATAAAAAGGCTCGCCCGGCCGGCCGAACCGCCAAATCTCACGCGGAGTGTCCGTGCCATGGCTGCGGAACAGAGGCAAAAATGCCCCGTATTGCAGCATCCGCACGTAATATTCCCGGTAACCCATATCGTCCACGCCGGCATCGAAATCTCCCGCACGAAACCATTCGCGCCCTTTCCGCGTGAAAAACGAACCGATATCCACCGTCCAATAAGGACAGCCCGTAGCCATGAAATTCAACCCCTGCGGAATTTGCTGGGCGAACGACTTCCACGAAGCATGCGTATCACCGTTCCACGTGATGGTAGAATAACGCTGTTGTCCCGCATAACTGGAACGCGTCAGGTTCACCACTCGCTTGCGGTCGGTCGTGGCACGCTGGTTTTCGTACAGCCCCTTGGAATGATACAACGAGAAAAGGCTGCTCCGCTCAGCCCCCAACACACCGTCCAGCAAAGCCAGATTCCCTTTCCACCGTTCTTCATGGCTGTCCCAACCGTATCCTTCGGACATCGGTCTCCAATCCGCATCCAACGGTTCCGTGCAGTCGCACCACCAAGCATCGAAACCGTTGCCGAAGAATTCCCCGTTGGCATATTCCCAATAGCGCGCCCGGGCCAGGGGATTGAAAGCGTCATACACAGAACGGGGCAACATAAAGCCACGCCTCTCAAAGTCTTTCGTCTGGGGGCAGTTCGTCGGGTTGGGCCAAATGGACACCATCAGCTTGGCATCCCACGCATGTATGGAATCTGCCAACGTACGCGGGTCGGGATAGTTTTCACGGTTCATCTTCATGTACCCCCACTGTCCGCCAGGCCAATAGTTCCAATCCTGCACGATGACATCCAAAGGCACCTGCCGCCGACGGTATTCCTGCACGACGTCCACAAGCTCCTTCGAATGGGTATAGCGTTCCTTAGACTGAATGTAACCGAAAATATACCGGGGCATCATCGGAGATTGTCCCGTCAACTTGCGGTACTGGGCCACGACGCGATCCATCGTAGATCCTTTCATGAAATAATAATCCACCTCCTTGGCGGCTTCCAATTCCATGAAACCGCCTTCCGCCCCGTCTTGGAACTTCATCCCGCAGCCCGCATCGAACAACAGGCCGTAACCGGCCGTGGAGTTCAACACCGGTACCATCTCTTTCAGGTTATGCTGGCACAGGTACATCGTCTTGCCCCGCAAGTCGAGGAAATCTTCCATGTGGCATCCCAAACCATAAAGCGCCTCGCCTTCCGACCAGCGGAAATGATTCCTGAACTTCCAAGTCCACCCCACCGTGTCGCGACGAAGCACGTCCATCACTTCCTTCTCTCCGTCGGCCGTTTTCTCGATTCGCCTGCTATCCGGGTCGTAAACGACGTTTTCCATATACGTCTTCTCCGCCTCGCGCGGCATGTCCTGACGCTCGGAAAGCAAAACCTTTCCCGTGCGGGCATCCTTATAAGTAAGGGCACAAGTATTCAAATCCACCCGCACTTCCAGGCTGTCCGACTGCAAAGAAAGCCCCCCTGACACCGAAGCTACCTGAAAAGGAACCTTGTTTTCCGTCCGCTCCACGCATACTATAGTACCGTTCCCCAAAAAATCGGCTTCACGCGTATAACGTACCCTCACGATGTCCGGACTCACGAACTCCACACGCATTCGCCCGTCCGCCGTACGGCAATACACTCCGTTCTCCAACATGACATACCCGTCGTCCGCCGCCGCGACCATAGCCACAGAGCCGACAGAAATAAAAAAACACAATGCTGCACTAAACTTGGAAAAGCCCGACTTCCAAAAACTCGGCCTCGGGTTTGCAGATACCTCTATATCCATATATCTTTCGCTTGTTGTCATGCGGCAAAGATACGGTTTTCCCTTTTTCCTTTATAGGACAAAACCACACAAAAGATAGGACTATATGTACAAGACTTCCGTCGACAATGATTCACCTTGCCATTTTACGTAGGATTTTCGGGAACTGCCAAACAAAAATCAAGGTGCAACAAACGGCTGCGGCGGCATCGGAAACACCCTCGGCGGCGTACACGCCCATAACCCCCATCCAGCGCGGCAACAGTAGAGCCAACGGCACCAACAATATCACCTTACGCAACAAGGCGATGAAAACGGACACCTTGGCCTGGCCAAGCGCGACAAACATGTTCTGGCAAGCCCGTTGCAGGCCGAAAATCGTCATACCGGCCAGGAACACGGGTAAGGTATGCTCCACGGTGGCTATCAGCCGTTCGTCGGACGTAAAAGCCGAAGCGACCAATCCGGGAAACAGAATCATGAAAAGGACAAGCAGCAGGTTGAAAGAAAACATCACCCGGACCACGATTTTAAAGCAGTCCTTCACCCGCTCACGGTTCCCGTGGCCGTAGTTGTAACTCACGATGGGAATAAAACCTTGTGCGAACCCTGTCAGCGGTACGCTGACGGCCAACATCGCACTTTGCATGATGGCCAATGCGCTGATATAGATGTCGCCATACACTTTCAAGCCGCTGTTCAGCACAAAACCCACCAGACTTTCCGTACTGGCCATGATGAACGGGGACACGCCCAAGGCCAATGTGGCGCCGATGATTCTCCTGTCGGGACGCATATACCTCCGCTCGATTCTCAACGTGGCCTTGCGCGAGGTCAGGAAATGCAACACCCACCAGGCACTGCAAGCCTGCGAGAGGATAGTGGCCAAGGCCGCCCCTTTCACCCCCATGCCGAACACGAAAATGAACAGCGGATCGAGACCGATGTTCAGCAGCGCGCCGATGACGACCGAGCACATGGCTATGCCCGGCCTTCCCTGCGTATTGATGAAAGTGTTCAGCCCCACCGAGACCTCCACGAACAACGTCCCCAACAAATACACCGACAAATAATCCATCGCATAACCTATCGTATGTTCCGATGCCCCGATGGCCATCAGCAGGGGACGCATGGACAGGTATGCCGTGGCCGATGTCAGGACGGTGAAAAGCAGGAGCAATACCAGTCCGTTCCCCAATATCTTGCCAGCTCGCTCCCGGTCGCCCTGCCCCAACGCGATGGCAGCCAAAGGTGCGCCTCCCGCCCCCACGATGGAGGAGAAGGCGGAAATCAGGATGATGACCGAACTGGTCACTCCGATACCGGCCAACGCGTCGGTACCGATACCGGGAATATGGCCGATGTAAATACGGTCCACGATGTTATAAAGCAAGTTGACGATTTGTGCGGCCACAGCCGGAAGGGCCATCCGGAACACCAACGGCAGCATGCGGTCCGTACCCAACCGCTCTTCGTATAGATTATTCATGTGTCTGCTCTCTCTTATGACTTCGTGCAAAGTTACGAATTTTAAACGAAAGACAGGAGCAATGACAAAATGTTCCTTCTGACTTTTTGTATTCCGTAATGCCCCGAGAATCGGATATTCCGCCCCGAATCCAGTCGGGACGGAAAATATCGCAGCCACACGGATTCCCGTGAAATCAAAAATCCAGTCCGGTGCGCCCATTCCCGTTATTTTACCACCGTCCGCCTCATTTGCTCCGCACAGTCCGCCGTCCGTGTTTCTTAAAAGCCCGTTTCTGCTTTCGCTTTGTACGCTCCTTCATGTCATCGGAAAAATCTCCAAATAAATTCACGAACGCCCCTTTCAGTACATTCCACTCCCATTGAAGGCCGATTTTCCACACGGAAAAAAGGAACCACTGCCACGACATGCGGACAACACTCCAATGACATGCTCGTATAAAAATCCCGTTCTCATGAGATTGATTTTTTACCCGGCTGCGAACGGCGTACCGATATGCAGCGTTTATGCAAAAAAACACTTGATATACGTATATTTATGCAAACCATCCCCACAGATTCGGGCTGAAGCTTCAACCCGGATGTCAGCCCGAAAGCTTATCCGGCTACTTTTTAACAGAAAAAGAGGTAATTATCCCTATTTTTGTTACTCACCACATCCTATACATCTATGTAAGAGCGTAAAGGGAAGTAAAGAAGGAAATCAAGCCCCAAAACAAAAGACTGCTTGAAAATGTCCCATGATTTGTTACGAAACGTCCCATATTTTTCTTCATTTTTTTTATTACTTTGTTTAAATATTCTAAGAACATGAAAAGAATCATCCTATTTTATGCACTTGTTTGCACTGTATGGAGCATCTCGGCACAAAGCCATAAAGATATTGCATCCGTAGATTCCCTCGCCGCCCGCGTGGAACGATTCGGCACCGGCCTGCCGCAGGAAAAAGTGTACCTGCATATCGACAACACCTGCTACTTCGTGGGAGATACTATCTGGTATAAGGCATACGTCACACGGAGCGACAAGGGGTGGCTCACCGACCTGAGCAAAATCATGTATGTGGAACTGCTCACGCCGGACGGCTATCTCGTGGAACGGCAGCAACTGAAGATGGAGGACGGAACGGCACACGGGGCGTTCACCCTGACCGACTCGCTCTATGCCGGATACTACGAACTAAGGGCATACACCCGGTGGATGCTCAACTTCGGACGACACGAGCATCCGCATTCAAAATATACGGAGGATATGTTCTACAACAAACAGATGGCCAAAGATTTCTTCCGGGATTATGACAAGCTGTATTCGCACGTATTCCCCGTATTCGACCAACCCAAAGAAACCGGGCATTATGCCAAGGACATGACCCTGCGCCCCATGCGAAGGTACTACAAGGCGCGGAAAGGGAAGCCCGAAATAGACCTACGTTTCTATCCCGAGGGAGGGCATCTGATTGAAGGCACAGACGGACACGTGGCATTTGAAATCAACGACGAGGAAGGAAAGCATCTGGAAACTGAACTCTCCATCATAAATGATAAGGGGCAAGAAATCACACGGGCACAAACCATCAATCGGGGAAGAGGGATGTTCCTCCTGCCTAACATACCCCTGTCCGAAGAATACAAAGCCAAGCTGCATTACCAAGGCTACGACTATGAAGTGAAGTTACCGGAAGTGGAAAAGGAAGGATATGCCCTGCATGTGGAGAGGAAAGACAGCGTACTGAGGATGATTATACAAGGTACTACCGAAAGTAAGGAGGAATTGGGAATACAGATACAGTGCAATGGCGTGAGCAAGGCTTTCAGGAAACTTTCACCTGCCGACATGAGAAAGGACACCGTGGACATCTTTTGGGCTTCGCTTCCCACGGGGGTGAACCAAATCACAGTCTTCAATGGCGAAGGACGGATTTATGCCGACCGCCTCTTTTTCGTCAACCACCATGATTATGACCAACCGCTCATTACCGTAGAAGGCATAAAACAGGAATATGCCCCATTCGAACCCATTGAACTACGGATGAAACTGCTCCGATACCATGACGCGGACGTATCCCTCGCCGTACGCGACCATGCCACGGACGAAACGACTTACGACAACGGTACGATGCTCACTGAAATGCTGTTGGCCAGCGAGATTAAAGGTTTAGTGGAAAACCCCGGATGGTACTTCGAGGCAGACGACAGCCTGCACCGCCATGCCCTCGACCTGCTCATGATGGTACAAGGATGGAGAAGGCATGACTGGCGTATGATGGCCGGACTGGAGCACACACAGTTTGAGTTCCTTCCGGAAAAGATTCAGACACTCAGCGGCAGCGTGCACCAGACTTATTCGCTCTTGGAGGAAACAGACTACGGCGATTCTGTATATATACCCGTCATAGATTCATCAGTCCCTATTTATACCACAGCCCGTGACTACCATCTATATCCGGATATGTACGCTCCCATGGCCAAAGTCCTGACCCTGCAAGACCTCTATGGCCCGCTCATTAAAAAGATGAAAAAGGAGGTGAACGTGTCTGCCTCGTTCATACAAGACCGAGACATCGTGGATGTATTCCAAACCACCCAAAAGGGAAAGTTTTACATGCCTTCGGCTGTCGTAAACGACAACTACATTTTATTCTTAAGTGCTTCGGACAGCACAAAAAGCGAGAAATATAAAAGAAGAATAAAAAGGAAAGGCTTCATGGACGAACAAGCCTACCCGAAGTTCTATGTGAAGCTCGACCCATTCTTCCCAGTATTTCCCAAGCCATACAGTTACTATCAGGATGCTGCTTTCGAGGAAAAATTTGCCTTGCAGGATTCCGCAAGCCGGGAAAGCTTCACCGAACGGAAACTGAATACTGTCACCGTAAGGAGCAAACGGGGAGGATTGAGAAGATTAGACCACAGCAAGCCGGCCTTGGTCGTGGATGCTTACGAAGCCTTCAACCTTGCCGCTGACTATGGGTTGAACTGCGGCATGCACGACTGGAGGACATTCTCGAGGCAAGTGGCCACGGCGTTTTTCGGAGACATGGGAATGGACAGGCATTTCTATCTGCAAGAACAATACGATGGAAAGATATTAGATTTTATGCCTGAACAAAAGAGGGAGTCCAAAGTGGGCATGTCCATGTCCAACGCACAAATGGAAAAGTACCGTCGCCTCCGCCATCTGGACAAACTATACATCTATACCGATTACGTCCCACGCGAACAAGGAAGCTGGAAATACAGCCAGACCAACCAACCGGAGGTGGTCATAGACTACCAGCTTCTGCCCAACGACGGAGTACGACCCACCTACCGGGACAGACGGTATGCTGCAAAAGGATACTCCGTTTGTACGGAATTCTACTGTCCCGATTACAGCAAGAAGCCGATGCCCGATGTCAAAGACTACCGACGCACGCTTTACTGGACACCCAAAGTGAAATTCAACGACAAGGGAGAAGCCGTCATCCAACTATATAATAATAGTAAAAAGACGGTGATAACCGTGGAGGCCGAAGGCATTACAACCGACGGGAAACCCGTTGTGTGGAAATCGGAAACAGATAAAACATACTCACGTTGATTTGTCCCATCATTTGGAAAAAAATGTCCTATACACTTCCAAAATAAGTCCATACCTTTGCAGCGGAAACATGAAAGAGTCAGTGAATAACAGATATTTAAAAATATGAAGAAAGTCATGATTAGAAAGAAAACGGTAAACATCATGTGGATGATATTTCTGCTTATACTCACAGGTCAAACCATCAGTGCAAAACCCAAAAGTATAAAGGTTCATCCATACGTACCCTTTACCATCCCTGAAACAGGACCTGGAGGAGAAGCATATCCTTCGCATGTAAGAAACGATGTAGCCTCTGCACGCTTTAATGTAAAAGTGGCAGATATCAGAGTTGCTGCAATCCGCTATGACAATACAGGTTTTGGCAACCAAGGGCACAACATGGATGTCGCTCGCTTCGCCTCAAACAGCCGGTCCCCCGAAATTGAAATCAATGTGACGGGAGATGACGAAATCAACAGTGTAACCATTCATCCTGTACGTTTCTATCCACAAGAAAAACTGAAAATCAGTCCCGACAAAAAGACTGTCATATTCGAAATGGCCGAAGAACTACCCTACGCCATTGTCATCATCAACGGAGACGACCCACAGGATGCCTCTACCTCCAACCCACAGCTTACACTGATAAACGATCCCTTGGAAGACTTGGCGGAACGTCCTTCATTGGAAAGTCCTAATGTTCTTAATTTTAAAGCATTTGCAGAAAATTACTTAAAGAACAATCCAATCACAGACATTGCCGGACAAGCATGCCGTCCTGCGGGAAGTATCGCAGACGCCAGCCTGAACGACGAGAAAACGTTCACGTGGAATTACGAAAAGGGAGTATTCGTCCCCTACACCAACCGAATTGTAGCATTCCCGGACATGAGGGCAAGAAACCGGAATGACGTCTCTGATGCCCTGCAAGCCGCATTGGAGGCAATCAGGAACACACCGGAACTCAATACGCTCTACATACCGGCCGGAACTTATATATGGTCGGGACTTCGTATCGTCAACTGGAACGGAGACCATAAAAAGGGAGGAAAGCCCCTTTTCGTTTACACTGATGAAAATGCGCTCATGATTAACCGTTTGAAAGAATGCCGGGAAGCCAACGAACCTGCCATATACATTGCGAACTCTTGTTTTGTGACCATTTCCGGACGCGGCATGCATGACGGACAAGGTTGCTTTACTTTCGCAATGGACAGGAAGGACGCACGAAACACTCCACACCAGGGAGGAGCCGTAATAAAGAAATCAAGCCATATCACATTCAACGACACATATATACGTGACAGCCAGCAATGGAATTGGGAAACACATGATGCCACCAACATAAAACTAAACAACATTAAGGGGTTGTCGCCCTATAACCATGGATGGATAGACGGCCTCAACCTATCAAGCGGAAAAGACATCACTGTTAATGGTGCCATTACGTTGGGCAATGATGATACTTTCGCAACCGGCCACTATAACCCTTCGAACGAATTCCCAATACGTACTTATAGGGAGAATCCATCCATCAACCTCACAAACACAGACGACAATCCGGCAGAAATACGTAATACGTTTGCAGCAGCAGGTGTTTACAACAAAGACCGGATGGAATGGAGCCGCGACGGAGCTTCGGAGAATATCCGCGTCAACAATGCCATCGGATGGACACGTACGGCACATTGCATACGCATCGGAGGAAACGTCTTGGTCGGCAAACCTCAGGGCGGTTCCAACAGCAGGACTATAAAAGGGTATTACTTTGATAATTTCCATTCCATAACAGGAAGGAAAGCGGGCGGAGACATCAGGGTCCAATTCTATGAAAACTCCGATTTGCCGGCAAACGGGGAGCTTGTCGTCAAGAACAGTTCCTTTTGGACTCCTGCAAAGAAATGGGCACTTATCCCTGCCACAAAAGACAACCGGCACATGATACGAAAAGTAGTGTTACAGAATCTTTATTTCGTGAAACCCACAACAAAGCCTTCAGCCGTCTTCTCCGACATCGAAGAATTGACCATAAAGCAACTGCATATCGGAGGACGAACGATTGAAAAATACAGCTCTTCGGGTATTCCGGAGAAATTGGAAAATGTCACTCACTTCAAAAGCGATTTCAAAGATAAATAATAGAAGAAACCACGTCTGAAAAAGAACCGATAAGGCTTCGAAAAAATGAAAGATGATTTAAAAGACTATCAGAGAAGGTTGGTAAACCTCCTCTGATTTCACACGGTAATCTCTATTTGATTGTGTTCGGAATCCAGAACACAACTTTCATAGAACCCATCGCCTGTAAAACGTGGTCCACTGATAACCTCGTACCCGGCTGATTGTAATTTAGCAGTCAGACTATTCACCCGTTCCTCACTCCCCACGCTGAACGACAAATGAATATATCCCGTACGATAAATATCTTTTCCCAGGACCGACAAATCCGGACGTGTCATGATTTCCAACTTGGCTCCATTGCCAAAACTTAAAAAATAGGACTTCAAGCCTGTCCGGGGATTATGATACATTTCATTAGAAACGGCACCGAAAAAACGCACAAAGAAATCCTTTACCACTTCCAAATCCCTCACATACATAGCCACATGATCGATCTTCATCTTTTCACAAAACTTATCTTTAAGTTCAACTTCAAATAGTAAGCACGATTTTCACGCTCCAAATAACCATACTTGTCTTTTTCCGGATGTCCTTTCTCCAAACGGGTATGCTTGAACAGAAAATCGGCAAAGACCTGACGCTCCGTCTTACGATAGGCCACCATACGTCCCTCCGCATCCACCATCACGAAACCGGCCACAGCCGAATCCGTCCCGTTATACTGCTTGGCCGGACGCATGCCTAACGCCAAAGCCAACAGGAACTCTTTCATCTTGTAGCGGTAATACCTGTGTTTGCGAATCAACTCTTCTTTTATTTTCAACGGGTTCCGCTCCTCTATGAGTTCCGTCAGTTCGTCCACCCGGCTTATGTTGTCCAAATGCATCAGACGTACCATCTCGGCCAACACGCGAGGTAAGTTGAGGTCTATCATGCAAAGGTTACTGCGGAACACTTTATCGGCCACGTCATTGTATTTCAACACGCCGCCCATACTCTCGATGTAAAGCATGCGGCGTGCCACCTCGTTCGGATTGTCCGGGTCGTCCGTATAATTGATTTTGTTGACCGCCGGTTGGGAGAAACGGATACCTCCCTGCTCGAATTTCAGATTGGCCGTCCGTCCGCCATCCAACAAGGGCATCATGGCGCAAAGACGGGAATAGATGCGGAATCCCACGGGTGGGAAACTGCTGTCATGAAAAGTAATGTAGAAATCGGTACGGTCATCCGTCCGGGCTTCCATGTCATAAATCTTCAGTGCATCGAGAAAGCCCTCCACCCCTTCGGGTGCCTCCACCTCTTCGTTCCGTTCCCGTTTCAACGTATCGAGAATCATAGCCGCCACTGTGCCGAAGTCTTCACGCGGAAAACGTTCGTCCATCTGTTCCCCTTCGACATGGATGTCGGTCTCTTCTACCGTGTAACGACGCTCTCCGTCATGTTCCTGCCGCGTTACCTGAAAAATAGGCAACACACGACCGGAAGGTAGCCCCTCTTCATTGCCCAAGACTATCCCTCCTTGAGCCAAGAGGTTGAAAAACACATATAATTCGTTCCATTCCCTACGTGTAGCTGTCAACATATCCATTCCATTTTAAAATACAGGCAAAAGTAATAAATAATATGGGATTTTCCCTACCTTTGCAGACAAAAACAACGCTTACAATGATAACTCTGAAAGAACTATACCGTATCGGCTACGGCCCGTCGAGCAGTCATACCATGGCTCCGCGTAAGGCCGCCACCCTTTTTTTTGGAACGCAATCCGAAGGCCGTACGTTTTGAAGTAACCCTCTACGGCAGTCTGGCCGCTACAGGAAAAGGACATATGACAGACAAAGCGATTCTCGACGTATTGGACGAACCACGCACTACAATCATTTGGAAACCTAAGACTTTCCTTCCCTACCATCCGAACGGCATGAAGTTTCAAGGATTTGACGCAGAAGGACACATCACTGAGAATTGGACTGTGTTCAGTATCGGCGGAGGAGCACTGGGTGAAGAGGGAAAACAAAACCTGACGTTTGAAGAAATATACCCGATGAACTCTGCCACAGAAATCCTGGCTTGGTGCATGCATACCGGAAAGAGTTATTGGGAATATGTAGAAGAATGCGAAGGAAAAAACATCTGGGACTATCTGGAAGAAGTGTGGAACACCATGCAACAGGCCATACGGAACGGACTGGAACATGAAGGCGTGTTACCCGGCCCATTGGGATTGAGAAGGAAGGCCACATCTTATTACGTCCGTGCCGACGGCTACCAACATTCCATGCGTACGCGCGGATTGCTTTTCGCATACGCCCTTGCCGTCAGCGAAGAGAATGCCGGAGGTGGAAAAATCGTCACGGCCCCCACTTGCGGCTCCTGCGGCGTACTGCCGTCTGTGTTATACCATCTCTCCGTATCGCGGCATATCAGCGACCAACGTATCCTCAGAGCTTTGGCCACAGCCGGCCTTTTCGGAAACATCGTGAAGAAAAATGCATCCATATCTGGTGCTGAAGTAGGATGCCAAGGAGAAGTGGGCGTAGCTTGTGCCATGGCGGCCGCTGCCGCAGCCCAGTTGTTCGGAGGCACACCGGCACAAATCGAATATGCAGCCGAAATGGGATTGGAACACCATTTGGGACTGACTTGCGACCCTGTTTGCGGTTTGGTGCAAATCCCCTGCATCGAACGCAATGCCTATGCTGCCGCCCGTGCCATGGATGCCAATTCATATGCCATGCTGACCGACGGAGCACACCAAGTATCGTTCGACAAAGTGGTGGAAGTTATGAAAAAGACCGGCCACGACCTACCTTCCCTATACAAAGAAACAGGAGAAGGAGGACTGGCCGAAGATTACAAACGGATGTGGGACACGTTGCATACCCGTTAACGGACACCACGCAACGTATCCAACAAACCGGCACAAGCATCTTCCAGTATGTCAAGAACATTCTCGAATCCGCTGTCGCCTCCATAGTAAGGGTCGGGCACATGGTCTACTACCTTCAGCCGACAATAGTCCGTCATGCGTACGACTTTCTTTTCTTCCTCCAATCCGGGTGCCAAAGACTTCAACTTACTGATGTTACGGTCGTCCATTCCTACAATCCAATCGAAATCAAAGAAATCATCATACCGCACCGGACGTGAAATGTGGGTAATGTGGTACCCTCGGCGTGCCGCATGTACCCGCATACGGGCATCGGCGGGTTCTCCTTCATGATAGTCTATCAAACCGGCGGAATCCAAGAAGAACTCATGCTCCAAACCGGCATCATTCACCAACCTCCGCATGACTTCTTCGGCAGCCGGAGACCGGCAGATATTTCCGAGGCAAACAAATAAAATCCTTTCCATCGCTATCTAAAATCAAATCCTCTCCACAGACTGTTACCAAGAAAGAGTATATGAACCACGCCCCGTCCCATAAAGCTGGCTGGCTGCCGTAGTCGTAATACTACCGTAAACACCTGATTGTCCGCTGTTTGAGCCACTCGGTGCCGATTGCGGAGCCGTAGCCGAATAACTATACTGAACGCTGAAGTTTATTTTGGCCATTCTACCGCGAAAATCGTCCGGAAGCCGGATACCGATGTATGGATTGGATTTATCCGCGTCATACACCACATTATAATCTTTAGTGAAAGTCGTATCCGTACATTCCACACTCCAATGGTATTCAGCCTTATACAATAAATCCCCCAGACTTTGCTGTACTGCCGTAATCGTAACCGAATCTCCCGCATTCCATACCGTAGGTTCAATGCGGAAACCGGCAAACGACGGTAAAGTACAAATATGCTTGTCTTCTTCGCAAGCTACAAAAGTCATAGCCGCCGCACCCAGACATGCCAGACGCATCAAAGATTTCATTTCCATTCGTCTCTTTATCTTTTTTATAATGTTTTTAATTCCTTATACAAACGTTGCACCGGCAATCCCATGACATTGAAATAAGAACCACTGAGGGAAGATACTCCCACATAGCCTATCCACTCCTGAATGCCGTATGCCCCGGCTTTATCCAACGGACGGTAGTGCGCCACATAATACGCTATCTCTTCATCCGACAACTCGTCGAAAGTCACTTCACTGACCGTCGCAAAAGTCTTTTTCTTTCCGGCTGTTACCAGTGTCACTCCGGTTATCACCTGATGCGTACGTCCGGACAGGCGGCGCAACATATCCTTGGCTTCGGCCTCGTCTTTCGGCTTGCCCAGAACCTTCCCATCCGTCCAGACTATCGTGTCAGCCGTGATAATCAACTCGTCCGGCTGCATAATGGCTTCATACGCTTCCGCTTTCTTGCGGGAAATGTACTTCGGAATTTCTTCCCCTGACAACCCGTCCGGATAAGACTCGTCGATGCCCGGCAACACTCTCACTTCATAATCCACATCCAACCCCGCCAAAAGTTCTTTCCGGCGCGGGGAATTGCTGGCCAAGACCAGACGGAATTTCTTCAAGTTCTCCAACATATTTTCCATTGTTTTACTACCAACCAAAAGCCTTTTCATCCTTCAACCACAAGCCTTGCGCCTTCAACACCTGTTCTATCACGTCGCGCCCGCATCCATATCCCCCTTTCAAATGGGAGATATAAACCGCCAAAGCCTTGATTTCCGGAGCCGCATCGGCCGGTGCACAAGGACAGCCGCAACGCTGCATGACCTCATAATCAGGGATGTCGTCGCCCATGTAAAGCACTTCCTCGTCCCGCAATCCATAACGTTCCAAAAAGGCTTCGTATGTCTTTATCTTCACGGCACATCCCCAATGCACGTCCGGAATGCCCAATCCCTCATACCGTTTACGCACCGATTCGGTACGTCCCCCGGTAATAATGGCCACATGCAAGCCCGACTTGACAGCCAATTGCAAGGCATACCCGTCTTTGATATTGACCGTACGCATCGGTTCCCCTCCGGGATGCAACGTAATGGTCTCGGCACTCAGCACACCGTCCACGTCGAAAGCCAACGCCTTTATCTTCCTTAAATCGTAATTAATCATTTGTTTCTTTCCTTTCCGCTTCATTCCTCAAAGCCAAAGCATGGATGCTCCGGCTCATCATTTCATAGAGTGCTTTCCGCTCCGGTTCGCCGTCCAGCATGGCGCACTGGCGATCCATCACATTCCGATCGTAACGCACAGCCGGTCCCGTCTGTGCCTCCACGGGCGGAAGGCGATGGACCTTCCGTGCCGTCTCGTCTATCAAAGGCCACATCACATCGAACGGTATGCCGTCCCTGCCCAATACATCCGCAGCCAAAGCATAACAATGGTTCACAAAATTGCAAGCAAATACCGCTGCCAGATGGAGACGGCGGCGTCTCTCCGTACTCATCTCCTCCACCCTGTCCGAGACAGAACGTGCCAACTGCTCCGTCTGTGCGAGCACATCAGGGGTGGATGCTTCCACAAAGACCGGAATCTCCTTGAAATCCACCGGACAATCTTTAGAGAATGTCTGCATGGGATACAACACGCCATAACGATGGGCGTGACCACGGAAAACATCCATCGGCATACTCCCTGCCGTATGCAGGCACAAGGCATCTCCTGTCCGGGGAGCGATACGGGACACCAAGCCCTCTAACACTCCATCTTTCACGGAGAAGATATACACATCCGCACCCGGCACCACGGCATCAAGGTCATCCGTTGCCAGACATCCCAAACGTCCGGCCAAAACTTCGGCAGAAGCCATCGTACGGCTGAACACCTGCAACGTTTCATGGCCTGCACGGTGCAGAGCCTCCCCCAACTGCGTAGCCAAATTACCGGCACCGATCCAGACAATTTTCATTCTTCCGGTGCGTCAAAGGTATTGATATGCACTTTCTCCCACTGCAACCGGTCTTCATTGAACGGCTTGCGTTCCATTCCCTTATGGCCCACAGCCACGATGGAAAGCACCCTTAGATGCTCCGGAATATGCAGAATGGCCCGCACCATCTCCTCCGCAGGTTTTCCATCCGCCATTGTACGGTTCCGGATTTGTACCCAACAAGCACCCAGACCCAAATCCTCAGCCTGCAACAGCATCATGGTCGTAGCCACCGAAGCGTCTTCCACCCACACGTCGCTCTGCGTCGGGTCGGCCAAGACGACTACCGCCAAGGGAGCACCTTCCACCAGTTCGGCTCCGTGCTCCTTGCAATGCGCCAGTTGTTGCAACAATTCCTTATTGTCCACGACCACGAACTCCCAAGGACGTACTCCCTTGGAAGAAGGGGATATCAGCGCCGCACGCAACAAAGCCACCACTTCGTCTTGGTTCAACTCTTCTTCCGTAAACTTCCGCATGCTACGACGGATGCGAATCAGCTCGCTAAACTTTTCCATTTCCTTATCCTTATATTTATTGTCACATTGCGCAAAGATACATGATTTCCCTATTACGAAGAAAAGAAATCCGGACGGAATCGACAGTTTCACCAAATAAATCGACGGTTCTTTATACAAAAAAGCGTATTTTTGCGTTATTTAAAAAGCGTAAGTAGACAAACAACGAAGTGAAGACAAGACTTTTCAAATCCATATTCTGCCTTTTCCTGCTGACCCTTATGGCCTTGCACGTTGCCGCCCAAGACAAAGTAAAACTGTCGGGAAGGGTCATCGACGATGAACAAAACCCGGTACTTTTTGCCGTAGTAAAAGTCGATGGCCAGGCCGCAGGTACTACCACAGACCTGCAAGGGCGTTACCAACTGGAATTCTCCACTGCCGACACGGTGACCGTGTCGTTCAGCATGATAGGTTACGTAACCAAGAAAAAAACACTGGTCCGTCCCAAAGGCAGCTTGCGGCTCAACATCACCCTGCAAACCCAAAGCATCGACATGGGTGAAGTAACGGTAAAGGAAGTACGGCGGCAAATGAATTCCACGCAACATCTGAATGCCGAAAACCTGAAACGGCTGCCCTCCACTACCGGAAATGCCGTAGAGGAACTGGTGGCTACACAAGCGGGAGTCAGCACGCACAATGAGTTGAGTTCGCAATATAACGTAAGGGGCGGAAGCTTTGATGAAAACAGTGTGTATATCAATGGAGTGGAAGTTTACCGTCCCATGCTCATCAGTTCCGGACAACAGGAAGGACTGAGCGTCATCAACAGCGACATGGTGGAAAGCATCAACTTCTCGGCCGGAGGTTTCGACGCCAAATACGGGGACAAAATGTCGTCCGTATTGGACATTACTTACAAGAAGCCCAAGAAGTTTGAAGCTTCGGTTTCGGCCAGCCTTTTGGGAGCCGGCCTCTATGTAGGTTATGCCAAAAAGAACTTCAGCATGACCCACGGTGTACGTTACAAGACCAACCAGTATATGTTGGGGTCGTTGGAAACCAAAGGAGAATACAGCCCGCGTTTCCTCGACTACCAGACTTATATCAGTTGGTCGCCCAACAAACGTTGGAGCCTGGATTTCATCGGGAACATCTCCCAGAACCAATATGACTTCCTGCCGACGAACCGGCAAACCAATTTCGGCACGATGCAGGATGTCAAGTCTTTCCGTGTATATTTCGACGGAAAGGAAGAGGACCTCTTCCGTACGCTGTTCGGCACATTGAGCCTGTCGCACAGCTTCACCGACCGCACGAAGCTTTCCCTTTTGGCTTCGGCATTCGCCACCAAGGAACGGGAAACATACGACATCCAAGGACAATATTGGCTCGACGAGACCAACACGACCGAACAATTAGGCGTAGGCACCTACATGGAGCATGCCCGCAACTACTTGGATGCCAACATGAAGAGCCTGAAGGTCTTGTTCTCCCACAAACCGAAGGGGCACGACATACAGACCGGACTCACGTGGAAACACGAAATCATCGAAGAGAACTCACGCGAATGGGAAATGCGCGACTCTGCCGGATATTCCATCCCCCACACGGGCAACCGTCTGGACCTGATTTATAACCTGAAGTCTTCCAACCGCATCGGCAGCGACCGACTCGAACTTTTCGGACAGGACACTTGGCGGTTTACCAACAGCCACGGCATCTTTTCCCTGAATTACGGGGCACGGTTAAGCTATTGGAGCTGGAACAAGGAATGGCTGTTCAGTCCGCGTGTTTCGCTCGGCATCATCCCTTCTTTCAACGAGGATTTCACATTCCGCATTGCCACGGGACTGTATTACCAGGCTCCTTTCTACAAAGAGCTACGAGACACTGTGACAACCGGAGTCTCCACCAAAGTACGCCTGAACCGGAACATCAAGTCACAGCGTTCGTTCCAAGTCGTATTGGGTGGCGACTACAAATTCAAGCTCATGAACCGTCCGTTCAAATTCACCACGGAAGTCTATTACAAAGCCTTGAGCAACCTGATTCCTTACAATGTGGACAACGTGAAAATCGTATACTACGGAGGTAACATCGCCTCGGGATACACCACAGGCATCGACTTCAAAATCTTCGGGGAGTTTGTAGAGGGTACGGGCTCTTGGATCAGCTTCAGCCTGATGAAAGCCCAGCAGAAAGTGGACGGTAAGAGTTTCCCGCAAGCCACCGACCAACGTTACAACCTGAACTTCTTCTTCAGCGACTTCTTCCCCGGTACGACGCGGTGGAAGATGACACTGAAAGCCAGCATTGCCGACGGACTTCCCTTCGGTCCGCCCCATACGGGATTGGAACGCATGGTATTCCGCGCCCCGGCCTACAAACGCGTGGACATCGGCATGAGCTACCGGTTATTGGACAACGAGGACGGACGCAACCAAAAGAAGTTCATCCGCTACCTGCGTAACGTATGGTTGGGTGTGGACTGCTTCAACCTGTTCGACATCAGCAACGTAAGCTCATACTATTGGGTAACGGACGTGACCAACCAACAATACGCCGTACCCAATTACCTGACCGGACGGCAAATCAACGCCCGCATCCTGATTGAATTGTAACCACCGGAACGGCTACTGCCAAAAAAACATGAATTTATTTCCTGTTTCACCGCAAAATGCGTACTTTTGCATCATGATAAAAGCACGCCTGCGTGCAAACAACTAAAATTTATATGTCATGAAGATATCACATATCGAACATTTGGGTATCGCAGTGGAAAGCATCGAAGCCGCACTGCCTTATTATGAAAACGTATTGGGTCTGAAGTGCTACAACATCGAGGAGGTGGCCGACCAAAAGGTGAAGACCGCTTTCTTGAAAGTAGGCGAAGTGAAAATCGAACTCTTGGAGCCGACAAGCCCGGACAGTCCCATCGCCAAATTCCTCGAAAAAGGAGGCCGTGGCGTACATCATGTGGCATTCTGCATCGAAGACGGTGTGGCCAATGCTTTGGCTGAATGTGAAGAAAAAGGCATCCGCCTGATAGACAAGGCTCCGCGTCTCGGAGCAGAGAAGTTGCAAATCGCATTCCTGCATCCCAAATCTACTTGCGGCGTACTGACCGAACTTTGTGAACATTAACACAACTCCAAGTGAATTTCAATCCAATCTTTGAACTTCATATAAAGGCTCGTCCTTGAACCTGATACCACCGGCGGAACCGCTTTCCACGAAAGCCTTCCGCTGGTGGCTTGTTTTTTAGGGGATAGGAAAATCAAAGCCATCTTTTTGAAACAGAAAATAAAACAGATTATGAGTGTCCAAACAGAAAAAATCAAGGAATTAGTAGAACTGCGCGCCAAAGCCCGTATGGGAGGCGGCGAAAAAGCCATTGAGAAACAGCATGCCAAAGGCAAGTACACGGCTCGCGAACGCATCGACATGCTGCTCGATCCGGGCAGCTTCGAGGAAATGGATATGTTCAAGCTGCACCGTTGCACGAACTTCGGCATGGAGAAGAAACAGTACTTGGGCGACGGCGTGGTAACCGGCAGCGGCACGATAGACGGCCGTCTGGTTTATGTCTTCGCACAAGACTTCACCGTGAACGGCGGTTCGCTGTCGGAAACGATGGCTGAAAAAATCTGCAAGGTCATGGACCAGGCCATGAAAATGGGCGCACCTTGCATAGGCCTGAACGACTCCGGCGGCGCACGTATCCAGGAAGGCATCAACGCTTTGGGCGGATTCGCCGAGATATTCCAACGTAACATCATGGCCTCCGGCGTGGTGCCCCAAATTTCGGGCATCTTCGGCCCCTGCGCCGGCGGTGCGGTCTATTCTCCCGCCCTGACTGATTTCACGTTGATGATGGAGGGCACTTCTTATATGTTCCTCACCGGTCCAAAAGTGGTGAAGACGGTGACGGGCGAAGACGTGTCGCAAGAAGACTTGGGCGGCGCGAGCGTACACTCCACCAAGTCCGGTGTGACGCATTTCACGGCCCAGACGGAAGAAGAGGGCTTGGCCACCATCCGCACGCTGTTGAGCTACATCCCGCAGAACAACATGGAGGAAGCTCCGCGCATGGAATGCACCGACCCCGTCGACCGCATGGAAGACGCGTTGAACGAAATCATCCCGGACAATCCGAACAAGGCATACGACATGTATGAAGTCATCGGAGCCATCGTGGACAACGGCGAGTTCTTTGAAGTGCAAAAAGACTATGCCCGCAACATCATCGTAGGCTTTGCCCGTTTCAACGGCCAGAGCGTGGGCATCGTGGCCAACCAACCGAACTGCTATGCAGGCGTACTCGACTGCAATGCCAGCCGCAAGGGCGCACGTTTCGTACGTTTCTGCGACGCGTTCAACATACCTTTGGTCACGTTGGTAGACGTGCCGGGCTTCTTGCCGGGTACAGGACAAGAGTACAACGCCGTCATCCTGCACGGTGCCAAGCTGCTGTATGCTTACGGCGAAGCCACCGTACCCAAAGTGACGGTAACCTTGCGCAAGAGCTACGGCGGTTCGCACATTGTCATGAGCTGCAAACAGTTGCGCGGCGACTTAAACTACGCTTGGCCGTCGGCCGAGATTGCCGTGATGGGAGCAGAAGGTGCCGTGGCCGTGCTTTATGCCAAAGGCGCGAAGGAAGCCGAGGACCCGAAAGCTTTCCTGGCCGAAAAAGAAGCCGAATACAACAAGCTCTTCACGAACCCGTACCAGGCTGCTAAATACGGTTATATCGACGATGTAATCGAACCGCGCAACACGCGTTTCCGTGTCATCCGTGCCTTGGCCCAACTGAAGACCAAGAGTTTGACCAACCCGGCCAAAAAGCACGGTAATATTCCTTTGTAATCCCTGTCATCCGAAACATCATGGAACAGAACCAAATTAAAAACAATGAAGTGTTGGCTGCCATCACGTTGGCCCTGCACGAATATCAGGGCTACACGATGCACGTGTCGGAAAGCGGCGTCCTGACTTTGGGAAACGCGGATACGGAGTGGAATTCCAAATTACGCACGCAACGCCAACAGCCTGAACATAAATTTTAAAGCAAACAAGTAGATGAAGACTTACAAATACAATATCAACGGCAACGATTATGAGGTGGCCGTGGAAGGGATAGAAAATTACGTGGCTACCGTGACGGTAAACGGTGAGAGCTATACCGTGAAGATGCCCGAACCGGAAAAGCCGGCACATCATCCCGTAGTAGTAAAACCTGCCGGAGTGCCCGCCGTAATCGACAAACCCAAGAAGTATGGAGTGAAAGCTCCGCTTCCGGGCGTGATCGTGGACGTGAAAGTGAAACCGGGCGACGAAATCAAGCGTGGCGATACGGTGGTCATCTTGGATGCCATGAAGATGGAAAACAACATCACGTCCGACCGCGCCGGAAAGATTGCGGAAATCTGCGTCGCACCGGGCGAATCGGTCATGGAAGGCAAGGACTTGGTGATTCTGGAATAATCCGGCCCCAAGAGCTGAAACCAACAAAAAGGGCCTTTGCTTTTGTAAAGGCCCTTTTTGTCAAACCATCTCTTTCATCAACCGGAAAAACCCGGTGAACATCTTTCACCTAAACTCTCCCTTTTCATCCGGTTAAGCAGGCTGCCCGCTTCGCGCCCTGTCTTCCATAATGGCATCCATTTGTTCCTTGGCCCAATCAATCAGCGCGTTCAACCGGGGCAACAAAGACTGCCCGCGCGATGTCAACGAATACTCCACCTTCGGAGGAATCTGGGCATAGGCCCGGCGGTTTACAATACCGTCTTGCTCCAACGTCCTCAAAGTCACCGTCAACATCTTTTGCGAAATATCGGGAATAGCCCTTTGGAGTTCGCCAAATCTCATGACCGCCGTCTGCTCCAACGTAAATATCACCAATATCGACCATTTGTCGCTGATACGGGACAGGATGTTCCTTATCGGGCAATCCCGGACAAAGATTTCATCTTTCTGCTTATCTGCTTCCATAACCCATTATGTTTGAATCACGCTACAAAAGTAACTAAAAACCCATAATGGTACAAACAGTCTTATTCTTCCGCGTTAAAACAAGTTAAACCACCCAAAGATAATCCCCTCATACACAACATTGGTTTCCGACCGGTAAGTATCTGAGAATTCGGTGCCTACTTGTATACACGGCTGTAAAGGACGAACTTTGCAGCATCAACCGAACAAACAGTATAAACCCTAAAAAAGAACAAGTCATGAAACATGTAACATTGATTGGTGCAAGCGGATTTGTAGGAAGCGCCATTTTGGAAGAACTCTTGAATCGTGGGCATCATGTCACGGCCATCGTACGTACACCCAACAAACTTACGCAGTCCCACACGAATCTGAAGGTTGAAGTCATGGACGTGGAAGACCGAAATGCCCTCGTCCAAGTATGCCACGGACAGGATGCCGTGATAAGCGCGTATAATCCGGGATGGGACAACCCGGAAATATACGAAGACACCTTACACGTCTATCCCCTGATATTGGAATCCGTGAAAGCCTCCGGCGTGAAACGCTTTCTGGTCGTGGGAGGCGCAGGTAGCTTGTTCGTCAAACCAGGGTTGCGTCTGGTGGATGCCGGCACCCTGCCGGAAGCATGGCTCCCGGGCGTGAAATCCCTATCCAAGTTCTTTTTGGAAACATTAACCGCAGAACAAGAACTCGATTGGGTGTTCTTCTCCCCTGCCGCCAACCTCGGCAATTTGCAGAAAGGCGTGCGCACGGGCAAGTTCCGCCTCGGGAAGGACGACCTGATTGTGGACGAGAAGGGGGACAGTTTCATCTCCGTAGAAGACTATGCCATGGCCATGGTGGATGAATTGGAACAGGAAAACCACCATCGGGAACGCTTCACGATAGGATATTGAAAAGCTATGTCCGAAATCATCCGGAGGGCATAAAACGTAAAATATCCGGAACAGCCATCCAAATCCTACAAACTATTAAAATACAAACACTTATCATTTTAAAATCGTTCTGCGCCAAACGAAAAATCATTTGCCGCAGAACGATTTTCCGTTGTGCTGAGAACGATTTTCCAATCTCAGCACAACGATTTCAAGCTTTCTGCCGTAAATAACATTTACCGACCGAAAGCCTCATCCCCCTCAGAAAAGCACCCATTTACAACGGTCTGAAAACTCCTGTCCGCCCCGATGCCCGAAAGCCTCCACTTGGTTCTCCCCGTGCTTCAAACCTACCTTCCTCCAGATGCAAATGCTTCCGTTGCGCTCCGGACTGCCGCAATCTTTCCCGTTCACTTTCAGGCGGACGGTCTCGCAATTCGTATATACCTTGACATCCGTCAACGAATCCCGGCGGGCCACATCCCTCCGGCTGGCGATATGAACCACCGGCTCTTCCGACCATTCCGACTGATAAAAGTAGAAAGCATCCTTCCGTATCTTACGGTCGTAAGAGACCAGCCCCTTGTCGTTCATCCCCGGCATATCTCCCTCGTTGCGCGACGCGCTGGCAAAATCGAACATGTTCCAGACGAAAGAGCCCCACGCGAAACCGCTGCGCTTGATGGCATCGTAAGTCTGTTCGTGCACCGTGGCCTGCCATTCTTCGGGATGAAACACCCCGTCGGCCTTCGGCGTCTTCTTTCCCGTCTGCCAATGATGCCACACGTTTGCGCCGGCTCCATACTCGCTCACGGCGATACCCTTGTTTCCGCACTGGCGGTTCCACCGCTCCAATGTGGATTTCATTTCCGAAGGCTCCGCCCAATACCATCCGGGATAGGTGTTGAACGCCATGATGTCGGGCACGGCGTTTTCCGGACGTTTCTCTACATTTGCGGCCAACACCGTCAGCCGTCCCGGGTCTTCGCGGTGCGACACGTCATTGAGTTCCGAAATCAATCCTTTCACATCCCCTTTGGACAACTCGTTGCACAGGCTCCAACAGAAAATGGAAGGGTGATTGAAATTCTGCCGGATGAGTTCCGTCAATTCCGTTTTCATGTTCTCCGTGAATTCCGGGGTGTCCAAGGCTTTGCCGACCAAAGGAATCTCGGCCCAGACCAACATGCCCTCGCGGTCGCACAGGGTGTAAAACTCGTCTGAATGCGGATAATGTGCCAGCCGGATGCCGTTGGCGCCGATTTCCTTGATGAGTGACATGTCCTCCCGGTGGTCGGCCGAAGAGATGGCCCACCCCTTGTCCGGACGGTCCTGATGGCGGTTCACTCCTTTTATCTTATAAGGCTTCCCGTTCAGGATGAAACCTTTTTCAGCGTCCACACGGAAAGATCTCAGACCGACATACTGCGACAGGGTGTCCAACACTTCCTTGCCCCGCTTCAGCTCCACGAAGACACGGTACAGGTAAGGTGATTTACGCCCGTCCCACAACATGGGGTTGTCCACCGTCAACCGGTTCGTAAAGTCGAGCCGTGCCTGTCCTTCTGTGGCTTGGGAGGTCGTGGCCGTCGCCACCAGTTTACCGGCGGCGTCGAACACGTCCGTCTTCACGGACAATTCTTTCACCCGTTTCAGTCCGTTGTCCACTTTGGTGACTACCGACAAGTCCGCACGTCGCTCGCCGACCTGTTGGCTGACATATACCCCGGAAGAAGCATAATCCAAAGGCGTGATGCAAGCCTTGGGCAACAGCAGGAGCGAGACAGGCCGATAGATGCCGCCAAAGACGGTGAAGTCCCCCTCCAAAGGGGCGATGTTCAACTCCTTACGGTTGGACACGATGACCTCCAACAGGTTCTCGCCGGAATGCACGTAGGGCGTGATTTCAAAACAAAAGGCATTGAAACCTCCCACATGTTCTCCTACCTCCTGTCCGTTGAGTTTCACTTCCGCCTTTTGGCTCGCCGCCTCGAAACGCAAAAAGATACGTTTTTTCATCATCGCGGGCGAAACGGACAAGGTGTAACGGTACGTGCCGTCGCCCCTGTAATAATCGGGCGACGTGCCGTCTTTCGCATTCCACGTGTGAGGCACGTCCACTTGCTCCCATACGTCCTCCCTTCCGTCCTTATCCAAACGGAAATCCCATTTCTCACTCAAAAAACTTTGCTGTCTGAGCTGCCCGGCCACAGGAACGGACAGGCACGCGCAAAACATCGCCAAGGCCACGGGCCTTACTTTTAATACATTCATCGGTTCTAAAAGGTTAAGTTGTATCTACAAAATGATGCCAAAGATAAGAGGCATCATCCTACCAGACATCACACATTCCCACAATAAAATACGATTTTTGCGGCAAAAGGACTTTTGAAGCCGTCTTCTTCCCTCTTTTCGGAAGTTTTTCTTAGTTTTGCAAAAGGAATGAACGGCCATAGCCTTACTTTTATGAAACAAAATACATCCTTCAAAATCGCCTGCGGATACTTTTTATTAATCTGTCTCCTGTTAGGTTCCATCTACTATATTTACCACCAGACCACTTCACTGACCCGGATGTCCGGCAATGAACAAACGTTGGCCGAACGCCGGAAAGTGACTCATCAGCTTGTCAGTCGGCTCTTTGAAACGGAAAACATCGGGCAAGCCATCCATTTCGGCAGATGGGAGGCTTACCGCAAATACGTGCAATCCATGTCCGACGTACAACAGACCATATCTGCGTTGGATACTTTATTTACAGATTCTTTGCAAAAAGCCAGGCTCGACACCCTGTCTTCCTTACTGGCCGACAAACAGGAAAACATGAAACGGTTGGTATTGGCTTTAGAGCACAACTCCGCCCCGCAAATTTACCAGCACCAAATCAGCCTGCTTGTCAAAAGCCAAGACACCGTTATCCAAAAGCCGCATATCACCCGGCAAATCATACAGAAAGACAAATCATACACGGTGAAAGAACCGAAAAAGAATTTCTTCCAACGACTGGCTTCCGCTTTCCATAAACCGGAAGCGGACACCACTTCTGTGAAACAAACCGTGCAAATCTTAGAAACGGACACGATTCATCAAGAGTTCAACGCAAGAGACACCCTTGCACACATTCTGGACAGCATAGAAAGCAGCATGAAACTGTATAACAGCCGACGGCGACAACGTATCAACGCGCAAGCGGAACGGCTTTGGTACACAAGTCTCGAACTCAACAACCGTGTCACGCAACTCCTGGAAAGCATCGAGAAGGAAGAACAGCAACGATTGGAAGAAGAAAGCCGGAAAGCCTATCTGGTACGGAAACAGGCAGCCCTCACGACCGGCCTCATTGCTACGGCTGCCATCCTTTTGGCCATTGTCTTCTTCGTCATCGTATGGCGCGACATCACTAAAAGCAACCATTACCGCCGCGAGTTGGAGAAAGCCAAGAAAAGAGCCGAAGACCTACTGGTTTCGCGTGAGAAATTGATGTTGACCGTGACCCACGACATCAAGGCACCGGTAGGTTCCATCATGGGATACACGGAACTCCTGGTCCCCCACGTCCGGGAGAACCGTCCCAAAAACTACTTGGACAACATCCGCAGCTCATCCGAACATCTGCTCAGCCTCGTCGGTTCACTGTTGGATTACCATAAGCTGGAAGCCCATAAAATGGATTTGCATCCGGTCAGCTTCAATCCGGACGAACTGCTTCATACCATTGCCCAAAGTTTCTTACCTATGGCGGAAAAGAAGGGATTGGAGCTGCAATGTGAGACCTCTCCCGAAACCCGACGGACCTATACCGGCGATGCCTTCCGCATTCGGCAGATTGTGGACAACCTGTTAAGCAATGCCCTAAAATTCACACAGCAGGGCCATATCCTCCTTCGCGCCAAAATGCACGGCCGCCTGCTTTGCATCACCGTGCGCGATACGGGATGCGGAATGACTGCGGAAGAACAGCAAATGATTTTCAAGGAATTTACCCGCCTGAGCAGCGCGCAAGGAGAAGGAGGAGTCGGTTTAGGATTATCCATCACGCTGAAACTGGTGCAACTCCTTCAAGGAGAAATCCATTTGGAAAGTACTCCCGGAAAAGGCAGTTCTTTCCTTATCACGCTTCCCTTACAACCCACACAGAACAATCAGGCTCCTGCGGAGGATTCTCTTGTGCCCCTTGAATCTCCGGAACGTCCTCTCCATATATTGCTGATTGACGACGACCGTATCCAAATGCAACTGACCCAAGCGATGTTACAACAAATCCAACCGGAAAAAACAGCTTGGGAGATTGTTTCCTGCCGTACGCCGGAAGAAGTGTTCCGCCGGATAGAACAACACCGTTTCGATTTGTTGTTCACAGACATACAAATGCCGTCCATGAACGGTTTCGACGTATTGAAAAACATACGGAGCCTGAATCCTCACGCCCACGCACAACTCCCTGTGGTGGCCATCACGGCACGCAACGACATGCAGGAAGCGTTTTTCAGGAAACACGGCTTCGCCACCTGCCTTTACAAGCCGTTCAACCAAAAAGATCTGGCTCAAGCCATCCGGAAAGCACTCGGAGATGTCCGGCCGGAAGTAAAAGAAGAACCCGAGAAAGCTGAAGCTGCGCCATCCTCAGCGTCGCCCGTCATCGACCTTACTCCACTGACCGAATTCGCAGGAGACGACCGGGAAGCCGCACAAGAAATCCTGAATACCTTCCTGCAAGAAACCCTCCTGCATGCCGAAGCGTTCAAAAGGGCTTACGAACAAAAGGAAAAGGCCGAAATATGCAGGATTGCCCATAAATTGCTTCCCACCTTCACCCTTGTGGGCGCTCCCTGCATCAAAGCATTGCAGACTTTGGAACAACGACGGGATGAACAGGAATGGAACGACGCGGACAACGTCCCGGCACAAGAAGTCATCGAGTCTTTCCACCTCGTCGTCCGTGCCCTGAAAGAAAAGAATGGCAGTGAACCGACACGTAAGCATGAATATTAAAACATTTAAAAAGCCGCTCCGCATATACTTTCGTACTGCAAAAGGCATTATCTTTGTGTCAACTTAATCCGATAAAGACCACATGGCAGCCATTCTCATAGTAGAAGACGACTTGACGTTTGCCACCATGCTTAAAACGTGGTTGGGCAAACAAGGATTCCAAATCAGTACGGCCGGAGACTTATCCAAAGCACACAAGTTATTGGAACATCAGTCGTATGACCTCATCCTGTCGGACCTGAGGTTACCGGAAGGCGACGGCCTGTCTCTGCTTGACTGGATGCAAAAACACGGCCTCGTTGTTCCTTTAATCGTCATGACCAGTTATGCCGACGTCCAAAATGCCGTAAACGCCATGAAACAAGGGGCATGCGACTACATTGCCAAACCGGTGCAACCGGCTATGCTTCTGGAAAAGATAGAAGATGCCTTGTCCGCTTCTTCTCCGCCCCTCTCCAAAAGGAATACGGATTCCGAAGAGACTCAAACAAGTACCGAAACCCACCCGACATTTCTGGAGGGAAAGAGCGAGGCGGCACGCCAACTTTACAATTACGTGGCTTTGGTGGCCCCTACACCGCTTTCGGTACTCATCAACGGTGCCAGCGGTACCGGAAAAGAATATGTGGCCCACCGCATACACCAATTAAGCAAGAGAGCGGACAAACCTTTTGTAGCCATCGACTGCGGAGCCATGCTCAAAGAACTGGCGGCTTCTGAATTTTTCGGCCACGTGAAAGGTTCGTTTACAGGCGCCGTGGCCGACAAAACGGGAGCTTTCGTAGAAGCCAACGGCGGCACGCTGTTTCTCGACGAAGTGGGAAACCTGAGTTATGACGTGCAAGTGCAACTCTTGCGGGCCATCCAAGAACGGAAAATACGTCCGGTGGGTTCCAACCAGGAAATAGAAGTGGATGTCCGGCTCGTCTGTGCCACCAACGAGAACCTGCAACAGGCCATCGCCCGTGGAGAATTCCGCGAAGATCTCTACCACCGCCTGAATGAATTCACCCTGCACATGCCTTCTCTAAAAGACCGTGGCGAGGACATCCTTCTATTTGCCAACTTCTTTCTGGACCAAGCCAACAAGGAACTGGAAAGGCATATCGTAGGTTTCGACGCCCCGGCTTCGGAAGCGTTGCTCAATTACGCATGGCCTGGTAATTTACGCGAATTGAAAAACCGGGTGAAACGCGCTACTTTGCTGGCACAAGACCGTCTGATCCATAAGACCGATTTGGGAGAGTTCAATATCATAAACCGTGGTGAAGAAGAACTCCCCGCAGCTACTCCTTTCGCCTTACACGATAAAAATACCGAGAAAGAACGTATCCTACAGGCCCTGCAAACGGCACACCACAATAAAGCGCGTGCCGCACGTCTTTTAGGCATAGACCGCAAAACCCTCTACAACAAAATCAAGCTCTACGATATTCCACAATAAAAGTGTGGAATTCTTCCCCACTCATCCCCACATTCCACACGTTCGTTTTTTGGCCTCATGCTATCTTAAATACAAAGAAATCATTTATAATCAACACCTTACAACCTTCTTTCTTTTTCTGGCACACCTCTTGTTCATTAGTTTTGCAGATGACAAGATAAAACAGTCAAACAATTAAATAAAACAGAAAGCATTATGAAAAAGTTATTTGCAACAGCCTTAATGGCTATGAGTATGGGAAGCGTTTTTGCACAGGATAACATCGTCGCAAACGATACTGTAAAAACGGATACTACAAAGAACTGTCCTGCAAAAGGTTGCCAGAAATCATTGGCTGCCCTCATTTCTAACGATACTGTAACTACAGACAGCACCAAAGCTAAATTAACCGCCATGTTGGCGTGCGTAGCTATGAATGATACGGTAACCACAGACTCCACAAAATCCGCTCCGGCTGCATTAGTGGCACTGAACGACACAGTTACGACAGACAGTGCAAAAGCACAACCGGCAGCCTTGGTTGCAGCCAACGATACGGTCGTAACCGACAGCACGAAAGCTCAACCGGCCAAGCCAACAGCTTTAGTAGCCATGATTGAGGAAAAGGATACGACTCAAACCAAAGATACAAAAACGACTCCTTCTACTTGCGACAAAAAAGCAGGAGAGAAAGCAATCCAAGCATTAAACGCCATGAGAAAAATCACCGCCTAACCACACTGATTTTTCTCATTTTAAAAGAGGAGAACGTGCCCGCGTTCTCCTCTTATTTTTCTTGTTCCCCAATTTGCTTTTCGGTCAGATACTTCCAGTAACGTACCGGCATGTCTTTCCGGTGTTTACGGGGATTCAAGCGTTCCTTAATACAAATGGCTTTAAAATACGTCCGCCACATCTCCTGATACCACATTTCATCCTCGTCCCGCATCGCTTCGCTCAAACGTCCGTCCGGCAGTCGGAAAACCTCTGCTCCATCTTCAAAAGTAACACGTACGGACTTATGCCCGGCATAATAGTAGCCATACCGGCGCCGCCGGTCGTAAATCAGCCAACATTCTTCCGAAAAACGGTCGCTAAAATGCGGAACGATTAAAGGCAACACGTCATAGTCTGGCTCTATCATGGCAAAATAAGTTCCGTCAGCAGTTTTCTGGAAGCGCACAAATTGCATCATGCGAAGACGTTCATAACGCACCTTACGATAGGTATTCGTCACAAAAAGCACATCCGGATCGGCAAAATTCGTTTCAATGCTCTGCCCGGCCTTCACGGCTTTACATACATACCGAAACAAAGGCAAGTCCAAATCCGGCAGTTCGGAGAAAAGACTGGTCGTCAGACAAGCCAGTGCCGACGTCGAGAGTTTCCTTTGCAATGCCCAAAACACTCTTCCGGCTTTTTCTTCATCCGTTGTCACCCGATGTACGACTGCAAAAAGAGGAGGCGTGTCCTTTTCTCCGATAATCGCCACAGGAAACTGATGACGGTAGAATGCATCGAACACCGCTGTCAGCAAACCGTCCCATGTACGGTCGTACACGAAAACACTATCCTCTGTCATACTCCTCATGCAGGCTCCTCCTTAAATAGCAATGTCAACTGCCCGTCATTCTGCTTCTTCCGGCTTTTCGACTGCACCAATAAAGAACGGACACGTTCGGGATAAAGCTCATTCACTCCCTTGGCTTCCAACTCCCCACAGGTTATGAAATATTGGGCACGCTTCATCACGCATCCCATTTTCTTCAAATCAAAACTCGTCAAACGGCCGAAACGGCGCGAACAGACAATCAAACGAGCCGACTTTACTCCAATACCGGGCACCCGTAAAATCCGTTCATACTCCGCACGGTTCACATCCACGGGAAATTGTTCGGGATGCCGAAGAGCCCAGGCCAACTTCGGATCCACTTCCAAATCCAAATCAGGATGCGTTTCATCCACAATCTCTTCCACTTTGAACTGATAGAACCTCATCAACCAGTCTGCCTGATACAAACGGTTTTCCCTGACCAACGGCGGTTGTTTCAGAGCCGGGAGTCGAGGGTCGTACGTATTCACGGCCACATAACCGGAATAATACACACGCCGCATGGTAGGCCGACCGTACAATGCGGACGAGAGGAACAAAATATCCCGGTCGGACTCCCCGGTTGCTCCCACAATCATTTGCGTGCTCTGCCCTGCCGGAACAAAACGGGGAGCATGCCGGTGTTTTTTCCGTTCTTCCGCACTCTCCAGTACACCTTGCTGTATATATTCCATAGGGCGGTAGACACTCTCATGATCTTTCTCCGGTGCCAACAACTTTAGCGAAGCCTCATTGGGAATCTCTATGTTCACACTCATACGGTCTGCATACAAACCCGCCTCGTCCACCAACTCACGACTGGCCCCCGGAATACTTTTCAAATGGATATACCCATTAAAACGGTGCACCGTACGCAGGTCTTTCACCACACGTACCAAACGTTCCATCGTATAATCGGGGGTCCTTACCACACCGGAACTCAGGAACAATCCTTCGATATAATTCCTTTTGTAGAACTCCATCGTCAGGTCTACCAGTTCCGATACGGAGAGTGTGGCACGAGGAATATCATTCGTGCGGCGGTTGATACAATAAGCACAATCGTAAATACAATAGTTCGTCAGCATGACTTTCAGCAAGGAGATGCAACGTCCGTCCTCAGCAAAACTATGGCAAATACCGATGCCTCCCACGGTATTCCCCACTCCGCCTTTCACGTTACGCCTCACCGTACCGCTCGAAGAGCAGGACACATCATATTTGGCCGACTCTGCCAATATCTTCAACTTCCTGAGCGTATCGTCTTTCATGCCGCAAACCACTTTTGTTTTTGCAAAGATAACCCTTTTCAACAGATTAGGAAAAAGCCGCTCCGGGTTTTCATCCGAAGCGGCTTTGCCGTATCACGTTCAAAAGTGTACCAAAATATTAATACTCGTTACCCCATATATCGGTAAAACCTTGATTCATATTGGTCCGACCTTCTATTCCATCCTGTGGCGTGTTATCGACTCCTATGGAGCAATTCAACAGCAATGAATCTTGAATCTCAAATTCTGCCACTTCGCAAACCGGTTTTATATATATTTTCTTGTCCATATTTCAACTTGTTAATACTATTTTACTACTACTTTTTTACCATTCACAATGTAAATACCCTGCGGCAAGCCTTGAGTGGCCTCTGATTCGTCGACCTGATGGCGAACTTCCACACCACTAAGTGTGTACACATCTGCCAAACCGCCCTCAACCATTGTTTCGGAGATACCGGTCGCATCTTCAAATGAAATCAGGCGTTGGTTCACGCCTACTTCTCCACTGTATTCCGGAACTTCATTCATATCGATATAGGCACGGTTTCCCGAAATCTTACAACTCTTACCGCAAAGCTGCACTTTATTTTGAGCACTAATCAGGTACATGCCTTCAGCCACATCTTGCCCCTCAAAGGAACCGATCAAACCGTTTGCCTCTTCAGCCACAGCCACAGCCTTTCCACTGTATGCAGCTATAAGCTTGTCGGAAGTTGCACTGAATATATAAGGTACTCCAGCCTCAAGGGTAGTCACTTGATTCAAGACTATGGATTGTGGCTCTTCACCCTTCATGACCTTTCCGGCAATGCTGAAGAACTCTGCACCAGCCATATCTTCTGCAGCCACGGCATAGGGAAGACAGATAGTACCGTAATCACCGGAAGTAGTTGAACGAATGTACCCATCCACAATAGGCATCGCAACAGCTTTTGGATAAGTACTTGACGAATAAGTTCTAAATGCCGTTATTTGCTCATTATATCCAAGGAAGCGTCCATCTGTCTCTTTTGTATTCCAACTTCCATCCTCAGATTTATAATACCAACTATTTCCTTTTTTTGAAGACAATTTAATATCCGAGTCATTCGCGTCTTCAAATACTACATACATGCCATCTATATTTTGGATTGTTCCATTATCTATATCAATATACCATTTAATATCAGCTTTACCCTCATCTATAATTTTACCATTAAGAGAATATACCTCCATTGCATTCAGTCGTGTATTCCCTAATTCATTTTTCATAGCGTGCAATATTCCCTCTTTGTCTTCTGCCACTAAAGCCTTTGCTTCCGGCAATGCAGAAGGGTCTACCACATTCATGGTACAAGTTGCAGTTGCACCGGTATATTCATCATTTTCGGTTACAGTGGCCGTAATCGTTACCGTCCCGACCTTGTTACCGGCTTGGACCTCTCCCGTATTCTCGTCCACCGTAGCTATCGTTTTATCCGAAGAAGAATAAACCACCGAAGCCGAAGAATTTGTAGTAGCCTTGACCGTTAAGGACTCGCCCACATTCACAGAATAAGCATCCGAATCAAAAGTCAACGTAGCCTGCGTCTTGCCTGCGGTCTTTACAGCAATATCCTCTTGCAAGATTACATTCAGTTGCTTTGTGGAATTATACAAACCGGGATACCCTGTTACATCAACCGTGGCCTGCACATCCGCCGTAATGCTTTCGTCAGCCGCCCTGAGTGCTATCTTTTCGCCGTTTTGCTCGATTTCTCCATTCTTATCGTTAAAGCTTGATGTTACCGTCGCATCTACCACTTTTACACGCATGGATTCATACTGGGCAAAGTTTTGGTTCAATTCAGCCACAGTCACCTCTTGTACCGGAATCTCAACGTCGTTAGTAACCGCAACATTGTCTAACTCCCCTCCGTCTACTTTCAATTCATACAGGCCAAAGTACAATGCCAATTGGGCAGCTACCACACCGTTCAACTTCGTTCCGGCCTTCAATTTATTTGAGCCAAAAACATACAACCCTGCTGTTTCATCTTGAATATAAGCCTTTCGGGAATCGGCATACGTCACCACAGCGTCTTTCAACTCTACAACACAAGGTTTACCTTCCTCCGTAGCTATACCGCTTTCTTTCAATGCCTTCAAAGAAGCATATGGTTCTAATTTGGTGTAAGTCGCAGTGACTACCTCACTGTTGTCCAACCCATCTTTTACGGCGATGGCCTTTAATGTGGTAGTTTCCGTGAGAGTTACGCCTTCTGTTGGAAACTTATCAGAACCTGTAGTAGGCTCTGCTCCATCCTTTGTATAATAAATTGTGGCACCCTCTGTAGAACAAGAAGCTCCGACCGTAAGCTTATCCACAAAGGTGGTCCCGTTAGCCGGTGCAAAAACAGGTGCTGCCACTTGATTGCCAATAGATTCAACCTTTTTAAATAACTGTAAAGGCTTTTGGGATTCCGAACCATAACATGCAAAAAGAGGAGAACCATTATTGGGGTTATATTGCATTACATTTCTTTTATTTGTACCCTTAAACGTAATTGTTGCAATATTAGCCTCAAACCTTATATCAGCTCTTCCATCATCATCTAATGTTGATTGTGTCTTCAAATAGTTACCAGAACTACTTGCGGCATAAAGGTATCCACCATTTACCTCATCATAAAAAGACCAACCTACGGAAGAAGATCCTTTCAAAACCAATTGACACGCCATTGAATTTTGTTCAAGTGTAATCTTGTCATTAGCCAGAATAACAGCTACAGCTCCACGGTTATTTTTTTTCTGTTCATTACTTAAGGCAATACACCGACCTTGATCATCCACATTTACAATCAAAAAAGACTTTTCTGCTTCTAATTCTGAAACAGAAGTCACCCTCTGATAAGTTTCTTGCCCCCAAACACTACCGGAGACCAACGCGAGAAGTAGTAATGTCAAAATTACCCCCCCCCGATTTAACATTTGTAAACCTTTTCATACGCTTAAGTTTTATATGAATAATAAATTGAAAAGTTTTCTCATGTTATGACATGGCAAATATATACAAAAGAAATTAAGCTGCCATATAAAAAACGGATTATTATTCATATTTTCCCCATAAAAATTAAACTGTATTACAATAAAATGACACGACATCAAAAACAAGAAGTCTTTCAAACATTCATGGTCTGTTAGAATCAGATTGTTAAATTCAACCTCCAGGAAGGAAAGAGTCCGGCAAAACTCCATTTCCCACTCCTTATCTCACTATTTCCCCATACTTTTTTGGAACTTTTCGCTCGCGTATCACAAAAAAGTTGTAACTTTGCCCACCGAACAAGGAAAGATGCCGGAGTGGTCGATCGGGCCGCACTCGAAATGCGGTGAACGGGCAACTGTTCCCAGGGTTCGAATCCCTGTCTTTCCGCCAAAACAAAAAACTGCCGACCAAATTCCACCCATATAATTGGGGACTTTTAAAAGGTTTGTAAGGCTCACTAAACCAAACTCCCGACTTCACTATCTCCTCCAACGGAATGGTAAAGTCGGGAAATTCATTTTCCAAGTATCCGGAAGAACTGTATCTTTAGAAGATGGCATTCGCATGCAGTCCTGACGGCAAAAGACTAAAAGGGAACAAAAGAACACTAAAAATGGGAAACGAATCATCTGAAAGAATTCAAACCTCCATTTTAAACAAGATGGAGAAGAAGTTGCTGATATGGCTGGCACAGAGACAACCGGCATGGATCACATCCGACTTCCTGACTTTCATTGGCGTGATAGGAGCCGTACTTTTCGCCATCGGAGGCATATTGGCTCATATCGACACAAAATTCCTATGGTTGGCTTCATTGGGGTTAGTCATTAATTGGTACGGAGACAGTCTGGACGGTACATTGGCACGCGTCCGCCGCACGCAAAGGCCCGTATACGGCTTTTTCATCGACCACACTTTAGACGCCTTGACCACATGTCTTATCTGTTTGGGACTGGGACTGTCTCCCATGATGAGAATGGACGTGGCATTTCTGATTCTGGCCGGATATTTGTGCTTGTCCATCTATACTTACGTCTGCACTATCATTATCAACGAATTCCGGCTGACATACGGCAAACTGGGGCCGACGGAGGTACGATTGCTGCTCATTGCTGTCAACACCTTATATATATACACTCCGTGGTCGACCATACATTATAATATATATGGCAGGAATTGGGGGCTGTTCGACATCATAGGATGCACTGTGGCCGCCATCCTTTTCATGCTCTACATCAGTCAATTCACAAAGGATAGGCGGGCTCTTGCCTTGAAAGACCCGGCCAAACCTTGGCATCCGTAAATACACCTTACAAACGTAATACCCTCGGAAGTTTCCGGTTGAACTTCCGAGGGTATTACGTTTAAAAACACAAGAGCGTATAAGGTTATTCTTTCAAAGTTATGCGGCATCCCTCCAAACTTTCGATTACCGCCAACGACTCCACATGAATGCCCTGCGCACGCAAATAATCACCGCCATGCTGGAAAGCCTTCTCGATGAGGAAACCCATGCCGGCAAGTTCGGCTCCAGACTGACGCACCAAATCCATCACGCCCTTGGCCGCATTGCCATTGGCCAGAAAATCATCTATGAAAAGCACCTTATCGCCCGGCTGCAAATAATCCTTGCACACGCATACATCGTACGTATTGTTTTTAGTAAACGAAAAGACTTTCGTCACCAGCATATTTTCCATCGTACTCGGTTTCTTCTTCTTGGCAAAGACCACCGGAAGTTCCAAGAGGTAACCCACCATGATGGCCGGAGCTATGCCACTGGCTTCTATCGTCAGTATCTTGTTGATGTCGCGCGACGCGAAACGGCGCACGAACTCCACGGCCATGGACTTCATCAGTATAGGATCCATCTGATGGTTGATGAAATTGTCCACTTTCAGTATTCCTCCCTCGAAACATTTTCCATCGCGCAAAATGCGCTCCTTGAGTTGTTGCATATCTTTTTCCTCTTTATATCCCGTCTGAGTGTTTTCCTTTCCGGCATGGCCGAAATGTGGGACAAAGATAACACAAAAAAAGTAAAAAACGCGGCTTCCGCAACAGAAAATAAGAGGACGGGCAACGTCCTGCAACGGAAAATAAGGTCATCCGACACGCCCCATAGGGAAGGTTCCCGGAAACACCTCCCTTCATTCAGACCGCAATCCACAGGTCTTCCCCGAAAGCATTCAATCAACTAAAAATCAAAGCACTAAACTTTCATTTCAAACCTTCAGAAAAGCCCCTGAAATTTGTGCGCCAAACGAAAAATCAATCTCAGCCGAACGAAAAATCAATCTCAGGAGATTGAAAACGCTCTTTAAGCCGGGCAATCCGAAGGCCTCCACGGAGCGGTTTCCAATCCCCCTACTCCGGCACCGCCACCTTGTCCAAGATACCGGTCAAAGCCGCTATGGCTACTCCATAATTGGTCACAGGCACACCGCAGGCACGTGCCCGCCTCAAACGGTTCAGCACATGGCGGCGCGTAAACATGCACGCCCCACAATGGATGACCAAATCGTAAGCGGACAAGTCTTCGGGAAAGTCATTACCGGACATAATGTCAATGTGCAAAGCCTCGCCGAACTTACGACGCAACAAACGAGGAAGCTTCACGCGTCCAATATCTTCATGTTGCGGCACGTGGGTGCAAGCCTCCGCTATCAGCACGCGGGCATCGGGACGCAAAGCGCACAACGCCTCCGCCCCTTGCAGGAATTGCCGGATGTCCCCCTTCTGGCGGGCAAACAAAACGGAAAAAGAAGTCAGCCGCGTTTGCGGCGGGCAAAGGGCCTCCACCGTAGGAAATACTTGCGAGTCCGTGATAATCAGGGACGGGGGCGACGACAAGACGGACAACGTGGCCGACAAACGGTCGGCCGTACAGCACAAAGCCGTACAACGTTTGTCCAACAAGTTGCGCAAGGTCTGCACCTGTGGCAGGATTAACCGTCCCTTGGGTGCCTGGATGTCTTGCGGCATGACCAACACTACGGTATCGCCCTCGCCCGCCAAGTTTCCCGTCAACTCCTCCACCTCATCCGTACGGCGATACACCTCGGCCATCGCAGACAGCAAACGGTCACGGCCTTCGCCCGTACGCGCCGAAACCGATACCACCTCCGTCGCCCCCAACGTCATGCGCCAAGCATCGGCATGGCTTCCGCCATCTTCGTCCACCTTATTATATATATACAGAACGGGAATGTCGTCCGCCCGGAAACGTTCCGCCCAAGCCTTTTCCTTCTCAGCCCCGTCCGGCAAACCCGACACGATGATCAAAGCCAAATCCACCCTGCGGGCAGCATTGACGGTCTGCCTCACACGCAGTCCGCCCAATTCCCCTTCGTCGTCATAACCGGCCGTGTCGACCAAGACGGAAGCCCCGACACCCGGCAATTCAATGTTCTTCAATACCACATCTGTCGTCGTGCCCGGCACATCGGACACTACGGCAACCTGCTGCCCCGTCAGCATATTCACCAACGAAGACTTGCCGCTGTTGCGGCGACCGAACAATCCGATATGGAAACGGTTGGCGCGTGGAGTTTCTTCTTTCATCATAACGTATCTTACCTACATTTTAAAAACGGAAATCACGTCCGCCATCCTCTATGGCTTTCAAATAGCGGCGGGCATTCTCCCGAACCCGTCCGCCGGGCACGGTTTCCAACAGACGGGCAATCATGGCCTCTCCTTTCGCACGGGTGGCAGGCGACGCATAATCATTCAAATACTCTTTCAGGGTCAGCAAGGCATTGGGCAGGCAACAGTTGGCAATCTGTCCCTTCTTCACCAACGACATGAAACGGTCGCCCGTACGCCCCTCACGGTAGCAGGCCGTGCAAAAACTGGGCAAGTAGCCCAAATCGAGCAGCCATCCCACCACCTCGTCCAACGAACGGCGGTCGGACACGTCGAACTGGGCGGAGTTCTCCTCCGTCTCTTCTTGCACATATCCTCCCACGCTGGTACGGGAACCGCCGCTCAACTGCGACACGCCCAATTCCAATACCTTCTCCCGACTGGCAGGCGTCTCGCGCGTGGACACGATCATTCCCGTATAAGGTACGGCAATACGGAGCACAGCCACAATTTTATGGAAAATCTCGTCCGGCACACAGTTCTTGAAATCCGCCGTGTCTATGTCGTCGGCCGGGCACAGGCGCGGCACGCTGATGGTGTGCGGCCCGACCCCGAAACGGGCTTCCAGATGCTCGGCATGCATCAGCAAACCGATGAAGTCGTAACGGTAGGTCTCCAACCCGAACAACACGCCGATACCCACATCGTCGATACCGCCCGTCATGGCACGGTCCATGGCCTCGGTGTGGTAAGCATAGTCGCTTTTCGGTCCCGTAGGATGAAGTAACTCATAATTCGTCCGGTTATACGTCTCCTGAAAAAGAATATACGTACCGATGCCCGCGTCCTTCAAGCGGCGGTAGTTCTCCACCGTCGTGGCGGCAATATTCACATTCACGCGCCGGATGGCTCCGTTCTTATGCTTGATGCCGTAAATCGTACGGATGCTCTCCAACACATATTCAATCGGGTTGTTACGCGGGTCCTCGCCGGTCTCCAAAGCCAACCGCTTGTGCCCCATGTCCTGCAAGGCGATGACTTCCCTGCGGATTTCTTCCTGCGTCAGCTTACGCCGCCGTATCGTCTTGTTCTTGGCATGGTAAGGGCAATACACGCAACCGTTCACACAATAATTGGAAAGGTACAACGGGGCGAACATCACGATGCGGTTGCCATAAAAACGCTGCTTGATGTCGCGTGCCAAGGCAAACATCTCTTCCGTCAGGTCCTGCTGCCCGGAAGCCAACAGCACGGCAGCCTCGCGATGGGTAAGCCCTTTGCAAAGGCGTGCTTTCTCCAATATGGACACGATGAGCGGACGGTCGTCCTTATGCGCCTCGGCGTATGCCATTGTCTCACGTATCTCCGCGTCGGAGATAAACTCTTCGGCGCGTTCCGATTTCACATCATACATTATCTTCATATCTAATCGTTCTACAGCTACTTTCCTCCCCCATGTCCCGGACTGTCTCCGCGACCGTATGAGATGTGGTAGCCTATTTTTTTCAAATCCTGCTCCAGACGGTGCAACCCTTCGGCTGCCTCGCTCCCTCCGGACGCTTTATGGTCGTAAATACTGTATTGCCCCCTCACAGCCAAAGGGGACAAGTTAGGCATCACCACGTTTGCCCCTGCCAAGATACCGGCCTCACGCCCGTGTGCGTCTAACGTAGCCAAAGCCGTGGTGGCCGGAATCAATGCCTCCGGAAAGCGCAGCCTCATCAATGCAATCAGGCGGAGCGTCAAAGGCACCGACCCTGCCGGATGACGGGCAAAAGGCGTATGGGCAGCCGGAACGAAAGGACCCATGCCTATCATTTCCGGTTCCAATTCTTCCAAAAAAGCGATGTCGTCCAACAAGCAATCCCATGTCTGACCGGGCGACCCCACCATCATGCCGGCTCCAGTCTGATACCCCAAAGCTTTCAGCGTCCGCAAGCATTCCCGACGCCGTGCACCGTCCATCTCACGTGGATGCAAAAGGGCATAATGCGCCTCATTCCGTGTTTCGTGGCGAAGCAGGTAACGATCCGCCCCTGCATCACGCCAGCGGCGGTACACCTCCCCGTCGCGTTCCCCCACAGACAGCGTGATGGCATGTCCGGGGAACTCCGCGCGGAGCTTGCCCACCAATTCTTCTATCCAATCCTCATCTTGTTCCCCATCTTCTCCGCCCTGCAAGACAAAAGTCCCGAAGCCGAGCCGTGCCCCCTCCCGGCAACAATCGAGTATTTGCTCCTGAGACAAACGGTAGCGCGAGGCGAAACGGTTGGAACGGCGAAGCCCGCAATAATAACAGTTGTTGCGACACCACGAAGAGATTTCAACGAGTCCGCGAATGAATATCCCGTTCCCGAAACGCTTCCGGGCAGCCTCTGCCGCAAGGGCACGAAGAGACTCATCCTGCCCGTCGTCCAAACCGGCAAGTAACAATCTCCAACCTTCCCTACCGGGACTTTTTCCAGCCAAAAGTACATCCAACAGGGCTGAAAAACCGCTTTCTGAAATATTATTGAAACATTCTGTCATAAAATTAACACAAAGATACAAAAGATTGCCTTTTTTTTCGTAGATTTGTCCAATAATCAAAACTAAATAATCCTAAACGATGGCATATAACAACAACATCATGTTCATCCGCTACCAATTATTGGCGCGTTTGGTGAAAATGTGGAAAGAAAACGAGTTATTGGAAAAAGTAGACCGGCTGCCTGTGGAACTGCATCCACGCAAGCAAAAACCGTTGGGGCGTTGCTGCGTGTATAAAGAACGTGCAGTGACAAAATACAAGACCATGGCCATGATGGGCTTTGACATGACGGATGAAACCGACGAAACCGAACGTCTGTCTACCTACGCCGCCCGCATGATGGAACGAAAAGAAATCGATTCGGAGAAAAGTATCCTCAGCGTAATGGACGAAGCGTGCTCTTCGTGCGTGAAAATCAACTACGAGGTGACGAACCTGTGCCGCGGCTGTGCCGCGCGGCCTTGCTACAACAACTGTCCGAAAGATGCCATTCACTACGACAGCGAAGGGAAAGCCTACATCGACCACGAAAAATGTATCAGTTGCGGCCGGTGCCATCAGGTATGTCCTTACCACGCTATCGTGTACATTCCTGTGCCGTGCGAAGAGGCTTGTCCCGTGAAAGCCATTTCCAAAGACGAATACGGCGTAGAGCATATCGACCCGGAAAAATGTATCTATTGCGGCAAATGCCTGAACGCTTGTCCGTTCGGTGCCATATTCGACCAATGTGCCGTATTCGATGTGCTGAACCGCATCAAGGAAGGACGACAAGTAGTGGCTATGGTGGCCCCCTCCGTGTTGGCCCAATTCAAACAGCCGGTAGAGAAAGTATTCGGTGCATTGAAAGCCATCGGTTTCAGCGACGTACTCGAAGTGGCATACGGCGCCGAAGAAACCATACGGCGGGAAGCGGAAGAATTCAAAGAGAAATTGGAAAGCGGAGCTGCGTTCATGACCACCAGTTGTTGCTCGGCTTACGTACAGTTGGCGCGGAAACACATCCCCGAAATCATGCCTTACGTGTCTTCCACGGGTTCTCCCATGTACTACGTAGCGGAATATGCCCGCAAAAAACATCCGGAAGCCCTGACGGTGTTCATCGCCCCCTGCGCCTCCAAAAAGGCGGAAGGACGCGAGAATCCCAACGTAGACTTCGTATGGACGTTCCGTGAACTGGATGCCGTCATTGAAGGAATGGAAATAGACATGGCGGCATGTGAGGACTTTACGCCCGAAGAACATGCCGGACATGACGCACACGGCTTTGCCAAGACCGGCGGTGTATTCACGGCCGTAAAAAACATGGTAGGCGACCCAGAACTGCAAGGTACACTGATAGCTGACCTGAACAAGAAAAACATTGCCGCACTGCGGGCGTACGCCAAAACGGGCAAATGCCCTACGCGCATGATTGAGGTGATGGCTTGCCCGGGCGGCTGCATCAGCGGTCCGTGCGCCTGCAACGAGGGTATGGCCGCCATCCGGCAGTTTGACGCGGAACTGAAGAAAAAGGAATAGTATTTACTTCAAAAATAAAAACCATGAAAAAATTATGGACGCTGTGTACCTGCTGTTTGTCTGTCGGCATGATGTGGGCACAAACCGGAAACTGGACGGACGAAGGCAATTACGACACATCATGGTGGGACGGTAACAACCGGCCGGAATACCATATTTCCACAGCAGAACAACTGGCAGGACTATCATACTTATCTAGTCAAGGCAGGACATTTCCTGCAAGCCGCATTATTTTGGACAACGACTTGGATATGGAAGCGCATTATTGGGTTCCCATAGAGGAATTCACTGGCTTCTTCGATGGTAACGGCCATACCCTGTCCGGCATACACGTACAAAATATCTACGGGAATTCAGGATTCATTGCTACGCTCAAAGGTTATGCCAGAGATTATACGAGAGGAACAGTTTACAACCTGACATTAGATGAAACCTGCGAGCTGGCTTCCGCAGGACTAAATTCCACAGCCACGGTCGGTGGAATCGTCGGTGAAGCGGCAACCTACACAACCATCGCGGCTTGCCGCTTCCTTGGAAAAATCACCTTCGATGACCACCGGGGCGAACTCACTATAGGTGGCATCGTGGGCAGTACGAAAGGGACTGTAAACAGTTGCCGAAACGAAGGAGCCATTACCGTGAAAGTGTCGCAAAAGGGAAGCGCGGAAGCAGGAGGCATCGTGGGAGTGTGCAACGGGAAAGATATCCGCATCACCAACTGCATCAACCAAGCCACCCTGTCGGGCACCAGCGCATCTTACCAAAGCGAAGGCATTGAACTAGCAGGCATAGTGGCCACCAATTTTTCCGGCTCCACCATCAACGGCTGCCTGAACGAAGGAGAGGTAAACATACGGTTCAGTTCGTCACAAACGATATACAGCCCGTTCTCGGCTGCCGGCATTACCACCAGTAATTATGGCCTCGTCATCAACAGCGGCAATACGGGACGCATTGCCGTACAAAGCGACATGAAAGCCACCGTAGGCGGCATCAGTTCTCACAATTCAGGAAGTATTGTAAACAGCTACAACATCGGTGCCATCGCATGCAACGGCCGGAAAGGACAAACGTTCTACAATAACGGAGGCGGTATCACCGGCGTATTCCAATACAGTACAATAGGTATCACGCCCTTGATTTACGGATGTTACAATTCGGGGACGGTAAGTTCCACCGGATCGGAAGAACAGATAGGTAGCATCGCAGGGGATGCCAGTTACCTGATAGACAAATACAACGTACCGACCCGCATCCGGAATACTTATTACAGCACGGAAACGGGAAAGTCCATCGGCAATGACTATTACCAACAGTCACAGTACATCTTAGGCGTATTCGACATGAAAGGCAAGGATTTCCGGCAGGACTTAAACGAGGCTGCCCAAGCCTATAACGACACGGCCACCGCGGACAAATGCCACGCCTGGACGGGGGACAACTACACCCTTCCACATTTCCGCACGGCGGATGTCTTTTCTACCGGAACGGACTATTACACCGCGCATCTGGAGCGAATCACCCCGAATCCGGACAACGTTCCAAGCAACATGGTATTGAAATACAAGAAAACCACAGAAACGGACTACACGGAAATTCCATGGAGCGGCACGGAAACAGACATTGAAGTATCTCCTGACACGGAATACGAATACTTGTTAGCATGGGAAGAAAACGGTATGGAAAACCTCATGCCGTCCAAAAAGTTCAAGACCGGTAACTTATTCGAGGAACTGAGCGCACAACCCACACGTACTACAGCCGACCTGCTTGCCCTCATCAAGGGTGACCCGGCAAAAGTAAAGAATGTGAGTTTCGAGGTGGGCATCGGCCATCCGCTGGAAGAAGGATACAAGATTATAGCTGTTGTGGACGGCAGCCCCATGGACGAAACAGGATTCGTGCGCGCTACCGTAACGGGACTACAAGGCAACACATCCTATTGCATGCGAGCTATCGTGAAAACCGAACACGAGACCATTTACAGCAGTGCACGGTTCTTCACCACGAAGAACACGGGAGTACTCTGCCATACCATAGAACTTAACGCCACGCAAACTCGCATAACCGCCTTGCATACATTGGACACGGACAAAATAGAAGGTACGCTAAAGGAAAGCGGCTGTTACTACGTGCCTTTTGACACATTAGAGAAACACAATTGGGCATGGAACGACATGACTTTATGGACGAAAGTGAAAGGAGAACCTTCTACCCACGGGATTGACAAAAATGTATTCAAGACCACCATATCCGGACTGATAGAGGGCACGAAATACTCCATCAAGCATTACGCCATCGTAAACATCCCAAATGAAGGCGACATAGAGGAAACGTTCTACAATAACCTCGGGGAATTATATCCTACCCTTCCCGTCAAGGTTTCCTGGGCTTTGAAAGAAGCCACACAGACTACAGCGACCCTCGTTTGTCGTTTCGACACGGGAGATGCCACAGTGATAGAAAAAGGATTGGATTTGAACGGGAAGCACTATGTGCTCAACGGAAAAGACTCTCTCGTGACACTGACGGGACTATATCCCGGCGGATACTATTCCCCGACAGCTTACGTGAAAACGCCACATGGAACTTATGCCAGCGGATGGAACTCCTTCTCCACCCTTCGGGTCACCGTCGGCGGCAATGTCGTGGAAGCCTTGCAAACCTCTGCACTGGTCACGGTGTCATCCGACTTGGCCGATCCCTCCGCCATTACCGCTTCGGGCGTAGAATGGAAAGTGGGAAACGAAACGTTCCGAAAAGAAGGTACCCCCTGCCGGTTGACAGACCTGCCGGCTCACGCCACCGTATCTTACCGTACCTTTATCCAAATCGGTACGAACAGTACTTATTCCGAATGGAACACGTTTACGACACAACCTATCAGCGCCACCATAGAAGCTGCTGATGCATGCTCGCACACTTCGGCCACATTACATGCCCTCACGGCGTGTGACACTTACAGCGACGCACAATTCGGTTTCGAGTGGCGGAAATATGACGCGCCGGATTTGGTTCCGTCGAACACCGTGCTCGCACAACCTCCCGTAGACGGCAAACTGGCTTTCAGCCTGCGCAGCCTAACGCCAAGTACTTACTATAAATACCGCGCTTTTGTGAAATACCAAGAAAAAGAGTATTTCAGCGAATGGATAGGATTCGGGACAGCCGATGCTTTCGTACTCTTCCCGCCCACCGTGCAAACCATCACCATCACATCGCCGGACGGTACGTCCGTCACATTGATGGGCTACATCATCAGCGGTTCGGAAGAAATCCTGCAAAAGGGATTTGAATACTGGACAGAGGATATTGCCAGAAGCTACGCCGACAAGCAAACGGTTATCGTGGACGGCGAGAAAATGAAAGCAGAGCTGCATGACTTGAAACCTTACACCACATATAAATACAGGAGTTTCGCTAAAACCGCGTCCGGAACGACCTACGGAGAAGAACAAACGTTCACTACTGGTGGGGCAAGCAGCATCGCCGCAAGTGAAGCCGGAAAATTCTCCGTGCACCTGACACCCAACCCTGTCAGGGAGAGTGCCACATTGGTCGTCGACCACACGCAAGACGGAACTGTGGTTTACCGGATTTATTCTTTAAGAGGCAACCTCATAAAGCATGAAGAAATCGCAGCCCAAAACGGGAAAACTGAGATTCCGGTTTACGCACACGACTATACCCATGGTACTTACTTGATACAAGTAATCTACAAGGATTATAAGGAAACCATAAAAATGCTCGTAAAATAAAAGACATTCACAACAATAAGAAAGGGAACGACCAAAATGCTGTCGTTCCCTCTTTATTGTTGTGAAATTACCCTCAAATTTCTTCATCTCCTCTTTCAATCAATACTTGTTCCTTTTGCTGTTGCATCCGGCTATATTTACGCCAACGCACGCCGTTAATCAATTCCGACACACCATAAAGCATGAAACTCACTCCCAAAAGAATGAACGGGACGGAAGCGGATTCCAACGGATTGAAAAGCACAAATACGCCTAAAGCCGTAATCAATAATGTGAAAAACAAAACATACCAACGGAAAGGTATCAAACGACGCAAGCGAAACATATTCCACAACTGATTGATGCCGGCCACCACCATCAGAAAACCGAAAATATACATCAGATAAGTAATGAACAGCCCCGGGAAGAAGCCAAGAAATACTCCAAACAGCAAACTGCCCAACCCCACCATAGGAAATACGGGCTTGACCGGTACTTTATCCGAATAACGGATAATGAAATAATTAATGAGCGAGACTAATCCGGAAATCAGAAACAATCCGCCGATTACTTGCACCAACAATCCGGTCATCCTCTCCGGATTGGATACTAACAAAAGGCCGATAAGCAAAGCGCATACGGCACGAAAAATATAACTGTTCACTATCTTCATAAGTGTAAATGTTTAATGTTTATACACAGCTAAGGTACGATATTATCATTGAAAAAACGAAAGAAACCCTGAAAAATCGGCAAAAAAGCCGATTAAACGGATTTATTTTACTTACTTTACCTCTTATTACACGACAATCTTATCTTTTATGACAGAACTTTATCTGGTGAGACACGGACAAACGGAAGAAAATGCAGCCCACATCCTGCAAGGACACATGCCGGGGCATTTGTCACACGAAGGAATTGCACAAGCACAAGCCCTACGGGATGAATTGAAGAATATCCGTTTCGATGCTTTATTGTGCAGCGACTTGAAACGCTGTATGGACACCGCTATGATACTGAACGAACCGCACGGCCTGCCTCTTGAATCCACACCTCTCCTTCGCGAACGGGATTGGGGACCGTTCACGGGTATGGATATCCTGAAGGCACGTACAAAGATAGACCACCGGGCCGAACCCGTAGAATCCATGTTTCGCCGGGCGGAAACATTCCTGCTCGATACAGTGTCCCGTTACAAAGATAAACGTGTATTGGCAGTAAGTCACGGACTTTTCTGTCGTGTCATCCAGGCAGCCTGTTCGGGTAAGACCATTCGCGACATTCCACGTATGGACAATGCGGAGGTGCGCCGCCTCATCCTCACACCGCCGTTCTCCTTCTCCTGCCAACAAGAAGAAAAGGAGACTGGAGCGACGGCAAATTAATTTATGGACAGCCCCTTTACTTCTTTACCGGATATAGTTCATTTTACCCATGTTACAAAATAAAATCTTTATTGCTTCCCCTCCCCAAGAGTTTTTCTGAAAAGCCCTTTCATCCTTCAGGTCGCATATCAACTGCTTGTTATATAATATATTATGGAATGAAAGATAAGGAGGCCGTCTTTCAGCTTCCTTTCATTGCGGAGAGCGGTAAAAAGTTCTGCGCCGAATGATTTTTCAATCTCAGTCGAATGATTTTCCAATCTCAGCCAAACGAAATGAAACGTGACTGAAAGATGACTGAAACATCTTTCAGCCTGTAACATCAATATTATGAACGGATTACCATGTAACCTGAAAGATGAAGGTGCTTTTGGTGAAATCCCGGTGTAGGGGATATGTCCAACCCGCAGGAAAGACAATATTCCCATTGACTGCCTACTGTTCCATACTGCCCCTTTGTTTTTTCAATGGCATAATACAAGGATGGAAATGTCCTGCCACCGTCGGCTGTCCGGATTCAGTTATGAATCCGGACTTTCTGAACGTACTCCCCGATTCGCACCACATAGATGCCGGACGGCAAACGGAACGTCTGTTCCCCTGCTTCGTAACGACCGGACAGTATCCGGTGGCCATCCCAAGCATAGACGGACAAGACAGACGGAACGGACAAAGACACCCACAAACATCCCTCCCTCGCGCCGATTTGGCAACCGGCCGGTTTGCTTGCAACTTCAAGCGCGTCGCCCTTTTTCGGCTTCAATATGGATACATCATCTACAAACGCCCCACAAGCTCCTTCCGTTTTGGCCAAGAATATGACTTGAAGGCGTTCCGTGCTCACGGGCAAATCCACTTCCTGTTTCGTCCACGTACCGGTTATTGCATCCAAAACCTGCAAAGGAATCCATTCCTTCGAGGTTTCCTTTTTACAATACACTTCCAACGTAACCTGTCCTCCGCTTCGTGCCTTGTTCTGGTAAAAAAAACGCAATTTGGCATTACCGCCGGGATTGTCCGTCACGGGCGGTGACACCATCACACCTCCCAAACTTCCCAACATAAACCGCTGTACCAACCCCATATAATATGAGCCATCTGCCGCATCGGTTATGTAGTCCCACGAAACGATTTCCCCTATTCCTCCGGAACCGTCAGCCACCATACGTTCCCATTCCGTTGTATAGCCCCATTGGCTCGACACTAACCATGATGAAGCGGAAGAGGGATTCTCAAAACTTTCGTTCCATTCCGTCTTCCATTCCGAAGACGAAACCGTACCATCCACCGTAAAACGGAAAGAGACCTGCCCGTCCGCAGTGCGGTTTATATCGGACAGTTCGAAGCCTACGTCACTCCCGTCCCATGCAAACGCCGCCGGAACGGTCTGCCCGCCGAACTCCGTTTTACCAGATGAACCGGGGAAAGGGCAACCTGCCGAATTAATCTCACCGTATGAATAAGAAGAAGATGAGGGAACGGACACAGACGAAGAAGCACACACCGGATACATCATTTGCGGTGCCGAAGCGTTTATCGTATTGCCATACGCCCCTTCCTCAATCCGGGGATGCACGTGATACACCATCAGCCCTTCACCAGGCAATGCCGTATCGAACCCGTCACGAACACGGCTCTCCAACAAATAAAAATCCCCCTCGGAACCTGTATCAACCCGGTACACGCCGTCTTTCTCCCAAGTGGAAGGATGGAGCGAATAATCTCCTGTATGCGTCAACGTAGTCACGCCCACCCAACCGAAATCATAGGCTTTCACGTAAGGGTTGAAATGTGCCGGGGTGATACCATCGTTATTCCAACTGCCTTGCGCCATGACATCCCATACGCCCGTGCCCTCGAAACTACCGCCCGTGGTATAATCGGTATCGTAATAGTCCATCGCCCCCAAAGCATGCCCCATTTCGTGGCAGCAAGGTCCGATACGTGATATACCTCCTCCACGGTTTCCCCGTAGCTCCGGCGTACAGGAATAACGGTCTATCTTCATGCCTTGCATGGTGATTTCCGGGAACATGGCCTCATGCGACCAAATGGCGGAGGGAGAAGCCCCGGCTTCTTCACCATATCCGGCAAACACGATATGCACGTTATCCACATAACCGTCTCCGTCGGCATCATAATCCTGCAAGTCGATTTCCCGCACGGCATGTTCCATGGCTTCGAGAAACAAAACATACGGGTTCACGTCCGAACCGCCATAACCGTTCGAGCCATAATAAGCCATAGGATACACGGCCCTGTAAGGCCCTAATACGTCGCAATGAAACGAAAGCTGCCCGTAGGAAACCTCTCGGAAGTAATCATAGACGCTTCCCTGCGCCCCGTCCACGGCATAACCAGGCTCATTGAAAAGTGCATCGAAATCCGCCTCGGTCTTAGTGAAGCTTACATCGGCAAATGACATCAGGATTACCAAGGCACGACGTTCTCCAACGACTGCCGCATGCCTTCCTCGTTTTTCAACAGCCCTATTTCTGTACGATAGCCTCTTCTTTTGGGCTTCGTCCACCATAGGACGCAACCCTTTCGGCTGTTGCGCCAGAAAACGACGCAAACTTTCCGGACGTTCGGCATCGGCACACAATTTATAACCAGAACGGACAGCATTTCCCATGCTGTCCGCCTTAGCAAAATACCATTCATTTCCTGAAGGTAGTAAGGTATAATTGTCTGTGGTCAAAGCCCATTTGTTGTATTCGTCGCCTTTAAGACGAATTGACACTTCCGTACTGTCCCCAAACTTATAAAGGATTTTATGAGGATAGGCAGGAACTGAATACATCTTTATAGAAAACAAAGAAAACACAGCTAACCAACATCCCCTTCTTCTCTTATTCATTCTACAAATAAAAGCTACTTTTTATATAATATAGAGATTTCCTCTCCATTTGAAGTATTAGTCAATACCATTTTAACGCCTTCACTAACAACGCCTTCAAGATTTGCCTTTCCCGTTTGTTGGGGTCTAAATACAATCAAAGTTCCAGAATATGTATAAGAATAAGGACTTGACGTATTGTCAACAATCGTACCTCCTGCATTTCTTTGTTCTACTTCATAATAAGCTTTTGTTTCATCCGCAAAGCGAATACGCGTTGTTATAGTACCAGACTCATAAATATCTTCATATTCCCAAACTGTTCCCGCATAGGGATGTCCTTCATCATCATCACTACAACTAGAAAAGGACAAAACCGATAATACGGCCACAAACATCCAACTCAAAAATTTTAAAGTCTTCTTCATAACATTTCTTTTTAATTATTAATATGAAATTAAACTGATGCAAAGTTAAGGAGGAAAATGCGTTAAGACATATAGAATTTGTAGACGTAACGGCTACAAACCGTAGACAAAACCGCTACGGTTTGTTATCGGAAACAAAGTCGTCGGTATAGTACTTAAAGAAATCATGAGACAAAACACAAGAAATACGATAGAGCAACAACGTGTCTATGCTCTCCTTACGAAATAGTTTGTACACATTGGTACGGTCGCAATAGAGTTCCTTTGCAAACCATGACACGGAACGTCGCTGGCGGCGCAGTTCCTGTTCGATGAGCTGACCAATGTGTACCATAAAAACAAAAGCGTAAACCATCCAATCCCATGACTCCACCTCGGTACCGCCAAGTAACCACGTCCAGTCATAAGTATGGATGGTTCACGCCCAAACGGACGCGAACCTTCCCCTACTTATTCTCTGGACTGTAATTTTGGCGGTTTCAGGTAGAGAGAATAAGAGCTAAAAGCTCGTTTTCTTAAAAGCTGAATGGAATCACTATTCCACTATTTATATGTTTATCTTTATTGTCGTCTGACTACTTTTGTTCTTACAAAGCCCAAAGTTACGAAGATTCCGGCAAAAGTACAAACGGGTAAAAGAAAAGCGGTGGTTCGGCTTCTGAGATTGCTTACCTCAAAATGCTCAATCATTGAGCAATTTTCTCCGTTTTTTGCTCAACGATTGAGCAAAATGAGTATCTTTGCCCTCCACGCCTTCAAACATGTGCTCACACCGCCTGCAACTCCGAAATCTGCCGGAGTATCCCGACGGCATCTTTCACCGAACGCACTTCCTGAATCACCATCGAACGGCGGCCGTTAGCCTCACGCAGGTTGCTGCGATGGGCATTCATGGCAGCGTATGCGATGCACTGCCCGAAAGCCTTGCTCTCGAAATAAGCACTCTTCTCGTTCTGCACGAAATAAAGCACCATACGCCCGGCCTTGAGGAATATCTTTTCTGCACCGAGGCACTTGCCGAGACGACGGAGCGTCACTACACGAATCAATTCCTCACCCTCCTCCGGAATCTCTCCGAAACGGTCTTTCATGCGCAAGCGGAATGCCTCCACGTCTTCGTCGCGCTCCAGACCGTCCAATTCGCGGTAGAGGAGCATGCGCTCGCTGCTGCTGGGCACATAATCATCGGGAAAAGACATCTGCAAGTCGCTCTCCAACGCGCACTCGTCCACAAAGTTCTCACCGCCCAAGTCGTTCCCCTTCCTGATTTCCTCGGCATAGAGGTCGCCGAACTCATCATTCTTCAGTTCCTTCACGGCCTCGGACAAGATTTTCTGATAGGTTTCATATCCCAAATCGGCGATGAAACCGCTCTGCTCGGCTCCCAACAGGTTGCCCGCCCCACGGATATCCAAGTCCTGCATGGCGATGTGGATACCCGAACCGAGGTCGCTGAAATTCTCGATGGCCTGCAGGCGGCGGCGCGCTTCCGGTGTCAAGGCAGCCAAAGGAGGCGCCAAAAGATAACAGAAAGCTTTCTTGTTGCTGCGCCCTACCCGGCCTCGCATCTGATGCAAGTCGCTCAGCCCGAAGTTCTGCGCCCCGTTGATGATAATCGTATTGGCATTGGGGATGTCTATACCGCTCTCGATGATGGTGGTGGATACCAACACGTCGTAATCATAATGTACGAAACCGAAGATGATGTTCTCCAGTTCTTCCGGCGGCATCTGCCCGTGCCCCACGCAAACGCGGGCATCCGGCACATGCTTGTGCAACAGAGCCTCCAAATCGTAAAGACTGGAAATACGGTTGTTCACGATGAACACCTGCCCGTTGCGGCTCATCTCGAAATTGACCGCCTCGGCTATCAGTTCCGTACTGAACGTGTGCACCTCGGTCTGCACGGGATAACGGTTGGGCGGCGGGGTCTGTATGACCGACAAATCGCGTGCTCCCATCAGGGAGAACTGCAACGTACGCGGAATCGGCGTGGCGGTAAGCGTCAGCGTGTCCACGTTGACCTTCATCTGCCGCAGCTTTTCTTTGGTAACCACCCCAAACTTCTGCTCTTCGTCGATAATCAACAGGCCGAGGTCCTTAAACTTCACCGACTTGCCTATCAGTTTGTGCGTCCCCACAATGATATTGATCTTCCCGTCGGCCAAATCCCTCAATATTTCTTTGGTCTTGGCTGCGCTACGGGCACGGCTCAGGTAATCCACCCGAACGGGCATCCCTTTCAGACGCGACGAAAAAGTCTGGAAATGCTGATAGGCCAACACGGTGGTAGGCACCAACACCGCCACCTGCTTATTGTCCGCACAAGCCTTGAAGGCAGCGCGAATGGCCACCTCGGTCTTGCCGAATCCCACATCCCCACATACCAGACGGTCCATCGGACGGTCGCGCTCCATGTCGGCCTTCACGGCCTGCGTGGCCTTCAACTGGTCGGGCGTGTCCTCGTAGAGGAAGCTTGCCTCGAGCTCGTGCTGCATGAAACTGTCGGGACTGAAGGCGAAACCTTTCTCCTGACGACGCAGGGAATACAACTTGATGAGGTCGCGTGCGATATCCTTGATTTTGGTCTTCGTCCGCTCTTTCAGGCGTTCCCATGCCCCCGTGCCCAACTTGTTCAACCGGGGAGGCTCGCCTTCCTTGCCTCGGTATTTGCTCACCTTGTGCAGGGAGTGAATGGAGACGAACACCACATCGTCGTTCTGATAGATAATCTTGATGACTTCCTGCATGGTGTCGCCATTGGGAATGCGCACCAAACCGCCAAACTTTCCGACCCCGTGGTCTACGTGGACCACGTAATCGCCGATGTTGAACTCCTGAAGCTCTTTCAACGAAAGAGCCACTTTGCCGCTCCGCGCCTTGTCGCTGCGGAGGTTATACTTATGGAAACGGTCGAAAATCTGATGGTCGGTGAAAAAGCATGCCTTGAGGTCGTCGTCGGCAAACCCGGCATGCAAAGTACGGTCCACGGGAATAAAACCGATACCCGAAGCCTGTTCCGTGAAAATGGAAGCCAACCGGTCGGTCTGTTTGGCCGAATCGGCCAATATATATAAGGTGTATCCCTTTTCCAGATACTCATGGAAAGTACGGGTCACCAATTCAAAATTCTTATGGAATATAGGTTGTGCCGTTAGGTGGAAACGCACGGTGGCCTGCGGTGTGGCGGACGGCTTGTTCCCCACCTCTACCCTGCGGAAATCGAGCATTCCCTTCATCAAGGCCGACCCGTCGACAAGCATCAGGTCGGCACGAAGTTTCTCGTGCCGCTCCGCCTCTTCCATCTCCGTCCGGGCCTGCTCGTCCATCAGAGCCTGCGCCGAAAAGCCGTCGGCATATACCCGGTCGGCCACGTCGCGCAAGAAAAACAAATCCTTCATCACCAAGACGGTCTCCGGGGGCAGGAAGTCCGTGAACGGCACCTTGCCCTGCACGTAACCGGCCAGTTCGGGCACGATGACGATTTCTTCCTGTTTGTCGCGCGAGAGTTGTGTCTGCACCTCAAACGTACGGATGCTGTCCACTTCATCACCGAAAAAGTCTACCCGGTAAGGCCATTCCGAGGAGAATGAAAAGACATCGAGAATACTGCCACGCACGGCAAACTGCCCCGGTTCGTAGACATAATCCACACGCCGGAAACCGAACGCACGCAAAGTCTCCTCCACGAACGTGATGTCCACCCGCTCGCCGGCACGCAGCCTCAGCGTCTGCTCATTCAGTTTCTGCCGCGACACGACTTTTTCCATCACCGCCTCGGGATAAGTGACCACGAAAAGCGGACGATGCCCTGCCGACAAACGGCTGATAACCTCCGTGCGGAGTATCTCGTTGGCTGCGTCCCGCTGCCCGAACTTCACCGCCCGGCGGAACGAAGAAGGAAAATAGAACACTTCCTGCTCACCCAGAATCTGCGTCAGGTCGTGATAAAAATACCCGGCCTCTTCCGCATCATCCAGCACGAAAACATACGGACAAGCCATCACCTGCGGACAAGCTGCGGCCACACTGCTGAACAGCAAAGGAGCGGCCGACGCGCACAGTCCTTCCGCGAAAATCGTCCGCGCGGAACCGTCCTGCAAAGCCTTTACCAAAGCCTTTACCGACTTATGCCCTGCATAGAGGGCCTGTAAACCTTGTATCTCCATGATTCAATCCGGTGCAAAATTACAAAGAATCACTAAAAAAACACCTCCGCCGGAAGAAATATTTCCACTCCGTTACCTGTATTCGTGATTTATGTCTATATTTGTTTCACGAATACAAACGAAGTCATTCACTTTTAAAGCTGACAGAAATATGCGTTCAGACAGTGTAGTTATCATTCCTACGTACAACGAAAAGGAAAACATAGAAAACATCATCCGGGCCGTATTCGGACTGGAACAACCGTTCGACATGCTGATCATAGACGACGGCTCGCCCGACGGCACGGCGGCCATCGTGAAACGCCTCATGGCGGACGAGTTCAAAGACCGCCTGCATCTCATCGAACGTACGGGGAAATTAGGTCTCGGCACAGCTTACATTGCAGGATTCAAATGGGCTGTGGCGCAGAAATACGACTATATCTTCGAGATGGACGCCGACTTCAGCCACAACCCGAACGACCTTCCGCGACTGTACGCCGCTTGTGCCCAAGAGGGATACGACGTGGCCATCGGGTCGCGCTACGTGAACGGGGTGAACGTGGTGAACTGGCCCATGGGGCGCATCCTGATGTCCTACTACGCCTCCAAATACGTGCGCATCATCACGGGGCTGAAGATAAACGACACCACGGCCGGCTTTAAATGTTACCGCCGCCGCGTGTTGGAGACCATCGAACTGGACAAGGTGCGCTTCAAAGGATATGCCTTCCAGATAGAAATGAAGTTCACCGCCAAGCAGTGCGGTTTCAAGATAAAGGAAGTACCGGTCATCTTCGTCAACCGCGAGTTGGGCACGAGCAAGATGAGCGGCGGCATCTTCAGCGAAGCCGTGTTCGGGGTCATCCGCCTGCGGCTCGACGGGTGGTTCAGACACTATCCGAAGCCATCTTGAAATCAAGCACTTACGAAAGCAAAAATATTTGCCGCAGATTAACATTTTTTTCTCATGAGATTGAAAAATCGTTCGGCTGAGATTGATTTTTCAATCTCAGCCGAACGATTTTCGGTTCTCTACCGAATGTTTTTACCACGTGCCCAAAGGCCGTTTTCAGTCTTCAAACATCCCCTTTGCGTCCACCCCCAAAAGCCCGCAAAGTTGAAGCACCATTTCTTGTGGAAGCCCCATGCGCGGGTCGTCCGTCGCAGGCCAAAGGGATGCCAGGAAGTGAGGCCACTCCTCACGATAAACTCCGGCCATGCGATGGTTGTAATCCGAAGTCTGCCGCAAGGAGAAACGTACGTTGGCCATGCGGTCGGCCAACTTGACCATGGGGGCGTACGGTACGGCACGGATACCCTCATAATATTTCACGCCCGCACGCTCGGCACGTGTACGCCCTTTTTCGTTCGTCAACGCGTACACAATCTCCGCCGCCATGAACGCCTGTGCCTCGTCCAGCCCCAAAGACCGGGCGCGTTTCCGCACGTCGTTGTACGTCAGACGGGCATCCTCGATACTGTCGTGGAACCAGGCCCCGAACATCACGGCCGGAACATCTTCCGCCCGCGTGCATACCTCGCCTCCATAACGGGCCACCAGTTCCGCCACACCGTCCAAATGGTAAGAATAAGGCAAGTCTACGCCATAAAATTGGTTGACGGCCGCATGCGCCTCATGCGCGGCATGGCGGATACGTTCCAACAGGTCCGACTGCCGTTCCAGTATTTCAGAAAATAAAGTCTTGTTTTCCATATTCCTTTGATTTTGATTTACAAAGGAAACAAAAATCCATATACCGGACAAGATTCCGCCCGACAAGATGCCACCAATAAGAAGTATTTATTAAATTTGCAGGAGATGCGGATACAAAACCATTGATGGAGGCACATGAAGACAGAAGAAATCATAGAACTTTTCCGGCAATTCGAATCGATAGCCAACGAATATGAAGGTGTCGAATGTTGGAGCGCAAGGGAACTTGCCAAATTACTTGGATACGCCCAATGGCGCAATTTTGAAAACATAGTAAACAAAGCCAAAGCGGCATGTGAACATGCAGAACAAGAGGTTTCATACCATTTTGCTGAAGTCGGCAAAATGGTTTCCCTCGGTTCCGGTTCGGAACGCGAAGTTTCCGATTATATGCTCACCCGCTATGCCTGTTACCTCGTCGCCCAGAACGGTGACCCGAGAAAACCGCAAGTGGCATTTGCCCAAAATTATTTCGCCGTGCAGACGAGACGAGCCGAACTGGTACAACAACGTATCCTCGACTACGAACGGATACAAGCGCGCACCAAACTTGCAGAAACAGAAAAACGCCTGTCCGGTATACTTTATGAACGTGGCGTGGACAGCAAAGGCTTTGCCCTTATCCGTTCAAAAGGAGACAAGGCCTTGTTTCGTATCGACACGGCATTGCTCAAAAGGAAATTAGGAGCACCAGAAAGCCGTCCATTGGCCGACTTTTTGCCTACAATCAGTATTAAAGCCAAAGAATTCGCGGCAGAAATGACCTCTGTCAACGTACAACAAAAGGACTTGTACGGACAACAAGAAATCGGGAAAGAACACGTAGACAACAATGCCGCCGTACGAGACATGCTCCTGCAACGAGGTATTGTTCCTGAACAACTTCCCACCGTGAAGATGTGAAAAAAGTGGAACGAAGGCTTAAATCAGAAGAGAAACGGCTGACCGGAAAAGCAAAAAAGAAATAACCGAACACGCCTATCATCTTCTCCGAAAATAAAATATTATAAAAACAGGAACTGAAAAAGACCCTATAAAGAAAACCATTATGAGAACCAGAATACAAAATGCCACCATCGTCAACGAAGGAAAACGCTTCGTAGGTACGGTCACACTGGAAGACGACAAGATTCTGAGCATCGTCCCGTCCGACGATACCATACACACCCTTCCGCCGACCGACCGCGTGATAGATGCCGAAGGGTTGTACCTGATACCGGGCGTGATAGACGACCATGTGCATTTCCGCGAACCGGGACTGACCCACAAGGCCGACATCGCCACCGAAAGCCGGGCGGCGGCGGCCGGAGGCGTGACGTCGTACATGGACATGCCGAACGTCGTGCCGCAGACCACCACTCTCGAAGCCCTGGACGACAAGTTCCGGTTGGCAGCGGAAAAGAGCCTCGTCAACTATTCTTTCTTCTTCGGGGCCACCCATACGAACACCGGCATGCTGGAACAACTGGACCCGCACAAGGTATGTGGCGTCAAACTGTTCATGGGAAGCAGCACGGGCAATATGCTCGTCGACCGCGAAGACGCGCTACGCGCCATATTCAGCCGCTCCCCCCTGCTCATCATGACCCATTGCGAAGACTCGTCCATCATATCGGCCAACCTGAAATCGTTCCGGGAACGGTATGGAGACGACCCGGACGTGAAATACCACCCTGCCATCCGCAACGAAGAAGCTTGTTTCCGTTCTACGGAACTGGCCGTCAAACTGGCACGGGAAACCGGTGCGCGACTCCATGTGGCCCATGTCAGCACCGCACGTGAACTTTCTCTTTTCCGCCGGGATCCGCTGTGGGATGAAACCACGGGACGCATGAAACCTGTCACAGCCGAAGCCTGCATCGCCCATCTGTTTTACACGGATGCCGACTATGCCCGCCTCGGAACACGTATCAAATGCAATCCGGCCATCAAGAGCGGCGCCGACCGGGCGGCTTTGCGACAGGCACTGACCGACGGGCGTATCGACGTGATAGGCACGGACCACGCTCCTCACCTGCCTGTTGAAAAAGAAGGCGGTTGCGTGAAAGCGGCCTCCGGTATGCCCATGGTGCAGTTCTCACTCGTCAGCATGCTCCGCCTGGCCGATGAAGGCGTGCTGCCCCTCGAACGTGTCGTGGACCTGATGTGCCATGCCCCGGCCCGGCTGTTCCAAATCAAAGGCCGCGGTTTCCTCCGCGAAGGCGCACAAGCCGACCTCGTACTGCTCCGTCCGTCCAGCCCGTGGACCTTACGGAAAGAGGACATTTTAAGCCGCTGCGGCTGGAGCCCGTTGGAAGGAGAAACGTTCAACTGGTCGGTGGAACAGACCTACTGTAACGGGCATTTAGTATATAATCACGGCCATATAGACACGGATGTCTGCGGCCGGCAACTTACTTTCGACCGATGACCCATACATTGACTTATCGCATACACGAGGTGGCTCCCTACATCAACTGGATATACTTTTTCCACGCCTGGGGATTCCCGCCGCGCTTTGCCGCCATCAGCCGCATACACGGCTGCGATGCCTGTCGTGCCGGTTGGTTGGCTGAATTTCCGGAAGAGGAAAGGGCGCGGGCGGCCGAGGCCATGCAGCTATTCAAAGATGCCAACCGCATGTTGGCACAGTTGGACGGAGATTTCCACACCCACGTACGTTTCGGGCTATATCCGGCCTGTTCGGACGGCGACGACCTGCTTCTTACCGACCCCGAACAGGAGGGGCGCACGCTTCGCCTCGCCTTGCTGCGCCAACAACACACCACGAAACCGGACGAGCCTTATCTTTGCCTTTCGGATTTCGTACGTCCGCTGTCGCAAGGCATATCCGACACCGTAGGTGTTTTCGCGGCTACGGTAGATGCGGACATGGAACATCTCTACGAAACCGGCGCATACGCCGATGACTTCAAGCACCTGTTGGCCCAAACGCTATCCGACCGTTTGGCCGAAGCCTCCACGGAAAAAATGCACCAAGAAGTGCGTACGACCTACTGGGGATATGCAAAAGACGAACAGTGGTCCATCGAAGACTTATTGGTGGAGAAGTTTACCGGCATCCGGCCGGCCGTAGGCTATCCTTCCCTGCCGGACCAGTCTGTCAACTTCGTGCTGTCGGAATGGTTGGGGTTTCCGGAAATCGGTATCCGGCTGACCGAAAACGGAGCCATGGTGCCGCATGCTTCGGTAAGCGGACTCATACTGTCCCATCCCTCCGCACGCTACTTTGCCATAGGAAAAATCGGGGAAGACCAGTTGGAAGACTATGCTCGGCGACGCGGCCTGCCCGTGGAAACGATGCGCAAATTCTTAGCCGCTAACCTTTAACCGTCAAAACAAAAATATGGTATTACGAATACTTCCCGTCTTATTGCTGACGCTGATATTGTCCGATGTCTACCTGTACTTCAAGTTCATGTACGGACGCAGGCACCCTCTTTGGGCCTATTTTCTCTTTTTCCTGCCCAACGCATTGTTGCTGATTGCCGCCCTCATATTGACTTGGACGGAAAACCATACGCCGGAGAACATGACCCAAATGGTCATCTTCTTCAGTCTCTACATGCTCATTGCGCTGCCCAAGATGCTGTTCCTTATCGTGGATTTGATAGGAAAAGGCATCTGCCTGTTTTTCCCCCGTGCCAAAAAGGCATGTACGATGGTAAGTTCCGCCGCGTCTCTCCTTTTGCTCTGTATCATGGGAGCAGGGTTGAGTTTCGGCCCAACCCTCTTGCAAGTCCGCCACACGAACTTCTCTTCGGCCGACCTTCCGACTGCCTTCGACGGCTACCGCATCGTGCAGTTCAGCGACTTGCACCTCACAAGTTTCAGAAACCGGCCGGAAATGGTGGAGAAGGTCGTGGAACGCATCATGGAACAATGTCCCGACATGATCGTGTTTACCGGTGATTTGGTCAGCACGGAAGCCAACGAATTAGACGGGTTCGACGAGATACTTTCCCGTCTGCACGCACCGGACGGAGTGTATTCCATCTTAGGCAACCACGACTACCTGACATACGCTTATTACCTGTCTCCGGAAGAGCAAGCCGCCCAACGGGAAGAGTTGAAGAAAAGACAACGTGCCATGAACTGGGACCTGCTGCTGAACGAACACCGCATCATACGTCAAGGCCGGGACAGCATCGCGCTCGTCGGCGTAGAGAACGACGGGAAACCGCCCTTTCCCGAACGCGGCGACCTGAAAAAGGCTTTGGCCGGAATCCCCGGGTACGGGCAAGGCAACGACTCGACGCGTATGTTCAAAGTGTTGCTCAGCCACGACCCGACCCATTGGCGGCGCAAGGTATTGCCGCAAACCGACATCCAGCTCACGTTGTCGGGACATACCCACGGCATGCAGTTTATGCTTTTCGGCTGGTCGCCCTCCAAATTCTTCTATCCTGAATGGAAATACATGTACCGCGAAGGCGAGCGCGGATTGTATGTCAGCCTGGGTATCGGCGGGGCACTCATTCCCTTCCGCTTCGGAGCATGGCCCGAAATTAACGTCATAACCTTGCACAATAAATAGGTATTACTTAACTTTGTATAGTCAAACAGTCATAGAAAACATGATGTTACTCTATCGAATCTACCAACTCTGTATCGCGCTGCCCATTCTGTTGGTCTGCACCATGTTGACGGCTATCGTCACCATCATCGGTTCGTGGATAGGCAACGCTCATTTCTGGGGATACTATCCCGGGAAAATCTGGTCTATCATCATCTGCCGCGTGCTCTTCATCCCGGTTGTCGTACGCGGTCATGAAAACGTGGACAAGAAAACCTCATACGTATTCGTGGCCAACCACCAAGGGGCATTCGACATCTTTTTGATTTACGGCTTCTTGGGACGCAATTTCAAATGGATGATGAAAAAATCGTTGAGGAAAATCTTCCTGGTCGGAAAAGCATGCGAGAGCGCGCGTCACATCTTCGTAGACAAGTCGGGACCGAAAAAGATTCAAGAAACTTATGCCAAAGCCCGTGAAATCCTGAAGGAAGGAACCTCGTTGGTAGTATTTCCCGAAGGTGCCCGCTCGTTCACCGGACACATGGGAGTGTTCAAGAAAGGAGCATTCCAACTGGCGGACGAACTGCAACTGCCCGTAGTCCCCGTAACGATCAACGGCTCGTTCGACATCCTTCCACGTACGAAAGGTTTCGGCTTCGTCAGACGCAGTAAACTGACTCTCACCATCCATCACCCCATCCTGCCCAAGGGAAAAGGACCGGAGAATATCAAAGAAACGATGGAGGAAGCATATCAAGCCGTCATGGCAGGTCTCCCGCCCGAACGACAGGGCTTTATAAAAAATGAAGACCAGTAAATCCTTATTCAAACGCATACGGCTCGCCTTTTGGGCGAGCCGTAATCCTATCCGGACAAAAGTTTTATTTTAAAGAATCAGTTCCCGAAAATTCCGGTAACTCTGCTAAAGAATCCTCCGGCAAGACGTCGTCATAACCATACCCCATTTGCGTCATATTCTCCTTGGCCGCCTTGATGTAATTTTTCACATATACATCATTCTTAAAATAAGGGGTGGCCTTGGCCATAATCTCTTCTATTTGAGGGGTCATCACCGGATAAGGATAACTGCTTGTCAGAATCATAAAAACGCCTGCTCCCAAGACATTATCGAAATTGGACGTAATGAAATTGGTAATCAAACGGTCGTTCTGCAATGCCAGACGGTTGGCTTCGTCATTCAAACGCACCATAATGACATCCTCATCCACCCCATCCATAATCATTTGGCTTTCCTTATGCGGCAATTCTGCTATCTGATTGTCCAACCGCGTCTTGCGACGGATAAAACTATATAAGGTATCGTTCAGAGCACTTCCTGTCACGTATTGACGTGCCGTACTGATATGTATGGACAGTTCTTCCGGCCCCAAGACAAACGGCATCAGGCATTCATCATCTATAAAAAGACTCACCATCATGACGGAATCCAGTGCACCGATAAAATTAAACTTCCCATGCACCACGTCGCTGGAGTCAATATCCACCAGATCATCATCCTTATAGGCTTTCAAATACAGTTTTTTCCCATCCATGGTCTGTATCGTAGAGTTTCCTTCCACCATGTATTCTGTCTGGTGGCAAGAAGCCAACACCATAAGGCTCACCAATATCCATAAAAAATTTTTCATTCTTCTTATATTATTCCGGACTTATAGGGGTACAAAGATAAGCGCTTATCACCAGAGGATAAAGCGTTTTATCACTATTTAAGCTTGTCTTTTCCGTTTTAAAACTTATTGTTGTTTTTTCGTGACTTTTCCTTCTCCAATTCGGCCGGAATACGAAAAGCGGTGTACAATTCCAGCACGCAAGCGACTGCCAGGCATACCACCCATTCCTGTCCGCGGGCAAAACCGAAATCAAAAATACGCATAGCCATAAAAAAGGCAGTACAAACCAACAAAAGCGCACCGATGACTTGTTGTCCCCGCAACCGGCGGATAACGAAATTATCCCCTTCGTACCCGGCACGCAACTGCATAGCAGCAAAAGCGCAAGCCCCTACCGTATAAAGATAAAAGGCATAAAGCCAACCGGTAAAAAAAGTGGCTGCCCCAATCAACAACAGCACAGCTCCGGTTATGAATACTATATTTTGAATCTTATTCAGTCTCTTCATCCGTAGTTTTTTCTTGTATGACAAAAATATCTTCGTCGTCTGTCTTCATGTAATATCGCTCACGTGCAATCTCGATTAACACGTCGGGGTCGGTGTTCATTTCCTCCAAATAACGCGTGTCATGCTCGTACATCTCCGTGTACTTCCGGATTTCAGAGCGCAATTCAGCCAACTCAGCCTTATGACGATAGCGGCTCCACAAACTGTTTTCGTCTACCACTCCCATCAACAAGACGAAAAGCCCGATGACAAAACCATATTTATGCCGGCGAAAGACATTCCAGAAAGTATGAAGCTTACCCATAACTTGACTTGTTTATAGGGGCAAAGATACGACAAAATCAACGAAAACGGAGGCTGCCCCCGTTTTTTTTGCTAAATTTGCTTTGCGAATAACTAATTCATCAATCCATCATGGGAGAATACATCGTATCGGCACGAAAATACCGCCCCTCGGCATTCGATGCCGTGGTGGGGCAGGAGGCGCTCACCACGACTCTGAAAAACGCCATTGCAGCCGGTAAACTGGCACATGCTTACCTGTTCTGCGGACCACGCGGAGTGGGAAAAACGACTTGTGCCCGCATTTTTGCCAAAACCATCAACTGCCTGCACCCGTCCGACAACGGGGAGGCTTGCGATGAATGCGAATCATGCAAGGCTTTCAACGAACAGCGTTCGCTCAACATTCATGAACTGGACGCAGCTTCAAACAACTCGGTGGAGGAAATACGTGCCTTAATAGAAAAGGTGCGCATACCGCCGCAGGTGGGACGCTATAAGGTGTTCATCATCGACGAGGTGCACATGTTGTCCACGGCTGCATTCAATGCTTTCCTCAAGACGCTGGAAGAGCCGCCTTCGTATGTCATCTTTATCCTGGCCACTACGGAAAAGCATAAAATCCTGCCTACCATATTGAGCCGTTGCCAAGTGTACGATTTCAACCGCATGAGCGTACAGACCATCGTCAACCACCTGAAGTTCGTGGCAGACAAAGAGGGATATGCATACGAGCCGGAGGCACTGAACATCATTGCCCAAAAGGCAGACGGCGGCATGCGTGACGCACTTTCCATTTTCGACCAGACGGTAAGCTTCACGGGAGGAAACCTGACGTATAAAAAGGTTATAGAAAACCTGAACGTACTGGACTATGAATACTACTTCCGCCTGACGGACCATTTCCTGAAAAACGAGGCAGCGCAGTGCATGCTGGTCTTCAACGAGATTTTAGAGAAAGGGTTTGAAGGCAGCCATTTCATTACCGGATTGGCCGCACACCTGCGCGACCTGTTGGTCAGCCGCGACGCAATGACCCTCCCGTTACTGGAAGTAAGCGACAGCATCAGGGCACGTTATCAGGAACAGTCGCAACGGTGCACGCCCAAATTCCTATACCGTGCCATCAAGTTGTGCAGCGACTGCGACTTGAATTACCGAGCCAGTAAGAACAAACGGCTGTTGGTGGAAATCACCTTGATACAACTGTCTCAACTGACCTTGGAAGATGACAGCGTCGGCTCGGGGCGTAGCCCTGAGAAGACATTAAAACCCCTATTCGACCAACCTGCCGGGACGGTACAACAGACTGCCGCTCCGGTCAATCCGCAGAAGCCTCAGGCTCCCGTGGAAAAGGTTGCCTCCGCCGTTCAGGACAGAACGGCACCGTATGAAACGCGCAAATCCCCGCTTCCGGACACTGAAACCACGGAACGCAGGCTTCCCAAAGTCAAACTCGGCTCTTTCGGCCCATCCATCAGCCGACTTAAACAAGGAATAGGAAATCCGGCCGAGACGTCCCAACCGGCTGCAACTCCGGCTACGACGACCGTAGCCTCACAGACACCGAAGGAAGAAGAAAATTATCCTGTCACGGAAGATAACATCCGTTTCTGTTGGCATGAGTTCATCAACCTCCTGCCACAAGAAGAAACCGCCATCGCACAACGGATGAAAGTCATCCAGCCCAAGCTACAGAAAGATGCCAGGTTTGAAGTATTGGTGGACAACGATCAGGTGAAATTCTACATGGAACAAATCGCCCGGCGTATAGAAACCCACATGCGCAAGCAGCTCCATAACCGCAACATCACCATGACCGTACGTGTGGCCGAACCGACGGAGGTCACCCGCATCACCAGCAAACCCCAACAATACCAGGCGATGAGCAAACGGAATCCGGCCTTGCAAAAACTAAAAGAAACGTTCGGACTGGAATTGGCGTAACCTCTCATCCGAACGTTTCTCCATTTTCCTCTTATTTCAAATCATGATTCATCATGCGGAACTCCGCCATCTGCTCGAACTTCGTACCTTTGCGGCCGTAGTTGGCATACGGATAGATGGAAATCCCCCCACGCGGAGTAAAGATACCGGTGACTTCGATGTATTTCGGATCCATCAGACGAATGAGGTCCTTCATGATTTTGTTCACGCAATCTTCGTGGAAGTCGCCGTGGTTGCGGAAGCTGAACAAATATAGTTTCAGACTCTTGCTTTCCACCATGCGGCGGTCGGGAATATAACTGATACGGATTTCGGCAAAATCGGGTTGCCCCGTAATGGGACACAAACTCGTGAATTCCGGACAGTTGAAACGTACCCAATAATCATTGTCGGGATGCTTGTTTTCAAAAGCTTCCAGCACCTCAGGAGCATAATCCTGGCGATACTCCGTCTTTTTACCCAACGACTGCAATCCTTCTTTTTCTCTTTCGCTGCTCATGGTTCTGTATTTTCCTTTACATGTGACTTACATTCTTTCTCTGCCAAATACTTATGCAGACCCTCATTCCGCAATTTACAAGCCGGACAATGGCCGCAACCGTCGCCCTGCACACCGTTGTAGCAGGTCAGCGTGTCGTGGCGCACCAAGTCGAGCACGCCCAGTTCGTCGGCCAAAGCCCACGTCTGGCATTTGTCGATCCACATCAACGGCGTATGCAAGACGAACTGTTCGTCCATGGCCAGGTTCAAGGTCACATTCAGACTTTTGATAAACGCGTCCCGACAATCGGGATAACCGCTGAAGTCCGTCTGCGACACCCCGGTCACAATATGGTTGATGCCCCGTTCACGGGCATACACGGCAGCAATGCTGATGAAGAACAAGTTACGCCCGGGAACGAACGTATTCGGACAATGCCCCTCGGGCTTCTCCTCATCCATCTGCATGGTGGCATCGGTCAACGAATTCCTCCCCAACGAACCGACGAAAGAAACATCCATACAGTCCCAGTCCACATCGGCCCGTGAAGCTATGGCCTTGGCCAACTCTACTTCCTTCACATGCTTCTGCCCGTACACAAAACTCAAGGCTACGACTTTCTTGAAATGCTTTTTGGCCCAAAACAAACAGGTGGTGGAATCCTGACCGCCACTGAACACCACCAAGGCGGTTTCCTTATTCATGGTCATAATTGAGACACCTTTAATATATTATAAGAAATATTTTTGTCATACACGTCTACGCCTTCCACACGTTTCACCCAGCGAACCACACGAATCGTGACGGGAAGTATGACGACCTCATAAAGCGTCTTCAGCAAAATCTGCCAGAACATCATGAGCAACAGATTATCCCAAGGCACAAGGCCGCCCAAAGCTATCGGAAAGAAGATCAGGGAATCGGCTGTTTCTCCTGCCACAGAAGACAGGACGGCGCGCAACGAAAAGCGACGCCCGCCGGAAGCCACCTTCATCACGCTCATCACATAGGCATTGAGGAAAGAGCCGGAAAGGAAAGCCAAGAACGAAGCTGCCGCCACACGGGGAGCCAGACCGAACAGATTGTGAAAGCCTTCCTCGTTGTTCCAATACGGCGCACCGGGAATAAGGTCGGCCACATAACCGAAGAAGACAAACAGGAAGTTCATCAGGAAACCCGTCCATATCAAGAATTTGGCTTTGTTGAACCCCCAAACCTCGACGATACAGTCGTTCACGATATAAGAAATGGGAAAGACCAAAATCCCGGCCGTAATATTAAACGGACCGAACATGATTTGCTTCGTGGCCAAAAGATTGGCCGAAATGAGACACACACAAAACAGTATCCCCATCAACATGAAGGATACACTGACTGTTTTTTCTTTCATATAATCTTGTTTTTTAAGAGGTTACCAAGCACTCATCGCGCATTCCTTCCGGAAACGCGGGGACAAAGATACGATAAAGACGGGAGACAGCAAAAAGATTGCATAAAAAAAGTTTTTCCCTGCACGGGAGCGAAAAGATTTCGTACCTTTACATTCAAATATCAATGATTAAATTATGAAAATGAAAAAACAAATCATGTGCCTGTCACTGGCAGCATATTGCGGTGCGGCTTTCGCACAAACGGATTACAAGGTGACATTCACCACAGACCGGACCGACATCACTACAATCTATCTTTGCTCGGAAGAGGACGGCACCGTATTGGACAGTGCTTCGTGCCACAACGGCAAAGCCGTGATGGACGGACAGACCAGATTGCCCCAAATAGCCGTCATTGCCCAAGACAAAAAGTCCAAAAGCCCAATCTCTTCGTTCATACTGGACAGCACGCCCACTACAATAAACCAGACGAAAACGGGAATTGAAGTGAAAGGTTCGCCTCTCAACCAAAAATATGCAGAGGTGAAAAAGAACGTAAATGTCCACAATGAAAAAATGAGGGCGCTACAGGAAGAAGCAAAAGCCATCGCACAAAAAAACAACGGCAAAATACCAGATGAACAGTTGAAACGCCTGCAAGACGAGTTCGACAAAGCCCTGCACAGTCAGACCGAAGCCATTCGGACAGCCCTTCAGGAAAATAAGGATAACCTGATTCCGGCTTCCATGATTGCATTCTACAGCGAGAATATCGGCATGGACAAAGTTGAAGAATACCTGAAAGAATATGCTTATAAAGACAACGGCATACTGAAAAACGTAAACAATTACATTCAAGCTTTGAAGCGTAAGGCTGTAGGGGCCATGTTCACGGATTTCACGATGAACGACATGCAGGGCACGCCCAGAAAACTATCCGACTACGTAGGTAAAGGAGACTATGTCTTGGTAGACTTTTGGGCCAGTTGGTGCGGCCCTTGCCGTGCGGAAATGCCGAACGTAAAGAAAGCCTACGAACAATTCCACCCGAAAGGGTTTGAAATCGTAGGCATCTCGTTCGACGCACAAAAGGACGCATGGCAAAAGGCTACTACCCAATTAGGCATCACATGGCCTCAAATGTCGGATCTGAAAGCCTGGAACTGCGAAGCCGGTGCCATTTACGGTATACGGAGCATCCCGGCCACCATACTTTTCGGTCCTGACGGTAAAATCGTGGCTACGGACCTGCGCGGAGAAGAACTCCAGAAAAAGTTGGAAGAAATTTACCCGTAACCCACGGACAGAACGGTTCTCCGTTCCCATTCACAAAAGATGGCATCTCCGGATATCCCGAAGATGCCATCTTTCGCTTTATTATCTTACTAAATTCAAAACTGCGCGCCCACTTAGAAACTGAAATCTATTCCCAGACCAAAAACCTTATTGGTACGGGTGAAAGAGTCGCTGCCCTTCAACATACCGGAAGCAACCAAAGCGTCGGCCGTAGCCTGTCCGGCCGCCGTGGCCACCGTCGCGCTGATGCCGTTGTAATCGTTCGTAGCGCGGTTGTAGTCTTTATAGAAAGTATGGAAATAAGCCACATTCACCTTGATGCGTTTCGTAGCCTGTATCCCCAAGCCCACACCCAAGGAGTTGGAGCTTACGTTGAAACTCATATCTTTCATGTACTCGTCCGTCAGGCCGAAATAGGTGTTCTGCCATCCGGCACTGGCCTGCACACGGTCGGTGATGTCGTATTCCACACCGGCCAGAAATTCCCTCGAACCGCTCTTCAGCAATTTTTGCGAACCACCTTCCTGCGAAGCTTGTTTGTCGAAGTAATGATGATACCCTGCCATGATACGCAACGAAGGGAGGATTTCGTATTGCGCACCAAGGGTCAACAGTGCCGGGATGTCTTCTTTCACAGTCCGTCCGTCGCGGAACTTATCCAACATGGCCAAGCGTTCAGCCGACTCACTGTTGGCCGCACGGTTGTCCAAACGGATTTTCGTCTTAAACTCATACTTGGCTCCGAAGTTGAACTTGCCTATTTTATAGTCCAAGCCGATAATCGGGGTAAAGCCCCACCCCGTCTGGTCGCAGTTGAGTGTCACGTCTTCCGTAGCTACAGCCAAAGTACCCATTTGCTTGGCAGCCGCACCGGCCTTTTGGGCCAATTCGGCATACTGTTGCGCCAAATCCTGATTTCCGGCAGCGGCAGCCTGTTCGGCAGCAGCCGTCAACTGTCCGGCCTGCTCTAAATAAGAAGCCATTTGTCCGGCAAACAAAGCCGAAGCCCCCACCATCTCTCCGCCTACAGGATTGTTCACCGAGATATTTTTCACATAACCGTAGTAGTTCGTGGTGGCATACACCAGCCGTCCGCCGACAAAAGCCGACAGATTGTCGGTGATTTTATAGGCCGCACCGATTTGGAAACCGTAATAATACTGGCGGCCGCGCATATAGCTGTCGAGAGAATAGCTGTTGATGCCCATCTCGCTCCCCAACAACGGCAACAACGCCGCCTGGCTCTCGAACGAGCCTAAACCGTCTTCAAAAGCGCACTTTCCGCCCCCACCGCCAATGGCGAAGTTGAAAGAATACGACCAACGGCCACGATTGTAAGCCGCCTGTAAAGAAGGAACAACCGGAGCTTTGGCATCTCCTTTAAACAGTTTGGAAGATTCTCCACGATTGCCTGCACCGTATGCGAAGGGACCAAACACAGAGGTAATTTCACGCGTCTGGTAAGCACTCTGGAAATTCAGGGACAAATGCAACCCGTCCGGCAAAAAAGCCACACCCGCCGGGTTACTGTACACTCCGTCGATACCGATGGCACCATCTCTCGCGGGATTACGCAGGAATGCCACATTTTGATTTGTGTTCGTAAGCAACCCTCCGGCAAAAGTTAAACTTGAAACCATTAAGCCAAAGGAAGCTACAAGAGTTTTTTTCTTCATTTCTATGAATTTTGCTAAAAATCAGGTGCAAAATTAACAATTAAAACTTATATTCACAAAGAATTCCTCATTTTATTCTATTTTCAATCGTTACACATACAACAAAACACCTCGTTTCAAAGTACACGTCTCACGACATCTCCTCTCCATTAAACATCCGCGCAAAAATCCTTCTTTTCTTTTCTGAAAAACATACACTTATGCACCTGAAATCAATCTCAGGAGAATGAAAAATCAATCGACTGAGAACGAAAAACGAATCTCAGCCAAACGATTTTTCATTCTCCTGAGATTGATTTTCCATTCTACCGAGATACCTCCAGCACTCTCTTGAATCCCACACCAACCACCTGTATATCAAAGAAATGAATCTCACTCAAGCTAACTTTTTTTCTACCCTTTTCGCTCTACCCTTCCCCATTCCGTTTTTTATACTTATATTTGCTGTCGCCTTTCGCCTTACTTGTTTTGATAAGAATTAAACCTACTTAAAAATGACGGATATGAAAAAAACGCTTTTTTTGTGGCTGGCATTGGGAGCCACCACAACCGCTTTCGCCCAATCCCCCGATGGCATCACCGGAGCCTCGGCCGTACAAACGGGACAGACGAAAAACAAAGGAGAATCTATCATCTATAAGGGGAACACCCTACATACGACTGGAAAGATGGTAAAAACAGGACGCAAGGCACCGGACTTCCACCTGACACAGTCTGACCTGCAAGACGTAAAACTCTCAGACTTCAAAGGTAAGAAAGTCATTCTGAACGTATTCCCCAGTTTAGACACCCCCACTTGCGCCGTTTCCGTACGTGAGTTCAACGAAAAGGCCTCGGGACTGGAAAACACGGTCGTGCTCTGCATATCCATGGATTTGCCCTTCGCACAATCACGGTTCTGTACCACCGAAGGGCTTACCCGCGTCATACCGCTTTCGGCCTTCCGAAGTCAGGATTTTATCCAAAACTACGGTTTACAGATTGCAGACGGCCCCATGAAAGGCTTGTTGGCTCGCGCCGTGATCGTGGTGGACGAAAAAGGAATCGTGCGGCACATCCAACTGGTCAAAGAGATTTCACAGGAACCGGACTATGAAGCGGCATTGGAAAGAGCCGCAACGGCAACTACGGAGTGAGGACACAGACGCATACCCGCCTTCTGCCGCAAACTCCAAAAGGAAAAGGCTTATGAAGCAGATTTTATCCGCTGTCATCCCTCTTTCGACGGAAGTTTTTTCGTATCTTTGCCGCTTTAAGAATAATCACAAAAAAACAAACGATATATGTTCGACAATTTGAGTGAAAGACTGGAACGGTCTTTCAAAATCCTGAAAGGTGAAGGCAAAATCACCGAAATCAACGTGGCTGAAACCTTGAAAGACGTGCGCCGCGCATTGCTCGATGCCGACGTGAACTACAAGGTGGCCAAGACTTTTACCGACACGGTAAAGCAAAAGGCATTGGGGCAGAACGTGCTGACAGCCGTGAAACCCAGCCAGTTGATGGTGAAAATCGTACACGACGAACTGGCAACCCTGATGGGAGGCGAAACGGCCGAGCTGAACCTGCAAGGCCATCCGTCCGTCATCCTGATGGCGGGATTGAACGGTGCAGGTAAAACGACCTTGTCCGGAAAACTGGCCCTGATGCTGAAAACAAAGAAACGTAAGAATCCTCTGCTGGCGGCTTGCGACATCTATCGTCCGGCGGCCATCGAACAGTTGAAAGTGCTGGGCGAACAAATCGGTATCCCCGTATATAGCGAACCGGACAACAAGGATGCCGTGCAGATTGCACAGAACGCCGTGAAAGCAGCCAAGGCCAAAGGCTACGACGTGGTCATCGTCGATACGGCCGGACGTCTGGCGGTGGACGAACAGATGATGCAGGAAATCGCTGCCATCAAACAGGGCATCAACCCCGATGAGACGCTCTTCGTGGTAGATGCCATGACCGGACAGGATGCCGTGAACACAGCCAAGGAATTCAACGACCGTCTGGACTTCGACGGTGTGGTGCTCACCAAATTGGACGGCGACACCCGGGGCGGTGCGGCCTTGTCTATCCGTACGGTGGTGAACAAGCCCATCAAATTCGTCGGCACGGGAGAGAAAATGGAAGCCATCGACCAGTTCCATCCTTCGCGTATGGCCGACCGTATCCTGGGCATGGGCGACATCGTGTCGCTCGTGGAAAAGGCCCAAGAACAATATGACGAGGAAGAAGCACGCCGCCTGCAAAAGAAAATCGCCAAGAACCAGTTCGACTTCAACGATTTCATGTCGCAAATCCAGCAAATCAAGAAGATGGGTAACCTGAAAGACTTGGCCAGCATGATTCCCGGCGTGGGCAAGGCGCTCAAAGACGTGGAAATCGACGACAATGCCTTCAAGGGTATCGAAGCCATCATCCAGAGCATGACTCCGCGTGAACGTACCAATCCGGAAATCCTGAACACCAGCCGCCGCCAACGCATCGCAAAAGGTTCGGGCACCAACATACAGGAAGTGAACCGCCTCATCAAACAGTTCGACCAGACGCGCAAAATGATGAAGATGGTGACGGGCAGCAAAATGGGCAAGATGATGGCCAACATGCCCAAGATTCCGGGTATGCCTAAAATGCCTAAACTATAATCGTAAACCAAAAGAGGAATAACCATGCAACTGATTGACGGAAAGGCCACCGCCGCACAAATCAAGGCGGAAATTGCCGAAGAGGTAAAACAAATCGTAGAAAGCGGAGGGAAACGCCCGCATTTGGCTGCCATCCTCGTGGGACATGACGGAGGCAGCGAGACTTACGTGCGCAACAAGGTATTGGCTTGCGAAGCCTGCGGTTTTAAATCGACCCTGCTCCGCTTCGAGGATACCATCAGCGAAGAGGAACTTCTGGCCGAAGTGGACAAACTCAACAAAGACGAGGACGTGGACGGATTCATCGTGCAACTGCCCCTCCCCCGCCATATCTCCGAACAGAAAGTCATCGAGGCCATCGACTTCCGCAAGGACGTGGACGGTTTCCACCCCATCAACGTGGGAAGAATGGCTATCGGGCTTCCTTGTTACATCTCAGCCACCCCGAAAGGCATCCTGGAACTGCTCCGGCGTTACCATGTCGAGACGAGCGGCAAGAAATGCGTCATCCTGGGCCGCAGCAACATCGTAGGCAAACCTATGGCACAGCTTATGATGCAAAAGCAGTATGGCGACGCTACGGTGACCGTATGCCACAGCCGGAGCCGCGACTTGAAGAAAGAATGCCGTGAGGCGGACATTATCATAGCTGCTATCGGCCAGCCCGATTTCGTCACGGCCGACATGGTGAAAGAGGGAGCTACGGTCATCGACGTAGGCACGACACGCGTCCCCGATGCCACGAAGAAAAACGGATTCCGCCTCAATGGCGATGTGAAATTCGACGAGGTAGCTCCCAAATGTGCTTACATCACCCCCGTACCAGGCGGGGTCGGCCCGATGACCATCTGCATGCTGATGAAAAATACACTGTCGGCGGGCAAAAAGGAATTCTATCGTTAACAGGGTATTGAACAGACATAAGGTGTACCGCCTGCTTGACGGTACACCTTATTATATATAAGCCTTCGCGGACTTCAAGGCTGTGGCTTAAAAAAAGTTTTAGTAAAAATCCGGCGAAACATTTGCAGTTTCAAATAAAATGCGTACCTTTGCATCGCTTTAGGAAAGAAACATGATACTTTCCATACAAGCACACCAAAATGGTGACTATAGTTCAGTCGGTTAGAGCGTCAGATTGTGGTTCTGAATGTCGTGGGTTCGAATCCCACTAGTCACCCGAAGAAAAAGGATTTCCCGTCGGGAAATCCTTTTTTAATGCCTTTATATCGTACTCCCCGATACAAAAGAACAGACAGATGCTCCCTTGCGAAAACATCCGTCTATTACGAATCCGAGAAATCAGATGAGGGCTGCCTCAAAAAATATATTGGACACGTAATTGCCCCAAGAATAGGTTTTTCTTGTAAAATTCATTGCAATGTTCTCCTACAAGGACATAACTTCCGTTCAGCTTTATGGCCAAATATTCATTCAAATAGAAATTGGCTCCCAACGAAACGTCGCTTTCCCGCCCGCCCATGATGCCGGCTCTGCCATCGTTCAAGTTCGTACAATTGAAACGTGCCGTGAGTTCTATCGCCTGTTTACTGCCCGGCCTGCCGGGAATACCGTACAGGTCGTCATACGCAAACCCTCTTCCCCGAACCAGAAAGCCTGCCTGCACGTATCCTCCCTGCGGACGGTAAGCCTCCCTTTCCGTACGATTGAGACGGTTCAGAAAGTATTCTCCCTGTACCATGAAACGCGGAGAGGTATAAAGTATCTCAAAAACGCCTTTGAGTTCTGTCCCTAAACGGTCCACGGTGGCTTCCATCAATGGAAACGGGAACATGGATGTCACGCCATCATTCGATACAGTTTTTGTCGGCGGTTCCACCGTATTCACCGGTTTGGTACGGAAAGAAAAAGCACCGCCCACATGCAACAGATTCCCTTTCCACCGCTTGCGCCAAACGCCCCGCGAAGTGGAAACCAAAGCGTTAACCTGTCCGTCACCGATTTTATTGATGTCATTATGCGTATACAATCCCGTAGCCCAATATCCAAATGGCAGACTGGAATGATAGGTTAACCCGAGCTTGCGCCCGTCCGTAAAAGCCAATACGGATCCGGCCGACTGATGAAAGTGCATGTCTGCCGTACTGATGAGCATATCCATGGAATAAGGTTCATAAGCATTTCCTAACGAAAGGACACCATGTTTAAAGTGATAGTTCAACAACAAATCCTTGATGGCTACTTTGTTTCCTCCCAAACCAATGTCGGCTTTCATTTCATATTGTCTGTAAGTAGCTTTGAAGCCCACACGGAAATCTTCCAAGCGATAATACCCCTGCACACTTTCCTTGCCATAACCGGACACAGCGGCATCCAGCAATGCCCTCGAACGAAACTTCACGGTCAGAGGTTCGTCCGCCTGTGCCGTCATAAAGCAACTTCCCATGCCCAACCACACGCATGCCATCCATTTTCTCATACGCACCGGTTCAAAATGTTCATGAATTGCGGAAGTGCCTCTTCCACAGGTATTGCCCAACCATAATCCGCCACATTGAAGATCGGAGCCGTACGGTCTGGGTTAACGGCTATCACGCAACGCGCTCCGGTGATGGCCGCCGTATGCTGTATCTGTCCACTGATACCGATGGCGATATACAAATCCGGAGCTATCGTATGCCCGGTCTGCCCCACTTGCACGGAAGCGTCCACCAACCCGGCTTCCACTGCCGCACGAGACCCGGCCACCGTCGCACCGATACGTTCGGCCCACTTCCGGATTTCATCGGCACATCTCCGCGTTTTCACGCCTCGTCCTATACCTATTATAATAGAACTGTCGTTCAGCGAAGTTCCGCCCACTTCTTCCGCCACGGTCTCCAACACGCGAACACGGCTGTCGGCTCTTCCGACCTCATAAGCATGATAGACGATATCTCTCTTCCTCGAAGTATCCCTCTGCCGGGCTTTCATCACCCCGGGACGTACGGAAGCCATTTGCGGCCTACAAACGGGGTTGACAATCGTAGCCATCAGATTTCCTCCGAAAGCCGGGCGTATTTGGCGCAACAGTCCGCTGTCCGTATCCATTTCCAACTCCGTACAATCTGCCGTCAATCCGGTATGCAGTACAGCAGCCAATCGTGCGGACAAACCACGACCGCATGGCGTAGCCCCGATAAGCAAGACCGAAGGATGCTGTTTGCGCACCAAGCCGGCCAACACCTCCGTATAGTTTTCCTCCACAAAATCCGATAGAAGCGGAGACTCCACCACGTGCACGCAGTCTGCACCGGCGGCTATCAACTCATCCGCCCATGCAGCCACCTCACCGCCTATCAGTACAGCCTCGACCGGTTGGGGACGGCAAGCCGCAAGTGCCACAGCCTTTCCCAAAAGTTCCCGGCTTACCGGTGCCAAAGCTCCGTCCATGACTTCCGCCCACACCCAAATGCCATTGGAATCATCCACAGGCTGTTCCTGCCTTTCGTCTTGACGCTGCATCACCCAAGCTCCAACCGGACAAGCCTGCACACAACCGCCGCACAACCGGCAATTCTCTTCATCCACCTCCGGAAAGTCGCCCATACGGATAGCCCCATAGGCACAACTTTCGGCACATATTCCGCAGGATACACATTGCCCGGCCTGTAATTGAAGTATAAAATCCTTATCTTTATTCATTTTCATCTTGCTTTTTAAAAATTAATTCCGCGTCTCATGCTTTCACGGACGACTGCAAAAAACTTTTCCCCGTCGGGAAGCCATTCCACGTCTTTCTTCCGTCGAGGCACCATGGTAGACACTACTTGAGTAGGAGATGCCTGCAATCCGACCTGCGAAGGTTTCAGTCCCAAGTCGCATTCATCCCAATGAAGGATGGTCTGCCATTGAGCCCACCGCCAACCGGTCAGTGTGGGACAATCCAGTTCCCCCGTCTCCCGACCAACCGTCACGACACAAGGTAAATCCACCTCCATACGCTGGAATAAACGACCGGCCTTCTTCCTCACACACATACAAGTATCCGATATGTCCGAAACCTCCGTCAAATGCGTCACTTGGGGAATGTCCAACTGTCCGGCTACCTCAGGCCCTACTTGTGCCGTATCGCCATCCACCGCCATTTTCCCGAAAAGCAACAAGTCGTATTCACCCAACTTGCGCACGGCTGCCGCCAGTACCAGGCTCGTACACCACGTATCGCTTCCGGCAAATGCCTTGGAGGACAACAAAACCGCCTTATCCGCCCCTCTTTGCAAAGCCTCCCGGAGCACTTCTTCCGCCGAAGCGGGTCCCATGCTTACCGCCACGATCTCAGCCCCTGTCTGCCTTTTCAATTTTACTGCCAACTGCAAGGCATACAAGTCATCAGGATTTGTCCGGGTCATGGCCGACGAACGCTTCAGCGTCCGGGTTACAGGGTCCATCTCTACCTTTGTAGACAAAGGCACTTGCTTTAAGAATACAATATACCGCTTCATATCTTTCGCTTTTTTATCTTCCATATATCCGAACCCTATCCACCTTTTTTATTGGAACGGGCATCCGCACACCTTTTTTGAAACTCAACCGAAAACGGGTCCACTGCCCCGAAACGGTCCGGTGCAAACCCGGCCGGATCCACAAACGGCTCTTCCCGCAAAATCAATTCTGCGGCCAAGCGTCCCATACCTCCACCGGCAGCCACGCCTCCTCCGCAGCATCCGGCTACGGCATACAACCCTTCGTATGGACGCACCTGCCCGATAATGAATTTGGCATCCGGCACGTAACATGAGGGCCCGGCCACATAATGCGCGATACCCAGAGTTTCTATGTCCGGAAGATAACGCTGTAGCAACGGGGCACACTCGTCGAGCACTTTCCATTCGGCCGCCTTATTGAAATCGAAATCCTCCAGCTTATCCGTCAATGTGTCGGGATTGAAGGCTTGGCATTCACTTTCGCGCAAGCCGATAATCAACGCCCCCACATCCGAACGGGTGAAAGCACGGGCATCGGGAATCACCGTAAAAGGATGGTTTGCCGGAAAACGCCCGGGGTTTGTTCCCGTAATCCAAAAATGACTCCGCACCGGAGTAAAAGGAAGCCCTACCCCTAAAGGACGCATCAACAGGTTGGCCCACGAGCCTGCGGCATTCACGACAACCGGCGCCAATACTTTTTCCCCGTCCGCCAACTCCACTCCTGCCATCTTGTCTCCAACAGCCACAATGGCTTTTACTTTCGTATTCGGACGCAATTCCGCCCCGAAACTTCGTGCAGCACGTGCATAACCGGAACATAACAAAGCACAATCTATAAACGCATCCGTAGGCATGTAAAGTGCCTCTTCTACCGCCGAGACCTCCATCCAAGGAAGAAGTTCTTTCAAACGCCTCCGGTCGATACGTTCATTCGGTATTCCGAAACGTACGGCCGCTTCTTCCAATGCTTCGAGTTCTTTCAGCGATGCGTCGGACGAAGAGATGGTCACACTGCCGCACTGCTGCAGTTCGAGCGATTCCCCCAAAAGGCGCTCTATTTCATCAATGCAATCATACGTTTCCTGCACCATTTCCATCAAAGCCGGTTTGGTACGCGCCCGTGTCAACAGGCAGGCTGCACGGGACGAAGCCTGCGACGCTATCTCGTTGGCATCCAACAACAACACCTTCCCCGCCTTACGTTTGGCCAACTGGTAAGCCGTGGCGCATCCCAACAAACCGCCACCGATAATTATCACATCATAATCCTGTTTCATCGTCAAATCGCATTATATTGAGGATTCATATACAAAGTCGTACGCTCCGTCTGTTCTTTTCTACGCCCTTGAGCGGAATACCGTTTATAAATCAATACGGCAGCCACTGTGAACAAGACCGCACAAACCGCGCCGACCGCGCATGCCATGTGGTTGTAAAGCGCAAACCACTCCATGTCGAAGTTCAAAAACTCCTTGGTGGAAAGCAGAGTCACCGTACCCATGTAGCCGATGAAGTCGATAATGGCGATGAAGAAACCCACGTTTCCCCTGATGCGGAAACAAGCGATGAAGCGATCGAAGAAAATCGTCTGAAAAGTCAGATAGGCAATGTAGAGGCACAGGCTCTGCACAAACAACCACACTACCGGCTGCCAATCCAATGCCTCATAATTCAGTGACACGTATGTCATGACCAAACAACCGGCAATGACCAGTCCCATCAAGCACATCAAAGCCCGAATATTGCTGCGGAAGAAGATGAAAGCGGCAAATATCCCGAGGATGACCAACGTAACAATCGTATCCACCTGGGCGAAAAGCCAAGAAGACTGATTGCTCATATCCAGGATATTGACCAGAAAATCTTCCTTGATATCGCGCAGCACCAGCAACATGAAGTTGCCCACGAACAACAAAGTAAGAATCGGAGCGTAACTTCGGAACAAGAGCTTACGTCCGTTTCCGTCCAATGTCACACGTTCGTTACGCAGCGCAATATCCTCTTCCGTAGGCTGTGGCAGACGCTTCAACATATACCCCATAAAAACGAGAAGAGGCAAAGCAAAAGCTCCAATCACGGCAGGCATCCAAAACTGTCCCACGTGCATCTCGTTCATGGCAAACAAGCCGAAACTCTTAGCCACACCGGAACTGAACACCATGCTTACCCCCAACAGACTGGCCAACATATCCGTCACCTTGCGTCCCTCGATAAAGCTGAATATCACGCCCCACATACAACCGAGCGACAAGCCGTTCAAAAACATGGCCGCCACATTGAACGGAGGAGCCAACAGGCCGAAGCCTACCAAAGCAGCCTCGGCTGCTACCGCCGAACAGACAAAAAACTTGAAACGACGCTCCTTCTTCAACTCCGAAATCAACTTGATGCCAAAGAACTTGGCTATCACATAACCTAAAATCTGAATCGTCGTCACCGCGACCTTGTAGTCCGTGCCGAAAAAATCAAACCCCTCGAACGAAGCCGCCGTATAAGGTTTGCGCAAGGCATACACCAAAGAGTAGGAAAGCAAGGCCGCACCGCCCGCCCACAGGATGAGCAACGCATCCGAAAATCTTTTGTTCTTTACGATTTGTTCCATAACCATAGTTTTGTTTTCGGCTGCAAAACTATCCCAAACCGCCATCTGAAAAAATTAATTCATTATATATCATACGTCCGTCCAAACCCGTATTTATAATGTAACATTCATCTCACGGTAATGAAGCACGAAAGCAACAGGTTTGTAACATGGAAAACGTACCTTTGCCCAAAAGAACATACGTATGGACAAATTGGTATCACTCTACGAACGAATGAAGAAACTGCGCGAAGCCGGTGTACGGATGAAGGACATCTCCGAAGAGACGGGCATAGCATCCAGCGTACTCTCCTCGCTCTATTCTTCCGTGCTCCCCACCTACATCAATCTGCTCTCCGGAGGATGCGGCACGGAAAGTGCGTTAGACCAAGGGCTGCAACAAGTCAACAACGTGTCGAAACGCAAACTGCAAGGTTGCCTCGACGAATTGTACGACAAAGTGAGCCACATCGAGCCACGTTTCGTTTCCAACAAAAACGGCGGACGACCTTTTCTGGACGACATCGAGAAAGAAGCCATCAAATACCTGCCCAATGCCGGCATCTATACCGGACTTTACCAGTCTTACAGTTCTTCGTCCTACTCCGACGGACTGAAAGTGGAGCCTTATATGATATCCTCTATCGTAGACGGTGACACCATGCCCAAAGTCTATTGCCAGAACCTGTCGGGCGACTATTATATTGGCGTGGGGCTGTTCTCGCCGTTTCAAATCGGTTATCTGATGTTCAACGAACAAAAACGCCTGCAACTTGCCCTGAAGGTGGTCTACCTGCAACTGCCCATCATCGAGTATCCCCAAATCATGAAAGGAATCTATCTGACACACGACTATAACCGCAATCCGATCGCCCGGCGCATTCTCTTTGTCCGGCAAGGCGACGAAATCCCACTGGAAGAGTTTGCCGACTTGTGCACAGAGGTGATACCCAAAGAACGACTGACCGGGGAACTGTTGGAATACTACAATTACACTTGCTGCAACGAGGATATCATACGGAGCATGATGCTGATATCACCGGACAAGGATACCAAAGAACTCCAACGCGAAAAGCAGCTCCTGAAAATCCTCAGTACACAAGAGGCTCCCTGAAGATACGGCACCCGCCATGCGAAAGGCCGCAGAAGGACATATCCTTCTGCGGCCTTTCGCATAAAACCTTACTTTCATTCTTCCGTCAGACGAATTGCAAAGCCACCTCCACGAGCCATATCCAACGTCAGTTTCGTATTCCGGTCCACATTCATCGTCTCGCAGGCGTACGTTGTCGGATGGTCGCCCGACTCCGGTTTATCCTTGAAAACCACAGCGCGGTAGGTCTTCCCGCGTTTCAGGAAACCGAAGTCCACCGTCACGCTGCGCGGTGTCCAGTTCGTCATGCCGCCCACGTACCAATCCTTACCGGTTTGTTTGGCCATCACGATGTACTCGCCCAAACGGGCATCGAGCGGAAGGGTCTTGTCCCATACCGAAGGAACTTTCGACAGGTAATCCAAGATGTCGGGATATTTGTTATATTCCGAAGGCGCGTCGCACAGGTAACCGATCCAATGGTCGAATATGACATACATGGACAAGACATGCGAACGCGTCCCCATATTCATCGGAGGGATGCTGTCCCGGTCACGCGGTTGGAACTCTTCGGGCGTCACGTTGCGCATGCCGCCCGGCGTGTAATCTTCCGGTCCGGCCAATGAACGGATGAAGGGGAAACGTGTATGGTATTCGGGCGTGATGGTCTTTTCCCAGAAATTGCATTCAGCCCCTCTCACGGCCTCATAATTCATCACGTTGGGGTAAGTACGGTTCAAGCCCACCGGTACGGGACAACCGTGGAAGATGGCCACCATCCGGTACTGTGCCAACCGTTCGGCAAATTCGCGCCCCCAGCGCATGGCAATCTGGTCGTTGCGTTCGAAGAAATCAATCTTGGCACCCGCCACCCCGCACTCGTGCATCTGCTTGATCCAATCGTTCGGATTCTCCAGCGGACAACTGGCCCAAGTCCAAACCAATATCTTCACGTTCTTCCCCCGGGCATAGTCGCACAATTCCTTGATGTACTCCATTTTCCATCCGGCATCGAGCGTCATGTACTCTATACCGTTCTCCGAAGCCCAGTCTACATAGTATTTATAAAGTTGCAACGAAAGATGTTTGTTCCCCACCGGGAAGTCCACGCCTTCCACCACGGCTTTGTGCCACCATTCCCAAGCACTCTTTCCGGGTTGTATCCACGAGGTATCCTCAATCTTGCAAGGTTCGGCCAGCATGTAGACCAGCTCATTGTTCAACAACGTCCTGTCGTCGTCGGACACGATCATGACGCGCCACGGGAACGTGCGGTCGCCTCCCGTCCTTGCAATGTAATCCTCACGTGAAATCACCAGATGGTTGGAATACCAACGGTAAGGGTTCGACGGGTCCCCATCCATCACTTCTTTGGGGTAGGCCGCCCACTTTCCGCGCATGGCATTCTGCCCGGCGGCTTCCATATACAAGCCGGGATAATCGTAAGTGTCCGATTCCGTCACCACCACCTTGTAGGGCTTGCCGGGAAACTCGAAGAGCACCGGAGAAACGGAAAAACGGCCGGCCGGAATCTCACCCGGCGAACGATACACCTTGTAAAGCCGCTCGAAATTACGGTAGCCCTGATGAATCTGGTGCACCTTGCCCGACTGTTCACGCTCGGGTGCGGTATTGCTGTCGCACTCCGGGAAATACACCGTAGGGGTAAAAGCGAAATTGAACACGGCATCTTCGCTGTTGATAATGATTTCCTTGTCCCAGTGCGTCACGAAACGGTAAGCCCACCCTTCGTTGTAGGCTCTCACGACCAGGTCGTAGTCCGTGCCGTAAGACAGCACGATTTCATTGTACGCCTCTTTCAGGGTCTTGTTTTTCCCCGCCACGACGTCTATCTTGCGGTTCACACGGTCTTTCTTCACAGAGGTCACGAGGTCGCCTCCCACGTGACGCCCGTCGGACAGGTTCATCCCTATCACCGAAGGTTCCACCAACTTCACCTTATCGTACCACACTTCAAATTCCGTACGCCCCTCCACACGGAGCTTCACCTCCAGTCTCTTGTCGGGCGAAGACAATTTGTACTCTTCCGCTTTCAGGGCAAACGTCCAGCAAAAGAATACCGCCAAAGATAACATGATTTTTTGAGCCATATCGCCATATAGATTTAAGAATGATTATTCGTCTGCAAAGTAAGTCCGTTTCACTAAAAGCCGAAATGGAGAGAATCACTTATCACATGGACAATTTTGCGATTCTCTCCATTCCTATATGACTTGCCGTACGGCCGCTCATTCCACACCCCACTGCTTGTTCGGCGTGCGCCCCAACACGAAGTGCAACTCACCGCCACGGACGATATCCTCGTGGTCGATGTAGCAACGGTTGTAAGGCTTGCCGTTCAGCGTGGCCGACTGGATGTAACAGGCGTCGGGCGCATTCCCCTCCGTAGTGACTACAAACTTACGGCCTTTGGCATAACGGCGGTCGAGCGCGATTTCCACGCGGTCGAACACAGGGGCTGTCAACTCATAACGCGTCTCGCCCGGACAAAGCGGATGGAACCCCGCAGAAGCCAAGATATACCAGGCCGACATCTGCCCCACATCCTCATTGCCGCACAGCCCGGCCAGACTGTTCTTGTAAGCGTCGGCACAAATCACACGCGTCCAGTACTGCGTGAGCCACGGCGCCCCCAAGCGGTTGAAGAGGAAAGGCACGTGGTGCACGGGTTCATTGGCATGATTATAATAGGGATTCCAATAGAATTCGCGCGGCGTGTTTTCAAAAAAGGATTCCAGATCGGCCAGCACTTTGTCGCGACCGCCCATGATTTCCACCATGCCGGACACGTCGTGCGGCACGAACCAACCCTGTTGGTAGGGATTGCACTCCATGCAACCGTACCACTCCTGCAAGCGTCCTTTTTCCGGCCAGTCCGCCCACGAGCCGTCGGCGTTGCGCACGCGGAACCATCCCTTTTCCTTGTCGAAGATTTTACGGTATGCCTGTCCGCGCCGGTGATAGATGCCGGCATCCTCCGTCTTGTCTAAAGCCTCGGCCCATTCGCCCACACACCAATCGAAGTATCCGTATTCCAACGTTTCCGATATGCCGCTGCCGCCGGGCGAATATCCCAGTTCCGGATGGTGCCCGATGCGGTCGGCTGTCTGACGGGCAAAGCGGTAAGCTTTCTCCACGTCGTATCCACGTATGCCTTTCATATAGGCATCGACGATGACGGCTATGGCCGGATTACCCAACATGCAGCCGCTGTAAGCGTTCAGGAACTCCCAACGTTCGTACACTCCCGTACCGTTTTCCTCGGCCAGAGTGACAAACGAGTTGATCATGTCGTTCACCACCTCCGGATTGATAAGGTTTTACAGGGGGAACTGACTGCGGAACACATCCCAACCGCTGAACACCGTACGCTTCTTGAATGCGTCGGTCTTGTGCACCTGCCGGTCTCCTCCCACGTATTCACCCGTCACGTCGCGATAGTCGCGCGGGTCTATCATCGTGTGGTACAGCGAAGTATAAAAAATCGTGCGCTCATCCTCCGTCCCCCCGGAGATTTTGATTTTCGACAAGGCCTCGTCCCACAGCGCAGCCGCCTTTTCGCAATACCGTTCGAAGTCCTTTCCCTTCAATTCGGCTTTGAAGTTCGCCTCCGCTCCTTCCAGACTGACAAAGGAGATGGCCGTGCGCATCAGCACCTGTTCGCCTTCGCGCGTGGGGAACTCCGTATAAAATCCCAAATGGTCTCCCTCCATGCGGTCGGGACGGTCCGTCACCTTCGCCCGGCGCACCGCCTCGGCAAATTCCGGCGAGGTCACGTTTTCCAACTTGCGCCCCATACCCTCAGGAAACTCGGCCGACCATACGCCGTAACGCTCCAACGGCTTGCTGAAACGGGTGTAAAAGTAGACCGTATAATCGGCCTTCCCTCCCCCGTTGCCCCAACCGCCTCCGTCGGGCGTGCAACGCATCCATCCGCGGATAGCATAGTCATCCACACGCTCCACGTACTGCCGGACAGACGTACCGCCCACACGGCGGGCCAAGTCGATTTGAATGCGCGAACATTCGTTTTCCGGATAAGTGAAACGCATGACCCCACCGTGAGGCGTGGCCGTCAGTTCCGCCCGGATGTCATAATCGGTCAGGCGGACAGCGTAATATCCTGCACGTGCCGTCTCGCTCTCCTTATCGTAACGCGAACGGTAGCCCTCCTCCGGACGTTCCGCCTCGCCGCGATACGTATGCAAAGGTCCCGTGGTGGGCATCACTAAATAATTCCCAAAATCGCCATACCATCCGATACCGCTCATCTGGGTCAAGGCAAAGCCCTCGATGGTCGTATGTTCATAACTGTACCCCGAACCGTTGTCGCCTCCGGTAATGGTATTGGGGCTGACCTGCGTCATGCCCCACGGCGTGGCCACACCGGGAAAGGTCTTTCCCAACCCATGTTCGGCCTTGGCCATTTGTGTGTTCGTCGTAGCCCCGATAAACGGGTTCACATACTCCGACAAGCGTTTTCCTCCACGAGCCTGCACGCTCAAAGCCGCCATGGCCGCTATGGCCAGTACTCCGGCCTGCTTCAAATTCAACTTTATTTCCATGATATTTTGTATGATATTCAAGTAGTATAACTCAGCATACAAAAGTACGAAAAGAAAACCTTGCCTCTGTCCGAAATTCTCGTCAAAAACAAACAAATTCGCTCCAAAGTCAATATTTTTTAGAGTAGAAGCCCAATAGGATCTCCATCAATAACACACTATGATACAACGATTTATGATTTACAAAATTTTCTCCTGAGAACGATTCGCCGTTCTGCGCCAAACGATTTTCCGTTCTCAAGAGATTGATTTTCCGTTCTGCGCCAAACGATTCGCCTTCCTCCCTTTGTCAAAATAAGCCACTGCGTCGCCCATACCCCGAACCGTCGCCCGGCCACACAAAAACACCCCACCGCAAAATTGTCCATATCATAAGTGATTCTATCCATTTCCGGAACCGCAAAAACCGCGTTACTTTGCACCCAGAAAATATTTCTTAAACCATTTCTACAATCATGAAGACAAAAACAAATCTTTACCTGTTTCTGATTGCGCTGATTTCCGCCATGGGCGGTTTCCTTTTCGGTTACGACTGGGTCGTGATTGGTGGCGCCAAACCTTTTTATGAACAATACTTCCAGATTGCCGACAGCCCTTCGCTTCAAGGGTGGGCCATGAGCAGTGCGTTGATCGGCTGCCTCATCGGCGCGTTGAGCGCGGGCAAGCTGAGCGACAAATTAGGCCGTAAACCCATATTGATACTGGCCGCCGGACTATTCATCTGTACGGCCGTGGGCACGGGTGCCGCCGACACGTTCGGACTGTTCAACGTGTTCCGCCTCATCGGCGGATTCGCCATCGGCATCGCTTCGAGCCTTTCTCCTATGTATATAGCGGAAATCGCCCCGGCCCACTTGCGCGGACGTTTCGTGTCCATCAACCAGTTGACGGTAGTACTGGGAATCCTTAGCGCACAAATCGTCAACTGGCAGATTGCCGAACCGGTGGCCGACCACGCCACAGCCGAGATGATACGCCTGTCGTGGAACGGACAAATGGGATGGCGGTGGATGTTCTGGGCCATGGTCGTACCCGCAGCCCTTTTCTTCGTCTTCAGTTTCGTCCTGCCCGAAAGCCCGCGCTGGCTGGCCTCATCGGGGTACAAGGAGAAAGCCTTCGGCATCTTCGCGAAGATAGGCGGCGAGGCCCATGCCCGTGAAGAACTGGCAGCCATAGAAGCCGCCGCAGGAGAGAAAACCGTGGAAGGCGGATTCAAACAACTGCTCCACCCCTCGATGCGCAAAATCCTGCTCATCGGCGTGGTGATGGCCGTGTTGCAACAATGGTGCGGCATCAATGTCATCTTCAACTATGCACAGGAAATCTTCATGGCCGCCGGTTACGGCGTGTCCGATGTATTGATGAACATCGTGGTGACGGGAGTGACCAACGTGATTTTCACCGTCTTAGCCATGTGTGTGGTAGACCGTTGGGGACGCAAAGCCCTGACCCTCTTCGGGGCGTTCGGCCTGACACTGATTTACGCCTTCATGGGCGCGGCCTACTGGTTCCATATCAGCGGAGTCATGCTGCTCGTCATCGTGGTGGCCGCCATCGCCTGCTACGCCATGACACTGGCTACGACCATGTGGGTCATCATCTCCGAAATATTCCCCAACCGCATACGGGGCGTGGCCATGTCGGTATGCACCTTCGCCCTTTGGACCGCCTGCTTCATCCTGACGTACACCTTCCCAGTGCTGAACAGCGGATTGGGCGCAGCCGGGACGTTCTGGCTCTATGGCATCATCTGCCTCGCCGGCGGCATCTTCGTATGGCGCCGCCTGCCTGAAACGAAAGGCAAGAGTCTGGAAGAAATCGAACACGAACTTATCCAATAACTTCATACATCATGGAAAAAATCACATCCTATTTGATTCAAAGCACGGTGAACACCTCCGAGGTGCGTGCATGGGAAGAGGACATCCTGCTCCCCACCTACGAAATCGGCAAGGAAGAAAAGAATCCGATCTTCTTGGAGAAACGTGTCTACCAAGGCAGCAGCGGCGCGGTCTATCCTTATCCCGTGGTAGAGAAAATCTCCGACGAGAAGAAAGACAAGCTTTACCATGCGCTCTTCATCGAGAACGAATATATCAAGGTGATGATACTCCCGGAATTGGGCGGACGCATCCACATGGCCTACGACAAGGTGAAGCAACGCCACTTCGTGTACTACAACCAAGTGGTGAAGCCCGCGCTCGTCGGGTTGACCGGCCCGTGGATTTCGGGCGGTATCGAGTTCAACTGGCCGCAACACCACCGCCCGTCCACTTTCCTGCCCACAGACTTCTCCATCGAGGAGCATGCCGACGGCAGCAAGACGGTATGGTGCAACGAAGTGGAACGCATGTTCCGCACCAAAGGGATGCAGGGCTTTACGCTCTATCCGGGCAAGTCGTACATCGAAATCAACGTGAAGATTTACAACCGTACGTCTTTCCCGCAGACGTTCCTGTGGTGGGCCAACCCGGCCGTGGTGGTCAACGACCACTACCACTCGGTGTTCCCGCCCGACGTGAACGCCGTGTTCGACCATGGCAAGCGTGACGTGTCGTCGTTCCCCATCGCCACGGGCACTTACTACAAACAAGACTACTCTGCCGGTGTGGACATTTCGAAATACAAGAATATCCCCGTGCCGACATCCTACATGGCCATTCAATCGAAATTCGACTTCGTGGGCGGATATGAAGAGGACGTGAAAGGCGGATTGCTCCACGTGGCCGATCATCATGTGTCGCCGGGAAAGAAGCAATGGACATGGGGCAACGGCGACTTCGGACGCGCATGGGACCGCAACCTGACGGACGAGGACGGCCCGTACATCGAACTGATGACAGGCATGTACACCGACAACCAGCCGGACTTCACGTGGTTGCAACCCTACGAGGAAAAGTCGTGGAAACAATACTTCATGCCCTACGCTGAGGTGGGCTACGTGAAGAACGCCACCAAGGACGCGTTGCTGAACATGGAAGTCAAGGAGGGAAAAGGCAAAGTCATCCTGTATACCACCGGAGTGAACAAGGACGTGCATGTGTTCGTCAAGGACAACGTGAACGGCGGCACCCTTTTCGACAAAGTCATCTCCATCTCTCCGGCAGAACCGTTCCAAGCTGAATTTGCCGCCGAGGGCTTGAAAGACGAAGACATCTTGGTTGAAATCCGCAACCACGAGGGCCGCATCCTGGTAAGCTATCAGGCCGACAAACCGGAAATCAAGCCCGTACCGGATCCGGCCAAGGCCGCCAAAGACCCGAAGGACATCGCGTCCATCGAGCAACTTTTCCTGACGGGGCTACACTTGGAGCAATACCGCCACGCGACTTACAACCCGATGGACTACTATGAGGAGGCGTTGCGCCGCGAACCGGGCGACGTGCGTTGCAACAACGCCATGGGTTTGCTCCTGATGCGCAAGGGACAATTCACCAAGGCCGAAGGTTATTTCCGCAAAGCCGTCGAGACCCTGACGGAACGCAATCCGAACCCTTACGACGGTGAACCGTATTACAATCTGGGTTGGAGTTGTCTGATGCAGGACAAAACGGACGAGGCATACGACGCATTCTTCAAATCGGCTTGGAATGCCGCTTGGCAGGATGCCGCCTATTACAACTTGGCCGCCATCGACTGCCGCCGGGGCAACTTCAAGAAAGCCCTTGACCTGATAGACCGCTCGCTCGTACGCAACTGGCACCACCATAAGGCACGCCAACTGAAAGTCTCCATCCTGCGCCACTTGGGACGTAAGGAAGAAGCCTTCGACCTGATAGCGGAATCGCTCAAGATAGACCGCTTCAATATGGGATGCCGCTTCGAGCAATATCTCCTCACGGGCGATGACCACGTGCTGAAGGAAATGCAGCGACTGATGCACGGTGCAGCCCACGTCTACATCGAATACGCACTCGATTTCGCACAAGCCGGACTTTACGACGAGGCCATCAACCTGTTAGGGGGGTACGCCGCCACACAAGGCGAAGTCTACCCGATGGTACATTACGCGTTGGGCTACTGCCACTCGCGTAAAGGAGACACGGTCAAGGCGCTCGAATATTACAAAAAGGCCGAACAGGACGACCATTCTTACTGCTTCCCCAACCGCATCGAAGAAGTATTGGTGTTGCAGGATGCAATGAAAGAGAACCACGAAGCCTGCGCCAAAGCGGCCTACGCCCTCGGCAACTTCTGGTATGCCGCACGGCAATACGACAACGCCATCGCATGCTGGGAGGCATCGGCCGCCATCGACCCGGCGTTCCCTACCGTATGGCGCAACCTCTCGTTGGCTTACTACAACAAACGCAACGATCCGCAGAAGGCGGTGGAAACACTGGAGAAGGCTTACCGCCTCGACGAAAGCGACGCCCGCATCCTGATGGAATTGGACCAGCTCTACAAACGGCTCGGACGTCCGCAAGCGGAACGTCTCGCATTCCTCGAAGCCCATCCGGCCGAAACGGAAAGCCGCGACGACCTGTCCATCGAGCGCATCACGCTCTACAACCAATTAGGACGCTATGAAGAGGCCAAGGCACTGATTGCCGCCCGCAAATTCCATCCGTGGGAAGGCGGTGAAGGAAAAATCACGGGGCAGTACACCATCTGCCATGTGGAACTGGCCAAAATCGCCCTGCGCGAACACCGCTACGCCGACGCTTTGGCTTTGTTGCAGGCCACAGACCAATACCCGTACAACTTGGGCGAGGGCAAACTCATCAATGCCGAAGAGAACGACATCTGGTATTACAAAGGACTGGCTTACCGCGGACTGGGAGATGAAGAAAACGCCAAACTTTGGTTGCACAAGGCCACCCAAGGCTCTGCCGAACCGCAACAGGCGTTTTTCTACAACGACGCGCAACCGGACAAGATTTTCTATCAGGGACTGGCTTGGCGCGCATTGGGCGAGGAAGACAAAGCACGCGGACGCTTCAACAAGCTCATCAAGCATGGTGAGAAACACTTGTTCGACCACTGCCGCATAGACTACTTTGCCGTATCGTTGCCCGACCTGGCCATCTGGGAGGACAATCTGGACAAGCGCAACGCCATCCACTGCAACTATGTCATGGGATTGGGCTATTTAGGATTGGAAGACCGCGTACACGCCATCGAGTACTTGGACAAGGCACGCGCTTTGGACATCAACCACCAAGGCGCACAAATCCATCGTGAATTATGCGAATAAACACACAAATTATTTGTAATATGCCGACGGGCACCCCGGTCTACGGCTTCCGGTTGACAAACTCAATCGGAGCCGTGGTTGAACTGACCAACTGGGGTGCCCGTTGGCTTTCTGCCATCGTGCCGGACAAACACGGAGAGATGGCGAATGTGCTCGTCAGACCGACCGACTTGCTGTCGGACGAGTTCTACATGGGAGCCATCGTGGGCCGTTTTGCCAACCGCATCGGAGGCGCATGCCTCTGCATCGACGGGCAAACCTACGAACTGGAAAAAAACGACGGGCAGAACACCAACCATGGCGGCTTCTCCGGTTTCGACCGCATGCTGTGGGATTGGGAAGTTTTGGACGACGGCGTGCGCTTCACGCGGCTTTCCCCCGATGAAGAAGGCGGCTATCCGGGCAACGTGCACGTCACGGTGGAATACCGTTGGAACGATGACAACGAGCTGTCCATTCGCTACTATGGAACAACAGACAGGGTAACCTACCTGAACCTGACGAACCATGCCTACTTCAATTTGGGCGGCAAGGGAGAGAAAATCACGGAACATGTATTGCGCATCCCTTCACATACGATATTGGACACCACCCCGCAGTTCATCCCCACGGGCAAACGGGTGAAGGTGGACGGCACGCCTTTCGATTTCACTTCTGCCAAACCCATCGGACAGGACTTATATACCGACCATGAACAACTGAAATGGAACAAAGGTTACAACCACTGTTACGTACTGAAAACGGAAAAGTCTCCCGACATGGTGGAGGCCGCCCGGTTGTCCGAGCCCACCACGGGCCGCAGCTTGACGGTAAAAACCGACCTGCCCTCCGTACTGCTCTACACAGCCGGTTATTACGTCCACCCCGACACCGCCGTCTGCCTCGAAGCGCAATACTATCCCGACACGCCATCGCATCCCGATTTCCCCTCCTGCCTGTTGCGTCCTGGGGAGGAATATCGGCAAACTACGGTGTTCCGGTTCGATACGGAATAAGACTTTACATCACCAACACGCCCCAAAATGCGTGTTGGCTTTTTCCAAACACTATAGAATCATCAGATATAAACAACCGACTTTCTGCCTTCATACAATATGCCCCGAACCTCATTCAACCGATATTTTACAGGTGTCAATGATTTGGGTTATCCATCCGTTGAATCTCGGACATTTTTCAAGCATACTCATTATCCCCACCTCCAGTGCTATTAAGTTTCCCTCCAACACTTTATTATAATCAGATTTCAAGGCCAACAATCTTTTAGAAGGTGCTCCCTCTGGAGATGAATTTATATCTTCCGGATTTTCATACGAGGAAACAATATTATTTGTTTTTTTAGCACATTCTTCTGAGAAGTAGTACTCAAAACCATTATTATTAGAGAACAAAAGAGCCTCAAATTCATGTAACTGGATATAAGAAAAGAAACGTCTATCTCCGATATGTTCATTCATAGCGCTTTCCAGTGCTTTGACACGCTCTATTTTACTGGCTTTCGCCATACATTCTTCATACCTCGGCATGGTGTTAGGTATCCTGAAAAAGTCGATGAATGTAGTCACAACAAAATCATTCCTTGAAGATCCCAAAAGCGATTTGACGGTATTCCATAAATGCTGGTAATTCACCATTCCACCTCTCCCGTTCCTACTGGTCCGGATTAGAACCGGAGTAATATTGAATACGCCAAATTCTTGTAAATAAGGAGAAATAACAGTATTGACGAATTCCTGCTCAGTTTGTCCTTCCACAACAATATATACACGTCTCATAACTGTCCTCCTATCATATTCTTCTCCCACAAATCACTAATTGACAAATCGTATTCATCCATCCATGTCGCCAAATCCTCCTCTGACAAATGCCTAAAAACAGATTGGCTTTCAATCCTATCCACAACTATAATATCTTTCACATCAAAGCAATTCACTAAATTTGTAGATTGTGTGGATAAGATAATCTGACTCTTATTGGATGCACGTTTGACAAGTTCGGCAAACTTATTTATAGCAGCAGGATGCAAACCAAGCTCGGGTTCATCAATCACAATAACCTCTGGGGTTTTTGATTGCAACAGTAAAGTGGCTAAAGCAATAAAACGTAAAGTCCCATCCGAAAAACTGTATCCGTTAAGATACATATCAGTCTCCTTTTCTTCCCATTCCAAGCGTATTCTTTCCTTATCATTTACATCCGGACGTAACTTGAAACACTTAAAATAGGGCGCAATCGAACTTACCACTCCTTCTATCAACCGAAAATTAGTTTCATCATTTTGCATCATAGAATAGAGAAATGCCGCTAAATTAGAACCATTGTCACGAAGGCATTCGTTATCATTGATATTACAATCTCCACGCATAGGAGAACTTGCACTGGTATCATGAAAATGATATACCGTAAAGCTACTCAAATATTTCTTTAAATAACCGGCCCTCCATTTGAGATTTTGGATTAAAGAAGATTCTTCAACAGCGGAATCCCATAGCGTCTTATTCCATTCCGTATAATCCTTACCTTCTGTATGGAAATTATTGAAATAATCCCCCGTTTTTTCTATAAATCCCTTATTGGATTGCGCGGGTTTTATTTCAAAAAAGAAAGCATTATTATTGTCGAAATCCAACAATCCATGGATGGAAGGAGATACCTTCCTTCCACGATACAACAAGCTGTCAATACCACCTTTTGACAAAGTATAACTTCCGAACCGTTGCTCATATATGGCTTTCGTCAATTCAAAAAATGAGATAAAATTACTTTTACCCACACCGTTTGAACCAATGAGCACATTCAATCGGTTTAAGGGTAAAGACAAATCCCTTATCGACTTATAATTCTTTATTACAACCTGCTCTATCATATCATACTGTTTTTATTATTTCAATCAGTCCCATAAACTCAAAACACATCTCACAAAGCCATGAAACCTCTTCATCCCATTTTGATTTATCATCCATATCAAAAGAGCATGCTTTTATCTTTCATTACTTGTACTCCACACAAATATACTATATTCACACAACTCCAACAATCATATTATGGATTAAAGATAAAGTATTAACGATATTTTATGGCACATATCAAGACTTTACACGGCTATGTTGCATTAAACGTTATAACGGATCTATTCGAGTAAATGCCCTTTACCTCACGGATACAACAAAAAAAGACTTGCCGTTTTCGGCAAGTCTTACATGAGCGGAAAACGGGGCTCAAACCCGCGACCCCCAGCTTGGAAGGCTAGTGCTCTATCGACTGAGCTATTTCCGCATGATTTCCTTGAAATCGAGTGCAAAGATAATGAAAAGAGCCATTATATGCAAGTCTATCGCGAAATTACAGTCATTTTTTCACCCCAAATAGTCTCTTCTTTTCACTGGCCCCCGGACTCATCCGTTTCAAGACTTGTCCCGTCACTGTCCGGCCTTCGTCCATTCCAAGTATCCACCATCAAGCTCCACCACCTTATAATGAAGCTCACTCAAAATCCGTGCTGCTTTCTTGCTGCGTTTCCCACTCCGGCAATACAAGGCTATGGTCTTGCCTTTCGGTAAAACGGCCTTGCCCTTCTGTTCGAAATCCGGTTGTAACACGTCTATGTTCACCGCCCCGGCAATATGTCCCTCCGCATATTCTTCAGCCGTACGTACATCTAAACGCACGACCGCCGTATCGGCAATGTATTCTTTGAATTCCGCTACAGAAAGCGAACGGAAATCCCCGTCCGAAACATGGCAACCGAAAAGGCTGCTCAAAAATGCACTCATTCCCATGGCTACCCCCAGTATATAAAAACGTTTCATACTTCTCGTTCTTTAATCTCCAATCAACAAAAACCGCATCATTCAACCGTTCGGACCTTGTTCATATCACGAGGTTTGGGAGAAGGTTCTTCATCCGGATAACCGAAAGCTATGGCATAAAGTAATTTATGCGTTTCGGAAAAATCCAATTCATCAAGCAATTCACGACCTTCCGGTTCATTCAGGAAACGGCAAATACCACCCAAGCAACATGAACCAATCCCTAACGATTGTGCCGCAATCATCATGTTTCCACCCAATAGTCCGCAATCCACCTGCGACAAATCATAAGTCGTATCGTATGCGATAAATACCAACACAGGTGCACCGTATGCCGCCCGAAGAGTGGTTTCCTCCTGTCCTTTCCCCATGAAACGGCTGTAAGCCGAATCTATCGAAGCCAACAAACGGGGATTGTCCACGACACGCACTTCCCACGATTCCAGTCCTTTCCCGTTGGGAGCATACACTCCACATTCCACTATCTGTGCCCACTTGTCCTTCTCTATCGGTTGCGGCTTGTATTTCCGGATGCTGCGACGCTGTAGAATCGTATTCACGACTTCATTTTTTACCACCACACTGTCTGCCGCCCCCGTTTCTCCTTCACGGGAAGCAGGCGCTGTATGGCAACTGTAAAGCAGGGAAATGCCTGCTACTAAAGATAATAGAGCTTTCGTATTCATGTCTCGTTCCTCAAATATATAATTATTTAAAATCTTACCCTTTCTTCTTTGATTTATATTCCGACGGCGACATGCCCATGTATTTCGTGAACTGTCGGGAAAAGTAAAGCGAATCCTCATAACCGACCAACGGACTGATCTGACTGATTTTCAACTCTGTGAAATCCAAATAATGACAGGCTTCCTGAATGCGGAGGTATCCCAAATAACGCAAAGGGGGAGAACCGGTCTTGTCCTCAAAGACATTGGAGAAGTAAGACGGGGAAAGTTTCACTTCGCGGGCAATATCCGTCAGACGGATTTTCTTATTCAAGTTTTCCTGCATGAAATGAATGGCACGCTGCACCACGTCTCGCTTTTCCTGCACACCCGCAAAACGGCACTCACGGTATTCTCCAAGAAACTTCATGGAACCTAAGAAGTGGAAAAGGCTCGTCGTGGCATACAACATGTAGTTCTTGTTATACCCGGAACTGACCGAAGCATAAATTTCTTCAAACAGCATCAGACGTTCTTTGATACGGGAATGTTCTGCCGGTGAAATATCATGCGGCTTACTGAAACCCACACTGAAAAAGGCGGCTTTTGCGCCATCGAAATGAATCCAGTAAATCGTCCAAGGATTCTCAGCCTTACTGCCATAAGCATGTGCCTTATATTTGGGCAAAATGAAAAACTGGTTAGCCCCAACGTCATAGCGCTTACCGTCCAGTTCGAACCATCCCTCCCCCTCTACACAATAAATCAGCACAAACTCATTGGAATCCTCCTCTTTCCGCTCACAATAATGAAAACCAGCATGCGGATAATAACCGATATCCGTGATGTAAAGCTCGCGGCCCAAAGGGTCGCGCTTCAACTCTTCTATCAAAAATCCCGGCAAGACGACTATCCGTTCTCCCTTGAATCCTTCCTTTATCCGTGGCATGGCCTTTAATTTTTAAGGTGCAAACAAAGTTAGGAAAAACAAAGATATGAAAAGCCATGCCTCCCTGTTTTTCTTGCAAAAAAAGAGTTGCATTCGGTAAAATATCTCCCGAAGCAACTCTTTTTTCATTCAATCACAATACGTAAAGTCTCACTTGATGCGCTTATAACCATACACAGCCAAATCCCCCAGCTCTTCCTCGATACGGAGCAACTGGTTGTATTTGGCCATACGGTCGGAACGGCTCAAAGAACCGGTCTTGATTTGGCCGCTGTTCGTTGCCACAGCGATATCGGCAATCGTGGCATCCTCTGTCTCTCCCGAACGGTGGGAAGTAACCGTTGTATAACCATGGCGATGAGCCATCTCGATGGCATCCAAAGTTTCGCTGAGCGAACCGATCTGGTTCACCTTGATTAAGATGGAATTGGCACACCCCATGGCAATACCCTTGGACAAGAAGTCCACGTTGGTCACAAACAAGTCGTCACCCACCAACTGGCAACGTCCGCCGATACGCTCCGTCAACTTCTTCCAACCGTCCCAGTCATTCTCGCTCATACCGTCTTCAATAGAATCAATCGGATACTTCGTGATTAATTCTTCCAAGTAAGCGATCTGCTCGTCTGAAGTACGCTTCTTGCCCTTTTCACCCTCGAAAATGGTATAATCGTACACTCCATTTTTATAGAACTCGGAGGAAGCGCAGTCCATACCGATCATCACATCCTTGCCCGGTACATAGCCGGCAGCCTTGATGGCTGCGATTATGGATTCAAGAGCATCCTCAGTGCCGTCCAACGAAGGAGCAAAACCGCCTTCATCGCCTACTGCCGTACTGAGTCCACGGTCGTGAAGCACTTTCTTCAAGGCATGGAACACTTCAGCCCCCATCCGCAAGCCCTCACGGAAAGAAGGAGCACCCACCGGACGAATCATGAATTCCTGAAAAGCTATCGGCGCATCGCTATGCGAACCTCCGTTAATAATATTCATCATCGGCACGGGCATCACGTATGTGTTCACGCCGCCAATATAACGATATAAAGGAATGTCCAAATATTCCGCAGCGGCCTTAGCCACAGCCAACGACACCCCGAGAATGGCATTGGCACCTAAATTAGACTTTGTCTTCGTGCCGTCGAGTGCCAACATCTTGTGGTCGATGGCACGCTGTTCCAAAGCACTATAGCCCACCAAGGCCGGAGCAATCACCTTATTCACATTTTCCACAGCCTTCAACACGCCTTTACCTCCGTAACGTTTTTTATCTCCGTCACGCAATTCCAAGGCTTCGTGCTCGCCCGTAGAAGCTCCCGAAGGAACCGACGCACGGCCCACCACACCGCATTCCAATTCAACCTCTACTTCTACTGTCGGATTACCACGGGAGTCCAATATCTCACGTCCTTTAATTGATTTGATTTTCATATTTACTTTTGTTTTTAATTAAACATCTTTTTCTATGGCAAAGTTCATCACTTTCCGCCATTCGTACAATACCTGAAAAAAGGGATTCTAACAAGACGCAAGATACTGACTTTTAAGTACGCCCGCAAATAGGAGAAGTTAAATATGCAGTTTTATACCGACAGCCAGACTTAAAATTTCTTTAAATTTGATACTGCGGTCACCAAAGAAGGTACAGAAATCAGTATCGCAAGCTCCTAATTCATAATACAAAGAAATGTCCTGTATCCACCAATTAGATACATCCGGCACATCGTACATCACACGCTGACCCAAAGAAAGATTGGCACGAATACGGGTAGAAAAACCGTAATATCCTTTAGGATAACGGTCTGGCTCATGCGTCCAAAACTTATCGCTCAATACGGAGGACAAGAACAAACTGCATGACAAAGGCTGAATCACCCACGCACTCTCTTTCACGCGTAACCGCCAAGGCAAATACGACTGTTTCAGAGTGAAAACGGCCTTATTATGTTCACTTTCAAATTTAGGCAAAAAGCCCAACATGATATCTGTCTCCCACTGCTGCTTCTTCCCGTAGGTCCATCCCGTACCGATTGAAACGACACCGATACTTCCCGCAAACTGTATCTTGTAATGGTCGGGAATCAAACGTTTCCACCCTTCCATACGGCGTGTCATCATTTTCTCATAGCGTGTCGGAACTGTATCCGATGCCGCTTCCGTCACACTCTGCCCCATTACCCAAGAAGGTATGCCAGCCGAAAGCCATATACTAAAAATCACAACGTTCAATTTCATATCCTTCTTCTTTTATGGTAATGACGTAATACCCTCGCTTCCCGACTGTCGTACATCCGTAATATACGACTCCATCTTCAAAAAACTCTTCTTCAGCCCAACGGTGGATGTGGCCGAACAGACAAAACTGCACATGGGGGAAACTGGTCACATAGTGTTCAAAGGCACGCCCCACATTGTTGTTGAACTCCCCGTCGCCGGGCGGCACGTGCATGGCTACAATGGTTTTCTCTATGCCCGCCGGCATATTCCTCAATTCATCCTCCATAAAATTGAAATCGGGCACCGGATGACTGTAATCATATTCAAGCGCGTTGGTATTCAAACAGATAAAACGCACGTTGCCCACCGTAAAAGCAAAATTATCCTCTCCGAAAACTTTCAGATATACATCGAAACCCGTCCCCAGACAATCATGATTCCCCAACAGGCAAACATACGGCACCCGCAATTTATTCAAGAAATCCCGTGCCCATAAAAATTCTTTCGTCTCGCCGAAATCCGCCACATCGCCGCCATGCAACACAAAATCAATGTCACCGCGGTTATTGATGATATTCACGACTTCTTTCGTCTCGTCATACCGACGTTGGGTGTCGCTGATCATGGCGAAGCGGAACTCACGCCTTCCCCGCATCTTGTCTTCAATCAAACGGATGTTCTTCTCCGTCAGCCCGACCTCTCCTTCTATACGCGTATCGTAGGGATGATATTCGATGATTTCGCAAGAAGACAATATCCCCATCCCGCAAAGTAGGCCAACGACGGAATTGTATATTCTGCTCATAAAAAACGCTTTTGAATATCAAAGATAGAAAAAGAAGCAATATGAAACACAAAAAAAGTCCGTTTCAGACTATTTGGAAAAATAATCCCTACTTTTAGAACAACTGCCAAGGCATATACCACAAGAAAAAAGCACAACAGGGGACAGCCTCACAGAAGCCCTGAAATCAATCTCAGCCAAATGAAAAATCAATCACAGCCAAACGATTTTTCATTTGGCTGTGATTGATTTTCGTTTTGGCGCAGAATGATTCGCCGCACTTACCAGCATGAATTACAACATGTTACGCAAAGGAGTATAGAAATAAAGAAATTATACATCACCACATGCACACATCAGCACGGAAAGATGCCCTCAAAACGTTTTTTAATGGCTTCTATCCTTTCCCGGGCAAGAGGAGGCACGTCGGTCAACGGATAGTCCAACCCGAGTTCCTTATACTTAAATATCCCCATCGTATGATAAGGCAACCATTCTATTTTGCGCACAACCTTGTAATGTCGTACAAACTCGACCAGTTCATCCAACAGCGTGTCGTCGTCCGTCAGACCGGGTACCACCACATGACGAATCCAAACCTCCGTACCCCTCCTTTCCAACTCGTCAAGCAACGCCCGGGCATTCCGTCCGTCACTTCCGCTGACTTTCCTGCAAAGTTCAGGGCGAAGCGCCTTAATGTCGAGAAGCACCAGATTCGTATAATCCAGCACAGCACATACGCGCTCATTGAACACGGCTCCTGAAGTATCCAATGCCGTATGAAGACCTTCCTCACGGCAGAGACGAAAAAACTCACGACAGAAATCAGCCTGCAATAAAGGTTCGCCCCCCGTCAACGTCACCCCTCCACGGGCTATGAAACTGCGTACCTTGAGCACTTCGGCAAGCAATTCCTCCGGAGTCATTTGATAACGGGGCGGATGACCGGCATCCCAAGTGTCCGGATTATGGCAATACAGACAACGAAGCGGACAACCTTGAAGGAAGGTCACAAAACGAATTCCGGGACCGTCAACGGTCCCGAAACTCTCAAGTGAATGTATTTTACCCACTAATGGTTTTTCCATATCCTTTATATTACAAAGAGTGGTTGATGGTACGCGAAATGACATCCAACTGTTGTTCACGCGTCAACTTCACAAAGTTCACGGCATAGCCGGACACGCGAATGGTCAACTGCGGATATTTCTCAGGATGTTCCATCGCATCCACCAACAGATCCTTGTCGAACACATTGACGTTGAGATGCTGGCCACCGTCCGGAGTGAAATAACCATCCAACAGTCCGACCAGATTGCTTACCTGAATATCACGTTCCTTACCTAACGTAGCCGGAGAAATGGCAAAGGTATAAGAAATACCGTCATGTGCATGATGGAACGGAAGTTTGGCCACCGAAGCCAACGCCGCAACGGCTCCTTTCACATCACGCCCGTTCATCGGATTAGCCCCCGGTGCAAACGGAGTACCGCCCTGGCGGCCGTCGGGAGTCGTACCGGTTTTCTTTCCATACACCACATTGCTGGTAATCGTCAGGATGGACTGCGTGGCAACCGCATTGCGGTAAGTCTCGTGCTGACGGAGGTAATTCATGAATTTCTCCGTGATTTCCACTGCGATGGCATCCGTGCGGTCATCATTGTTGCCGTAAGGAATATACTCGCCTTCACGCTCGAAGTCCACGGCCAGACCGCGCTCGTCACGAATCACCTTCACCTTGCAATCGCGAATGGCAGCCAAAGAGTCGGCCACGATGGACAAACCGGCAATACCGGTAGCGCGGATACGTTGTACGTCGCCGTCGTGCAGGGCCATTTCGTATGCCTCATAGTCATACTTGTCGTGCATATAGTGGATAATCTTCAAGGCGTTCACGTACACCTTGGCCAACCAACGCATCATCTGCTCGTATTTCTCCATCACCTCGTTATAGTCGAGATATTCGCTCGTAATCGGCTCGAACTTGGGAGCCACCTGCACACCGGTACGCTCATCGCGCCCGCCGTTGATGGCATAAAGCAAACACTTGGCCAGATTGGCACGAGCACCGAAGAACTGCATTTGCTTGCCGATTTTCATCGGAGACACACAGCAGGCAATGCCATAATCGTCACCGTAATCCACACGCATCAGGTCATCGTTCTCATACTGGATGGCCGAAGTGTCGATAGAAACCTTGGCACAGAACTTCTTCCAGTTCTCCGGCAATTTGTCCGCCCACAGCACCGTCAAGTTCGGCTCCGGAGCCGGTCCGAGGTTGTAGAGCGTATGCAGGTAACGGAAGCAAGTCTTCGTCACCAACGTGCGGCCGTCGATGCCCATTCCGCCCAATGATTCCGTCACCCATACCGGGTCGCCGGAAAACAAGTCGTTATATTCGGGCGTACGCAAGAACCGTACGATGCGCAATTTGATGATCATCTGGTCCACCAGTTCCTGCGCTTCCTCCTCCGTCAGTTTCCCCTCGCGGATGTCTTTCTCTATATAAATGTCGAGGAAAGTAGAAGTACGCCCTATGGACATGGCCGCACCGTCCTGATCCTTCACAGCGGCCAGATAAGCCAGATATACAAACTGCACGGCTTCGCGGGCATCCTTGGCCGGACGGGTCACATCGAATCCGTATGCGGCACACATCTTCTCAAAATCCTGTAAAGCATGAATCTGTTCCGTGACCTCTTCACGGTTACGGATGATTTCATCATTCAGTTCCTGGATGTCAAGGCGTTTTTGGAACTGCTTCTTGTCCTCAATCAAACGTGCAGTACCATACAAAGCCACACGACGATAGTCACCGATGATACGGCCACGACCGTATGCATCCGGCAAACCGGTGATGATAGCCGACCGACGGGCCGCCAACATCTCCTCCGTATAGGCAGAAAACACTCCTTCGTTGTGCGTCTTACGGTATTTCGTGAAAATCTCCTTCGTCATCGGGTCGAGATGATAACCGTAAGCTTCCAGACTGTTTTCCACCATACGGATACCACCCTTCGGGAAAATACCACGCTTGAGCGGAGCATCCGTCTGCAATCCCACAACCACTTCGTTATCCTTATCTATATAACCCGGCCCGTAAGTCGTGATACTTTGAGGGAGTTTGGTTTCGGTGTCATACACGCCTTTTTCACGCTCCACCTTAAACATCTCGGTCAATTTGTTCCACACTTTGCGGGTCTTCTCCGACGACGGCTTCAGGAAAGAATCATCTCCCGTGTAAGGAGTATAATTGTTTTGAATGAAATCACGCACGTTGATTTCCTTCTTCCACAGTTCGCCTTTGAAGCCGGCCCAGCTTTCGTTGTTACGTTCCATAATTTATCCGTTTTAGTTATTTATGTGCTAACCGGCTGCAAAGATACGGAGAAATAACGGAATCCCCTATACTAATTTGTAGGTATTTCAAATTTAAAACTATCCTTAGACTACTTTTGTATTCATTCCAATCAAAAACCCGGCCAATGATGAAATCGGATATACATCCGGTCAGGGGTACGGGTTACTGTTCCCAGATAAGGAGGCTTAAAGTCACAAAAACGATTTCCGGAATCCAATATTAGGCGGTACACATTCTGCCCGGGCAACTTTACCAGAATCATTCCTTTGCTGAATCCAAGAAATTCATACAGGCACTGTTCTTTTTTATCATTCACAATCAGATGCTTGCCGATAATAAAAACCTTGCCGGTGGCACAGACCTGCACATCTTCTTTCCGGAACGAGAAGTCCAGCCCACGCTCCCTGAAGCGGAACATGTATGCGGCATCCTGCTTGACCAGTTCAAACCGCCCGATCCGCCCGAGTTCCGGCATCTTTTCGTAGAGCCTCTGGGTTTTGCTGTCCCAATAAACCTGCTTTCCCGCAAAGTCATACCCCTTAAAAAAATCCCCTTTACATTCCACCTTTCCATAAAGTTCCGGCCTCAAATCACGCCCTTTCGCATCCACCACCGTCACCTTCCCCCGAAAGACAGCATCATACGGATAAAAACATAGGGCAAAATAAGGTTCCGGCAATCGCTCTATCCGCGTGAACTGCGGGGCACAGACCTCTTTTCCATCCAACGCTATGCCGTATTTTCCGCCCTGCATAAACACTTCCATCCCCTCGCGCTTCTCTTCTTTCCGTTTGATACGGACCATCTCCAGATTCACCAACTGTTTTTCCATGGCCTCCTCTCCTATATATATAGGATAAGTATTGCACGTTACGGAACGCCCGGCTTGCCTCCCCTCAAACATCCGCTGCCAGTCCCATTTTTGTATCGGCATGCCGAAAGCCAAATACAGTCCCACTTGATCCAATATCATCACGTGACTTTTCTTGCAGGATACGCGCATCCCCCGCCCCACCTGCTGTAAATATTTGGCTAATGAAAGCGTGGGACGGGCAAGCTGAATGACCTCCACTTCCGGCACGTCCCATCCTTCTGAGAATATGTCGACGTTGACCATCAACGTGATACGGCCGTTCCGATAGTCTTCCACCAAGCTTCGGCGTTCCTCCGGCGGTGTCTTTGCGTCAATCATGCAACAGCTTACCCCGCCCTTCCGATAATACTCCACGATATGACGCGCATGCTCCCGATTAATGGCATATACTATGCCTTTTTTCCCCGAAGCAAACGTTTGGTAAGTATCATACAAATGCCGGATGCTTTCAGGGCAATCCATCACCGTGGCCATCTCTTTCAACTGATAATCTCCATCCGCACCGCGCTTGGACAACAACCCCACCCGGCGTACCGCCTTACTGTTCGGGTCGGCACTTATATATTCAAAATCAGCCAGCCACCCCTCGTCGATAAAGCGTTCCATACTCCACGCTTGGAGCAACACCTCGAACAAGTCCGTGAAAGGTTCGCCGCTCAACCGGCAAGGCGTAGCCGTCATTCCCAAGAAAAGAGCCTCCGGCCACTTTTCCCACAATATGCGGTAGGTCTTCGCCAAGGCATGATGAGCCTCGTCCACAACCACAACAGAAGGGCAAAAAGAAAGACTATCTATACATCGGCTCAACGTCTGTATGCTCGCCACCCGGACGTTCTCCGCCAACAACGCCTTCCGGCCACCGGCAATCACCCCGTGACGTACTCCGAAACGAGACAAGGTTTCCGAAATCTGCTCTACCAATTCTATCCGGTGCGTCACGACCAACACCCCGTCCGCAGCATTCTCGCGAACCACGGCAGCCATCAGGAACGTCTTTCCCGTCCCCGTAGGCATCTGCACCATCACGCTCCTGCTCCCGCCCCACCATTTTTCATACAGGCGGTGCTTCATCTCCCGCTGATAGCTGCGCAATTCCGTATAACCAGAATCTACTTGCTCCATATCCTGCTATATGCTATAGCTGTACTATATGACAAAAGCAAACACAACACGAATACCACAGCAATCGGTGCATTATGCCCGATATAATAAAATATGATGTCAAAGACCAACATGTGTACCAAATACCATTCGTATGAAAAACGGTTAGTCCACTCCAACAACCGGTTAAGCGGCTTGATTCCCACCTTATAGATGATAAGCGCAAGAGACATATAACCCATCAAAGAGGGTATATCATTGTAAAGTTTCCATGGCCACCCCGCGAAACCCATTATGCCTGTCAACCCCACACCGGCCACACACAACGTCAACAAATATTTCCACCGGGGTACTTCCAGTGCTTTAGGATTGTCATGATATATTTCTGCCATCTTCATCCCTAAGCAAAACTCCCATAAATATTGCAGGAAGAAACTGTTCCAAACCCGTTCCTCGGCATATCCTAACAGGCCTACGGTTGTTGACCATAACAGGCTGACAATGAGCGCAAGCTTTACCCCCCCCCCGAATGTTAAATAACTTAACAATAAGAGGCCAAGCAAGATAGAACTGAATGATAGTAGACACAAACCACATCTGCCCTCCCATAGAACTCTCCAGTTCAGGAACAAACATTTTGAAAAGTAACAAATTGCCCAACAGAGGCATGAACCATTCACGCCCCATACAAGCCATCCAGACAGCCGTGGCCACGCACAAGACGGCCATCGGCATATAAATCCTCGTAAAACGTTTCTTCAGGAAAGCTATGTATCCTAAAGGCTTACGAAGGTAAGAAAGGTATAAGCCAAATCCCGAACAGAGGATAAAGACGTGTACTCCGGCACCACCAAAGGCTGCTGCTTTTTCCCATATTCCGGAAATCCCCAACATCCCTACAAGATGCATGATTACTATGGTAAAAATGGAATACCCGCGCAAAAAGTTTACCACATCAAGCTTTTTCATTTTCATTTCAATCTTTAAACGGGTTACGATAAATCCCAAGCAGTTGCCGGCCGAAATACAAAAAGAATTTCACATCATCCACAAAGTATCTCCTGAACATTCGCTTGGGCTCCATCAGGAATCTGTAAAACCATTCCATCGCCAACATCTGCATCCATTTCGGTGCCCGTTTCACATTGCCGGCCTCAAAGTCGACCGTAGCCCCCAAAGCCATCCAAATATCGACTCCCGGCATGCGGCTTTTATGACGGAAAATCCATTTTTCCTGTTTGGGCGCCCCCACACCGACCAATACCACATTGGCACCGGAAGCATTGATGGTACGGTAAATCAATTCGTTTTCCTCCGGTTTGTTTTCAAAACCATACGAAGGAGACATCGCCCCTACTACGATTTCGCGCCCCACCGAGGCATTGATACGCTCCATGGCCTTTTGCGCCACACCTTCCATCGCCCCCAAAAGGAATATCCGGCAATCCGGATTATCCTTATGATATTGATAGAAAGCCGTAAAGAAACTGCTACCCGGAATGGCTTCCGGTATTCCTTTCTTCAGCAAACGAGAGCACAAATACAAGATTTTACTGTCGCAAACCACCCACTCCGCCTTTTGATAAAGGTCATAAAACTCACGGTCATGCTGGAGTTTGACCAAATGATCGAGATTCGGAGTGACCAATACCCCGCGTTTTAAGCTTTGCAGCAGTTCAATCCGGGTAATGGACAAGAGGTTCGCATTCAAAATACGAACAGACATGAAATAAAAAAATTAATGTTATCGATTATAATCTATGCCTACAGTCCCATCTTATGTCCTGTAAGTTTCCATTGCACATGCTTTAAAAACACCTTTATAGCATGCGGTAAAAAACGGCTCCAACAATACAAACGTCCCACATTCAAGGTTCGATTCAACGCAAAACAGGATAACAACTTCGAATCCCGAACGAAACGGAAATCAAGACTCATTTTAACATCATTATCCACATTTCGCTCATGTACGACTTCGCCCCATAACGGCTCGTCATCCTTAGTATCCAACATAACGGAACGTACATTTCCCATCCGAGAGAGATAATAATGAGTACCAAACTCATACACCGTTTTCAAATGAGATCCAACCGTAAAGTCTTCTACCCTTGAAACGAAATGATTGTTTGGGAAGCTTATCCACAGCGCATAGTTTTGTTTTAGGAAATACTGTAAACCTCTTTTATAAAAGAAAAAAGTTTCGCCGCAGACCTTTTGTGCATCATTTCGTACCGTAGCCATATAGTTGCAACCCAATACGTCATCGTTATCCAACCACGAAGTAATTACTTTTGTCGGCTGAACACACCCTTGCAAATCATTCTCTATCCAACGCGCGAAAACTTGCGGATAGAACCGGGCATATTCGGATTTCACAGGTACATACTTAAAATTTTCACATCTTTCCGCCCATCCTTTTACACGCTCACGATAAACCGGCGGAGTATCCCCATCGAAAAGTACAACCCACGTAAAATCCTTACAACTTTGCTGCAAAACACTGGGCAAAGTATATTGTTCAAAAAGGCGGAACCTATCTTCCAACCACGCTTCATCCCGGGTCGCCAATCCACGCTTATCCTTGTTCCACAACGGAAGGTTGAAACGTGTCAACAAATAGTGCCGAACGGGAGTAGTGCCACACATAGTTAAAGCATGAGAAAATTAATAGCCTTTTTTCAAGTGCTTACTTACATTAGCCGTGTTTCCGCTTCCTATCAGGATTTTTTCGACCATCGTCTGTCTGTACAAGGATGTAGCATAGCCAGCCATCCTGTTTTCTCCTGGCGAGGCAAGTCATGGCCATTCCCTAACATGACAATGCCTTTTGGAGATACTCCAATGAGTGCGACCTCTCCCTCCTCAACTGTTCCGCGGGTAGGGTATAATCAATGTCGGTAATCTCGGGGAAGTCATCGCCGACTGACACTATGCGGCTTTCCAAAGCCAGCTTCTGGAGAATGCTCGTCAGGCGGCTGTTGGTCGAGTGCTTGCTTTTTATGACAGAATAGAATGGTTTTGAGAAATTTACAGAGAACACAGTACCATGGAAAGAGTTGGTCACGACAAATTCCGCATTGGCGAACAGGCCGACAAAGTCTGACGGCCCTGCTGTCAATATTTCCTGTACGTCATCCCCCGAATGTTCCGGATAGGCGTCCCGGCAGATGCGAACGATCTTAAGGTTACGCTGTTTTGCTATATGCCTTGCCAGCCGGAGCACATAGTCACACGGCTTTATGGTGACGATGTAGACCAAAATATATTTCTCTTTCGGGCACATGTCAAACCTGGCCACCTCAAGCCATTCCTCGTGGTCAAGGATGAGCGTCGGGTCAAGGACGACATCGACATTCCGCTGCAGCAGGTTGCCCAGCAGCGTTGATGCCTGCTGCTCACGCACCGATATGTGGGAAAACGCAGACAGCCATTTCTTGAAAACAGCCTCGGCCTCTCTTGATATTTCAGACAGTCCTATGCTGGACGCATAAGAGATTTTCCTTGTCTGCTTCTTGTCGAAGCATGCCAAGAAAGGCTCCAATGAATAGCCCTTCATATAATTCCACACCTGGTCACTCCCGATGCAAATCACGTCATAATCAAAACCAGCCTCGTACAAGGACTTCACCGAGGGGTAGAGCGTTGGGGTCAGGTGGTTGTATTTTGAGTGGAACTCGTCAAACCGGCTGTCGCGTAATTTCTTGTTTTTATGATGGAAAAGGCAAAACAGGTTTTGCACTACGGGCAGTAGCCTGACCTTGATGTCCTGCCTGAGAGAGATGGGCACGGTTCTCCTTTCGCCTTTAAACTCATGTCCGGGGTTGATGCCAAACAAATAATTTACTACTTCTGCATCATATCCCATCTTATGCAATTTCCTATACAAAGCGCAACACTGCAGCTCTGCACCGTAATTATTCACATTAAGTATCGTAAAAATTCCTATCTTCATTGTTGATAATTGTTTTGTGCTGCCAAAGCATGATGATCATCTCGCCTTTGCCAAATAGAGAATTCCTGCTTATATTTTCTTCAGCTCCTCGAAAAGTCGCTTGTTGACCACTTCACGGGAGTAATTCTCCATTACCCGGTTCCTCATCTTGACGGCGATTTCCTGTAAGTCGCAGGTCTCCCTGATGTGAGCTATCCTGTCAGCATAGTCTTGCGGCTCCCATCCATTGACGGCAAGCCGGTCATCGCCCACGATGTCGCGGTTGAAGTGGTAGTCGCTCACGATGGGCACCAGCCCCTGGGCCATGGCCTCGTTAAGTGAGTTGGAATGCCCCTCGCAACGCTCTTTGGTCGGGAACACAAACAGGTGCTGCGACTGCATTATCTCCTTGATCTCGTCGAATGGGGTCAGCCCTTTGCGGGTGATGTGGCTCTTGAACGGCGAGTTTTCTATCATCCCGTCCACCTCTTCCACGTAAGCCTTGCTGTAACCCGACCCGCCGATGACGGTCAGATACACGTCGTCGTATTTTTCACACAGCAAGTGAAAGGTTTTGATAATCACATCGACATTCTTTTCGGGGGTCACTCTCCCGAAGTAGCAAAGGTTGAACCTGTCCTTTGGCCTCTCGGGAATGCGGCTTACGATATTTTCCTGGTCCACATAGCTGGGATAATAGACGAGAGGTGTGTCGCTTATGCGCCTGACAACTTCCAGCGAGGGCATGCCCTCAAACCACACCTGGCTTTGCAAGTCCATGTTTTTCTTGATGAGCCAACGGTAAAACTTTGCCCCCCGGTTGTAGAAGTCAATGAATTGCCCGCCTTGCATATAAGTCACCGTCTTAAGTCCAAGCATCCTGACAATCACGGATATCAAAAGCTCGTATGGCGCAAGCTTGCCGCCGAAGGTGAGGGTCAGGAAAGCGCTCGTTTTGCGGTTTGCCAGCACGATGTGGCGCAATATCTTGAGCAGGTCTATGACGGCAAACGACCGCGTTTCCAAGAAATGGATAATCTTTCCCTCCAGCACGCAGCGGCGCCTTACTATCGGCACCGTCTCATATCCCATTCTTTCCAGTCCCTGCATCACTCTTCGGGCGGATGACTGCCCACCGCTCTTCGGCAACTCTGTCATCTTGCCGATGTTGCCGAAAACAAAAAACTTCTTGATCATTTATATGTGTTCTAATGTTCTTAAAAGTACAATATCGTTGGTTATTATTGCAAGCGTCTGCCTCAAACTATCCGTTTCAGCAGCCGGGTAAGGTCGAAAGGCAGATACCAGTCTATCCACTTCAGCAGCCTCTTGGCTTTCATGGCCACTCCTTGCTTGCTGTAAAACAAGCTGACAGCATCTTTCAAGGAGCTGTTATTGTCGCGCAGGCAGCCGAGCATCGCCTTGCGCAATTCCGGGTCAGGGGAATACTCCCTGCCATAGCTTTGCTTCACGATAACTTCCCTCATGGAGCTTTTGCCTGTCGCAAACTGCCCCTTGATGGATGCGAACAACTGCCGCCCTCTCTCCGATGTTATTGCCACAGCCGACACGCCTTTAGTGTCATTCAAGAATCTCTTCCCCCAGAAGTCGCCCACGCGAATGTCTGTATAGGCCATCGTGCTTCGAAGCTTGCAAGAGGCGCAGGCATCATTGAGCACGTGGTCGGAGAAGAACAGGGAATAAAATTCGTCTTGCCCGGGACTGCTCACAAAAGCCTTTACGCCATCCACCATTACCGCCACGTGGAAATTCCCCCAGCCCTTGACCTTGCTGCGAAACTGAACCTCATCAAATCTCTTGTTGCCGACCAGACGCTTTATGTTCTGCTCATATTTGACCCAGACGTGCATTGACGGACATCCATGACAGAAGAGGTCTATCAGCACGCACTTGTCACGCTTTTTGCACAGCGACAAATACCTGTGGGCTGCATAGATATGACAAGGCAATCCGAATACGGCAAATTTTTCCGTCCGTGCATTCTTCACCAGATACTTGAAGCAGTCGAAGCTGTAAGGTTGGATGTACTTTGAGCCCCGGAAAGCGTCCGTCTCTGCCAGAGTGTGTGCCACCACGTGTTCCGCCCGATGGGTATCATCGTTGTAGACCACGCCAATGCACGCATAGCCTTGCTCCGTAAGCTCTTTGGCCAAGGCATCAGCCACACCTCCCGAAGTCACCTTTTTGAGCAAAGAGCCGGACAGGTGCTGTGCCGAATACACGTCAATTCCTTCCTCATCATCGAGGCTTGTCATCTTTATGCCCTCGTCAAACTTGTAGCACACTTTTGCGCACAGTCCGCAGTCCGTGCATTTGTCGGCATCCACGTATGGACGATAGAAACCGTCCCCGTCGAGCCGTATTGTTATTGCATTGCTGTGGCACACGGCTGCACACATTTGGCAACTTGTACATCCGCGCAAGGCCGATTTGTCTGTTATGTTCATTGGATATGGTCTGTTTTTTGTATGTTACAGGAAGATTGGGTGCCGGTGCGTTGGCATCGCGTGATTTACCTCTCCACCATCTCCCTGAAAAGCATTTCATATTTGTGTGCGCATGTCTCCATGGAAAAGTTTTGCGCGTAAGTCCATCTTAGGGAATCTTTCGATATGGAATTTCCGTGCGCCAAGGCTCTCTTCAAGGCTTCGGTATATGCCTCATCGCTGAAGTCCTTGGCGATAAAACCGTTCGCACCGTCTGTAACGACATCATTAAATCCGCTTACGGGCGTGCCGACTGGAATGCACCCGCAGGCAAACGCCTCAATCAGCGTTATCGGCATGCCCTCATAGTCGGAAGAAAGCGTGAAGAAGTCAGAGCAGAGCAAATAGTCCGCCACGTTATGACGCTGGCCCAAGAAATGGATGCCACCCTTTGCCTGGCTTATCACGGATTGCATCTCGGGAGCGTCATAGCCGTTGCCTATCACTAGCAGAGCCACGTTCTCCCCATCGTCAATCAGTCGGTTGAAGCATCTTATTAGCCTAGGGATGTTCTTCTGGGGATTGCATCTTGCTATCACTGTGAACACCTTGGTGTCATCGTCTTGCTTGCATCGGCTGACCTCACGCTTTACCTCATTGAATTTGTCAGACGCGCTGACCATCTCCCGTCCGTTGTATATCAACCTGACCGGTGGCATACCAAATACCTTTCTGACAGACCAGGCGTTCTGGTCGGATATGGCGACCTGCCGCAACAGGCGCATTTTCAGGCATAGCTTTTTCACCCAATACCGAAACCGCTCGTTAGTCCTCTCACTCTCGGCCTGATTGTGCGATGTGACTATATATTTTTTCTTCCTGTCGAAGAGCACTGCCAGCACGCCGAAATACATCGCCGTCAAGTGGAAATGCACTACATCGCACTTCTGCTGCCGTATGGCTCTGTAGAGCCAGTAAAAGGTGGTGGGGGCAAACTTCCCCAGACCAAGGTTGACGACTTTCACGCCAGACGCAATATCATCCTTATAGAAGCCGAAATTCCGTAAGGAAAAGTTCTTCATCGTCAGCAACGTCACCTCACATTCGTCCCTTGCCATCTGGTTGCACAGGTCAACGACAAACCGCTCCGCCCCGCCGGAGTTCAACGCGGGTATCACCTCCAATATCTTCAGAGGCTTTTCGCTTGATACATCTTTCATGGATTTGAACTTTTTGTTGCGTTATAAAAATGAAATGCCGCCTTTTGCCCGCAATCAGTCAGCAGAAACGTGTATCGGCAGCACTTTAAGAACCTTTGCCGGGTAGCCTGCAATCACCGAACCCGGAGTATCGAAACTCTTGTTGACAACGGCATTGGCACCGATTTGGCAACCGTCGGCAATAGTTATTTTTCCGAACAGCTTAGCCCCAGGACCTATCCAAACACGGTCGCCTATCGTGGAAGTGTTGATGGAGTTCTCTTCCCCCCATTTTGGCCTATGTTGACACAAGAGTGCAGATCGCAGAAGTCGCCCAACCGGGCTTTTCCGTTTATGATAATGGAACCGTAATGGCTCAGCCGGAGACCTTTTCCACTACTCAACAATTAAGTCTCTCAAGGCATCCAAGTAACCATGTCCAAACTTTAAATCCGGTTCCATATAGTTTCCTTCTGCCCATTCGTTCCAAGAACGCAGAAATATGATCCGATGCTCCGGCTGCTTATTCTTGACTATATCCAGAGCATCGTTCACATGCGCCTTAAACAACTCCGGAGTGGAACCCGTGTAAATCACAGCCCTTCGCCCGCCACGCGGCGAACGATCCCAATTCGGGATGATTTGGGGATATCCATTTTCCCTTTTATCCCAATCACAAAACAAATGCTTTATGATTTTTTCGTAGGGATACTTATCCAATGGAGTAATACGAGGAAAATATTTACGCAACTTATGCTTCAACATCATACCGACATATCCGCCATTGACCGCCGTCTGCGCATTCCACTGATTTCCTAACGTCAACGCATCAAATCCCAAATCGAGAACTTTTTGGTAATTCGACTCCCAACCGCCAACAAGACCCACAAAATGAATACCCTTCAGTCCTGCATCTTTAGCCATCTTCCTCCAGATTTCCAAGAAGTTCTTACAATTTGGGATATCTAATGGAGCATATACCACAAACAACGGTTTCCCATCCACCGTAATATAACGTTTGTCCTTAAAAGCAGGCAAGACAGCTTTGAAATGAATCTCACAATCTCCATTCGGGTATTCTTGAAGCATTAAATCAAAATCTTTATGCATTTGGGCATCACTGTTCCATGTACGGCGCGTCCAACTATGATTTGCCCAACCTAAACAAAAGGGAAAATCGGGTTTACCACTTTCAAGTACTTCTTGGAATATATTGGCCATCAAGGTTCTTCCATTACCAAACCAATAATGCCAATACATAAAGCCCTCAACTCCCGCATTTCGCGCCATTTCAGCTTGTGCTTCCCTTACCCAAGGACATCTAAGATCATAATATCCCAAATCTGCAGGGACTCTCGGTTGATAATGTCCTCTGAAAAGCGGCTTTGCCTTACCCACATTCGTCCACTCTGTAAACCCTTTTCCCCACCACTCGTCGTTTTCCTTAAATGGATGGTACTGCGGCAAATAAAATGAAATTACACGTGCCTTAGTTTTCATTGTTGATTGATTTGTATTTAATTATTTTGGCAGGAATACCCGCCACTATGCAATTGTCAGGGATGTCATGGGTTACGACAGCGTTTGGGGCAACAGTCACATTGTTGCCAATTTTGGCACACCATCGTCGGCAGTCCTGCCGATGCACAAAGTTGTCATCTATTATGGCCTGCCGTTGATTACTATACTTCCCAATGGAATATCTTGATACCAAAACCGATGGATGTCATACCAAACTGAAAAAACAACTTCCGTCCGATTCTTCTCTTCAGCCACTTATTACCCATATATCACTTTGTATACCAATGATTTATAACAACAACACAAAGCGAACCTATTACAGCGTATATATGTACCTATATACCAATGTCCTATCCTAAAAGGAAAGCCTTAAAGGATTTGTCGTAACAGCACAGTTCCTCCTGCATCCTACGTTAAAGTCCTTGTTCATTTTCGTTCCCTATTTTGAAATGACAGACTGCTGATACACAGATTCTATTTTCTCTATTACTACAGGAATATCTTTTTTAAGCAGATTATTTATCTTCGCTGTCTGCTTTTTCCCGTCAAGCCCATTAGCGGTAAACGCCCCATCAAACTTGAAACTATATGCAAGTCCAAACACAGGCACATCGGTATAAATTGCTGCAAAATTGGCATGCATACGTGTGCCAATAAAGAAGCTCATTTGACTAATCACGTATTTCACTTTCGGAGAGGTCAAATCTTCATCGAGAAATACCACGTTCTGTTTATTCTTCAATTTATTATAAGCTTTGCGGCAGGCAACAATATCATCATTAGATGGATCTGGACTGTCATAGCAGTATGAGTGAGGAATAAGATAAACAGTAACCCCCTTCTGTTGGAAATGACTTATCAGTTCATCTATAAGAGCCGGATATTGTTCAAACTGACCAGATAATGTACGGAAGGTATTGTCGTAAGCCAAGCCACTCACATTTATGCCGATAGAGTTTTTGGGTATAGAAATATCCCATGGCTGTGGCTTCATGAATGCTGAAAGGTCTTTCGTTAGCTCATATTTCACATTCATTTTCTTTAATTCGCCCGTAAACTTGTCATCCCTGACATAAACCATGTTTGCATACTTCAAAATACGTTTAGCAATCAATAAGTTTCCCTTGTCACTGAATGGTCCCAATGTCTGGGGGAGAATGATTACAGGAATACCTTTGCGCATGGCATAGTTAGTGTCATGTAGCCTACTGAGAAATGTAGTTGTACTATAAATATCTGAAAAACCGTCGCCACCATTAATTGCAGCCACCAAAGAAATCTGGTGCATGGTTTTACCAAACGAGGTGAAAGGAAGCAGAATCCCTAGTCGCATATACAATGCCACTTCCAAAAAGAATACATTGAAAGTTACATGTGTCCAATCGCCATCAGCAGTTGAAATGATTTCCTCAATACGGCCTCTGTTTTGAGGCTTCAAAAAATTTTTTATTATGCGGAAATTAACTATTTTTTGTTTGTTCTTCAAAAGATTCTTTTCTTTGAGGAAAGATATTGCTCCATAACTCAAAGCCGCAGTGCCCCTATTATTATCATGGATGTTGAAACCAGAGATTAAAACGTATTTTCCATCTTCCATATTGCTACTAAAATTTATTTTGAAATTTATATTTCGTTTGCCTGTTGATGATCAATAAAGAATAGAAAAGCAAGAAATACTTCATATAGCCATACTCTCCAGTAATGCATGTAAAAGATATATAGTATGTAATCAGAAGCATGATGAATAAGCCTAAAGATTTTTCCCGCATTTGTTTCGAGATTCTGAATATTTTATAAAACATTATACCCCAAATTAGAAATCCCACCAATCCATAATTGCACAATATCACAAAGACAAGGGATTCGAAAGAGTAAAGTCTCGGATGAGTGCCATGTATTGACCAATAGTAGGAATTATATCCATAACCTTTTCCGAACGCCATGCAATCTTGAACTTCACTAAAGGCTGCATCTAATTGCTCCAATCGCATTTCAATAGAAGAACCACCAACATCTGAACCATCACTGTCGGTCATTGACAATATTGTTTCGGATAGGGCAGGAAATTGGATTATTATGAAATAACCTATTACTCCAATCATTGAAGCATAAAGGAATGTCTTGAAGTTTTTTTTCTGTAGCAAATAGACTGCAATGGTGATAAATAAAGCTGCAATCGGAGTGCGGATGCCACAGAAAAAGATACATGAAAGCAGACCAACCAAGACGCACAATAAAACAACATTTTTATTGTTACCAATATAAGAATAAATGTACACAACTGCCATACCAAGAAAAGCTCCAAACGTCATCGGGTGGGTAAATGTAGAAGAAATCTTTATCATCAGCCTGTTTGACTGGTCACCGAACTGTGCTTCCAACAATTCGGCATTGTTTATGTTTGCCAATTCCATTATATACGGATTGAGACCTTGGAGAGGTATTAAAATGAACGCATATACGATAACCACAATACAGACTAATACCATTGTAACAAGGCTATGCTTACCTATTTTGTTGTCATATTGTGATGTGCTGAATACAACGATAGGCAATATCAAGTTGAATACATCCAATCTCCATTTGTCTATTGCAAATTCCATTGGAACCCCGTCTTGGAAGGGCATTTCCATGAGGAGCAATCCATAGAGGATGAAGAACGGTATGAAAGGCTTATATGAAAACTGTATCTTTCCGAATTTTCTGTTGCAATTAATACAATACGCAAGAAGCAAAGCCGTATTCATCAAATTCCAACCAAGCGAAAGTCCACCGATATTTATGCTACAATAAGGAACAAGAAATATGTATGCAATGTATACACACAAGCCTATTCTAAATTTCACAAAGAAGAGAACCAAAATGGTTACTGTCAATAAAGTTTGTACAGCTAACATCGCAAATGTTATTTGTTTGAACCAGACTTGTCTATTGACATTTGTCCATTTTTATCTGGCTTTACAATCCCTTTTATAACATTGTAAGCCTGTGGACCAATGAAATCATGTATCATTTTTTTTAAGCCATCTCTTGGTGGCTTGTTTTTATCACCCTTGATTTCATTTTCAGTCGTAACAAACACCTCAAATAACATCGGTTTGTCAGACATTTCTTCTTTGAGGAATTTGCCCACGTTGATAATGAAATCATCTTTTTCTGATGCAGACATATATTCAAAGCCAAGACTTTCTGCATAAGATTTAACTAATGTATGGCTCTGATTACCAAAATGGCCACTAGCAGATATGTATATCGGGGTTTCATCTTCAAATATGCTGCCGATATTTCCCGGTTTTCTGAATATGACTCCGTTTCCATTATTTATTAGCAAAATACGAATATTCTTATTTATATGGCGATTACCTAGCACGTTCATGTCATAAAAGAAAGCCAGATCGCCCAATACACAAAAACACAATTTTTCAGGATGAACAAGCGCCGCACCAAGCAAAGAAGACATATTCCCGTCTATCCCAAATCCTCCTTGATTGCAATTGACATTGATGCTGTCAGCAATATTATAACTATTCCATGAATATAGGGTGCTCGCAATGCCCAAGTGGAGGATAGAGTTGTGAGGCATTCTGTTTCTAAGATAATTCGTTATCCAACCATTACTGAAAGGTACGTCTTGTATTCTGGACTGTATATCATCATATTTCTTAAAACACTCCTTATAATATGTGGTAGGAATCGTTTCTTTCCCTTTTACATATTGTGTGAAAAAATAAAACTCCGACATTTCAAAAACATTGGTCAGTTTACGGTAGGTGTCCCTCAATTCACCATCCTCACTTACCCGCCATACCTCCTTAGGCTTACAACTATATGCCGCAGCACTGACTTCTCCTATGTGGATTAACAAGTCCATCAATAAACACTCGTCACCAGACAACATACCATGGTTTAGACCATATTTTCCATGGTAGCCGCTACAAATATCCCTGAACACTACTGCATTGTAACATTCACAAAATTTGTCTATGGCCAGAATCTCTTCGTCTCGCATTTTCTTGTGAGTTCCAATAAATACTGCGACCTTCTTCTGGGTTATTTTGGGCAGATTGTCAAGGGGATAGTACCTGCTTATCTTTCTTACCTTTGGGAGGCTGAGAACACTAAAATTTTTGCTGTATGTTGTGGGCAAGTTAATGTGAGTTGGTCCTCCTCCATGTTGGCGTAGAGCCAAAATAGCCCGATTTATCTTTATCGTGCAATTCCACATATCCTCATCATCTTTAATAACTTGTAAATGCTCACTACAAACACAAGCATCTTTGGGAATCTGTGTCCGGTCGATTTGTTGGTCTATCAAATGTCCAATCTTGCATTCTTCCCTTGTGGATGTGATAGCGAGAACAGGTAACTTCCTATAATATGCCTCCGTAAGCCCTGGTAAATAATTTCGTGATGCAGTCGCTCCTGTACAAGATATAACCACCGGTTCGCCACTTTCTTCTGCCATGCCACAAGCTATGTATGCTGCAGAGCGCTCATCAACAGATGAATACATTTCAAAGAAAGGGTCGTGCATCAAACTCCCGATGAACGTTATGTTTGTTGTTCCTGGAGATGCTATTACACGTCTTATGTTGTGGGCTTTGAGCAAAGCCACCATAAGCAGGATATTTTTCTCATCAGAATAATGTAAATTGTTCATGTTAGAGACGCTTTAAATATTTAAAATATTCTAATAATCACGCAAAAAGATTGTCTACTATCTGAGGAATGACACGAAGCGACAAAGGAAATATTTAATCATTATTTTTACACTGGAAAACTCACCCATCTTCGCACATTCTTTTGTAATCCTATCTCTGCCTGCCTCTTCTTTCCAATTGATATTGCGAAAATTTTGTTTTACGATAAAAACTTCGAGACATTTCGTAAGCCCATCCATAGTCGGAGTGAAAGTTTCAACGTCTACGAATTTTCCTATTTTAGTATTGTCGAACGTCCTGTTAAAATAACGATCATAGATTAATTGATAGAATGGTCTGTTGTCACGTTGATATGGATGTTTATCAAGAATAAGCAACTTGGCCTTTTTGCCAGTATACCGTTCAATCACATCCAAATATAAGTTGAGAATTTCACCCCATGTGTGGCTCTCAGTAACTGTAATATGAAATGCTTGTGAATATGCTTCATGACAACCGATGAGTGCAACAATACTCCGGGCGACATCGTATCCATAAGTCAATGTTGTGCGTTTTTCCAAAACATCTCTTGAAAAGACAATTGTTCTCCCCTTCAATGCCCGATACAACCATGCTTCCTTTTCTAAAACACCTAACTGCAAACGACTTTCACTGTACGTAATATAAGGTCGTATAATTGTCCAGTTGTTTTTACCTGACTTTCTCAGAATGTCTTCCTGCCTTGCCTTGGCCAAAGCATATTCATCAGTTTTTAAATATATACTGTCATGGCTTACGTCAAGAAGTCTCATACTATCTTCCCTTATAGGAGATTCCTGTGAAGCATAGACTCTTGAACTGCTTAAAAACATATATTGTTTTGTGGATTCAAGCAAGACTCCGACTCTATTGTAAAAGTCAACAGTAGAATATGCCATGAAATCCACAATCACATCCCATGGCTGCATCTTTAATAAAGGGAACAAAAAAACGTCATCGTGGGCATTACCAACATGGTATGATACGTTGGCTTGGTTTTTATGCACCGTTCTACTTGTAACATAAATGTGGTTATCTGAATCTTGACCGAGAAGATGAACAAGGTGCTCACCCATCGCTCCTGTTCCACCTAAAATAAGGATATTACTCATAAATTATGCATGTATTTTTTCAAAATGCTCTTTACTTTGAAAATCACTTTCTTCTTTTCCGATGACCCTAATCCTACGATGTATATTCCCCAAAAGGTGGAAAGTAGTGCGGAAAGTATTGTGACGCACAAACGTACAAAACTGGTGTTCATCAAATGTACAACCATTATGGGAATAGTAAAAGCAATCAGTGTAACTGCAAATGTAAGTAGTACAACTTCCCTCAAATAGTCCTTAATTGGAATTCCTAGTATCTTCCTAGCCATTACCAACCGGACAAACACGAGAAGATAGTAGACCATGATGTAAATGACATATGTGGCGTGAGCAGGTAAACCTCCTTTGAAGGCAATCCACGTCAAAGGAAAAACAAGACATCCCACCATTGTGACCCACAGTTGGTAGCTTTTTATGTTCCCAGTGGCAAGCACCCCAATTAGCAAAGTGTTTCCCATACCTGTCACCAAGGCGCCAAACAAAGTCAGTCGCAGAAAAGTCGGCGCATGTTCCGGCACAGTCTTAAGCCATAACTCCAAAATGTATTCAGCTTCGCAAACAATAGGGACTATAAAAATAAGCGTAAGGAAATAGGAATACTTGGCTCCTCTGCACATTAACTTATACATATAGCCCATTTCGTTAGCAGCGTATGATTTTGTAATTTGTGGGTTCATAGCTACAGTAAAGTTGTTCACAAACTGCATCACTGCATGTTGGACTTGTCCTACCACGCCACGCGCTGCATTAAATGTCACCCCGAAAAAGACATTTATCAACATATCCACGCCTTGGGTATTGAGCATATACGCCCCATTGCCGAAGAAACTCCATCCCGCAAAAGATGTCATTTCTTTAACCAAGGATTTGTCATGAACAAAAACATAATGACTTTCTTCAAAATTCTGATGGCAATAAACACCATACATCAGTCTTATTAATAATGACACTACAACCAAAAGAACCGCATAAGTAGCCAATTTATCGTATGGGGAGATGAGTAGCATATACACTACCACGAGTTTCAGCACGGCTTCCATGACGCTAATGTATGCGAAGGCAGACATTCGTTCATGAGCTATTATACAAGCGTTGTATGGAATACTTATCAAGCCAATGATGAAAGATAATAGAGAGCATTGTAATACCCAATTAGCTGCCCCTATCCGCTCAACAGGTATGTTCATCTTGGTGTTGAGAAACCATAAGCCAAACAGTTCTACAAGGATGAATACAACAACTGATATGCTTGCCTGAATATTCACGCTAGTACTGAAAATTTTTTTTAGTCTTTCAAAATTACCATGCCCTATTTCATATGTTATAAAACGACTGATAGATGTTGACAAAGAACCCGAAATAACAGTAAACATTGTAACAACACCTCCAACAACATTATATATTCCATAATCCTCTACGCCAAGTGTATTGAGAACCACCCTGCTAGTATATAACGTGATAAGCATGATGAACAAAGTGCGCATATATAGCAGCAACGTATTCTTGGCTATACGCATGTTTTTTGCAGAAGAGTTATTCATTAAGTACCACAATTTAGTGTACAAATCATAAAAATGCTGTTCTTCTCTTTATTCTACTGAATATGAGAATTACAAATATAGAATTGACCAAGAAAAAAAGTAGACTTGGATAATAAACAACACATGGCTACATTTGCAGCGCATGTCAGTTAAGCCATGTAGATAATAGAATCGGTTGATGCCAGTAACGCTCAAGATAGACCATCCTGTTTCTCTATCAGTTTTTTCTGTTCCTGATGATAGCTCAGATTCTTCTGGAAGATATGGAGTCTGTTGGTCATACGTAGCTCCACAAGTATGCGTACCATAGAGGCGACTGGATACGTCCCAATCTGAGCCTGCCTGGCATTTTTCTTCTGCGGCTTTTCTTAATCTGGGAAAGGAATACCATCCACCTTTACCTCCATTATCTTGCCTCATGTATCCTTGTACCATTTGTAGAATATGTTATAGGGTACTTTGTTACGTGAACAGGATTGTCCAAGGGAAATCCGTTGGACATTGCCTCTGTCTGGTACTGGGAATATAATATTTCCAAATCTTCACGCCTGTATATAACTTTGATATTTTTGTTCAGTCGCAAAAGATATACATTCCTAAATTAAATCCTAATTTGATTGCTTACATATTTCATTCCTTTATGAAATACACAAAAAAGACCTAACAGAATAAGCTTACCTTTCTATCATTTTTTTATTTCTACTCCTCAATCTTCCACTCTTCCACCCCTTTGGTATCAGACGAGAAGTTCACACCTACGAGGAACACTTTCCGGCCATCCTTACGGTAAGGCTCGGCATAACCTTTCTCATGAATCTGTCGCAAAGCCTCGTCGGCACTGCCGTCGAGTTTGATTTCCATCACATAGATGTAATCCGACGTTTTGATGACGATGTCGATACGGCCGCGATGGATAGTGCGCTCCACTTCGGTATAAAAGCCCATCATCTTGAAGATGACATACATGGTGTTCTGAAAGTAGAGTTCCATCTTGCCCATTACCTGGTAACTGTTATCGGCAAACATCGTCTGCAAACGTTCCATGAAAGCTTCGGCATCGCCGCGCTCTACCTCTTGGATGAACTTTTGGATGAAGAACTCCGATTCACCCCTTTCTTTCGGGGCGTAATATGGCAACAGGTAACGCACAAATCCGTTTTCCACTTCCTGGTTCGGAAAGCCTAACTTATACATTCTGAAACGTTCGTCATACCCTTTAATGGTCAGATAACCACTCTGATAAAGCAGAGGAACCGGATTCCTATGTACGGAATCTATGCTGTTCAACATATCCGAGGTTTGTTCCTCGTGCGCCAAATGGTTCAATTCATAATTCGTACGTTTCAGCATCTCCACCAAGAAAGAGGGAGTGCCCGTTTCAAACCAATAGTCATTGAATTGTTTGTTCTTCAACGCATTCAACAAGCTGAACGGATTGTACACCCCTATGGAATCTCGATCGAAATGATAACCATCGTACATTTCTTTTAATCGGTCCAGTGTTTCTTCATAAGTCAGTCCGTTACTTTCCGCCATCTCCTCCACCGCCGGTTTCAACCCGCTGTGCAATTCCTCTTCCGTGATACCGCAAAGTGAAGCCCAATTGCGGTTGAGCGAAATATCTTCCAGATTGTTCAAGTCGCTGAACACACTGAGTTTACTGAACTTTGACACTCCGGTTAGCAAACCAAACTTGATATAGCGGTCTTGCGTCTTGAGCACGGAATAAAACAAACGGAGAATGCCACGCAACTCTTCCTGAAGTTCGTTGTTGCCGATGTTCTGAAGCAACGGCTTGTCATACTCGTCCACCAATATCGCGACCCTCTGACCTGTCTTTTCGTAAGCACGCTGCACAACTCCCTTGAAGCGCAAGCCCACGTTGCGTTCCGCTTCCACTGCCCCATACTCTTGCTCCCATGCCGTCAAGGCCTCGTTCAACGTATCTAAAAGCGATTGGACACTTTCGTATTTCCCGGTGTTCAAGTCGAGATGAAACACCGGACATTCCGTCCAATCCGTCTCTAGCCGTTCCATGGCTAACCCTTTAAACAACTCCTTTTTCCCTTTGAAATAGGCCTCGATAGTGGAAACCAACAATGATTTGCCAAACCGTCGCGGACGGCTCAGAAAATAATAGTTACCGGTATCCACCATCTTATAGATAAGCTCCGTTTTATCCACATATAGATAACCGGCCTTTATCAGTTTTTCAAAACTCTGTATGCCTATGGGAAACCTCATCTTCACAACCTGTTTAAATGATTCTTCCACAAAGATAACGGCCAAAGAAGAATAAACCAAACATTTCTACCTCTTTTATTATATACATGATTTATCCTGTACGGGAAGTTCCCTCAAAAAAGCCTTAGGAATATAGGCCGAAGCCAGAAAGCATATCGGCTGCAAATCCACGATGACACACGTCTGACGGTCTATACGGGCCACTCGCCCCACTACGCCCTTGAAATCCCCTTCGGTAATCACGACTTGTTGGTCTTTCTTAATCCGGAAATCAGCCGGCGAGACGGCACGGATAGACTCGCTCCCTCCGATGGTGAAACGAATAAAATTGACCATTTCCTTGTGGGGTATAACCACCACGTCATTCAGCCCGTTTTCATTCAAAGACGTATGGTCGTACATGAAATGGAGGCTTACGGGCATCTTGTCCTTTCGACGGGATTCAGATTTCAATGGGAATGACACCAAACGGCGAGCCGTGCACTCGTCCGTAAACACGAAAACAAGATTGGGCAAGAGGGATTCCTCTACTTTCTTCTTCTCTCCTTTCACCATCTTCAATGTCTTCCGTTTCGGCACATACACCAAAACGCCCCGTTTCTTCAACAAGTCTTCAGCCTCCCGTTCACGTCCATACGTAGCTCTCAAAACATACCATCGGCATTCTTGCGGAAGACCGTGCGTCGGATGCAGGACATACTCCAAGGACACCCCGGTCCCGCATCTTTGCGAACCGGCGGCTGTGACGGGAGGCAATCCCTCACTCGGAAGACGGCTACCGCTTTCTTCCGGAATACTGGCTACATTAATCAACGTATCCATCACACCTTGGCACGGAAGTCCTGTGTGACGACACAAAAAAAGCGTGAGACCGTCGTTACTCGTCCCACCCTAAGAGGCTCTGGTATGCCCATCACTGTTGAACGAGCAACATCCAGAGCCCACGCCGATATGGATATAACTTCTCCCTTTACGACACAGTACCCCGTATCGAAAAGGGATGCGCATATATACACATCCCGAGGACATCTACTGTTGCCTCATCCCTGACAGTGATTGAAATTTACCAGATTCCTTAGAGTCAAGAACAAGACGTCACGTAAACGCCTTTAATATGTCGCGAATCTCCGTCCCCACCCTTCCCCCGCATAAGCGGTTCGGCGCAGGCTTCCGTCCGTTTTTAGCATCCCTGACAAATTACTCCGTCAGGACAAGCTTCGCACGAACCCGGAAATTCTGCGGCAAAGATAATTATTTTTTCATTCCGTTCAAAAAATTCACCTTTAATTAACTCATAAACTTCAGCGATGCCGTCTTGGTCCCATCGAAATGCGAAAACAGTCCGAAAACGTCAGGCAAACGACTTTCCGGTGTGCGGCAAACGTTCGAGCAATCTACTGAGAACTTTTTACGGATGTCCTGCAGGTGATGTTCCTTCCCCACCCCCTTCATTATGTTTTCATTAAAAAAGGGTTCACATCCTTCATTCTATCTAATAATCAAACGATTAAGGTGAACCTTCACTCAAACAGCCTTCACAAGGGATTCACCGAAAAAATGCGTTCCACACTGTGGCACAACGCTTTACGGTGAACCTTCAGCCGTCATTCACAAAAAAGAAAAATCAAATGCCATTTATGGTTCCCGTACGAAAAAACTTTGTGCCATTTCATCCATCTCTTTTCGGAAAGGTTCACTCGTGGCCCACTGCACGATGGTCATGCACCGTAAAGGATTATCCTTATAATATCCGTAAGTGGTACGCCTCGCCTCAATCCATTTTCCATCCTTGAGGGAAATCCGTTGAGGGCTACTGACTTTCACAAATTCAACCCCGTTCAGAACGACCGTTTCGCAAGTACACCCCACAAGCAAATGCCCGTCACCGTCACATACGCTCAGCTCTAAAGCATCCCTCATCCCTTGGGCATCCGTATCAGCCGTAGCATCCGAATACTCTATAGTCATCCAGTTCAACCCGTTTTCGATGCGGAAATCCGACCATCCATCCGGCTTTCTATGCCAATTGGACGGATAACGGAAACTGAAACCACTCGCTTCATCGCTGAAAGGAATCCAGACATCCTGATCTGTCATGGTCCAACCCTCTACTACGGTATACTCCCTATTCTGCCCCATACCATCCTCTTCAGGATGAATACCCGTTTCTCCGTTTTCCACATAGGCTTCCAACTGCCCACTCCGCCAAGCTTCGCGCACGTCTTGGTAATCGGGAGGCATTCCGTGTGTCAAGGCGGAAAACCAACAGACAAGCTCAGACAACAAGACGAACTCTGCCAGACAAGCCACAACCATCCGTTTGCCCTTTTCACGCACCTTATCTGCCACTCCATATACCACCCCCAACAAGAATCCTGCGACCAACCCTCCTGTATGCGCAGCGTTATCCACATTATTATCCCCTATCCCATACAACAAATTATACAAAATAAATCCTCCGATGGCAATGAGCAAAATCTTTCGCCAGGAAGATTGGCCTTTATAAAACAACAAACGGGCAAACAAAGCACCATACAGGCCGAAAATTGCTCCGGAAGCCCCTACACTAATCCAGTCTGCATGGCAAAACAAACCGGCCACCGAAGAATAAAGCCCTGCAAGAGAATAGACCATGACGACCCTGAGAGAGCCCAACATAGGTTCCAAAAACAAGCCTACGAACAAAAGGGCATATACATTCATTATCAAATGTATAAGGCCGGAATGTACAAAATTGCAAGTCCATACACGCCAATAATCACCTGTTAAAGTCAACGGGCCAAAATTGGCTCCCCAATGCAACAAACTGATATTATCCGGCTCCAACACCCCCACGCCGGTCAAACACATCACGAAAAACACCAGTATGTTGCACCCCAAAAGCAACGGAATAGCCCAAAAATCCCTACGAGGAATGAAAAAAGATAGAAAAAAGCCTTTTCCGGGCTCGGCAGCACCTGCCAACACATCCCTATCCATATTTTCGAAGCTTCTTTCCCCGCCACTGCCTGATACCAACCGAGAAGACAGACTCGAACCCATATCAGGATCAAAAGCCTTGTGATTGTCCTTCTGCAAATCCACCCTCAAAAAAACGCTGCCATATCCCAATCCTAAAAAACGGTGTAGCAACACCTCACAGGATGGAAAATGGCAGCAAAACACCAAAAATCAAACTTTCTCTTTATTCCTTTATAATATGTTCACCGTCCTCCGCAATATGATAAGATTTGGTCAACATATTGGAAGACTTATGCCCCACCGTAATAAAAGCATCACCTTTTTCTATCTGGTAGCTTCGCACATAGCCCTCTTCCTCATATCCGGACGCCTCCAAAGCCTCTTTACAGAACACCGGCAAGTTCTCCACCAGTTTGGACACGTCATTGTAGGTGAAAAGCATATCCTTGAAGCCGTCATAAGTGTCAATCACATTATCGTCATGATCCGAAATCACCATGTCCTGTTTATCCAGTTTGTTACGGACATCCTTATTGTCGTACCAACTATATTCCGCCATCTTGTTCTTATCTTCCGGCGTCACGATTTGTATCGTCACACTCGTAGAAGGATTGCCCGGCTTGTAATTCAAATAGGTATAAATCTCGGCAAACTCTGCCGTTTCCTTTTTTGCCTTGGCCAATTCCAACAATTCATCTATCTTCCCGTCCAACTCGCCGACATTGGCTCCGATAATCGTGTCCGACGGCGTAGTGGTGGCATTCTCTTTCATTTTATTCACAAAATCACATGATGCCATCGTAACGGCAACTACACATAAGGCCAAAACTCCTTTCCAAACATTTGTTCCCATAGTTCCATTTTTTAAAAGTTATCACTCTACTTATTTGTTTGCGAAAGTTAGCGTTTTTATACTTAATAAAATTACCCCCCCCCAGACATTTAACACAAATTTAACAATGCAAGTCTGACTTTCTAAAAAAGGAAGTATAAAGCATGCTTCCGGAAACTTAAGCCCCATATTAATAAACGGGTAAATCATTGGGGTACTCAAAAAACTTTTGTAATTTTGTCCCAAATATCGAAATCAGAATAAAAATGAATGTTTTAGAGTTAAGTGAACAAGAAATCGTAAGAAGGAACAACCTGAACGAACTCCGTGCCTTGGGCATCGACCCTTATCCGGCTGACGAATACCCGACAGATGCTTTCTCGACCGACATCAAAGCCGAATACAATGATGCTGCGGAAGAGAAACGCCAAGTGTGCATCGCGGGCCGTATCATGAGCCGACGCATCATGGGCAAAGCCTCTTTCCTCGAATTGCAGGACTCCAAAGGGCGCATTCAGGTGTACGTCACCCGCGATGATATTTGTCCCGGAGAAAACAAGGATTTATACAATACCGTTTTCAAGAAATTACTTGATTTGGGAGATTTCGTCGGTATCAAAGGCTTTGTTTTCAAGACTCAAACAGGAGAAATCAGCGTGCACACGCAAGAACTGACGGTTTTGGCCAAGAGCCTTAGGCCACTCCCCATCGTCAAGATGAAAGACGGCGAGGTATATGACTCTTTCGACGACCCGGAACTGCGCTACCGCCAACGTTACGTGGACTTGATTGTCAACAGCGGCGTAAAGGAAACATTCCTGAAGCGTTCGGCCATCCTGAAAACGTTGCGTGCCGCCCTGGACGAAGCAGGCTACACGGAGGTGGAGACACCTATCCTGCAATCCATCCCGGGAGGAGCCAGTGCGCGCCCGTTCATTACCCACCACAACTCGCTCGACATCGACCTGTATCTTCGTATCGCCACGGAACTTTACCTGAAACGCCTCATCGTAGGCGGTTTCGAAGGTGTGTACGAAATCGGGAAGAACTTCCGCAACGAGGGTATGGACAAGAGCCACAATCCGGAGTTCACTTGCATGGAACTTTATGTACAATATAAGGATTACAACTGGATGATGGCGTTTACCGAAAAGTTGCTCGAGCGCATCTGCATCGCCGTGAACGGGGGCACGGAGAGCGTGGTGGACGGAAAGACCATCAGCTTCAAAGCTCCTTACCGTCGTTTGCCCATCTTAGAGGCCATCAAAGAAAAGACAGGATATGACCTGAACGGGAAGAGCGAAGAGGAAATCCGCGAGATATGCAAGACCCTGAACCTGGAAATCGACGACACAATGGGTAAAGGCAAACTTATCGACGAGATTTTCGGCGAGTTCTGTGAGGGTACTTACATCCAACCGACTTTCATCACCGACTATCCGGTGGAAATGTCGCCGCTCACCAAGAAACATCGTAGCAATCCGGCGTTGACCGAACGTTTCGAGTTGATGGTCAACGGTAAGGAATTGGCTAACGCTTATTCGGAATTGAACGACCCGATAGATCAGGAAGAGCGTTTCATCGAACAGATGCGCCTGAGCGAGAAGGGCGACGACGAAGCGATGTTCATCGATCAGGATTTCCTGCGTGCCTTGCAATATGGCATGCCCCCCACTAGCGGCATCGGTATCGGCATCGACCGTCTGGTCATGCTCATGACGGGCCAGACCACGATTCAAGAGGTTCTCTTCTTCCCGCAAATGCGCCCTGAAAAGAAAGTACCCAAGGACAGTGCCGACAAATACGCTGCCATCGGCGTGCCCGAGGCACTCGTGCCCGTGCTGCAAAAAGCCGGATATAACCTGGTAAGCGACATGAAGGACGTCAATCCGCAAAAGCTACAGCAACAAGTGGGAGAGGTCATCAAGAAATACAAACTCGACATCGAAAAGCCATCTGTCAACGACGTGGCCGAATGGATTGCTAAAATATAACAACCGGAAAATATGGGAAATTGTGGAACCATAGCCATCATGGGGGGCGGTAGTTGGGCTACCGCCATCGCCAAGATGATGTTGGAGCGAAACGATTCCATCCATTGGTACATGCGACGGGAAGACCGCATCGAGGAATTCCGCCGCCTGGGGCACAATCCGGCTTACCTGACCAGCGTGCATTTTGACGTAAACCGTATCCACTTCTCTGCCGACATCAATAAAATAGTGGAAGAAGCGGACACTCTGATATTCGTTACTCCTTCACCTTATTTAAAAAGCCACCTGAAAAAACTCAAGACTCGCCTGCGCGACAAGTTTGTCGTCACAGCCATTAAGGGTATCGTGCCCGACGAGAACTTGGTCTGTTCGGAATATTTTCATCAGGTGTATAACGTGCCCGACGAGAATCTGGCTGTTTTGGGAGGGCCGAGCCATGCGGAAGAAGTGGCTCTGGGACGGCTTACTTATCTGACCGTGGGATGCGCCGACTTGGAAAAGGCGCAAAACTTTGCCGACATGATCAGCAGCGAATACGTCAAGACCAAAACCAGCGACGACGTCATCGGCATCGAATACGCTTCGGTGTTGAAAAACGTCTACGCCATTGCAGCAGGCATCTGCAACGGCCTGAAGTATGGAGACAACTTCCAGTCGGTCATCATGTCCAACGCAGCGCAGGAAATGAACCGTTTTCTCAAGATTGTACACCCCATTGAACGGAATATCATCGATTCGGTCTATCTGGGCGACCTTCTCGTCACGGGATATTCCAACTTCAGCCGCAACCGGGTGTTCGGTTCCATGATAGGCAAGGGTTACAGTGTGAAAAGCGCACAAATAGAAATGGAAATGATAGCCGAAGGGTATTACGGCACCAAATGTATGAAGGACATCAACAAGTGCCTCCATGTCAACATGCCGATTCTGGACGCCGTATATAATATCCTCTACGAACGTATCTCGCCGAGCATCGAGATAAAACTGCTCACCGATTCATTCCGATAACTCATTATTGTTTTTTAATAGCGTAAAAAGATGAAGAATATTCAATTAGACATCACAAAAGCAACTCAGTTCCTTCAGGCCGATGCCATCGCGGCATACGAACCGAAGGTGAAAGCCGCACAGGAAGCGTTGGAAAACGGCACTTGTCCGGGTAACGACTTTTTAGGTTGGCTGCACTTGCCGTCTTCCATTACTCCCGATTTCATCGGTGAACTGAACGCCACGGCACAGGTGCTCCGCGAGAACTGCGAAGTGGTCGTAGTAGCCGGCATCGGCGGAAGCTACCTTGGCGCACGCACCGTCATCGAAGCCCTGAGCAACAGCTTCCAATGGTTGCTGAACGATAAGAAGAACCCGGTCATCCTGTTTGCCGGAAACAACATCGGCGAAGACTATCTGGCCGAAATGTGCGCTTACCTGGCCGACAAGAAATTCGGTGTCATCAATATTTCCAAGAGCGGCACGACCACCGAAACGGCTTTGGCTTTCCGTCTGCTGAAAAAGCAATGCGAAGACCAGCGCGGCAAGGACATGGCCCGCAAAGTCATCGTGGCCGTAACCGATGCCCAAAAAGGTGCCGCCCGTACCACGGCTGACAAGGAAGGATACAAGAGCTTTATCATCCCCGACAATGTGGGCGGACGTTTCTCCGTACTCACTCCCGTAGGCTTGCTGCCTATTGCCGTGGCCGGTTTCGACATCACACAACTCGTGGCCGGTGCCGCCGACATGGAAAAAGCAACTGCCGTGGACGTACCTTTCATGGAAAACCCCTCGGCCGTATATGCTGCCTGCCGCAACGCTTTATATGCCGAAGGCAAGAAAATCGAAATTCTGGTAAACTACCAGCCTAAGCTGCACTACCTGAACGAATGGTGGAAACAGTTGTACGGAGAATCGGAAGGAAAGGACCAAAAAGGTATTTTCCCGGCTGCCGTAGATTTCACCACCGACCTTCATTCCATGGGACAATGGATTCAGGACGGCGAACGTACCATCTTCGAGACCGTCATCAGTATCGAGCAGCCCAACCACAAGGTGCTCTTCCCTTCGGACGACGAAAATCTGGACGGCCTGAACTTCCTGGCCGGAAAGCGTGTGGACGAAGTGAACAAGATGGCCGAACTGGGTACGCAACTGGCTCACGTGGACGGCGGTGTGCCCAACATGCGCCTGAGTGTCCCTGTGTTGAATGAGTACTATTTGGGACAAATCATCTATTTCTTCGAGAAAGCCTGCGGCATCAGCGGCAACCTCTTGGGGGTAAATACCTTCAACCAGCCGGGCGTGGAAGCCTACAAGAAGAACATGTTCGCCCTGCTGAACAAACCGGGTTACGAAAAAGAAAGTGAAGCCATCCGCGCACGCTTAAACAAATAAGCCCATGTTCGAAGCAGAAAAAGACAAATATTTAATGAAGCACGGCTTTGGGGCGACGCGCCTTAAAGCCGTGCTCTTTGATATGGACGGAGTCCTCTTCGACTCCATGCCCAACCATGCTTATTCCTGGAGCCATGCCATGACGCAGTTCGGCCTGCACATCACGCCCGAAGAAGCCTACATGCACGAAGGACGTACGGGCGGCGGAACCATCGACCTGCTGGCACAACGTGATTGGGGACGCCGGGCTACCGAAGAGGAGAAGCAAACCATCTATAAAGCCAAGTCCGATGTGTTCAGCCGTTGTCCGGAAGCCCCACGGATGCCGGGCGCTTACGAGTTACTGAAAAAGGTAAAGGCCGATGGTTTCATCCCCATGGTCGTCACCGGGTCGGGGCAGGTCAGCCTCATCGACCGGCTGAACCATAATTTCCCGGACGTATTCCGGCGCGAACTGATGGTGACCAGTTTTGATGTGAAATACGGCAAGCCCAACCCCGAGCCCTACCTTATGGGGCTGCAAAAAGCCGGTGTACAACCGTGGGAAGGCCTCGTGGTGGAAAATGCTCCCTTAGGGGTACAAGCCGGAGTAGCTGCCGGAATCTTCACCATCGCCGTCAATACGGGGCCACTGCCCGACGAAGTGCTGATTGATGCCGGTGCCGACTTGTTGTTCCCTTCCATGCAATCGCTTTGCGAACACTGGGAAGAAATACGAAAAACTTTCGCCTGACATTTTTATCCAACTATAGTATGACATTATCCGAATTATTAAAGAACGACCGGTTTGCCCGGGCGGCCGGTGTCGAGATACTTGACATCCGTCAGGGATATGCCAAAGCCCGAATGGAAGTCACCCCTGCCCACCTCAATGCTGCCGGGGTCTGCCAAGGCGGTGCCCTTTTCACGTTGGCCGACTTGGCTTTTGCCGCCGTAGCCAACAGCTATGCACAGGTAACATTGTCTTTAAGCGCCAATATCAACTTCTTGAAAGCCGTGTCTGCCGGATGGCTTTACGCAGAGGCCCGTGAGATACACCACCACCCGCGCATTCCTTATATAGAGGTAAGAATCTGCCAAGAAAACGGTGACTTGGTGGCTATCCTCAACAGCACAGGTTACCGGAAGAAAGACAGATTACCCATCGACAACCCATCCGATACGGAACAGTCATGAAGATCCTGCTGATTGAAGACGAAGAGGAGTTGCGGAATACCGTCAGGGAGTACCTCATGCGCGAAAAGTTCATCGTGGAGTGTGCGGAAGACTATGCCTCTGCCATGGAAAAGGTTAACGATTACGATTACGACTGTATCTTGCTGGACATCATGCTGCCCGGCGGAAGCGGTCTTTCCGTCCTGGCCCATCTCAAACGGATGCGTAAACAGGAAAGCGTCATCATCATCTCGGCCAAAGACTCCATTGAGGACAAGGTGGAGGGGCTTAATCTCGGGGCCGACGATTATTTGGCCAAACCATTCCATCTGGCCGAGCTTAACGCACGGGTAAAATCCTTGTTGCGCAGGAAAAAAGCCGGAGGAGACACCAGTATCGTACTGGGTAACCTGACTTTAGTCCCCGACACGCGCAAAGCGACCGTGGACGGGAACGAACTGAACCTCAACCGCAAGGAGTTCGACCTGCTGTATTATTTCATCAGCAATCCCAACCGCCTCATCAACCGTATGGCATTGGCAGAGTCTGTATGGGGCGACCACATCGACCAGGCGGACAGTCTCGACTTCATTTATTCCCAGGTGAAGAATTTGAGGAAAAAGATGAAAGCAGCCGGCACACAAGCAGAAATAAAAGCCGTTTACGGTTTCGGCTACAAATTGGCATTCGACATGCCGTAAACTCCCCATACCCCGACCATGAAGTTATTACGCTATACCCACTTCAACCTCTCTTTCCTCCTGTTCTTGTTACTGGGCGGGTGGGGTACCTTTTTCTATTACACCGTCATCGACGAAGTGATGGACGAGACCGACGATGCCCTGGCCAATTACCGGGATATTATTGTGGGGAAAATCCTGGCGGACTCTACTCTTTTAGATACCGAGGACAAAATCATACACAGTTACAGCATCCGTCCGCTTACCACGGAAGAGGTCGAGCACTATCGCGACCGGTACTACGACGGTACGGTATATATCGAGACTGAAGATGAGTATGAACCCGTACGTATCATGAAGTCCTGCTTCATGGCCACCGACCTGAAATATTATGAACTGGAACTCCGACTCTCCACTTTGGAACGGGACGATTTGATAGCCGCCATATTCAAATATCTCGTCGCACTCTACATCGCATTGCTTTGTTGCATCATCTTCAGCACACGCCTTATCCTGAAGTCCGTGTTCCGCCCGCTCGACCGTTTATTGGAATGGCTTGAAAACGTATCACCCGGACACCCGGCACCTTATCTGAATCCGGATTGCCGTATTCGGGAGTTCCGTACCCTGAACCGTGCTGCCCTTGAAATGCACGAACGGGCAGAAAAAGCATACCGGGAACAAAAGGAATTCATCGAAAACGCCTCTCATGAACTGCAAACCCCGTTGGCCGTCATCAACGGCAAGCTGGAGTTATTGGCCGAACATGAGAATCTCGATGAAGAGGTACTGAAAAATATCGACGACATGTTCCGTAGCCTGCACCGTGCCATACAGCTCAATAAATCCCTGCTCCTGCTTTCGCGTATCCAAAACCGGCAATTCGAGGAAGTAACTGAAGTGGATATGAACCCACACGTCCGAAAGATTCTCGAACTGTTATCGGACTTATACGAAGAAAAAGAACTGGACTATCACTTGTCGGACACGGAAGACTGCCGTATCAGGATGAACGAATCGCTGGCTCATACTTTACTGACCAATCTCATCAAAAATGCCATCATACATAGCCCCGAACACGGACGTGTGGACATACTCATCCATTCCACCCGGATTGAAATCGTCAACGACGGGAACCAAGCCCTCGACGAACGACAAATGTTCAAACGCTTCTACAAGGGGCATAGCGGACAAAAAGAATCGACCGGACTGGGACTGTCTATCGCCCAATCCATTGCCGACCTGTACCATCTCTCCCTCACATACTATCATGACGGACGACATCATTTCGTGTTAAAAGTTGCAAAGCCCTAAAACGAAAAGCACAAATCCCAAATCTTTCCAGAATCAGGTATTTACTTTGCGGTTACAATAGCATTACTAACCATTAAAAGGAATTACCATTATGAGAAAGATTTTTGCCATATTGATTTTAGGGATTGTCATCGTAACGACCGCTTGCGCCGACAACGATGTCATCACCCGCAATTTAAACGAACTGCCCGCCCCGGCACGTACGATTTTAAAGCAGCAATTTGCCCATACCAAAGTCTCGTATATCAAAATAGACAAAGACTGGTTCAAATCTACCACTTACGACGTACAGCTTGTCAATGGTACGGAAGTCTCCTTCGACAGCAAAGGAGACTGGACGGAAGTAGACGGCAAAAGGTCTGAAGTCCCGGCTTTTTTCATACCGAAGGAAATCAAGAAACAAGTGAACGAGATGTTCCCCGGAGAGAAAATCACCAAAATAGAAAAAGACAGTCGTAAGTACGAAGTGGAGCTCACCAACGATGTAGAACTCAAATTCGACCGAAAATTCAATATCCGTGAGATTGACTGAAAGATGAGATTTTCACAAGAATATAAACCTTTTACAAAAACCAAAACAAAATGAGAAAGAATATATGGAAATGGGGGCTTTTCATCTTATTGCTCGCCCCGGTTATGACCGCATGTAAAGACGACGATGAGGACGATTACAACTTTCGGAATGACCCACACATCACCCAAACGGTAGAAAGCCGTTATCCGGGAGCACAAATCGTGGAAGTCGAACGTACCTACCAAGGATATGAAGTACAAATGTGGCTGAACAACGGAGAAGTGGACATGCACCTCGACCTCAACTACCAATGGCTTTATACGGAGTTCGAAGACATTGCCTGGACATCTGTTCCGGAGGTCGTAGTCAACAGCTTCACGCAAGACGGATTCACGTTCAACCCACGTGAAGACGATGTAGACCGCATTGAATATCCCAACGGGACGGAAACGGCCGTACAATACCGCATCGAATTGGACCGTGAGCCTACAGACATCATACTTTATTACAATGCGGACGGAAGCCAACACCCGGGAAGTGGTTCCGACCCTTCGGCACAAATTCCACAGGAAATACGCCAAATGGTAACTGCTCAATATCCCGATGCTCATATCGTTGAGATGAACCGTACTGCACAAGGCTACGAAATACAACTGTGGCTGAACAATGCAGAGGCAGACATGCACGTGGACACGAATTACCAATGGCTGTTCACTGAATTCGAGGATATGGCCTGGACATCCGTTCCGGAAGCCGTAGTCAACAGCTTCACGCAGGAAGGTTACACGTTCAACCCACGTGAAGACGATGTAGACCGCATTGAATATCCCAACGGGACGGAAACAGGCGTCTACTACCGCATCGAATTGGATCGCGAACCGATAGATCTCATTCTGGTTTACAATCCCGATGGCAGCAAACGTTCATAAAAATCCCTTCTTGAAAAGGAACACTCCCTGTCGGCACAAGCAGGCCGGCAGGGAGTAATTTCATAATCCACCCACTCTCACCAATACACTTGTTTACCGTCTTTATACTCAAACAACCGTTCCGCTTCTCCCCGACTCAAGTCACGAAGTAACAAAAGCGCATGTTTTGGCACTTCTTTGAAAAGTAAAGAATCAGCCGTAGCTATTTGCCGGGCAAACGGAACCCACGTTCCCTCACGGCATACTAAAAGCTCATACAAATCTCCTTTACGGACAAAATTATCCCGATTACGGGGCGTATAAACAATCTTCCCTATATGCTTTCGCTCGCCCAAATCAAGTCCGGCCCATCCTCCGTCAGCGAAAGGATAATCATACGATGTATCCGTATGCCCGTCGAACACATTGAAATAAGAATGGTCGCCTGTTGCACCGTCTTCCGGCCCCAATATTTTTCCGGCCAACGGCATTGTGTCATTCACAGACGAATAGAATCCGGCCTCAGAGATATTCCCGTAACCACCAGCCGGACCGTAATACCTTACATAACGATATGCTTTGGAAGAATCTGTTTTTACCACTGTGCAAAGTCTGTCCGGAGTCGCACGAATCAGGAACAACGTATCTTTTTGTTTGAAAGAAGGCGAATTGCTGCCCTCAAACACCCCATTGACCATCCGTCCTAAAAAGAACTCCCCAAGCATTCCGAATTTACTCAGCAGAACGACATCTTCCGTTTCTTCCTGCACATCATAAAACTCCATTTTCCCGTTCTCCTGACCAACGCTGAAAGGTGAAGACACCGGAGCCAACTTGTCATTAGCCGCGTCATAAACCGCCAAACAGTAAATGGTACCTCCGTGACAATCCTTAAAGACAGCATTGGAACCGTCATATCTTGTCCATCCCACAGGTTTCCAAGCATAACGGTCAGACATACAAATATAAACTACTTCTCCTGCCCTTATATCTCTGGCAAGATGCTGTTTTCCTACGGATAAAGTAAAAGCCTTGTCCGTAGCATACAGACGGGTGACATCCTCAAAAAAAGGATAGCGGAATACAGGATGCACACTGTCCAACGGCATCCGCAATGAATCCATCATATCTCTGTTCAGGCTGAACCGTTGCCTGAATACTTTTCCATAGACATCTGCATACACTTCTGCTTTCAGCAGGCGATGCCACCAATAAAACATAGAAAAATACCAAGTCTGCCCATGTTGGTCAACAAGGAAATTCCAAAAATGCGGTGCGTTGTTGTTCCCACGCATCGGAAGTTCCTCTATGCCACAAGGGATTCCCAACGCCCTGTAAATGTATACCAACATGTCGCACAAATCCAGACAACTTCCACCTCGCCAGTCCGCAATCCTCGGTCCGATACGTACGCTCGTCGCCATCTCGCCCGTAAAATAGAAAGGTGCCCGGAGCAAACTGTCCAAAACAATGTGGGCGGCAAATGTGGGGTTCTCTATTTGAGGGTCATTCTTGTACTTCTCGATAATAGGCATGAACTGGTAATATAATTTTTCCCGCCATGGAATCAATTCTTCGTTTCCAATACGGTAAGGCAGTATATACTCACAGAATTGTTCGAATGAAACGTTTTTCCCCCATGGTTGTTCCCTCCATTGTATATTATTTAATCGTTATATTTTTGCATAAACTTTCAACATCAAAGTGTGGAATAAGACCGATCTCTCATTAGTCCCAGAGACTGTAAAGTATGTTTCGTCCCCACGCTTTGTACATCAGAAACCGGATAGTTCAATGGGCTTTTGACCCCGTATTCGCAATGATGGCTCACGATGTATAGATGTTGTTTAAACTTATATATGACTATGACTTACGTTGGGATTGATGTCAGCAAGACGACTTTTGTGGTTGCTTATTCATCAGATAAAGCAAGCAAGACCAAAACATTCAGGAACACAGTGAAAGGTGTCCATGAGTTCATCCAAACCATTTCATCGGCAGGGCATCATTGTGTGCTGGAAGCAACCGGCAACTACAGTTCCCTGCTCGTTTATCTTCTTTCGCAGGCAGGTATTACCGTCAGTCTGGAGAACCCTCTCAAGATAAGGAACTTCGCCCGCGTGATGCTTTCCGTTACCAAGACGGATGAAACGGACGCGCTCCTGATAGCCTTGTATGGTGAGAAGATGCAGCCAGCCCCTTATAGGCTCCGTAGCGATGCAATTCTTACCCTGAAACAGAAGCGGACGGTCATACGCCAACTGAAAAAGCAGCTCATTGCCACCCGTAACTTGAAAGGCTCTATGGAAGCACTTCCGTTCTTCGACCCTAAATGCAGAAAAACCATTGAGAAGACAATCGCTTTCCTTGAAAAGCAGATTAAGGGACTGGAAGAGGAACTGTCCTCTTTGGCACAAAGCGAGTACAAGAAGCAGATGGACTTGCTTACCTCAATCAAAGGTATCGGCATCACACTCGCGGCAGCTTTGATTATGGCCACGGGAGGATTTACCTACTTTGATAATGCCAAGCAGCTTACCCGGTACTTAGGGTTGTCACCTACCTATCAACAATCCGGTACGTCAGTCAATGTCAAAGGTCACATCAATCGTAATGGCGACTCGTCCTTGCGTAGCCAGCTTTATATTGCGGCCATGGCATCCCTGCGGTGTAATACCGAATGCAAGGAATGTTTCACCCGATTACGGTCTAACGGCAAGCCTGGAAAAGTGGCTGTCATTGCGGTCGCCAACAAACTCGTAAGGCAAGCCTTTGCGGTGGTCACTCAGGAAAGGACGTATGTCGATGGATTCAAATCCGCAAAGCCATAATAGCTCCTGCGGAGGGAACGCCATGCGGCAAGGGGCTGCGCAGTCAGCCCCGACGAGCTTACATGAGTGGGATAATTGCATACTTATGCTAATTATCGTTAACCGTATTCGATTTTCTTATTATAGTTCATACTTTGAAAGCCCACTCTATATTGGATACCAAAAATCCGGGATCCATATCCACATCTGCCTTCCATACGATGTCTTTCACATTCTTGGGCTTTCCGCAAAGCTTCGCGGCCGAATCCAATGCTTGCCGATAAGTATAGCGTCCCGTGCTGAATATTTCGTATGCTTTGTACATGGAGTTCAGTTCGCCACTGTCTGCCCCTTGGTAATATCCCATATTGTCTATCAGAAACAAAGCGGCCTCATATTTCAAAGAATCTTCTTGGTATAATTCCAATATGCCTTTTAACCCGGGATTTTCAGCTAAAACCATATCACGGACATGTTCCTTATCCGTGTGTTCCGAACAACTGACGGCTGAAAACACTGCAACAATCGTGGCAACAGCTACGACCACTATCATTAAAACAACTGTATTTTTCATTTTCATGAGTTTCATACCTTTTTCATCTATTCCGTCTCACGGCACCATCTTTTCACCGTGCCGCATATCCTCCAATATTTCCTTTTTAATCCGTTGGACATCCCGGGAATCCACCTTTATCTTCTTCCGGAAAATTACGTTAGCTACCGAATCTGCCATAAGCGATCGGTTCCCTGATTTATAAGCATAATACAAACCTTCCAAGGGAGCAAACCTCACCGGACACATCCAATGAGCCTGTACATAATATTGCACGGCTTCGCCATACTTTCCGGCAGCCCGACAGATGTCTCCGGTCAGAAGGGACAAATTATAAGACGGCCATAACGCCCTGCATTCTTTAGCTGTCTTCAGTGCCTCCTCATACTGCCCGGCATAGAACTGTTCTGCCGTATAGTTATACAAGAAAGAAGCATCGCGATGGTAATGCCTATACAAATCCGCATACCGTGGCATCATTTCACGGGAATGCCCGTGCAAGGCACAGCGAGCCACCCGGCTCCATTCATATTCATAGGAATAGGCAACGGACACCTTTATCAACGCCACAACCGACACCACGACTCCGGCCATGCCTACCCAACGCCAACCCCACTCATTCATCTTTATCCGTCCTGACATACCGGCACACACGCGCCACATAGCCACTATGCCTATTACCGAAGCCAACGGATATTTCAACGGATAGGAAAACATGGCAAAAATAACGCTTGCACATAAAGAAACGGCCAGCATACGGGAAAAGATGTCGCGCCTCCGGAACAATCCGGCCAAAAGCCAAGCCAAAGCCCCCAATAACAATAATATTCCCGGCAAACCGAACTCAATCCATACCCATACGAATTCGTTCAGCGGATGATACACCTCGCCGGCCAACCACGCATATCCGCTATCAGCGTGCCGTCTGAAGTAATCGGCCTGCCGGGGCATATACTCACGCAGGAAGCCACCGGAGCCGTATCCGGCAAAAGGACGTGCCTGCACCAATTCCCATGAACGTTCCAATATGAAACGGCGACCGCAGGTAGAATCCGTCTTGACAACCGAAATACTCCAGGCCAAACCAGCGGCCAATACCGCCAGAATCGTCAGTTTCATCGTACGATGACCTTTCCACTGTTTTTGCAACCACAAAGCGGCATACAACGCCAAGCAAATCCATCCGGTGCGGGACTCTGTGCACAATATGGCAACCCAAACGGCCAGACCACTCACAGCAAGGACAACACGATAACCAATCCTCCTCGTCCACCTTTGCCATAAACAGACATGGAAAGGCAAGGCGGCACAAAGACAGAAAGCCAATCCGGCAGGGTTATCGAACGTGCCGGATGCCGGCATTCCTTGCCCGTCCCGATACATCCGGCCTATTGCGTACACTGCTTCCATAAAGGCCACGGCCACCAAAGCTTCACAAAACGCGTCCTCTACACGTCCCCACCGCAAAAGAACCCGCCATCCGGGATTCCGATGCTTGCAGGCCACAAGCACCTGTATTCCTAATGTCAAAAGCACCAACAGCCCTGTTGTTTCGGCCAAGACCCATTTCGGCCTTAGCCATTCCTCTGAAAAGCCTCTCACCGGAGGAAAAAAACAGGCGGCAAACAAGCACAGGAACAAGTAAAAGTAAATGCCTGTCCCGTCTGCCATCTGCTTTCCTTTGGAAACGCATTTCCCAACACGGTCACTGTTTTCCTCCATTGCCATCATTGCATCTCTTTTTCCGCTTTCAATATACGACGGAACCGGTCACGGAACATCGTTTCGTTTTTCATGTCAAGCGGTTGTTTGAAAACCAACCCGTTGCGGTCGAAAGTCATCTGCTTGCCACTGCTGTAGAAATGGAATAACTCCTGTAGTTTGAGGTAACTTTCGCCATCCCTGAAATAAACCACCGGAAAAGACAGCTCCCTCATCATCCGGTCAGCCACTTCATCATCCGAATATGCTTTTCCGTTAAGTATCGCGATGATTTGCAAGTCCGGAAAACTTTCATGATCTGCCATGATGTTCTTCACGGACGAATTGCCATTGAAGCTAAAATCTTTATTAGGATCTGAAAGCCAAACCACCTGCACATACCGGCCTTTATAACTATTTAAAATAGACTTCATGTCCCGGTAGCCCTCCCCTTCCGGTATTTCATAAACCCATGAGGTAGAGTTTCCGGACAAACGGTTCAATTCCTTTATTTTCTCCTTGAAGTAGGGGTAAGTCAGATAGGAAGATGACAAGAAGTCTGCCAACTTTTCGCGTTGGCCTATGCTCCATTCCCCTTGCAAACCAGTCATTTTTTGGGTGAGATAGGCTTGCACAGCCCAAGGAGTCCCCTTTGTACCGGTCAGTTCACGCAACGTTTTCACTTGAAGACTGTCTTTTTCGATTTCTACTTTCGCATAGTCCAAAGGTTCTGTTTCAGAAGAATTATCCCAAAAAGCATACATATCAAGAAAAGCCATCATATATGTCATACTGATGGACGGAGGATATCCTAAACTATAAGGCAAGAAAGAAAGCGACGGATCATCCAAAGAAAGAATATTTAACACCTTATAGGCAGAATAATCATAACCTACATAGTCTTCTTTTTCCACAGGATATTTTCTCGGACGTTCTACCTTTTCTTCGAACAACCGACTGGCCATAAACAAATAACGGTCTGTCAATTCAAACCTTTGACGGTTCTTCAAAAGGTGCGTCTCCCATGGAGAAAGCTTGTACTTCCATGCCACATAGTCGCAAAGCCGCATGTTTTCCGCTACACTCTCGTCCACATTCTTCAGAAAATATTCAGTGTCCAAGTTCCGTCCATAATCCGACAAACGTTCCCATCCGTAATAGATGACCGGCACGTCCTGATGCTTCAACAAGTCCTCATAACAGCCTTTCGGATGGCTGCTGGAGTAGTCCACGGTCACATTCTTCTCCAATATCCCTTTCACGGTAATGTCAAGCGTATCACCAGGACGGACATAAAAAGGAACTGGCGCGTTTCCACCTCCCATCTTCATCTCCGCCCACACCGGATGCTCCAAAGATAGTTCTGCATAGAATGTCCCGTCCGGTTTCAAAGCCGTACAAGGCCGACTTATGGGATAAGGAGCAATCTCCCTATGTCCCAAGAAACTGACATCAAAGAACAAAATAACCCCATTCCAATCTTGGGAATATCCCTCTATCTTGCCGCGCACCACGGCCTTTCCTTTTCGGAACATCTTCTCGGAGGTCTCTTCCGCGTCTATCTCTTCTTTGGCCTCCGGAATCTTTATCTTGGCCTTGGCATCGTGGATGCCATAGATGCGGAACATATCCTTGTCCGTCCCTTCTATCAGGTCGAATATCTTCGTGTCTTTCGGCATCGGTTTGAAGAGCAAACGGAACGCCAACTGCCCGGCTTTCGGAATATAGCATTTCTCGCCCAAGGTCAGCCCCACAGCCCCCTTCACGGGATAACGCGCATCCTCTTCATCGCTCAGGTACGTGGATGACGCGAATTGAAACCAAGAGTTGATTTTCCCTTTTGCCGTGCAATACATGACCGTGGCCGTGTCGGACAACACCACCTTGTCTATGGCCACCATCCCCGCATTGGAATAGAAGGACAGCAAACGGGTGTAGGCCACTTCACCTTTTCCCCATAGCGTGGTCGGCAGCAATGCTGCCACCAACCACAAAAACTGTTTTCTATTCATAATTAATGATTTAGCATTTCTTCTAGCTCTTTCGGCGTAATATAATTCAAATTAGGAGAGAAATCATAGCTATCACTTCCACGCCTTTTCTCCCACCGATATTTTTCGTTCCCATATTCATCTGTATACTTGACGTAAACTTCATAAGTATAGCTTATAGTACCAAACACTCCAATGTTACTACCTCCATACCAAGTTGCATCAACTGTTATATCAGAAGCATTCACTGCACTGCAACGTGTCACACTTACGGTTAATTCCGACTGAGGAATACGCTGAGTACCGCCTATATATCCAGCATTCCATGAAATTGAGACATCACACTTTCTACTTAAGCTAGTACCCGTATAAGATCCAGCCGTAACAGGATTCACGGAATAAGCGTCTGAATATTCTCCTCTCGTACTCATCGCCCGCTTCGCTAACGAGCGTGCATCCTCTTCCTCCTCAAAAATATCATCTCCGGAACAGCTATACGCCAATGCACCCGTGCCGACAAACAGCAATGCCAAAACTTTCATAAATACGGTCTTTTTCATTTTCATTCTTTTGAAATTAAGTTAATACTCCAATTACTTGTCCTCTTCTTTACCATGGTTTGAGATGACAATGCAAAGTAAAGCAATGCCTCCATCAAACACAAATTTTCGTTATCAAATATTATCAAATCAAGTATCAAATATTATCAGAAAATGTCAAGTCTTTGATTTTCAAACATTAGAAAAAGCATATTTCCTCTCATTCCTTATACCGTTCATATAAGTAATATATGAAAACACGCCCCCAAAACCACACTTTCCTGCTAAAAAACGACCGGAATCCTTGCATATCATCCCAATAAAGCATAATTTTGTTTACTGTTTATCATAACCGCATATCATGAAACCTAAACATAAATTCAACCTGATCATCGCATTGGTTTCCGTTTCAATCTTAATTACCCTCACGGGGATAGCAGCAAGCGTTCACCATTGCATAAAATGGGCAGACTACTGCAAAAACGAAAACCTGTCTGCCACTGTCGTGGAGTTCTCACAAAACATGATTTTCCATGCCTATTATTGGATGGGGGTTGCCTTTGCCTGTATAAGCCTGATGGCTACCATGGCATTATGGTACTTCAGCCGTCAACAAAATCTTCATCCGAAACAGACCTGTCCGACAATAAGCACACAAGGAAGCAAGTTCAAGAAATTACAGGTCAACGTCTATACCAACGAAATTACCATGGAAGGGCTTTCGCAAAAAAGCCGTAATCAAGTGGTAACCTTGTTGGATTACCTCGTCAAACACCCCAAGCATAAAATCTCATTTTCAGAACTCAATACGGTATTCAATGAGAATTTTTTCGATGGTTCCCAATCATCCAAACGAAAAATCAGTAACCTTAAATATGAGACCAACAACGTACTGAAAAATATGGGGTTTGAATTGGTCCGGCTTTCTTCCGACCAACTTGCATTGGTTACGAAAGAAAGAAACTGACTCTCCCTGTCTTATATTCCACGTCCATCCATCCGTCTTTACCGCACACTGTTATATTGCATATACCGCCCGCTGTCCGTAACGCCCACGGCCTCGACACTGACAGACGTCCGCTTGCTGTTGTTATAAAGGCGAACCGTGGCACTTCCCTTTGCATCAAACTCCACTTCGGGCATCCATAGAAGCGTACGGCGGTAATCTTTCGTTTCGGGCAAAGGACGGTGACTGTAGTCGGGACTGTAGAAATCATCGCACACGGCATAACCGTGCAAGAGGTAACGGCGGTCACGGCAAGAAGGGAAATATTCCCCATCGGGACGGAGCTGCATACCCACGATGACTTCCGGCTGGTTGTCCTGCCGGTATTTCCAACTGCCCATTTCACGGGGCACATAGTCCGTATAAATATAAAACTTGTCCAACAGGCTCAGCGACCGGTATTTCTCAAATTCCCCGCGCGACAACCAATCGGGGACGGGATAGGTCGGCGTGCTCGGCATGACAGGCTTGTCCCACAGACGGTTGGGCCAAGTGTTGAAGGTCGTCCGAAGAAAATAATCACGGTATTTGTTCATGTCGCCCACAAATAAGAACGAAATAAGCGTGGACACGGCCGGACTGCTCAAATAATAGAAAGGCACATCGGCCAAACCGTAATCGGCCATCATGTTATATGCGTCGTACGCGTCGATAACGACTGCAGGCTTCGTCGGGTCGTAGCGGCGTAACCCGTTCCTCCGCGTCCGCACCGTCACGGAAGGCAACACGCGGCCTTCGAACGAACCGCGCACGAGGCTGTCCTCATGGGCAAACGGTTCGAGGTCACGCGGCGACACGTCCTGGTAAAAGCTGTAGGGATGTGCGAAATGGGGATGGAACAAGTCCAGTTTCACATAATAGTCCGGCCAAGCCTCCTCGTCGGTGAAGCCCTTCCGACGCCTTTTGCTGACATACTCTACCCCCTTACTCAGTTTCGCCGCGCTGAGGAACATCATGCAATCACCGTAAATCTCAGGCATGGCCATGTAGAACGAGCCGTCTTTTGTCTGTTGCTTCAATTCAAAAGTCTCCGGTCCCTGCGTGAACATGGCCCAGACGTTCACCTCCTTTTTCAGGTTACTGATCTTTTTGAAATCAATGTTTTGCCTTTCCGAACGGTTGACACACCCTCCGATGGTCTGGAACTTCTCGGGCAACCAAGGCAGCGCGAGGGGTTCTACGTCCGCCATCTCACGCCACTTGTAACGTCGCCACCCTTGCACCATCATGAGCCGGTCGAGGGCTTGGCGGCGAAGACTGTCGTCTGACTCGAAATAATAACCCGGATTCTCCACAAACCCTTTGATTTCACTGGCAAGGAGCATTTCGGTGAGTATCGTGCCATTGTCGTACGTGTCTTCTTCCGTATCCCGGTCGCGAACGGCAAGGGAAAGGCTGGATAAGGAATCTACCGGGTCGGTCAGTTGCAAATGCAAGGTGATGGAATCGAAAGGTTCGTAGGACTGACGTACACCGGAAACGGCCAGTTTCGGGGCATCGTAGTCGTGATGGTTGACGAAAAAGAGCCGGTCGGCATAGATGCGTCCTTCCCCGTCGAAGACCGTAAGCTGGTTGACACCGGTGGGAAGACTGTCCAACGGGATAGCCATCCGGCAGACCCGGAGGCCGGATACAGGTTCGTCCGCCGTGTCCGCCATCCCGTTTGAAAAGAGCGATACAGGCAAGGGACGGTAGAAACGGGACACTCCGCCACTCATGACGTGCAAGGCAACGGGGCGCTTCACTCCGACGGCCTGTATCACGGCCTCCACCACACTGTCGCCCACCGTGACAGTCAAGGCACAACCTTCTTTCTCCACTTCGGGAAGTTCTTCTTCATACTCATATCCCTTGTAAGTGAAGGTCGCACGGAAATCCGCCTGTTCCGACACATCCGGCAGGCGGAATGTCGTCCGGCCGCGCTCGTCCGTCCGGCAGACAGCCGCCACCTTTCCCTCCTTATCCCGGACGGTAAGCTTCATGCCGCCAAGATGTTGCCCGTCCTCGCCGTTCAATTCAAGAGCCACCCGGCAAGCCGCACCGGCCACAAGGTTACCTCCTTCGGGATAGAAACGCAAGTCCACTTTGGGTTTCTTTTTCTTCGGGGTCTTATAGTAACGGCGCATGGGGCGCAACGTCATGTCTTTTGCAAAATCCCCGGCTTCCTTAGGTTTGTCATACACGGGAAACACCCGTGAATAAAGTTTCTCATAGTCCCGGAAAAATTCCTTGGCCATCTTCTTGCTGTAGAACAAATCCTCTGAAATACGCACATGGGGATATTCACACTGCCCGAAGTTGAGCATCCAACGCGTATAGGCCCTCAATTCGTAGTAACCGGCATAAAGCGTGTCCTTCAGCACGAACATGCCGTGGGCCGTGCCGTCTTCCATCTCCAACTGCTGCCGTTCCACGGAATAACCGTCCGGCGTGAGAAGCTCCACGTAGAGAATCTTGCTCAGGTCGGTCAACGTGCCCCGGTCGGAGCGCGTGACATAGCCTTTGTACCAAATGGTATCGCCGAGGAAATAGCAGGTGTTGTCCAAATGGAGATACGCCTTTTCCTGCGGCAAGCCCACCCCGAAACCTTTCACCTTACGGTAAAGGGTATCGAGACCTTCAAACTGCCAAAAATCCGGACCTTGGGCATAGGATTGCAGTCCGACCCAGCACATCACCATTAATCCTAAAAAGCCACACTTCATAGTCTCACGTCTTTATTGAAACAACCAAGTCCTACAAAGTAACGCAACAGAAACAATATAAACAACTTTTCGTTGTCAAATCTTATCAGATCCGGTATCAAATAATATCATAAAATATTAAATCGCTGATATTCAACGTTTAAAGAAAATGCTAAAAGCAACGTTTATTTTTTCTTTTTCAGCATCCGAATGTTTTTTCCGGATTTCATTCATCAAAAAAACTCCCGGTTGCTTTGATTTCTCAAACTAAACTTTTAAATTTGTAAGACATTAATCTATACATCGAATGCAAAACATGAAACACAAATTTACCTTTATTGTATCATTAGGCATCGCCTTAATCCTTACGGCTGTCATCGGAGCCACCGTCAGCCTGCACCATTGCATGAAATGGGATACCTACTGCGACGATGGGACTTTGCCCTTGTCTGCCGTGAAGTTTACGCAAAACCTGATTTTCCACGCCTATTACTGGATGGGGATAGCCTTCATCTGCTTATGCCTGGTTGTCGCCATGCTAATATGGTATTTCCACCATCAGCAAAAACTCCATCCGGAACTGGGCGACATGATAGCCGACACATCGGAATGCGAATTCAAAAAAATACGGGTGAACCGTTATACCAACGAAATCACCATAGACGGCACGACCCGTCCAAGCCGCCGCCAAGTGGCGACCTTACTGGATTATCTCCTTAAAGCTCCCACACACGAAATCTCATTCACGGAACTCAATACCGTATTCAATGAGAATTTCTTCGACGGTTCGTCGGCATCCAAACGGAAAATAAGTAACCTTAAATATGAAATCAACGACCTTTTGAAAAACTTAGGATTCGAACTGGTCAAGACTTCTTCCGACCAATTCGCTTTAACCGCAAAGAGGAAAGAAGTCATTTAATCCTGTCAAAAAGTCAAACCGGCCTCCGCGAGAATCCGTTATTTACGCCCCGATACGGAAGTCCACGGAAATACGGGATTCTCACGGGAGTGCGAAAAGGCAATCTGACAGCTTATAAGACCTTCGGGCAGCATCCTGCACCGCCGGAAAGCAAGACGTAACGCAAACGGCCGGAGGGCGAGGAAGCGCAAAGCGGATTTACATGCCATTTTGACATCCGTTTTTTGCGAACGGAAGCACTTCAAATAGCGTAAAAACGAACCGGAAAAGCTTGTCCACGCTTCGTTTTCCGGCATATTCCGGCCCAACATGAGGACAGCTCTCAAACGACATACGGAGAAAAAATGTGTTTTCTCAGCCGAACGGAAAATCGTTCGCTTGAGATTGAAACGCATTCAGGCTTAAAAAGCTAAAAAAAACTACCGGAAACGCTAAAAATTGTATTCAAGAACGTTCTAAACTCCCTCTAAAACCTGCATGTTTTCAGGGCATGCACAAAACAAAAATCGTGGTTTTACTATCAAAAAGACAGCAAAACCACGAAAGACCTATCTTAAATCAAAGTCGCAAAAAGAGTCACCCCGGGAGGTTGGCGCCCGTCTCCACCGTCCCTTCCACTCCGTGCAACGGTTCGTTCTCCTCGGGAATCACCTTCTTGGCACTGGCCTTGGCACCCAACTTGATAAGTTTGTTGGCAGCTCCCACCACGCTCAACCGTCCGTCCTTCAGCTTGTCGGCGGCCTTGGTAAAGGAGGACGAAGCATCTTGCAACTTCTGTCCTACCGTCTCGAAATGGCCGATAAAATCGGCCACACGGTCGAGCAACATCCGGGCCGTATCGTAGATGGCCTCCTGGTTTTGCGCCTGTTGCATTTGGGTCCAGGCTATCTGGATAATGCGGAGCGCCGCCGTGAGATTCTGCTCACCGGTGATGAACACCCCTTTGGAGAATGCTTCACGCCACAACTCCGGTGCTTCCGCCAACGCCAACTGGAGCGCCCCTTCGTTGGGCACGAACATGATGACGTAATTCAAAGCCTGACGCGGCAACTTGATGTACGCACTGTAATCCTTGCGGGCTAATTCGGCCACATGCTGCCGTACGCTCCTGACATGCCGCTGCAGGGCTTCGGCACGCGCATCGTCCGTCTCGGCGTTCTGATAGTCCACAAAAGCCGTAAGCGACACCTTGGAGTCGATTACCGCATCTTTTCCGTCGGGGTAATGCAGGATGGTATCGGGAATCATCCGCTTCCCGGACTCTTCGTTCAGGATGGCTTTACCTGCACGGTCGCGCAGGGTCACCTGCTTCTCGTAATGTATGCCTTCCTTCAGCCCCTGGCTTTCCAACAACTCGTCCAGAATCAACTCGCCCCAATTCCCTTGCACCTTGTTCTCGTTGCGCAACGCCGAAGCCAGCTTGTCGGCCTCAGCCCCGATTTCACGCGTACGCCTCATCACTTCCTCGATGGCTTTCTCCAGCGAAGCCGTATTCTTATTATGCGTGTCGCGGCTGCTGTCCATGGCCGTACGCATTTCCCGGATGGTCTCTTTCAGCGGGTCTATGATAGCCGTCATCTGCACCGTGTTCTGCTGCGAAAGTTCACGGGTGCGCTGTCCCAATATTTCACGGGTAGCGTTCTGCAACTGCTCTTGCATGAGATTCAGTTGTTCCTTGAAACGGCGGTTGCGCTCTTCGCCTTCGCGCACCATCTGTTCGCGCACCAACACCAATTCTTTTTCCAACGTCTGCTTGTCGGCAGCCAGCCCTTTGTTCTCGCGATTCAGCGCCTCGCACCGTTCCTGCAACGCTGCCAAATGGTTCTCCATGCGTTCTTCGCGTTCCTTGAAATCCTGCGACTGCCGTTCAACTGATTCTTCCATCTCGCTCCGGCGTTTTTCCATCTCTTCCTCACGGACCTGCAACAGGGTTTGCAGGGAAGACATACGTGCCTTCGTCCACAAAAAAACAACGCCGGCACCACATGCCCCTCCGGCGAACAGCCATAAAAGTTCCGTCATTTCTTCTTTTTCCTTACGTTTTATAACAAAATTACGTTTTTTTGTGGATAAAACAAAACGATCTTTGTATTTTTGTGACCTATAATCTAAAAAACAAACAGAATGGAACTTATACCCGTAAAAACGACAGACCCGTATTATGCTGAAGCCGAACGGCTCATGACGGACGCTTTCCCGCCCGAAGAACGACGCCCCCTGGACCGACAACGTCAATACACCGACCACAATCCGCTTTTCCACCCTCAGGTCGTTGTGGAAAACGGGACGTTTGCCGGACTGTTCAACTATTGGACTTTGGACGGATTCCTCTACGGAGAGCATCTGGCCACCTGCCCTTCCCTACGCGGCGGCGGACTGGGACGACGCATCCTCGACACTTTCATCCGGCACGCCGGACAACCCATCGTGCTGGAAGTGGAGCCGCCCACTACCGACATAGCCACACGGCGCATCGGCTTTTACCGCCGTTGCGGTTTCCGGTTGTGGGAACATCGCACCTATATACAGCCTCCTTATGCTGCCGACCTCTCGCCGCTCCCCCTGCTCCTTATGGTGCACGGCGATTTGGACGAAGAGAAAGACTTTGAACATATCTGCCACGAAATCCATACGAAAGTGTACGGATGGCAGGGAGGTAAACTGACCAACGACTGAAGACAACCCATATGGCAGAAACACTTAGCGCACTCATCAAATCGTGCAGCGACTGGCTCTGGGGATGGCCCATGGTGATTATCCTGTTAGGCACCCACTTGTTTTTAACCGTACGGCTGCGCTTTCCGCAACGCAAACTGTTCAAAGCCATCCGGCTCTCGGTACAGTCGGACAAGTCAGGTCAGGGAGACGTCAGCCAGTTCGGCGCGTTGGCCACAGCGTTGGCAGCCACCATCGGCACGGGGAATATCGTAGGCGTGGCCACGGCCATCACGTTAGGAGGACCGGGCGCCGTATTCTGGTGCTGGCTGACCGGCGTGTTGGGCATCTCGACCAAGTATGCCGAAGGACTGCTGGCCGTCAAATACCGCATCCGTACCCCGCAAGGCAAAATGCTGGGAGGCCCCATGTATGCCTTGGAACGGGGAATGGGTATGAAATGGCTCGCTGTCTTGTTCTGCATCTTCACGGTGTGCGCCTCGTTCGGAATCGGCAATCTGGTGCAAAGCAACGCCATATCCATGCTGTGCTACGAGACATACCGTGTGCCGCAGGCACTTACCGGAACGGCAGTAGCCGTATGCGTGGCTTTGGTCGTCATTTTCGGCGTGAAAGGTATCGCACGTGTCTGTAGCGCGTTTGTCCCCCTGATGGCCGCACTTTATTTCTTAGGATGCTGCTACATTCTGTGGGTCAATGGCGGCTATGTGTGGGACGCGGTGAAACTGATCGTGGAATCGGCCTTTCGTCCCGAAGCGGCCGGAGGAGGTTTTGTGGGTGGTTCCGTCATCATGACCGCCCGTTATGGCATCGCCCGCGGACTTTTCAGCAACGAAAGCGGCATGGGTTCCGCCCCGATTGTGGCGGCTGCCGCACAGACCCGCAATCCCGTGCGCCAGGCATTGGTGTCGTCCACCGGCACATTCTGGGACACGGTGGTCATCTGCGCCCTTACCGGCCTGGTTCTGGTATCCAGCATTCTGGCCTATCCCGACATCTCATACGCCGACGGACCGGCTCTGACCAAAGTGGCTTTCGACAAGATTCCCTATTTGGGCGCTCCCCTGCTCACGTTCGGCATCGTCACTTTTGCTTTCTCCACTATCTTAGGATGGTGCTACTACGGCGAAAAGGCCATGGAATACCTGAGCGGCAAACGGTGGACCTTAGTCTACCGGGGTGTCTTTATCGTCGGCGTATTCTTCGGTGCCATTACGCAGTTGGCCGTGGTGTGGAACTTTGCCGACCTGACCAATGCCCTCATGGCTCTGCCGAACATCGTATCCCTGATCGGACTTTCGGGCATTGCTGCCGCCGAGACCCGAAAATACCTGTGGGAAGACCGTCTGGACGAAGAAGCCGATCCGGAAGACAACCCGATGTAGAAAGGCCAAGCACCCGTACCTTACAAATAAATCCGGTGCGGCGGAAAGCTTCCGCCGCACCGGATTTTCTTACCGGCATCCCGTATTCCCGGGTCAATCCGTCTCGATACTGTTCAACAAGTCTGCCTTTCCCTCGTTGATCAGTTTCAATATCAATTCGCCGAACAACGTGTTTTGCCAGGCAAACCATGCACGGGTAAAGTTCTTCGGGTCGTTCTTATGAAAAGACTCGTGCATGAATCCCGTATCGGCATCCGTATTCACCAGCATTTCCACACAGGCTTTGATTTCCTTGTCGTCACGGCTCGTAAAAGCTTTCATCATGATGCTCATCGGCCAAATCATATCGTAACCGACATGTGGCCCGCCGATACCTTCGCCCGCCGTCCCCTTAAAGAAATAAGGATTGTCCTCGCTCCATATCAGCTTGCGGGTATTCTGATACACCGGATCGTCTGCCGGCACGTCACCCAGATAGGGCATGGCCAACAGACTGGGCACATTGGCATCGTCCATGAGCAAGCGGTTGCCGAAACCGTCCACCTCGAAAGCATACACTTTTCCGTAACGGGGATGATCGTATACGGCATATTTCTTCAAGGCGGCCTCCACTTCATCTGCCAATTCACGACATTCTTTAGCCAACGTCTTTTCATGATTCACCTCGGTCAATATCTCGGCCGCCTTACGCAAAGAAGTCACGGCAAAGAAATTGGAAGGCACCAGAAACTGAAACGTGGTGGCATCGTCGGAAGGACGGAAAGCCGAGGCTATCAACCCTACAGGCTTCACCGGATTGCCCCATCCGTTATTGGTCACGGTGTCGAGCGCACGCTCCGTCTTGCGTTGGAAGTGATAGGGGCCGTTCCCCTCCTTACGCTGCTGTTCCCGGAACGTCTGTAGAATGTATGCCACGGCTTGCAGCCACTCGTCGGAGAAGACACTGGCATCTCCCGTCACCTTCCAATAATGGTAGGCCAAACGAATGGGATAACACAGCGAGTCGATTTCCCATTTCCGCTCATACACTTCGGGCTTCATATCCGTCATGTCGGACGCCCAATAGCTTCCCGTCGCCTCCTTATTGAAGGCATTGGCGTATGGGTCGATATTGATACACTTGAACTGACGGCGAATCACTCCGGCCAACATTTTCTTCAGTTCAGGATCCTCATTGGCCAACTGTACGTAGGGCCACACTTGCGCACCGGAATCCCGCAGCCACATGGCGTGGATATCACCCGTGTACACGAAGGTGTCGTCCACCCCGTCGAAGTGGACGGTCGTATCCAGCGTATTCGGGAAGCAATTCTCAAACATCCATGCCAATTTTGTATTCGTCAACAGTTTCTTGGCACGTTGTATCTGCTCCTCTACGGCTTTGGAAGTGAACAAACGTTTTTCGGGCCGATGGCTCTTCCACACACTGACCTGAGTGTTGTCCCGTTCGGCCACATACTCCTGCATTTCAGCCGCCCGGGTCTCTACCGTCATTCCGGCAACCCCTACGGCTACTCCTACAATTTTAATAAGACTTAAGTTCATAACATTTATTGTGAATTAGTATTAAGTTGGGTTATCTTATAAAATAGATTTCCACCGTATGGAAACCCAAAGCACGGAACAAGGCCGTGAACTGATTGCGTGCATTGGCTTCCGCCCGACGCATATTCGACGGCGTCAGGCATTGACGCAACATCTTCCCGTAAGCACGGTCGTACAAATCGCGGCGTGCGCCGTTCGGCCATTTTCCACTCTCATAGAACACCTTCGTACGGGCTTCGTCGATAAAATTCTTGTCCAACAAATGCACGGCTGGCAAACGGAGAGTCACGGTATCGCCATGCGCCTGCGCCCATTCTCCTGTCACCCGGTTCATGTCGATCCCGATGCGGGGAACTCCGGTGTACACAGCCACCAAGCGGTCGTCGGTAAAGAACCCTTTGCGTAACGTATCGGCCACGACTTCAGACTGAACCGACAAAAATTCCCATTGTCCGATTTGTTCGATACGGCGTATCTCCTGAGAGGTCAGCTCGATACGGTCATCAAAACCGACCTCCACCGATATGCCTCCTTTACGATTCCATTTTATCAGCAGCCCGATAAAGACAGCCAATACGACGGCCACGACCAGCCACTTCAGTGCACTCAACCACTTTCCCATTTCATTTCAGTTTTTCAGTCCGGCCTTCACGATCCAACAGCAACGGCATATCCGCCGTCGTAAAATCCTTACGGAAGGAAATCACTATATTCCGCTCGTCATAGCCTAACCTCGTCAACATCGGCACCAACACGTGAGCCGCATTCTCACGAGCCATCTCCAAAATGCCCAACTGCGGTACGGAAGCCAGAATCTCGTCTTCCCCCTGACGCGTAAAATCGGCCAACTCCGCAGAAGTGTAGTCCGAACGTGTCAAAGACACAAATTGCTTCACCTCATCGTGATTGATGCGCGAGGAGGTCACGACCACCCGTGGGTCGGGCAAAGTAACCACAATACGGTCGCCCGAACGCAACACATTCTTCTCGTCGAAGCCCGTGAAGTCAATATAAGCTTTCAGAGTTACATCGAGAGGTATCATGACCTTGCGTTCGCCGATAGGAACTTTTACGTCGAACGCCCGCTGAAAAAGATTTCCTTTCACCCGCAAAGGGTCGTCCTTCAACACTAATTTATGGACTTCATATTCGGCCGTATAAAGACGGGCACACTCCTTTACCTGCATAACCAAAGAGAGCGTATCGACCCGGACGGCTTCTGCTTGCGTCTCTTCCCCGCGACAAGCCGACAAAAGAGACAGGCACAAAACTATGACAAAGTAAAATGTTGTTTTCATTGCAAATGCTTGGGGACTTCAAAGATAGACATTTATAGACTAACAGGCAACAAAAGAAGACCTAAAAATATAATAAACCGGCTTGTCCAACTCACCTTTTTTTTGTTCCTTTGTGAAACTGTTGAGAAAAAGAAGAAAATGCAGACACATTTCAAATTCCTATGTATGGCATGCACCGTATTGCTGTGCTACAGTTGCGGCGGAAATAACCCGCAAACCACCAGCGGATACAGTGAATATGAAAAACCGGACACGACAAATTCCGTGCAGGAAATGAAAGACTATCATTACAGTGCAGAAGTCAAAGTCGGACAAACGCGATATACGTACGACATCGTACGGGAGGTAAACGATACGCTTCCGTTAGTGACGGGGGACGACGGCGAACGCTATGCCGACAACTATATCCGGCTGCGCGTGAACCGCGAAGGAAAAGAAATCTTCAATAAAGTCTTTACCAAAAACCACTTCAGAAGCTATATGGAAAAAGGATTCATATCCCACGCCATTTTGGAGGGAATGGCCTTCGATAAAGCGGACGGCAACAACCTGCGTTTTGCCACCAGTGTCAGCTATCCGGCTTCGGACATCTACATCCCGTTGTCCATCACCATCTCGCCCGACGGCAGTTATCAAATTACAAAAGATGAAGTCCTGGACACGGTGGTAGCCACAGACTCCACGGAAACGGAAGAATAATCCGACAAACCACGATGCCCGGTCCAAGTAAGCTTAGGCCGGGCATCGTGGCTGTTCCCTCTCAACAAGAGAAGGGAACGTTATTTCATCAACTTTTCCAACTGTAATTTCAACTTCGGATCGGAAGGTCGTTTCGCATAGGCATCCACGATACGTCCATCCTTATCCACCAATACCACGCGGGGAACAGAACGGATGTTCATTCTTGCCGTAAAATCGGAACGGAAACCTCCGGGCAGATTCAAATTCAATACAGGTGATTTCCCGTCTTTCTCCGACACCATCTTTTTCCACAGTGCCATCAATTGGTCGCCGGTATCCAACGAAACGGATAGGAATTGAACCGGACGGTCTTTGAATGTTTCTGCCAGACGGTCGAAGTAAGGCATTTCCGCACGGCAAGGAATACAGCCGGTGAACCAAAAATCTATGACTACCACCTTGCCTTTCATGTCGGATAAGGTATAAGCTTTCCCGTCTTGGGTATAAGCCGTAAAGTCCGGCATTTCCATCCCCCTGAGCAAGTCTTTGTTTTTTTCGCGCAAGGTAAGGTACTGTTTTTCTATTTCCGCCAAATCGTCCAAAGCTTTCCTGTCGGTAATCAACGGACGCACATCATCTACATATACATTGAAATCGTCAGAGAATCCCTTACGTAAAGTGAATCTCAGCATCTCCACCAGAAATCTCGAGCGTAGCTTCTCGTCTGTAATGCGCTCCGCATAAATCGGAAGATAATGGGTGGCGGAAACCGTCAAAAAGCCTTGTTTCTCCATCTCTTCCATAGCGTCTTTCATTACGGAGAACCATTTGGGCAGGCAAAGAATAAGGGAATCTCCGAAGGTAAGCGTTCTCAAAAAGTCATAATAATCCCGACCTGCATCGGCTCCATGTCCGAACATTTGCATGGTACGGGCATTCAATCTGAGATTCAGAAACACAAAACGAAGATATTCTTTGTGAACCGCCACAAAGTTTGCAGGCAAACCGGAGCGGTCCAATAGGCCGTATAGCTCTCCCAGCTTCTCTTCATTATAATGCACCCACTCTTGAGAATAAGTTTTTATAGGTTCCGGAGCACGGCCTATATAACGATGTTCGTCCAGAAAAGTCTGTACCCGGGCTTTCGTACCGCTCCAAGAAAGTTTTTTCCCGTCATACAGTAATTCCAATGTGTCTCCCGGTTCCACGTATAAAGAGTAGAAATTGGAATTGGCATCCACAAAGCGATAATAACAAGCACCGTCCACGACCGGTTTCATTACGGTGGTTCCGGGAAGAACCTTACGATACCCCGTCGTATCTTCCGGTTGCAGAAACACGTCTTCCGTACTTTTATTCTCGACCGTTATATACACTTCTTGTGCCTTGGCCCCTACGGTCCCTATCACCGTCAGGCATAAACCGCCGACTAAGCTTATCAATCTTTTTCTTTCCATCGTCATTTACTATTTTGAATCAAATTACTCGTCTGCATAGCCTTCAATGGGAACGGATACGTTAGCAAATGAGACGCAGGAGACAAAGTATAGGTTTTCCCTTCAATCACACGTGTCTGCGTCTCGTTGAACTCCGTAGCAAAACGTCTGAGGTCAAAGAAACCGTTACAAGTGAGGAAAAGTTCACGTTTACGTTCCTCGCGTACCAAACGTAATGCTTCTTCCGCATCGGTCGGCGCAAAAGGCTGATAGCGACCGGGAACCATACGGCAGGCACGCAATGTTTCCATATATCCCATGGCTTTAGACAGATCTGCCGTGTTTCCCTTACGGGCATAACATTCAGCCAACATCAGATAGACTTCGGACAATCTCATCCCGCCGGGATTCCACTTGACAGCCAACGTTGAAAAATTACTGTCACCCGCCGGAGCCGTCTCGTGCTCGGCCTTGTAACGGATGCAATAACGATAGCGCAAATCCGCATCCTTCTGGAAAAGATCCAGCACTTGCTTGGGCACGTACATAGGATAAGGATCGGTATAAGTGGAACCGAACTGATACAACAGTTGTTCCGGGGCATCATACTCAAAAGGTATTCTCGTTTTCCATACATTCTCGACAAAGTCGTTCACTCCCGCATACTGAGGTTCGTCTATCGCCATTTCGGGGTACCCTGCCGCCACAAGCATCGGAGCAAAAGTGTTATAGCCTTCCGTCATATCCCACAACTCGTGCCCGGCCCGGGCGGCCTCCGCAAGTGCGGAATCGCACGCTTCTATACATTGTTCGAACTCCCGTCGGAATAAATGTACCTTGGCTTTGAAAGCGTATCCAAAAGTCTTGTCGGGACGAAACGAATTTGTAGCCTTATGCGGCAAATCAGGTATAGCCGCTTCTATGTCGCGCTGTATAAAATCATAGGTATAGCCTACCGACTGCTGTATCCCCACATCTTCCAAACTCTCGAACATCTTTTCCCTGACAATGATACCGTGAGTCTGATAGGCCGTAGCAGGATCATAAGGGCGGGCAAAAGTGTTTATCAAGAAAAAGTAATTGTATGCTCTCAACACTCGTGCCTGAGCTTCTCCCATCCGTTTGTCCTCTTCCTTTCCCTCGGACGAGGCAATACCGTCCACCACGACATTGAATTTCGTAATACGGTCATAACATGCATTGTAAGCTGCATTCTCTATCATATCCCCGGCACGATCGTACGACTCGTCCCAGAAATAGGCTACCGAGTTCAACGGATTGGTATAACTTTTCAACTCTTCGGCCTTATACCAACTGGCCTCACCGGCCAAAATCCAGCTATTCATCATATCATATTCGGGCGACCTGTCCTCTATCAATCCCAAATAATCTTCGGTAGATTTCAGCAAAGCCTTACCTTTGGGCGTAATATCCAAATAGTCGTCGCAGGCCGCCAACGTTACGACCATGCCGATACAAGCCGTCCAATTTCTTATTATATTCCTCATCATTTGTTCTTTTTAGAATTTCACATTAAGCCCTAAAACATAGCTCGGCATGATAGCGTCCGTACGGGTTCCAGTATTTGCATTGAAAGCCTCGGGGTCAATATCACGCTTGTTGGCAGCCCAATAACACAGATTGTCCACCTGAGCCTTCACTGTTATGCCTTTCATTTTCAGTTTCGACACAAGTCCCTGAGGCAAAGTGTAGGACACTCCGATATTCCTCAGTTTGATGAACGAAGCGCTCTCCGTATTCACATCGGCATATTTCCAATGATAGTTGCGTTCCCCTACATTGGTATGCAGTCCCATGGCCGGAATATCGGTATCCGTATGTTCCGGAGTCCAGCGGCGTGAAATATCTTCGTGAATCGCTCCTCCCTCGATAGCATTGTATGGATCATAAAGCGTTACCACATCGTCACGCAGAGCATGGCCGGTATAATAAACGACTTTGGCAAACACATTCAATCCTTTCCAACGGAAGTCGAGCTGCAATGCACCATTCCATTTCGGAGTAAGTTGCCCCACACAAACCACGGCATTCACATTACGCACCTGTTCTATGGAAATGACATTGCCGTTTTCATCGTAAACAGACGGGTCACCGGTTGCTGTCAAGCCCGCATAACGATAGGCATAAAGAGAGTTATAAGTATCTCCCATCTTATAGTTGGATGTAGGCTCACGCATCATATCCAATGCATCGGTGGGTTCATAATCTACTTTCTTGATTTCATTCTTATTGTAAGCTGCCGAGAAAGAAGTGGTGAAAGACATATCACGCTTCTTCAACCAATCGTAAGAAAGAGAGAGTTCCACACCATTATTCTGCATCTCTCCGTTATTGGCACGTGCCTTTCCATCGAATCCCAACGAAGGGTCTATGCTTTTATTGACCAACAAATCCGAACTATAACGCCGGTATACATCAAAACTTCCCGTCAATCTGCCGAGCAACATGAAATCCATACCGAAGTTCAGCGTAGAGGTCTTTTCCCAACGCAACGAGCTATTGGGAGGAGTCTGCAACGTAGTAATGGGTGAATTCGTATAAAGGGAAGTAAGGTAGTAAGCCAACAGATAAGGAGACGAGGTCTGGTCTACATTTCCCGTAATACCATAAGTCAGGCGCAGTTTGAACATGTCCAACCAATCCATTCCCGCATCTTTGACAAAACGTTCATTCGTCACATTCCAACTGGCCCCCACCGACCATAAGGGACGATAACGATATTTGGGGTCCGTACCGAAAAGATCCGCCTGTTCCACACGCACGCTCCCGTTCAGAGAATAACGGGTGTCGTAGGTATAACCGGCATTGAAATAAGCTGATACATAGCGATGCATTTCTTCATAGACGTTCAAGACCTCACTTCTGCGCCGCAAAGCGGAATAGAGCCCTCCTTCCACTCCGTCTTTCGACAGCGTGGCCCAATCGACCATAGAATATGTCAGGCGCATGTCATCATAGCCGTAACGTTCGCTACTTGCCGAACGGTTCTTGTCCTGCCGTATTTCTCCTCCCAACAAAGCAGAAACATCATGCTTTCCGGCAAATTCTTTTTTGTAATTGAACTGCCCCCGCAAGTTATAGTAACTGGCATTCGTATTACCCGTGAGCAAATGTCCCCCGCGTGGAATATGATAAGTCAGCGTACCGTCATCGTTGCGCGATGCAAATTCGTTGAGGATGGAACGCATCATATAGGAATTTTCCTCGTCATACTCATTGGTTTCGGCATGGTTTCGTTCATACTGGAATTTCAGCTCCAAATCCAAATCCTTGGTAATGTTGAAATCCGTATGCAAGAACAGTTTCAGATATTGGCGGTCGGTCTTCTTGATGTTATGCTTGGACTCTTCCGCTGCGTTGAACCCCATATCGTAATATCCGTCCTGCGTGGCCAACTGTTCAGCCAGCACTTGATTATAAATATAACGATTCACCGGCTGGCCATCGTCGTCGTAAAGACGGTCATAAGGCATGGCGCTGGTATATCCCATTCCGGAAGCCTGACAAAACTCACTTCGGTTGAAACGGGTATCCATCCCTAACGTAAGTTTCATCCAGGAAGCTACCGACAACGTATTCTTCAGATAAAGTGAAATGTTACGGGCTTCGTCGTACCGGTTGTACTGTCCGAGTTCCTGATAGCGCGCCGAGAAAAAAAGGTCGTTCTTCCCCCCGCCTTTCGAAAGCGTCACGTTGTAATCCTGCGTCAGATTCAGGTGTTGCAGCTTTTTGCGGTACTCCCGGCGATAGTCGTTACCACGCAAACGGTCCAGTCCCGCATTCACCTCTTCCTGTGTGATTTCTCCCATGGCCATACGGTAGTAAAGCATGTCCACTTGTGTCATATACGCCGGACTCGATTTGGCCGTCATCGTTGAGAAATAAGCTGTAGGGCTCTTGATATATTCCGGGTCGGACAGCAAGTTGTCGCGCTCCAAATCAATGATGTCGCTCGTCGAAGCATAGTGCATGTAGTCGAGCGACGGCAAAGGTTTGAGGTAGTAACCTAACGACACATTGACATTGAACTTGTCGTTTTCAGCCTGCTTGGTCGTCACGACAATGACCCCGTTGGAAGCACGCACACCATATAGCGACGTTGCCGCAGCATCCTTCAACACCGTTATGGTTTCCACCGTCTCCGGATTCAAGTCTTCCAAGGTCAGACTGCTCGGTTGCCCGTCAACCACGAGAAGCGGAGTCGTGCCCACGGCAAACGACGAAACTCCGCGAATGCTCAGTTCATTGTTATAGGTACTCAGGCCCGGAGCAATACCTTCCAGTTTCGCCACAAGGTCGGGCGCCAGCACTTGGTTTAAGTCTTCGCTATTGACAATTACGGCCGAACCGGTAGCACGCTCGCGCGAAATCGTCTGGAATCCGGTCACAATAAGCTCGTTCATTATACGCTCTTCTTGTGCCATACGGATATTCAATTTCTTTCCCGGCACAGCCTGGCGTTCTATACTCTCCATTCCTATATAAGAAACGACCAGAGTAACTTTCCCCGTGCCATTGACCGGGATTTCAAACGTGCCATCCATTCCGGATATGGCACCCGTATCGGTCCCTTTTATCCGGACCGAAGCACCGGGAAGCGGCTCTCCCATGTCATCAATAATCGTTCCTGTCACTTTATACCGACTTGTCTGGGTAACTTGTCCCGCCATTTCCGGAGTTGCAGCCTGCACTACGGAACAATACGGGTGTCCCACCCACAAAGTCAACACGCACGCGGCATGGCCGCAAAATGGTAAAAACCTATTCTTACACATCTTAATAATTGTATGGGTTAAGGTATCACGATTTCTTTTATTTGCACACGGCCTCCCGTTCCAATCCGAACAAAATACAGTCCGGAAGGCAAGTCTTTCACGGAAATATCTGTTTTGATTCCGGCCGCAAGAGAAGCGTTACGCACCACCATACCCGACAAGCTGACGATAGAAACTTGTCCGGCTTGGGGCACACAGAGTGTCACCTGAGCTTCTGAGCGCCGATAAGTGACTTCTGAAGCCCATTCGACCTCTTCTACCGAAGAACCTTCGTCCACGACCGTCAATGAGCCGGACGAAAATGCCGTAGCATAGCCGTCATCAAAATAAAACACGATATTATATCCGTCGCCTAAAGGCAAATCTACCGTTTCAGAGGCCCAAAGCGTTACATCCGTTACCGATGGTTTGGTTAACTCCAAGAGACCGGAATAGACTTTCACACCGGTAGTCTCCTCTCCCGTAGCCGTCTTGCGGAATATTTCGGCATAGATACGTCCTACAAACGGTATCTTAGAAGAGGGTTGAGACACTTCCACTGTCACACCCCCATCACGCCGATTCAACTTAAATCCGTCGGAAGGAGTCATTACACTGACCAACGGTTTACGCGTAGCCTTCACCGTAACGCTCTCACCCAAAGATATACTGTTAGCCACCGTTGGTTTGGCATAAATACCGTTCACATTGCAATAATACGGAGTCAACTGATAATCGACAGCCGCCATGCCATCTAAATTAGCCAATACATTGACCGTCACGTTTTCTCCCGCCTCACAATAAGCCAACGAAGCAAAAAGAGTATCCACTCCGGCCTCTTCACTCTGCATCCGTATGCCGACCCATCCTTCAAGTCGTACAGCCCCCGGATTCGTGATATGAAGCTGCCAAGTCTTCAGGCCGGTCGTATACAAAATACCCGGTTGGAAATCTTCGGCCAAGGCTATACGGAAATCAGGATGAATTTTCTCCATCGTCACAGTCTCGGTTCCTATCACAAGACGAAAAGCAGAAGCATTTGCCTGTTCGGCTTGCATGGGCGACCAAAGTCCGTCATCACCTTTATAATACAGTCCCACTTCATAGGAACCTTCGTCCAAAGAAGACAAGTCCAAAAAAGCAGTGAACCATTGGGCGTCATTGTTGGAAGGTACAGCCATTTCGCGCTCAACGGTAAGGGGCACCACGACCCCGTCGCGGTAAATGCCGGCACAAACCGTCGTGGCGAACGCAGCCACCGTCTCCGCATTGAAATAACATCCTACTCCGATACTTTCGTCGCGTCCTGCTTCGACCACGCCTTCACTTACGTATTCGTAGCTGGGAGCCGGCCGGCGGGCATAAAGCGACGAGATATAAAGCCGGTTCGGCTGCGGCGTTGAGGAACTTACCGGCGGTTGGATACGGCATACCATAGTTTGGTTAAAAGCATAAGACCCGTTGGAGCCCCCGATGCCCTGCGTACTCGGATTCATCGCCGAAAGGGCATAATATCCATCACTGGAACCACCCCATCCCCAATTAAAATGAAACAGCCCGTCTCCGTCGTAACCATCGCAAAGAAAAGCATGGCCGGCCTTATTATTGAATCCTTCATAAAGCACGGGACGACCGGCTTGCAGTTCGTCGACCAGTATCTTCACCCATTCGTCATAAGGGGTAAGCGCACGGATATGACGATGCATATTGGCATCGTATCCCAAGAAGTCCCGTAAACCAATGGCTGCATCCTTCAGGAAGGCCGTACTTTCACTCCTTGAGTAAGCCATCTTACAGGCATATCCGGCACAAACGCTCAGATTGGCCACGGCATGACGCTGCGCTTCCGTACCCGAGGCATAAGGATAATAGGCAAGCATATTATCCCAATCGAAATCCGGACACTCATCAAAATCAAACTCACGGTAAACCGACTGTTTCCGGTCATAATATTTTATATATCCCGAAGGACGCTGAGGCCAGCGATGATAATACATCAACTGTGCCATGGCTGTGGCCACACATCCCACGACACATCTTTCGTCCGACTCGCCGGATTCGTTTTCCGTCGGACAGAACAAATTGAACGGATCCGCCTGAGTCCATTGGGTCTGCAACATAGGCTGTATGACATCCGTCGGATAATCCGTTTTCCGAAATGCGGCAGCCTTACTCTCCGCCCCGTCCTCGGGCATATCTTTCAATAAGGAAATTTCTTCTTGATAACCTTGCAGCCAACTTTGACTATTGGCAGGAAGGGCGTCGGGAGTAAATCCGCCATGCAGACTATAGGCTAATATGGGACGGGCACGGTCGTCGCCCGACACAATGACAAAGCCTTCATTCCCGTTCACATTCACCACATAGAAACAGGCTTCTTCTGCAGAAACCATCCTACGGGGCGCAACTTTACCTTTACGGTAAGCCACATAAGATAGTTCAAAACGAGGTTTCGCGGACAAAGAACGTACATTTCTCGGCGCGGAAACCGTCTTTAATTCATAAAATGCTTCGGCTTGCGCTAAAGCCTGTTTTAAAGATACAGGACGCGCCCACCCACAAACGCACAGGCAGACCAGCAAGCCACTTAATATAATCTTCGGAATGTTCATATATAAAAAAAGGAGAACGGCCTAACCCCAAAAAGGTTAGGACCGCCCTTTTATCCATCAAAATACCGTTTTCACTTATTCCACAATAACTTTAGTCGAAGCAGACTTGCTACGGCCTACAACCAAGAACATATACGTCCCGGCAGGAACACCGGACAGGTTTACGATCGCAGCATCGGAAGCCGGTTGTGCCTTGACGCTGTTGATTGCACGTCCGCTCATATCGTACACATATATACCGGCACCTTCGCCCAACAAATAGCTGCTGACACGATATTCCCTTTCGGCCACTTTGCTGACCTTCATATCGCTATAAGTCTCGGAAACGCTACGAACGCCTGTCGCATCCTTGCTGATTTGAACACTCGGCATACCCGTACTCATTTTGGCAAAAGTTTCGCTGGAGATCACGTAAGTCTGGCCTTCTTTCATTTCCACATAAACCTTGCCTTCTCCATTTTCACCCACTTCGGCCATCTGGGCATCCTCAAAATTGCAGGCAAATTTGGCGTTGTCATCTTCTTCCAACGTCCCGACTTGGAGAATCGTTCCCTGCGGAGCCTTATTTGTCACCAAATAAGTAGCCGTCTCAGGAGCGATAAAACGCCAATAGTTCTCATAAACGGCATTAGGATATGTAACTCCCGTATTTTCGGACAATACGGTCATACGTTCCGGATGGTTCTGGCAACTGGCTACAGGGGAAGACATCTGGAACATAATCTGAGTATCCCCCGAACAAGTTACACAAAACAGGTTCTCACCGGATTTGGCATAAACCTGGTCCGGCATCAAAAGATTGCTTTCGTTCTCCACGGCATTGCAATCACCGCTCTTCACTTTCACAGAAGTGACCGTAGCCGAGGAGCCTGTAGCCGTGAACTGTCGCACACTATACAAACCGGGATAAACCAGATTTATCTTGAACCATGTCGGATGATTAGCCTTTATAGGAGTGTACATACCTTGATTCACAGCAATCGGATTTGAACAATCATCTCCCTCGGCAGCAGCCGCCACTTCCACTGGAGTTCCCATAGCCATAACGTTCGTACCCGCAAACCACATACAAGCAGCAGCAATAGTTAGTAAACTTCTTCTCATAATCGTTTTATTTTATATGAATACTATACTAAAAAAACACGTTAATAAAACCGTAACCTTCATTCTATTCCGGTAAAATTTGCATTTCGGCAAATCATTCTTTTTTATCTCTCTCTTCCTAAGAGAGCGACAACCTTCGTCATATTGGCATTTCTACGTGCTTTCCAAAGAGGCTTTATTTGTGTTTTTCAAACAAAAAGTAACGGTTTGGCAAACTTTTATTAATGTTTATTTGTCGAATCTATAGATTTTCAATAAATTTGCAACCGTTGTCGCTCTCTTAGGAAGAGAGCAACCGCATTTCTCTTGATGCAAAACCACACAACTTCTATCTTTTTTTCGTAAATTCGCAAAAAGATAAAAAACAAACGTGATATGGTAGTCATTAAAATAGGCCGCGGCGCAACCCAACGCATAATATGGATTCTGGCCCTCCTGATTCTGGCCGGGGGACTTACGGTAGCATTCTTCCACTTACGTGATAAAATCTTCCCCTCCACCACGTTTGAACTGAATGACGAATTAGGGGGAAACATCTTCCCTTCCCTGATTCTCTCCACAGCCACTACGGACACCCTTATCGTAGCCCCCACGGAAAAAAGCGCGCTGGGGAATCCCAAATCGGGAATCTCAATACAAATCACAAGCCCCGTAAAAGACGCCCGCCTGCATGTAGAGGTAGCAGAAACGCCGTTTTTCAAACGTTCCGTATCGGAATTCATCCTTCCCGAGGAAGGAAAGGCTTACACGGTGTATCCCGATATTCTTTGGAACTACGACGCTTTACGCAATAACACACAGGCCGAGCCTATCACCGTGTCGGTGGAAGTACAAATCAAAGACCGGGAGGCAAGCCAACGCGTACGTACTTTCTCCGTGCGCAGCATCAATGAATGCCTCATCGGCTACAATGACAAGAAGAACCGCTTTCACAATACGGGAGTCCTGTTTGCCGCATACGTGAACGAAGACAGTCCGTTGATAGACAAAATCCTGCGGGAAGCCTTGAACACACGTATCGTCAACCGCTTTATGGGCTATCAGAACAAGCGTAAAGACTACGTGGACAAGCAGGTCTATGCCCTTTGGAACGTACTGCAACGGCGCAAGTTCCGTTACAGTTCGATTTCATACAGCAGCCTATCGAGCAACGTAGTCTATTCCCAGCGCGTACGGACGTTGGAAGACGCTCTGGCTTCTTCGCAAATCAACTGCGTGGACGGCAGCGTATTGTTCGCCTCCCTGCTCCGCGCCATCAACATCGACCCGATATTGGTGCGCATTCCGGGGCACATGTACGTAGGGTATTACACCGACCGCAATCACAGTCAGGCCAACTTTCTGGAAACAACGATGATCGGAGACATAGACCTGGATGATTTCTTCCCCGAAGAAAAACTGGATTCCACTTCCGAAGGCAAGTCGCAGGAAGAAATGTCGCGGCTCACTTTCGAGAAATCCAAAGAGTATGCCCATCGTAAATACTCGGCCGACAGCGCACGCATCCATACGCTCCCACGGCAATACATGTTCCTGGAAATCTCCAAGGCATTAAGACGGAAGATACAACCGTTGGGCAAATGAAACCGGCGTCCCCGTCATATTTACGGACATTCGAGAAAAAGCAAACGGCATCTCCAATATTTTATAAAGCATTGTATTATAATCAATTACAGTTCCCCTCATTTTGGTTTTCCGTTCTGCGCCAAACGGAAAATCAATCTCAGGCAAACGATTTTCCGTTCTCAGCCAAACGATTTTTCATTCTCAGCAGAACGGAAAAAGGCGTTCTGCAATCCTTACACCCTGTTCCGGTATCCGGAAAAACGATCGCTAAAAAAGGGGATGGCTTCGCGCGAAGCCATCCCCTTCAAGTTCCTGAAAAAATATCCACCGTCCACTCCTACGAAACGGATTTCCGTCTCTGCCTCCACACGGTTCAACCTTCCTGCGACGGATAATGCAAATTGACGTCCGTCATCTGTTCCAACACTTCATGGAGGTATTTGGCAGACTCCCATTTGGCCATCGGCAAGTCCTGCAACAAATAATTGCCGCAGTCGCGCGGGGTTGCTCCGGGAATTTCCCCTTCATATTCCGCAATGAAACGGAACGTTTCTTTCATCAGTTCCACAATATCCTCCGACTGCAAGTCCCCTTTCATCAGCAGGTAATTTCCCGTCAGGCACCCCATCGGTCCCCAATATACAATCTTATCGGACCATACCGGATGATTGCGCAGGAACGTGGCCGCCAGATGTTCTATCGTATGCAACGCGCCTTGCCCCAAAGCCGGCTCACGGTTGGGTTCTTTCATGCGGACATCGAACGTGGTCACTGTCTCACCTCCCACTTCATCTTTACGGGAAACGTAAATGCCCCGCAACAAGTGGATGTGGTCAATCGTAAAACTTGGAATTTTCTTCATTGGATTTATATGTTTTTTCGGATTAAGACAAAGAAGAAGGCAAACTCTCCAAGAAGGTACGTACTACCCCGAAAGAACGGTCGGCCATCGTTTCCCAAAAATTCTCGTACTGCTGCCAGTGCGCATCGGCTCCCGGCGTGTCGCTGATAATCCGGAAACTGATGAAAGGCACGCGGTAGAGGTGGCAAACCTGCGCTATGGCAGCCGATTCCATGTCTACGGCCAGTCCCTCAGGAAATTCGGCTTTTATGGCATCCAGTTCGCCGCGCTCCGTGATGAACTTGTCGCCGGTACAAATCAACCCGGCATGCACGGGAACCGATGACGGCAACGAAACGGCCTTGTGAACCAATCTTTCGTCGCACGTGAACCGGGGAGGCAACCCCTGAATCTGCCCGTATGCGTTCCCCATGCCGCACCATACGTCATGATAGACCACCTCCGAAGCCGCCACGACTTCCATCACACCGGCTTTTGCGTCGATGCCTCCGGCCACTCCCGTACTCACCACCACATCCGGCTGCATGCGGGCCATCAGTTCGGACGCACCGACGGCTGCATTCACTTTCCCAATGCCGCACTCCATGATATATAAGGTGTTCCCGCCCAACTGTCCTATGGTATATTCAAAAAGTCCATGTCGCTCCGTACGCATCCCCGCGACCAACCGGGCCAACTGTTCGCGTTCGGAAGCCATCGCTGCAATAATTCCTATTTTCATTCGTCGTCATCTTTATTTCCCTGCAAAAGTACAACTTTTCCGCCACTAATTCAATATAATCGGGACAATCGGTTGTTCTTTCACATCGTCTATCGCTACAGAACGGTACTTCACACGGGCAAAGTCTATGGCCTTCAAATCGATGCTCCGGATTTCGCTGTTGTACATGGTACGGTAATAAAACACCAAATCCTTCATGTCCGTGGCGGAAGTCCACTGCGTAGCACTTGGAATATCCGCCGGCACCTTGGCATCTGCAAATTCAATCCCCACGGGAATGTCGAAATTGTTCAATATCTGGAAAGCTTGCAGTACCGTCTTTCGCGCCGTAGCCTGCACGGGAGAAGAAGTCTGATAGAAAGCGGCACGCACAAAACGGGACGGAGGCGTCACATCGCCGGGAATCCCTAAAAAGCCACTGCCCGCACCAAAAGCGGCGAGCTTCACCTTGCCGAACGGCTTGGCTTCCGCCCCTCCTGCATACAGGTTTACATAATTGTTCAGGTTCGTCATCTGCCATTCAAAACCCGGAGAGTTGGTAAGCACGCCTAATTCATTTTCATAAAAATGAGGAATGCCGTCCACAATCTCCAACACGACCTGTCGTCCCGAAGCGTCCGCAATGCGCCAATGAGCCGTAGAGGCACGCGGGTCGGACGACACCACATGCACCGTTCCGAGTGCCTCTTTTACCTCATCCACCGTCTTGAACTGAGACAACATCCAAGGTACCAGTTGCAAATCGGACAAAGTACTCTCACGTTGCTCCTCATCGTACGCTTCATAACTACCGTAGTGAGGGAAGTAAAACAAACCGGCAGCCAGTCCGACCTCGTTCAGTCCGTCGGCCACAAAATCCTCCAACTCCACGGCTATCCCTACATAACCGTATACCACCGTAAATTCCAATCCGTTTTTTTGTCCGCCCGGCACATACGATTGTTGCACATACCCCCGAGGCACAACCACATAACGGCTGTTCAGATAACTGCCGCCCCACTCTATGGTACGAGCCAAGACGGTGGCGCTGTCCTGCGACTTCAACGTAATTCCCGTACATGCATCAGCCGTATGCGGAACCCATAGTCCGACCGCCGTAATGGCAAGCCCGAAAACCACTTCCTTTATTATTTTATTCACATTCTTCATCTTTTCAATATTTTATATGGTTATATTTCGAAAGGTACGAAAAAAGCCATACTTTTGCAAGCATAATCCAGTATTATATTTTCCAACTTCGCAAAGATGCAACGCTTTTACGCCTTCTTATTATTGTTCCTAAATGCAGTATTATGGGTTCTTGTCGCGATTATCAGCCCCATATATTTGTTATTGCATGCTCTATACCAAACATGCAAGCGATGCTTCGTACACCCCGAATAACCCCCGGAAGAGACTCGAATCCCTCATTAAAACTTATCTTGGAAAGGGGTAAGTAAGACTTGAAATACCCGGCCTCTCTACTCAAATAAAAGTATACAAACAAAAGAACTCCCTCCACCAACTTTCAAAAGTTGGTGGAGGGAGCTCACATCTATTAACTAACACCTAATGCAATTACTTCACTTCCTCAAAAATAATTACATCTGAATATCAATATATTACATATATCTTGGTACAAATATGATTATTTTACGCATGAAACACACCTTACAATGGGTTTTGTATACCTCGTAAATGCAGAAATAAAACTTTAACATTATTTTGATATTTTCTCTTGTTTGCAGATGTTTTCATTTTGCCTTGGATATTTGCTCTTGTTTGGCTTTTCTTTTCATAAATCACTGATATACAAAATACTGCCTATTTTTGTCTATCGTTTTTTGTGAAAATATATTGTACCTTTGCATTGCGAAATAAATAACAATAGGCATGAGGCAAAAACAATATATACTTCAATCTTTGATAATCGAGGTTACTGCGGTGCTACTGGCTTCGATGATTGCGTTTCAAGTATGCAATATGTTTGGCATACGAATGAGTCTACTACCATTTGCTATGGGTGTTGGATATATCATCCTCAAACTGCTATATCATCTCTGTATTATCATCGCAAGGCATATTGTAGATGCAATTCCTCCATCAACTCTGCCATCCGTCAAAAAATCTGCGGAAGAAAAGACTTTGCCCTTGGCTTCTTTTCCTGCCTCGAACTGTGAAGAAGTCCAGAAAAAGCGAATGGAGCTATTTCATTATGAATACCAGCGTGAGCAACAACAATACCAACAGCAAAAAGAAAGAGAAGAGGATATAAAGCTTAATGCTATTTTGAGATACACACGAGATACATTTAAACGTTTTGACTTGGATGAAACAGAGATTTTCCAAATTTGCGAATCTGTCCGATATTTTGTAACTAACCGTCAGGTGCTATCCGCAACTGAAATTCATATAAAGAAGCATACTTCTCTCACCCAAATCTCACTAAAGAACTTTGCCTGGAATATCGCTTTTCAATATAATATAGGCAGAGATATGACTACCTCTTTTGTAATGGCTACATTCGCTGAATGGTTTGCCAACTCTACATTTGACACTGTCAGGAAAAATCTACGCACAACCACAGGACGACATAAGATTGAAATCGACGAGAATATCTTATCGAAATACCTTAACTAAGCCAAATTCCTACTTCCTGATAATAATTATTATAGGAAGTAGCGTCCATGTCGGATAAATTATATAATTTTGCGTTGTGATTAAAACATTTTACCCTATGGCTAATTTCAACAGACTTAAAGTAGTACTCGCAGAACAGCAGAAAACAGGAAAATGGCTTGCTGAACAGATTGGAAAATCCAATTGTACTGTAAGTAAATGGTGCAGTAATTCTGTTCAACCAGACCTTAAAACGCTTAATGATATAGCCAATGCCCTTAATATTGATGTAAAAGATTTGATTGTCAGCAGCACAAACCATAAATGAGTTATTGCCATGGAAGTAAACAAGAAAGAACTCAAAGAACAAGAGATACGCACTCTGTTCATTACTCCTGCACTCCAGCAAAAGGGGTGGGCAGTAAGCATAAATATGCGTGAAGAGTACTATTTTACGGATGGTCGAGTGCTTGTTGTTGGCAACCAACATTCAGTAGCAGAGGGTAAAAAAGCTGATTATCTATTATATCATAAAGGTAAGCCCATTGCGGTAGTTGAAGCTAAAGATAATAAACATGCAGTTGGAGGTGGCATTCAACAAGCTATGGAATATGCCCAAATCCTTGACTTGAAATTCGCCTACTCCAGTAATGGTGATGCGTTCTTGGAACATGACTTTATTACTGGGAAAGAAACAGAAATCAAGTTAGAGGACTTTCCGACTGAGGAAGAACTATACAACCGTTATCTGGCATCTAAGAACTATACATCGGATGAACTCAACATAATAGAAACTCCTTTCTACTATGATGCCCATAGCCATGAACCAAGATATTATCAGCGTATAGCAGTTGACCGGACAGTAGAAGCCATCGCAAGAGGACAGCAACGTGTACTTGTGGTAATGGCAACTGGTACAGGCAAGACTTTTACTGCCTTTCAGATAATCCATCGGCTTCATAAAAGTGGAGCAAAAAAGAAGATACTTTATCTTGCAGACCGCAATATCCTCATTGACCAAACGATGGTGCAAGACTTCAAGCCTTTCAAGAAGTTTATGACCAAGATAACGTCTGTCGGAGAGGGTGAAGAAAAAATTGATTCGTCATACGAAGTGTATATGGCTTTGTATCATCAATTGGTCGGAAAAGAAGGGAAGCCCGATCCTTTTTTAGAAGTACAGCCAAACTTCTTTGATTTGATTATCGTCGATGAGTGTCATCGAGGAAGTGCAAAAGACGATTCCGCATGGCGTAAAGTATTGGAATATTTCAGTTCTGCCACTCAAATAGGTATGACTGCCACACCGAAAGCCGATGAGGGAGCGAATAATCTTGATTATTTCGGAGAACCCGTATATACCTATTCACTGCTTCAAGGTATCAATGATGGCTTCTTAGCTCCATACCGGGTTACTGCCGACTTTATCAACATTGACCTACAAGGTTGGACGCCCGAAGAAGGAGAGACTGATTTATTAGGCAAGGAAATTGAGCAGAAATTATATCAAAGACAAAACATAGGTCGTGACCTTGCCATTAAGTTAAGGCGTAAGGTCGTAGCGAACAGAATTACTAAAATGTTGCATGATATAGGTCGCATGACAAAGACAATAGTTTTCTGTTCTGACATTGAAGAAGCTGCTGAAATGCGTACTTTGCTTATCAATATGAATAGTGATTTGTGCAAGAAATCACCCTATTACGTGACACGTATTGTCGGCGAGGACAAAGAAGGCAAGAAACAATTAGACAACTTTATCAGTGTTGACGAACCTTATCCGGTGATTGTTACCACTTCCGAGCTTCTTTCAACAGGAGTGGATTGTAAAACTTGTGGTTTAATTGTCATAGACAAAGAAATTGGCTCTATGACAGAATTTAAGCAGATTATCGGACGTGGTACACGCCTTAGAAAAGACAAGGGTAAATGGCATTTGGAAATCCTTGACTTCCGTAATGCTACCGCAAAATTCAAAGATCCGGCATTTGATGGCGACCCTGAACCGGCCAAAGGAGGTGGAAAAAAGTCTAAGCCTTACAAAATCATTGACAACCCAAGCCCCACTGTATCAGAGCCTCGTGAGAAATATCTCATAAATGGTAAGGACATTCGTATTGCCCATGAAATAGTATCTGTATTGGGCGAAGATGGCAAGACGATGAGAACGGAAAGTGTTCAGTCGTTTGCTAAAAAACAATTATTGCGTCATTATCAAACCTTGGATGATTTCATACAGACTTGGACGGAGGCAGAACGCAAACAAGCCATTATGGATGAGTTAAAGGAATATGCTATTTTGATAGATGCTGTACGTGAAGCGAATCCAGCATTGAAGGATGCTGATATTTTTGATGTGATATGCCACGTTGCGTTTGATCAACCACCATTGACCAGAAAAGAAAGAGCGAACAATGTAAAGAAGCGCAACTACTTCGGAAAGTATGAAGGCAAAGCTCGTGAAGTATTGGAGGCTCTTCTTGAAAAATATGCAGAAAATGGTATTCTTGATTTTGAAAAGGCAAACATTTTGGAAATACCACCTTTCAACAGCATAGGAAAACCAACTAAAATCATAAAGTTATTCGGTGGCAAAGTCGCTTTTGAACAAGCTATCAGAGAACTTGAATATCAAATATATAAATCAGCTTAAAAATGGCAGTAAATAATATCATAAAGCGAATCCAAAATATCATGCGTCAGGATGCAGGTATCAATGGTGACGCACAGAGAATAGAACAAATGACTTGGATGTTCTTCTTGAAAGTCTATGACACTCAGGAAGAGACTTGGGAATACAAAGATGATAACTACAAGTCCATCATCCCCGAAAATTTGCGCTGGCGCAATTGGGCGGTAGATGAAAAAGACGGTGAAGCGTTGACAGGAGAAGCTCTGCTCTCTTTCGTCAATGAAAAACTGTTTCCAGCCCTGAAAAATCTTCCGATAGATGCCAATACACCACGAGCAAAAAGCATTGTTCAGGAGACATTTGCAGACTTGAACCAGTATATGAAAAATGGAACGCTTCTGCGTCAAGTAGTCAATATTGTAAATGAAATCGAATTTGACGATGCAGACGACCGCCACACATTCGGGGATATTTATGAGGGAATCTTGAAAGACCTACAATCAGCAGGAAATGCTGGAGAGTTTTATACTCCACGTGCGTTGACTGATTTTATCGTCATGATGCTCGACCCGAAATTGGGTGAGACCTTTGGCGACTTCACCAGTGGAACAGGAGGTTTTCTTACCTCTGCTCTCAACTATATGGCTAAAAGTGTCCGTTCTGCCGAAGATGGAGAAAAGCTGCAAAATGCAGTCGTAGGTCAAGAATGGAAGCCGTTACCTTATCTTTTGAGTATCACAAACCTATTGCTGCATGATATCGAAGCTCCCAACATTGCTAATTGTGATTCGCTTGGAACAAATATAACTGATTTCAAGGAAAGCGACAAAGTGGATGTTATCGGTATGAATCCCCCGTATGGCGGTAGTACGGAAGATAGCATAAAAAGCAACTTCCCGGTGCAATACCGCTCAAGTGAAACAGCGGATTTGTTTATCGCACTTATCATGTACCGCCTTAAAGTTGGTGGCCGATGCGGTGTGATAATCCCTGATGGCTTTCTGTTTGGTACAGATGGAGCTAAACTTGCACTAAAAGAGAATCTTCTCCGCAAGTTCAATCTGCATACTATCATCCGTTTGCCGGGTTCTATATTTTCTCCATATACCTCTATTGCAACCAACATACTCTTCTTTAATAATGAGGCTGCCGATGGTTGCGAAGAAGGATTCAAAACCAAAGAAACATGGTTCTACCGCCTTGATATGCCGGAAGGCTACAAGCACTTCTCCAAGACCAAACCAATGAAGGTGGAACACACGCTGCCTATTCAGGAATGGTGGAAGGACAGGAAAGAAATCATAAGTGATGAAGTGGGAGAAAAAAGCCATGTATTTACCGCCCAACAGTTGATAGACTTGGATTGCAATTTTGACCAATGCAAGTTTCCGAAAGAGGAAGAAGAAATACTCCCTCCGGCAGAACTGCTCAAACAGTATTTTGAGAAACGTGCTGCTCTCGACCATGAAATAGACAAAACGCTTTCTGAGATTCAAAAGATTCTCGGTATAGACATAAAATCATGCAACTGATAATTGCAAGGAGTGTTTATGTTTTATGTAATGACAATAAGTTGATACTATTAAACTTACAATTTGCTCCCGACATTTATGACGTGAGCAAATCAGAGCAAACTACGGTAGTTTCTTAGAATAAACAAATAATAATCAAAACAAGATTTGGTACGCTGCGTACCAAATCGCAATAGAAAGAAGATGAAAGATTTGACCATCTCAAACATAGAAAGGCAAAATGTACTTAACAACCGTTTTGCGGTCAGCAAAGTACAGGAGCATCTTGACATTGAAGGAATGCTCTTTGAGGGAGAGTATCGCTTTACAAAAAAAATGGTTGCCGACTTTTATCAAGTTGATACATCTACAATAGATCGTTATCTGCAATCAAATTCTGATGAATTGAAGCATAACGGATATGTTTTATGTAAGGGTAAGCAACTGAAAGAGTTTAAGTTAGAATTTGCTCACCTTATTAATGAGGCGAGCAAAACAACCCAGCTCGGACTGTTTAACTTCCGCTCTTTCTTGAATATGGGTATGCTGCTTACAGAGAGTGAGAAAGCTAAAAAAGTCCGTAGTCTTATATTGGATTTTGTGATTACCACCATCAACGAAAAGACCGGAGGGGGAACAAAATACATAAATCGCAGAGATGTGCATTATCTTCCTGCTGCAATCACAGAGGAAAACTATCGTAAAAATCTCACTTCAGCCATCAATCAATATGTGGATGGGCATCCCACTTATAAGTATTCTCAGATTACAGATTTTATCTACAAGGCTGTTTTTAAAGAGAATGCCAAAGAATACAGGGAAGTATTGAAACTTGACTCTAAGGATAACGTTCGACACACGTTGTACTCAGAAGTTCTATTGGTTATCTCTTCTTTTGAAAACGGTGTAGGCGCAGCTATCAGTGAACAGTTCAAGAAAAATGGTGGCAGGTTACTTACCGTTGACGAAGTGGAGCATATTGTAAACGAACTTGCCGAACACCCAATGCAGAAACCTTATCTGAATGATGCCAGAACCAAAATGGCTTCAAGGGATTTCAGTTTCCGGGATGCCTATCACGGTAATATTGCCGATTACCTGCAAGCTGTTACTCCTGAAGAGTTTGAACGATTCATCGGTGACCAGTCTATTGATTTTGACCGTATCTTAGCGGACAACAAAGATGTGCTTAAACGCTTAAAGCAGGCAGAAGATGAGTAAGGAAATTATTTACATAGATTACGATGAAGCCTTAAACATCTATGGCAAAATGATTGATGCCAGCGATGGCGGTTTTGAAGGAGTGCGCGATGAAGGTGGTATTCGTGCAACATTGGATTTTGTGCAAAATGATTTATACTATC